>Ga0126313_10000016_pt1 | contig 84042 bp, 67 predicted proteins | sample Plot105A_FD_89954 | JGI IMG/M metagenome (GOLD analysis project Ga0126313, IMG submission 89954) | Serpentine soil microbial communities from UC McLaughlin Reserve, CA, USA - Plot105A | ecosystem: Environmental > Terrestrial > Soil > Grasslands | place: USA: UC McLaughlin Reserve, Lake County...
CGACGACTCGATCGTGCGCGGCAACACCACCCGCCAGATCGTCGGCATGCTGCGCGACGCCGGCGCCAAGGAGGTCCACCTGCGGATCTCGGCGCCGCCGATCCGCAACCCCTGCCACTACGGCGTCGACATGTCGACCCGCGAGGAGATGATCGCCCACAACCGCTCGGTCGACGAGATCGCCGACGAGCTCGAAGCCGACAGCCTCGCCTACCTCTCGATGGCGGGCGTCTACGAAGCGATCGAAGGCGACCCCGGCGAACACTGCGACGCTTGCTTCAGCGGCAACTATCCACTCGGGGATCCCGACGAGGCGGACGGCAAATTCGCCTTGGAGACGACCGCCGCCGCGCCATGAGGGGCGTGCTCTCACTCTACTTCGCCGGCGTGACCCTTCTTCTCCTGCCGGCAGCATCGGCATCGGCGTCTCCCTACGAACCGGCGCTCAACTCCAAGCTTCAGGGCTCGATCGAGGAGATCGTCGACTTGCCGGGCGGGCCTCCCGGCATATCCGTTCTGATCACCCGCGGTCAGCGCCAGGAGTTCCTCGGCGCCGGCACCGTGGGTGAGAGGTTCCCGCCAGCGCCGGGGTTCGCGTTTCGGATCGCCAGCGTCTCCAAGGGGTTCAGCGCCTACCTCGCGACGAAGCTCGCCGGCAGCGGTTTGACGTTGGATACGACGCTCGGACAGTCCATTCCGGGCGTCCTGCCGGCGGCCGAAGCGGTGACGCTGCGCCAGCTGCTCCAGCACACCAGCGGCCTCGCCGAGTACATCCAGGCGCCGGCCTTCGGGAAACAGCTGAATGCCGACCCCGCCCGCTATTTCTCTCCCACGGAACTGACCGGATTCGTCCGCGACGAGCCGCTGGAGTTCGCGCCCGGCTCCAGGTACCGCTACTCCGACACCGACAACATCGCCGCCGGGTTGATGGAGGAGAAGGCAAGCGGCCTCTCCTACGAACAGCTACTGGCGAAGCTGGTCTTCAAGCCACTCGGGATGCGCTACAGCAGCCTGCCGCGAACGGTGGAGATGCCGCCGCCTTTCATGCACGGGTATGACGTCGAGCTCGGCAAGAAGCCCGAGGACGTCAGCGAACTGATCAACCCCGCCGGCGCCTGGGCCTCGGGTGGGATCGTCTCGACCCCGGTCGACCTCGCCCATTTCCTCCGCTCCTACGTGCCGACGGTGCTGCGCGCCTCGCGCCAGGCCGGGATCGCCTTCCGCCCCGGATCCTCCTCGCCGCCGGGGCCGGGAAAAAACCTCGCTGGGATCGGGATCTTCCGCTACGAGACCGGTTGCGGCACGGTTTTCGGCCACACCGGCTCGTTCCCGGGCTATCGCGTCTTCGTCGCCGCCAGCGCCAACGGGCGGCGCTCGGTCGTCTTCGTCGCCAACGCCCAGATCGTTCCCGGCGGCCAGGGCTCCCCGCAGGTCGCGAAGGCGATCACCAAGGCGCAGGGGCGCGCGGTCTGCCGCGCCCTCGCCTGATCAACCGCCGGTAGCCAGACTCGAGCCGGGGCCGAAGTGAGGCGTCAGCGACCGCGGCGATGGTGCTTTTTCTTCTTCACGCAGCGCGGCTTGCCGTGGACGCGTTTCTTCTCGAAGCCGCGCTTGCACCTGAGCGGTTTCTGCGGCTGCGCCGCCGGCGGGGCGAGGGGCGGGGTGATCACCGGGGGCGGAAGCGTGCCGCCGCTGTCGCCGCCTCCTGACACAGGGACGAAGGTGGCGGTGACGGTCGTGTCCCCGTTGACGGCGAGTTGGCAGCGGCCGGTGCCCGAGCATCCCCCGCCTGACCAGCCGGCGAAGGTGGAGCCGGACAGTGGCTTCGCGGAGAGGACGACGGCGGTTCCCTCTTCGAAGTCGTGGCTGCAGATCGTGCCGCAATCGAGCCCGGCCAGGCTGGCGTCGACCGTCCCGCCGCCGCCGCCGACCCTGCTGATGCTGAGCGTGTGTGGGAGCAGCCCGGCTGCCCGCAGGTGGAGGAGGAAGTGGCCGCGGTCTCCGCCGCTCCCGTCCACGGCGAAGCGGTAGGTCGTGCCGGGGATGGTCGTGAAGGCGATGCTGCTCCCCTCGTCGCACTCGCCGCTGCCGGCGTCGGCCGTGTCGACGGGGGTCAAGGTGTTGACCGCGCTGCCGGTGTAGACGCCGACCAGCGGCTCGAAGCCTCCGGCGCAGACGTCGAGCTCGATCATCCAGCTCTTCCGGGGCGTCCAGGTGAACCAGACCGAGTGACCGCCGGCGTCACCGGCATGGTCGGGCTCGCCGGCCTCCTTGTCGGCCAGCATCGTTGAGCCGGGCCAGTACCAGCCGGGCCTGCCCGGGATCACCGCGGCGGCGGCGAAGTCGTCGTTCTCCGCCCGCTCTTCGAGGTAGAGGCCGAAGGTTCCCTGGTCCCCGTCCTTGCCGTCGAGGGCGATCCTGTAGGTGGTGTTTGCCACCGCCTCGAAGCTGAGGTGACTGCCCGGCGCGCAGCTGCCGCTGCCGTCGTCGTTGCTCTGGACGGGGGTGAGAGAGCCGAGCGTGGCGCCGGTGTAGACGGCTAGCAGGGTGTCGAAGTCGCTGTCGCAGGCGTCGACGCTGACAGTGCCGCCGCGCGGGGCAGTCCACTTGAACCAGACGGAGGCGCCCCCCGCCGATCCGGCGTGCTCCGGCTCGGCGCCCTGCGCCGTCGCGAAGCGGTTGGTGCCTTCCGATTGGGTCGGCAGGGTGCCGCCGAGCGGCTGCGCCTTGCCGAAGTCGTCGTTCGCCTGCACGCCCTCGGCGATCAGCTGGAAGCTGCCGGTGGTGCCTGCTTTGCCGTCGACCGCGATCATGTAGGTGGTGCCGGCGGTTGCGGTGAACTGGACGACGCTGTCGCTGGAGCGGCAGCCTTTCCGTCCCTGCCCGTCATCGCCGCTGGCGACCGGGGTCAGGCTGCCGACTTCGGTTCCCGTGTAGACGCCGATCAGAGTGTCGAAGCCCGCGTCGAAGCTACAGGTCTGGAATGCCACCGACCCGGTCGTCGGGGCCTTCCACTCGAACCAGACCGAGTGACCGCCGGCGTCACCACCGTGGTCGGGCTCGCCGCTCTCCTTGCTCGCCATCTTCGTGAAGGCGGAGCCGAAAGCCGGCAACCCCTGGGAGAGCACTTGCGCGTTCGCCAGGTCGTCGTTCTGCGGTCCGCCTTCGAGCCCGAGGACGAAGCGACCCTCGCTGTCCTTGGTGTCGACGGCGATCCGATAGGTCGTCCCGGCCGTCGCCATCAAGCCCACTTCGCTGTTGCCCTCCGCTTCGTTACAGAGTTCGTCATGGCTGACGCTCGGCACGTCGTCGCTGGCCGCCACCGGCAGGAGGTTGCCGAGGCTGCCGCCGGTGTAGACGGCGAGGAGCGTGTCCACATCCGGCTCCCGACCGCAGGCGTAGAGGCTTACCGGACCGGTCTCCGTCGCCGTCCAGCTGAACCAAACCGAGTGGCCGCCAGGGTCGCCGGCGTGGTTCGGCTCGCCGCTCTCCTTGCTCGCGAAGCGAGTCGAGCCCCACGAGAACGAGGGAGCCGCCCCGAGATTCTGGTTCCCGGAGAAGCTGTCGTTGGGCGGCCGGCCACTGATCGCGAGCGCGAATATTCCGTCGCTGTGGTCCTTGCTGTCGACCGCGATCCTGTAGGTGGTCCCGGCAACGGCGTCGAAGGCCACCTCGCTGCCGGCTTCCTGGCAGGCGCTCCGGGAGTCGTCGCTTGCCGCCACCGGCACCAGGCTGCCAAGCGTGCTTCCGGTGTAGACGGCGAGGAGGGTGTCAGGCGCTTCTTCGAAGTACGGGCAGGTCGAGATCGACACAGGCCCGCTGCTGGGGGCGGTCCAGGAGAACCAGACGGAAGCGCCTCCCGGCTGGGCCGCGTGGTCGGGCTCCCCGGCCTCCTTGGTGGCGAGGGCGTTGTCGGCCCCGATCGAGAGGTTGAAGCTCTCCGGCAGGATTCGCGGGTCGCTGAAGTCGTCGTTTTCCCCCGGGGCTTCGATGCTGAGACCGAACCTTCCCTGGGCGCTGCCCTTGCTGTCGACCGCGATCTTGTAGCTGGTTTCAGAGACCACGGTCAGCTCCACTTCGCTGAGATCGCGACACCGGGTGCGAGGGCCGTCGTCGTTCGAGGCAACCTGGGTGAGGCCGCCGAGGCTGCTGCCGGTGTAGACGGCGAGCACCGTGTCCAGTTGCAGCTGTCCGTAGCTGCAGGTCGCGATCCGGACGCGGCCGCTGGTCGGCGCGATCCACTCGAACCAGACCGACTGCCCGCCCGGGTCGCCCGCATGGTCGGGCTCCCCCGCCTGCTTCGTCGCCTTTTCGTTGCTGGCATCCGAGGAGAACGCGGGGAGCGTGGACCCGAGTTGGCGCGCTGAACCGAAAGCGTCGTTAGACGGGCGCCCTTCGATCCGCAAATCGAACCTGCCGCTGCTGCCGTTGGCGCCGTCGACCACGATGCGGTACGTCGTGCCTGCGACGGCGTCGATCGCCACCGCGCTGTCGGTCCCGCGGCAACCGCCGGAGCCGAAGGGCGCGCTGGTTTCGTCGTTGGCGGCAACCCCGGTCAAGGAGTCGAGCTGAGAGCCGGTGTAGACGGCCATCACCGCATCGAGGCTGCTGGAGTTCGTGCAGGTGAAGATCCGCACCGGTTCGGAGGCCGAGGGGGTCCACTCGAACCAGACCGAGTGGCCGCCCGGATCGCCGGCATGGTCCGGCTCCCCCGCCTCCTTGCTGGCGAGCTTGGTCGTGCTGAACCCGTTCTGGGGCGTGGTCGCGCCGACGACCTGCGCGCTGGCGAAGGCGTCGTTCGCGGGCGGTCCGCTGAGCTGCAGCGTGAAGGCGTTCTCGGCACCTTCCCTGCCGTCCACCGCGATCCAGTAAGTGGTGCCCGCCACCGCCTCCCATTCGGCCTGCGGCAGTTCGGAGAAGAAGCAATCGAACGCAAAGGGGCTGGCATTGCTGGCCACGGGAGTGAGCGCGTCGACGCTCGGCCCGGTGTAGACCCCGACCAGAGCGTGGAAGTTGCCGAGGCAGCCGCCCAGCGCCTTGGCCGAGACGGGGCCGCCGCTGGAGGGGGTCCAGGAGAACCAGACCGAGTGACCGCCGGCGTCGCCGGCGTGATTCGGCTCGCCGCTCTCCTTGGTCGCTTCGACCGTGGTGCCTTCTTTTTCGACCGGCAGCGTGGGAGCGAGGGGGGTGGCGCTCCCGAAGGCGTCGTTGGCCGGCGCCGCCGCGGCAGCGGCCGTGCAGGTCAGAGACAGAGCGGTGACGAGCGCGGCGAGCGCGAGAGCCCGTCGGGTCCAATCCGTTTTCACAGCAGTCATCTCTCCCCAGCCTTGATGTCGTCGGTCCTCGGGCAAAGCCACTTTAGAGGGAAAAACACCGAATACGCAGCACAGAACAGCACCCGGTACGCGAAGATGCGCTCGTGAATTCGTTCCGGATCGTCGTCCTCGCCTCGGGCAGCGGCACCAATCTGCAGGCGATCCTCGACGAGCTGCACGGCAAGGGCCTGGTCGAGGTCGTCGGCGTCGGCTCCGACAAGCCCGGCGCGAGGGCGCTGGAGCGGGCGGCATCGGCCGGCATCGACACCGGCGCCTTCGCGGCCGACGCCTACCCCGACCGCATGAGCCGCGACGCGGCGATGGGCGACTGGGTCGAATCCCACCACCCGAGCCTGGTCGTCCTCGCCGGCTACATGCAGCTGCTGACCGAACCTTTCGTCGCCCGCTTCGCGGGGCGCATCGTCAACATCCACCCTGCCCTGCTGCCGGAATTCCCCGGCCTTGATGCGATCGGCCAGGCGCTGGAGGCCGGCGTCCAGGAGACCGGCGTCACCGTGCACTTCGTCGACGAGGGGATCGACACCGGCCCGGTGATCCTGCAGCGGCGGGTGCCGGTGCCGGTCGGCCGCGAACGCGGGGTGCTGGAGGCGGCCGTCCATACCGTCGAGCATCAGCTCTACCCGGAGGCGATCCGCATGATCGCGGAGGGCAGGGTTAGGATCGACCCCAGCGACCCGCGCAAGGTCGCGATCGATGACTGACCCCGCCACCGAAACCCAGCCCGAGAGCCTCGACGACGGCCAGTTGCGGGTCCGGCGGGCGCTGATCTCGGTCTCCGACAAGACCGGCGTCGCCGACTTCGCCAAGGGTCTGGCGGCGCTCGGCGTCGAGATCCTCTCCACCGGCGGCACCGCTACGGCGCTGCGCGAGGCCGCGGTCGAGGTCACCGACGTTTCCAAGTTCACCGGCCAGGAGGAGATCCTCGGCGGCCGGGTGAAGACGCTGCACCCGCGGCTGCACGCGGCGTTGCTGGCCCGGCGCGGCGACCCCGAGCACATGGCGACGCTGGAGCGCGAGGGGATCGAGCCGATCGACGTCGTCTGCGTCAACCTCTACCCCTTCGAGCAGACCGTCGCCGGGGCCGACGTCGTCCACGACGTGGCGATCGAGAACATCGACATCGGCGGCCCGACGATGATCCGGGCGGCGGCGAAGAACCACGAGAGCGTCGCCGTGGTCGTCAAGCCCGAGTCCTACGACGCGGTCTGCGCCGAGCTGGAAGAGAGTGGCGGCGAGATCTCAGCCGCCACCCGGCACTGGCTCGCCAACGAGGCCTTCGCCCAGACCGCGCGCTACGACGCCGCGATCAGCCGCTGGTTCTCGATGGAGTACGAGGACTTCCCGGAACACCTGGCGGTCGCTTACGAGAAGGTGCTCGACCTCTCCTACGGCGAGAACCCGCACCAGCGGGCGGCGCTCTACGCCGAGTCGGGCCTCCGCAGCCACGTCCTCTCGCGCTGCTCGAAGCTGCACGGGCGGGCGCTCTCCTTCAACAACGTCCTCGACCTCGACTCGGCCCGCGGCCTGGCCGGCGACTTCGAGCGGCCGGCCTGCGTGATCGTCAAGCACAACAACCCCTGCGGGGTGGCGGTCGGCGCCGACGCGCTCGAGGCCTACCTGAAGGCGCTCGCCTGCGATCCGATCTCGGCCTACGGCGGCGTGATCGCCCTCAACCGCCCGGTCAGCCGCGAGCTCGCCGAGAAGCTGCACGAGAACTTCGTCGAGGTGCTGAGCGCGCCCGGCTACGAGGACGGGGCGCTGGAGGTGCTGACCCAGAAGGAGGCGATCCGGATCCTCCGCGAGGAGGAGCGTCGCCAGCCCGACCCGAGCGAACGCGACGTCAAGCGGGTGATGGGCGGACTGCTGATCCAGGATCGCGACGGCGACCCCGAGCCGCGCGAGATCATGGAGGCGGTCACCGGCAACGAGCCGAGCGAGGAGCAGTGGCAGGACATGCTCTTCGCCTGGACCGTCAGCCGCCGCGTCCGCTCCAACGCGATCGTGATCGCCAAGGGCGGCGCGACCCTGGGTATCGGCGCCGGCCAGATGAGCCGCGTCGACTCCGTCCGCCTCGCGGTCGAGAAGTGCCGCGAGGCCCGCGGTACCGAGGCCGAGAGCCTCCTCGCCGGCTCGGCCCTAGCCTCCGACGCCTTCTTCCCCTTCGCCGACGGTCCCGAGCTGGCGATCCAGGCTGGAGCCAACGCCGTGATCCAGCCCGGCGGCTCCAAACGCGACGCCGAGGTGATCGAGGCCTGCCAGCAGGCCGGCGTCGCGATGGTCTTCACCAAGCACCGGCACTTCCGGCACTAGCCCAACTAACTGAAGAGGGCATATAACTCCGCTTATCTGCAGAGTTACGGTCAAATACGGCTGCAACTCGCCAGATAAGAAGAGTTATAGGTCTTGCCGTTGAATTGCGCTATCTTGTAATTCTGCTTATCTGAAGAGTTATGACTGTATACGGTTGTAACTCGTCACATAAGACGAGTTATGAGAATCGAAAACGAAAATAGCGATCAGGCGGTGCTCGAAGAGCTGGGCGCCCGCCTTGCCCGAACTCGGCTGGAGCAGAATGTCAGCCAGGAAAAACTGGCGAGCGCGGCCGGTGTCTCGAAGAGCACCCTCGAGAGAATCGAGACGGGCCGCGAGGTCAAACTCACCAGCTTGGTGCGGATACTGCGCGCGCTTGGACGCTTGGAGCTGTTGGACCAGCTCGTACCCGCGCCTCTTCCCAGCCCGATCGAGCGAGCTCGCCTCCAGGGCAGGCAGCGCCAGCGGGCCGCTGAGCCGCGGCGCAAGGAAGAGGCGGAGCAGCCGGGGTTGTGGCGCTGGGCGGGCGAAGAGGACGAGGGCGCGTGAGCGAGTACACCACCGTCCGACTCTGGGGCCGGATGATTGGCGCGGTCTCACTCGAGGAGGGGGCGCGGGCAGCGGTCTTCCAGTACGACCCGGAATTCGCCCGCAGCGGGATCCAGGTCTCGCCGCTGACGATGCCACTGCGGCCCGAGCCCTACTCGTTCCCGGAGATGTCGCTCGATTCCTGGCGGGCCTTCAAGGGCCTGCCTGGCCTGCTGGCGGACTCGCTGCCGGACAAGTACGGCAACGCCCTGATCGACACCTGGCTGGCGTCGCGGGGACGCCGGCCAGAGAGCGCCGACGCGATCGAGCGCCTCTGCTACATCGGCAAGCGCGGCATGGGAGCGCTCGAGTACCAGCCAGCGAAGGGGCCGCAGGCGAGCGCTGCCGAGGAGATCCAGATCGGCGCCCTGGTCGAACTGGCCTCGGAGATCCTCGCCCACCGCGAGGACTTCATCGCCTCCCTGCGAGAGGGGAACGAGGAAAAAGGGATGCGGGAGATCCTCAGCATCGGCACGTCCGCCGGGGGAGCGCGGGCCAAGGCAGTGATCGCCTGGAACCGGGATACCAAGGAGGTGCGCTCAGGCCAGGTCGAGGCACCGCCCGGATTCGAGCACTGGCTGCTGAAGTTCGACGGCGTCGAGAACAACAAGGACAAGGAAGAGCTCGGCGACCCCCAGGGCTACGGGGCGATCGAGTTCGCCTACGCCCAGATGGCGGCGACAGCCGGCATCGATATGCCCCCGACCGATCTTCTCCCTGAGAATGGCCGCCGGCACTTCATGGTCAGGCGCTTCGATCGTCCGACCCGAAAGACGAAGCTGCACATGCAGTCGCTGGGCGCCCTGCTCCACTACGACCTCAACCAGGCCGGCGCCCACTCCTACGAGCAGGCGATGATGGCGATCCGCCGTCTCGGCATGGGTATGCCCGAGATCGAACAGCAGTTCCGCCGCATGACCTTCAACGTCGTTGCCCGCAATCAGGACGACCACGTCAAGAACATTGCCTTCCTGATGGACCGGGGCGGCGAGTGGTCGCTCTCGCCGGCCTTCGACGTCACCTACGCCTACCGGCCGGGAGGAACCTGGACCGACCAGCACCAGATGTCGCTCAACGGCAAACGTGATGGCTTCGCACGGGAGGACTTCGTCAGCTGCGCGGAAGCGGTCTCGATGAAGCGCGGCCGGGCGCTGGAGATCCTCGCCGAGGTCGGCGCGGCGGTGGCGAACTGGCGCGAGCTCGCCAACTCAGCCGGCGTCCCGGAAGAGCGCGCGGAGCAGATTGCCGCCGAGCACCGACTCGACCTCCCTTCGCAGCCGGCCGGCGGTCAAGCCACCACTAACCACGGCTGAAACTTTCTCACCGATCGATCCCCTTCCCTCCCCGGGTCGCTGACCAAGGCCCACCCCGTCCTCTTCAGAAGCGCTCGCCTCTGCGTTTAGGCCAGTGCCCGCTGCACTTCGCTAGCCCGCATCACGTGCTTGCAGACCTGCTCGGGCTCGTCGGCGAGCACCAGGAGCTCTTTGTCGCCGGGGGAGATCAGGCCGTGCTCCTCGAGGCCGCGGTCGATCCACTCCAGCAGGGGATCCCAGAACTCGGAGTCGACGAGGATCGTCGGGAAGGCGTGGATGCGGTGGGTCTGGATCAGGGTCAGGGACTCGAACATCTCGTCGAGGGTGCCGAAGCCGCCGGGCATGATCACGAAGGCGCGGGCGAAGCGGACGAACATCAGCTTGCGGGCGAAGAAGTAGTGGAATTCGTACTGGCGGTTGACGTAGGGGTTGATCGCCTGCTCGTGCGGGAGCTCGATGTTGAGGCCGACCGAGAGGCCGCCCGCCTCGGCGGCACCGCGGTTGGCGGCCTCCATCAGGCCGGGCCCGCCGCCGGTGATCACCGTGTAACCGTGGTGGGTCAGGCAGGCCGCCGTCTCCCGCGCCAGCTCGTACCAACGATGCCCCTCCTCCACCCGGGCCGAGCCGAAGATCGAGACCCCTTCGTCGATGTCCCGCAGCGCCCGGAAGGCGCCTTCGACCTCTTTGTGGATGCGGTCGAGGCGGCGTTGGTCGTCGCTCTCCTTGTCGGCCGGGACGCGGAGCAAGTGGCGGTCGTGGCGACCCCCGTTTCCCCCGCTCGTCTCTGCCGCCATGGTCGAAGTGAAACAGACCGCGGAGGTCAGAGATCGAGCGTGCCCTCGGCGAGATGCGCGGAGACGGCGGTCGCGGCCTGCTCCGCGCCCATCTCCGAGACGTCGATCGCATGCCGCTCGAATTTCCCGAGGTCGTCGAATTCGGAACTGATCGCAGCGAGGACCCCCAGCTCGAACGCCTCGGGGTCACCTTCCCGTTCGTGGACCCGAAGGGCGCAGACGTCGTGCGGCGCCCGCAGGACCGCATACGCCACAGGGACTCCCGCCGCCCCAAGCGTCTCGCGAATCACCCCCAGGGTCCAGCGGGGGATGACGATGCCATCGAAGATCGTCGCGTAGCCCACTTGGGCGTAGCTTGCCGCGGCAGTGGCAGCGGTCCTCATCACGAACTGGTTCTGCGCGTCGGAGGCAGGGTCCCAGGGGTCTACGAACCCGCTACGGATGAAAAAGAAGAAGCGATCCGCTTCCAAATGGACGGCGCGCTCGGCATGTCCCGCGAGGATCCCGGCGACGGTGGTCTTCCCGACCCCCGGCGGCCCGGTGATGATCAACGCTCCCAATGCCCCCGGCGGGATTCGAACCCGCGCCGCGCGGCTTAAAAGGCCGCCGCTCTAACCAACTGAGCTACAGGGGCGCGCCGCCCCATGGTAGAGGCAGGCTGAGTGACGTGCCGGGAGCTAGCCGGCGGGCTGGTACTGCACCGAGTTGACCGAGCCGCCGGGCTTGTCGACGACCGCGCAGACCGCCGTTACGGTCATCGCGACGCCGGAGCCGTACCACGCGTAACCGCTCGCCGTCCAGCCGGTGCGCAGCGGGCTCGGCCCGTTCTCGTTGATGTTGCCCCGCTCGCTGTTGCTCAGGGTCGCGCCGCCGCCAATCGCGTAGGAACCGGCAGGGCAGTTGGCGGTCGCCGTGGCGAACCGGCCGTCGCTGGGAAACTGCACAGTGGTCGCCTGGTACTGGACGCTGGCGAGGGACGCGGCGCTGATGCCGGTCAGGGTCTTCTCGTTGATCTGCTTGCCTGAGAGCGAGTTCGGCTTGATCCGGTTGGCCGGCACGGTCTTCGGCTTGATCCGGTTGCCCGGCAACGAGCTCTTCTTGACCTGCTTGCCGCTGATCTTCCCGGCGGCGTAGACGGTGCCGCCAAGGGCGATGAAGAGCGCCAGGCAGGCGATCACGTTGGAGAACGAAAGCAGGCGGCGGGTTTGGGCGATCAAGTCTGAGCTCCTTTGCTTAGGGGACCTTGCGGTGGAGCGGAACTTATTGCATACCCAGATAATCAGGAAAGGTCGGGGAGGCCCTCGTAGGCGGTCGAGGCCTCGGCGTGGGTGCGGCGGGGGATGCGGCCGGCACGGTGCGCGAGGTGGCCGGCCTCGACGCCGCGGCGCAGCGCGGTAGCCATCGCGACCGGGTCCTCGGCGCCGAAGATCGCGCTGGCGGCGAGGACGGCGTCGCAGCCGAGCTCGAGCGCCTGGGCGGCGTCAGAGGCGGTGCCGATGCCGGCGTCGAGGATCACCGGTACCCCCGCGCGCTCGGCGATGATCGCGATGTTGTACGGGTTGCGGATGCCGGCACCGGAGCCGATCGGGGAGCCGAGCGGCATGACCGCGGCGCAGCCGGCCTCCTCGAGCCGGCGGGCGAGGATCGGGTCGTCGTTGGTGTATGGGAGGACGGTGAAGCCGTCGGCGACGAGCGCTTCGGCGGCGTCGAGGAGCTCGACCGCGTCGGGGTAGAGGGTGCGATCGTCGCCGATCACCTCGAGCTTGATCCACTCGGTCCCGAAGGCCTCGCGGGCGAGCTTCGCGGTGCGGACTGCGTCGCGGGCGGTGTAGCAACCGGCGGTGTTGGGCAGGACGAAGAGGCCGAGGCGCTCGATCACGTCGAGGACAGAGCCCTCGGCGGCGGGGTCGATGCGGCGCAGGGCGACGGTGACGATCTCGGTCCCGGAGGCGGCGAGCGCGGTCTCCATCTGCTCCAGCGAGCGGAAGCCGCCGGTGCCGGCGATCAGCCGCGAGCCCCACTCCCGGCCGCCCAGCCGCCAGCTCTCGGCGCCGCCCTGAATCGCGGCCAGAACCTCGACCGCCTGCCCCTCGCGCAGTGGCGTCGTCTCCCACTCGCCGCGGGGGACGACCTCGCCGTCGAGGGCGACCGCGACCCCGCGCCCCCCCTCCACCGCGCCTGAAGCGCGTATCGCGGCGTCAAGCGAGGCGCCGTCGGGCAGCTCGCGCGGAGAGCCATTCAGCTCGATCCTCATGACTTTTGCCCCACTCCCGTAACAGCGCGTTCGTCCTTTGTCGTCTCTAGGCCGACAAAGGACGAACGCCGATTCGAAAGGAGGTCGGCGACGGCTTGAGCCGCCAGCGGGGCCAGGAGGATGCCGTTGCGGTAGTGGCCGGTGGCGAGGGCGAGGCCTTCGATCGCGCCGGGGCCGACGAGCGGGAGGTTGTCCGGGGTGCCGGGGCGGAGGCCGGCCGTTGCGCCGATCAGCTCCATCTCGGCGACGTCGGGGAGCAGGCGGTAGGCCTCGCGCAGCAGCTCGTGGACACCCCCAGCGGTGACGGCGGTGTCGAAGCCCACTTCTTCGACGGTAGCGCCGACGACGAGGCGGCCGTCGGCGCGCGGCACCAGGTAGACCCGCTCGGAGGCGTGGATGTGGCGGGCGACCCGCTCGCCGTCCCGGCCCCGCAGCTCGACCACCAGCCCCTTGACCGGCCGCACCGGCGGCCGAGCCTCCTCGGGCAGCCAGCCCATCGCCCCCGACCAGGCGCCGGCGGCGAGGACGACGTGATCCGCGCGGACCCCCTCCTCCCCACCGCAATCGAAAGGTCCGCCGGACTTTTGTTCCGCATAGCGATCAAAAGGTCCGGCGGACGTTGGGACCGTCCTGACGCCGACGAGACGGTCCCCGTCGAATACGCCGTCGATGACCTCGGTCTCGCTGCGCACCTCCACACCCTCGGCGGCGCAGGCGGCGACCAGCGCCCGCGTCAGCGCCCGCGGATCGACCGCCGCCTCGCCCTCCGCTAAGACGCCGCCGTGGAAGGACGGCGTCAGGCCCGGCTCGAGGTCGCGGCAGCGTCGCGGCGGCAGCCACTCGGCCTCGAGCTCCAGCGAGCGCTGCAGGTCGTGGACGCGGCGCAGTTGCGCCGCCTCGTCGCGGTCGAGGGCGACGTGCAGCGCCCCCAGCCGTTCGTAGCCCGTGCTCTGGCCCGTCGCCGCCTCCAGCTCGGCGACGAACTCGGGATAGAGCCGCGCCGCTGCCAGGGTCAGCTCCAGCAGCTCCGGCTCGCCGAAGGTCAGCTCGCCGACCGGCGCCAGCATCCCGGCCGCGACCCGCGTCGCGCCGCCGCCGGGCTCGCCGCGCTCGAGCACCACCACCCGCGCTCCGTCCCGCGCCAAGCGCCAGGCGCAGCTGAGGCCGATCACCCCACCGCCGACAACCACAACATCGAATCCGCGCTTCTCGCTCAAAGCCTTTGCCTCCGCCGGCATTACCCGGATCAGGTCCAAACGGTCGGTGGCCTCGATGCCACCCTCTCAGCCCTCGCGGGCTCCCGTACCCCTCCGATGCTACCCCTCCGCCGCACCCGGCCGGGGGCTCCAGCCATAATCGGGAGCATGAGCTTGTCCCTGCCCGAGGGCGACGGCCCGCTGCGCCGCGAGCGCCTGCGCACCGCCCGCCTCTACTTCGTCTGCGAGGCGCGCCCGCAGGGCGATCTCGAAGCGCTGCTGCGCGCGGCGCTGACCGGCGGCGCCGACATCGTCCAGCTGCGCGAGAAGGAGCTGGGACGGGCGAAGATCGAGCGCGCCGCCGAGACCTTCCGGCGGGTCGCCGACACCTTCAGCGCCCTGTTCATCGTCAACGACGATCCCGACCTGGCGCGCAGCTGCGACGCCGACGGGGTCCACGTCGGTCAGGACGACGTCGGCGCCGAGCAGGCGCGGGCGCTGCTGGGGCCGGACGCGATCATCGGCCTCTCGACCCACTCCGAGGAGCAGATCGCCGCCAGCGCCGAGCGCCCGGTCGACTACATCAGCGTCGGCCCGGTCTGGGAGACGCCGACGAAAGCGGGACGCCCGGGCGTCGGGATCGAGCTGATCGAGCACGCCGCCGCGCACGCCCCCCATCCCTTCTTCGCGATCGGGGGGATCGACGCCGGGAACGCCGAGCGGGTCGTCGCGGCTGGCGCCGAGCGGCTCTGCGTGGTTCGGGCGCTCCGCGACGCCGCCGACCCCGCCGCCGCGGCGACCGCGCTGCGGCAGGCGTTCGCCGCTGGCGAGAGGGGCGTGGCGCCGGGTGGCTGAGGTGTGCGGTGTCTGACGAGAAGGTCAAGCGCAAGCAGCGCGGCGCCGACCGGATGAGCCGCGGCTATGCCAAGGCCGAGCAGCGCAACCAGGAAGCGCGCGAAGCGCTCGAGCCGCTGGACGAGGGCGAGCGCCCGACCGTCGTCACCGTCGGCGCGATCGTCGCCGCCCTGATCGCCATCTCGGTCGTGATCGGCTACGCCGCGGGGGCCGAGGTCAACGGCGAACAGCCGAAACTGGCCCAGGTCGTCGCCCCGACGGTGATCATGGGAATGATGGCCTGGGGCATGTGGCACGCCCGCTACTGGGCGGTGCTCGGCTTCCAGCTGATCCTCGTCGTCGTCCTCTTCAGCGCCTTCTTCGGGCTCGTCGTCGGCGCCTCCAGCGTCGGCCAGATCCTCGGCACCCTGGCGCTGCTCATCGTCGCCGGGACCTTCTTCTTCTTCATGGTCAAGGCGATGGCCCGGATCCAGATGCCGACCCGGGAGCGCCAGTGAGCCGCTGGGCGAGTTTGCAAACCATTGGTTGACAAACGCGCCCTGCCGAGCGGGCTCCTTCTATAGGCTCAGCACGCATGGCTGACTCCTTCGACCAGATCGTCATCGGCGGGGGGCCCGGTGGCTACGTCGCCGCGATCCGCGCCGCCCAGCTGGGCCAGAAGACGGCCGTCGTCGAGCGCGACAAAGCCGGCGGCCGCTGCCTCAACTACGCCTGCATCCCGGCGAAGACTGTGCTGCGCACGGCCGAGATCTTCCATGAGGCCCAGGCGAGCGCCGAGCTCGGTGTCGTCGCCAACGACGTGCGGCTCGACTGGGAGGCGCTGCAGAAGCGCCGCGCCGACGTCTCCGCCCAGCTGACCGGTGGCGTCGAAGGGCTGTGGAAGAAAAACAAGATCGAGTTCATCGAGGGCGACGGCTCACTGACCGCAGAGGGCAACGTCAAGGTCGGCGACACGGTCTATGAGGCCCAGGCGGTGACGCTGGCAACCGGGTCGGTGGCGCTGCCGATCCCGGGCGTCGAGTTCGGCGGCCGCGTGGTCGAAACCTGGGGCGCATGGTCGCTGCCCGAGCGCCCTAACCGGATCGCCGTCGTCGGCGCGGGGGCCTCCGGCGCCGAGCTCGCCTCCGCCTACGCGCGCTTCGGGACCGAGGTGCTGCTGATCGAGATGCTCGACCAGATCCTCCCGGCCGAGGACAAGGACATGGCCAAGGTCGTCGAACGGGTTTTCAAGCGGCAGGGAATCGAGATCTCGACCGGGGCGCCGGTGGAGAACGTCGAGGCCGGCGACTCGAGCGTCAAGCTCACCTACGGCGACAACTCGGCCGAGGTCGACTACCTCTGCATCGCCGGCGGTCGCGGCCCCGACACCGATGGGCTGAACCTGGAGGAGGCCGGGGTCGAGCTGGAGGAGGGCGGCCGCAAGATCAAGGTCGACGAGTTCCATCGCACCACCAACCCGAAGGTCTTCGCGATCGGCGACCTCGTCAACAAGAAGGCTCTCGCCCACAAGGCCTCCGAGGAGGGCGTCGTCGCGGTCGAGACCGCCGCCGGCGTCGAGACCGAGGCGGTCAACCAGAACCTGATGGTCGGCGCCACCTTCTGCTCGCCGCAGGTCGCGAGCGTCGGCCTCACCGAGGCGCAGGCCAAGGAGGCAGGCCACGAGGTCAAGATCGGCAAGCAGAAAATCGCCGGCGAGGGCGCGGGCGTCGTCTACGACGACAAGGACGGGCTGGTCAAGCTCGTCGTCGACGCCAAGTACGGCGAGGTGCTCGGCGCCCACATCGTCGGCAACCGCGCCTGCGACATGATCGCCGAGCTGGTCGCGACGATGGCGCTCGAGGGCGGCTACCAGGAGCTCTCGCGGATCGTCCATCCGCACCCGACGGCGTCAGAGGCGATCCTCGATGCCGCGCGTGCCGTCGACGGCTGGCCGATCCACGCTTAGCTAACGGCGGATCAGAAGTGCTCGCTTCTTGCGAAGCACCCACTCGTTGCCCGCTGCGTCGCGCGCTTGGACGAGCAGCAAGACCCTCCAGGACCCGCGCGTCGTCGGCAGGTGGACCCGGGTGGACCGCGGGCTCTTTACCGAAATCGTCCTGGTCCTGCCTGCCGCGATCGAGAACCGAGCGGAGAGGAAGCGCATCTCCAAGGTGTGCGGTCCATCGAAGATCAGGGGCAGGCTCCCCAGCCTCACCTTGCCGCGGCATGACGGGCTGACCTCGCTGCGGGGGCAGGTCAGCTTGACTCGGATCGCCCTCTTCCTGGTCAGGCGCAGCTTTTTCCCCACCTTCATGGAGAACTCGCTGTCTCCCCCGGTCGGCGCACGCGATGCCGGCGGCGGCTGAAGCTCGTACGGCCCGCTGTCGCAGGCTGCGCCCTGCGGGCGGGCGATGCCGCGCTGGTCGACCGGCGGACAGTCGCTCGTCGCGTCGATCGCCGGGCTGCCGGCGAGCAGGTCGTAGACCGGGGTCGTGCCGCCGTGCAGCTCGAGCGTGCCGAGGCTCGGAATGACGATCGACCTGTCGGTCGAGCTGGCGCCGCAGGAGGCGTCGTCGCTGACGTTGCCACCGAGCGAGGCGATCGGCATGAACGAGAAGCAGCTGAGGACGCCCGCTTCGTTGCGATTGTCGGAGAAGACGCTGTTGCGCACGGTGAGCGGCGATCCGCCCACGGCCGGGGACGTGAGCGTTTCGGAGCGGTTGGAGACGACGGCGCTGTTGACGATCGTCACCGCGGCGTTGCCGCTGACCGCCCCCGGGCCTGCTTTCGAGAAGTTCTGCGCGACCGTGCTGTTGACGATGGTCACCGCCGCGTTCGCGTGGATGACGCCGCCGGTCGAAGATTCGGTGCGGTTGCGGCCGAGGAAGCTCGACTCGACGCTCAGCAGCCCGTTGGTGATGATGCCGGCGGTGCCGCCGGTCCATTTGTTGCCTTCGATGCTGACGCCCCGCACGAGGAGCTCGCCGTTGTTCTGGATCGCCGAGGTGCCGCCGGTGATCGTCAGTCCGGTCAGCGTCGCCTCGAAGGGCCCGACGAAGAAGATGGACTCCTTGCCGTCTCCTCTGACCACGGTCTTGTCGGCCCCGGCACCCCTCACTTCCACCTCGTCGGCGATCGGCAGCGCGAGTTCTTCGTACTCGAGGAGGTATGCCTCCGTGCTGGCCGGGACCACGACGACGTCATCCACCGCCGTCGTCGCGTTCGCGGCTTCCAGCGCCTGTCGCAGGGAGCAGTTGGTGGGTTCGCAGGGGGCGGGGTTGGGATCGTCGGTGCGGGTGACGGTGTAGGTCTGGGCCGCGGCGCTGCCGGCGAGGCAGAGCAGCACCGCCAGCGAGACGGTGGCGCCGAGGAGCGCTTCGAGCGGAGTCGACATGGCGGCAGCATCCCACAGCCAGGGGCGCCGCGGTTGGCTTTGGGCGTATGTTCCCGACGTGCGCGCCAGCTTCTATTACGACCTCGGCTCGCCCTACGCGTACCTCTCGGCCGAGCGGATCAGCGGGCTCTTCGCCGCGGCGGAGCTGGAGCAGCCTGAGTGGCAGCCGGTCCTGCTCGGCGGCCTGTTCCATCGTTTCGATCGCGGGTCCTGGTCGGAAACGCCAGCGCGGGCGGAGGGGATGGCCGAGATCGAGCGGCGCGCCGCCGCCTACGGGCTGCCGCCGATCGCCTGGCCCAAGCCGTGGCCCGGCAACACGCTGGTGGCGATGCGGGCGGCGACCTTCGCCAAGCAGACCGGCCGGACCGTCTCCTTCTCCCTCGCCGGCTTCCGCCAGGCCTTCGCCGCCGGCCGCGACCTGACCGACGCCGACCACGTGATGATCGCCGGCGCCGCCTGCGAGATGCACCCGCGGGCGCTGCTGAAAGCGGTCGAAACGAGGGTCGTCAAGGAGGGGCTGCGGGAGGCGACCGACCGCGCCGGTGACCTCGGCGTCGAAGGCGTCCCGGCGGTCGTCGTCGACGGCGAGGTCTTCTGGGGCGACGACCACCTCGAGGAAGCGGTGGAGGCGGCAGCACGCAGCTAAGGTGAATGGCGATGGCTGATCTGCCTGACGCCGCCACCTGTTACGAGCTGCTCGCGCGGATGGCGCTGATCCGCCGCTTCGAGGAGGAGGCGGGGCGCCAGTACCAGCGGGCACGGGCCGGTGGCTTCCTGCACCTGGCGATCGGCGAGGAGGCGACGATCGTCGGCACCACCTCGGTGATGCGCGACGAAGACTTCCTGATCGGGACCTACCGCACCCACGGGCACGCGATCGCCCGCGGCACCGAGCCCAAGCGCGTGATGGCGGAGCTCTTCGGCCGGGTCGACGGGACCAGCGGCGGGCGCGGCGGCAGCATGCACATCTTCGACGCCGAGAAACGGTTCATGGGCGGCTACGGGATCGTCGGCGGCAACCTGCCGATCGCCGCCGGCATCGCCCTCGGCTCCCAGTACAAGGGCGAAGACGCGGTAACCGTCTGCATGTTCGGCGACGGCGCCTCCAACACCGGCAACTTCGGCGAGACGATGAACCTGGCGGCGCTGTGGAAGCTGCCGGTGCTCTTCCTGGTCGAGAACAACCACTACGGGATGGGGACCTCGGTCGAGCGCCACTCGGCCCAGACCGACCTCTCGAAGAAGGCCGAGGGCTACGGGATCTCCGGCGCGCAGGTCGACGGGATGGACGTCGTCGCGGTGCGCGAGGGCGTCGCCGAGGGGATCCGGCTGGCGCGCGAGGAGCAGCGGCCGACCCTGCTCGAAGCGTCCACCTACCGCTACCGCGGCCACTCCGCCGCCGACCCCGAGGTCTATCGCGAGCGCGAGGAGGTCGAGGAGTGGCAGGAGAAAGACCCGATCGAGCAGTTCGCCAAGCGTTGCCGCGACGCGGACGTGCTGGGCGAGCGGGAGGTGGCGCAGGCGCGCAAGGCGGCTGACGAGGCGGTTGAAGCCGCAGTCGAGTTCGCCGAAGCCTCGCCGGAGCCGCCGCTCGACACGATGTACGAAAACCTCTACGCGCAGACCGAGCCGGGAGGCTGGTACGCCGTTGACGAGCGCAGCCCGGAGCCGCACCGTGGCGAGGACGAGGGGCACATGCCCGCCGCCGCGCGCGAGCTGGCCGAGGCCGGTGCCGCCTACGCCGGGCAGTCGGAGGGGCCGCGCCCGAACCCGGCTGAGGACGGCGACGCGCAAGAGGGCGAGGCGAGCGACGACTGATGGCCACCCTGCGGATGCGAGAGGCGCTGCGCGACGCGATGGCCGAGGAGATGCGCGCCGACGAGGCGGTCTTCGTGATGGGCGAGGACGTCGGCGTCTTCCAGGGCGCCTTCAAGGTGACCGACGGCCTGCTCGACGAGTTCGGCGAGCGCCGCGTCCGCGACACGCCGATCTCCGAGAACACGATCGTCGGCAGCGGGGTCGGCGCGGCGATGAACGGCCTGCGGCCGATCGTCGAGCTGATGACGGTCAACTTCTCGCTGCTCGCCCTCGACCAGATCGTCAATCACGCCGCCGCGATCCCCTACATGTTCAACGGCCAGGCGAAGGTGCCGATGGTGATCCGGATGCCGGGCGGCGGCGGCCACCAGCTCGGCCCCACCCACTCCCACAGCTTCGAGGCTCTCTACCTGCAGGTGCCGGGACTGCTCGTCGCCTGCCCCTCCACCCCGGCCGACGGCAAGGCGCTGCTGAAGGCGGCGATCCGCGACGACAACCCGGTCGTCTTCATCGAGCACGAGAGCCTCTACGGCGTGCGCGGCGAGGTCGCCGACGGCGAGAACGGCGCCGAGCCGCTGCACTTCGGCGAAGCGGCGGTGCGGCGCGAGGGCTCCGACGTGACGATCGTCGGCGTGCTGAAGATGGCCCATGTCGCCGAGGGCGCGGCGAGCCAGCTGTCCCACGAGCACAACGTCGAGGCCGAGGTGATCGACCCGCGCACCCTGCGGCCGCTCGACCTCGACACGATCCTCGCCTCGGTCCGCAAGACCAACCGCGCGGTGATAGTCGAGGAGGGTTGGCCGCACGGCGGCGTCGGCGCCAACCTCGCGACCCTGATCACCGAGCAGGCCTTCGACTACCTCGACGCCCCGGTCCAGCGGGTCACCGGCGCCGATGTCCACATGCCCTACTCCAAACGCCTCGAGCAGGCGGCGATCCCCCACGAGGAGCACGTCGTCAGCGCCGCGCTCGCGACGCTCGAGGGCTCCCGCTAACAGGTCTTGCGCGCGCCGGTCGCCGCCTTCCAGGCCCGGCCGACGCTGAAGTCGGCGGCGACGCGGAAGATTCCGGGACGGCTGGCGCGGGCGACGGTCCAGTCGCCGCGGCGGACGATGCAGCCGTAGCCGCGGGCGATCGACCAGTAGGGGGTGAAGTTGACGCGGACGAAGAACTCGCCCGCGCGCTTGACGTCGAGGGCGAAGCCCTGGCGGCCGAACCAGAGGGTCTCGGCGGCGGCGCCGTCGAGCGGGGCGACCAGCGGCTTCGGGTCACGGACCTCGTAGATGCGCCAGTGCTCGGAGCGGAAGCGCAGCGTCAGGTAGGAGGGGTCGCTGAGGATCAGCCGGCGCTCGGCGACCGAGGAGTAGTCGAGCGGCGCGTCGGGCAGCGCCACGTAGGAGATCGCGTTGGTGCGCAGCCAGTTGCCGTAGCTCGCCCCGGTCAGCTTCTTCTCGTCGTAGAAGAGGTCCTCGCGCGTCGTGTCCAGCTGCCGCAGCCAGCCGCGCGCCATGTCGAACCTGGAGGCGAGGAAGGCGGACTCCCAGTGGTTCGCGGTCGGCGGCACCTCGATCCGCGCGCCCTCGGCGCCCTGGGTGCGCAGCCAGTGCGCGGCCGGATGGAAGTAGGCGGCCGAGGTCGAGGGGTCGCCGACCGAGCGGGCGATCTGGGTGACGCTCGCGGTCAGCTGCCAGTAGAGGCTGCCGAGGATCGCCAGCACCAGCAGCGGCGCGAAGAACCATGCCGGGACGGTCGGCCGCGGCCGCCGCGAGAGCAGGACCGCCGCCAGCACCGGGCCGCCGAAGAGGGCGCCGAGGCGGACCGCGTTGCCGCCCATCGCGTTCGGCACCAGCCAGATCAGGGTCGAGCCGAGCGCGTAGGCGATCAGCACCCGGCGCAGCTGGCGCTCCTCGTCGCGGACGCCCTGGGTGAGGATCAGCGCGCCGGCGCACCAGAGCGGGATCGCCACGTAGGAGGAGAAGACGAAGGGGAAGTGGCCGGCCTCGGGGAAGGCGACGTTCGGGGCGAGGACCAGCGCCAGCGCGATCGCGCCAGCACCGAGGGCGAGGCGGCTGGCGCGGCGGCCGGGCTCGATCGCGCCGACGACGAGGACGCCGGCGAGGAAGGCGCCGGCGACCGGGCTCGCCAGCGGGCAGGCCGCGGCGGCGAGCAGCGCCAGCGAGGTGCGGCCGGTCTGCAGGCAGCGCAGCGCCGCCAGGCCGCAGGCGACCCCGAGGGCGAAGGTCAGCTGGCCGTCGGCGAGCAGGGTGACGACACCGGCGCCGAACCAGAGCGTCGCCCAGCGCGCCTCCACCCCCCAGCGGTCGCGGACCAGGCGGTCGAACAGGTAGGAGGAGGAGACGACGGCGAGCAGCCCGACCACCTGCGGCCCGAGCAACGACGCCAGCGGCGGGAAGAGGAGGCTGTAGGTGAGGGTGTAGTGACCGCCGTACCAGCTGCCGTTCCAGATCGCCAGGCCGGCGCTCTCGAACAGCTCGGTGCGGAATACCTGCGCGGCGAGATCCCCGACGGGCGGGCTCCAGAGCAGCATCAACAGCGCCAGCGCGGAGGAAAGCGCCACCGCCGGGAGCCAATCGGGTCGAAGTGACTTGGACTGGACCATGGGTCGGCGGTTTAAGGATAAGGGCCGCTCCTGCGACGATCCGTGAATGAGCCTTGAGATCCTGGTCACACGCCGCGGGCTCGTCCCTTATGAAGAGGCGCGCGAGCTGCAGCGGCAGCTGGCGGCGCGGCGCCAAAAGGGGGAGATCGGCGACGTCCTAGTGCTGCTCGAGCACCCGCCGGTCTACACCCGCGGCCGCCGCTCCCGGCCGGAGGAACTGCCGATGGGAGCCTCCTGGTACGAAGCGCAGGGGATCGAAGTCCGCGACACCGACCGCGGCGGGCTCGTGACCTACCACGGGCCGGGACAGCTGGTCGCCTACCCGATCGTCGACCTGGGCGGCTACGGCGACGACGTCCACGAGTACGTGCGGGGGCTGGAGCGGACGATGATCGCCGCGCTCGGCGAGGCGGGCGTACGGGCGAGCGTGATCGAGGGCCTGACCGGCGTCTGGGTCGGCACCCGCAAGATCGGGTCGATCGGGCTCCACGTCAGCCGCGGCGTCACCACCCATGGCCTGGCGATCAACGTCAACAACGACCTGCAGCCGTTCGAGTGGGTCGTGCCCTGCGGGATCGAGGGCGTCTCGATGACCTCGCTTTCGCGTGAGCTCCGGGCCGAGCAGGATCTCGGAGCGTTCGCCGACACGCTCGTCGCCGCCTACGCCGAGGTCTTCGAGCGCGAGCCGGTTGCGCGGGACGACCTCGCGGCCTAGGCTCATCCGCTCATGCGCCGTCTCGTCCGACTCTTCTCCGTGCTCGTGCTCTGCACCGCCTGCCTGCCGGCAAGCGCCGCCGCCGATCCTTACCTGGTGACGAACACGAATGACGCGGGTGAAGGCAGCCTGCGGGCGGCGATCCTGGACGCCGACCTCCGCCCAGGAGCCGACACGATCCCGATCGAAGCGACTGGCGTCATCAGCCTGCAGAGTGCCCTGCCGATCATCTTCGATCCCGTCTCGATCATCGGTCCCGGTGCCGATCTACTGGAGGTCCGCCGCGCCGCCACCGCCGGCTTCGAAGTCTTCGGGTTCACCTCCGATGCCGATCCCTCGTCGATCTCCGGCCTCACCGCCAGCAACGGCCTCGCCGCTTTCGGCGCGGGGATCAGGAACTCCGAAGGCAGCCTCACCCTGACCGGAGTCGTGGTGAGGGGAAACGAAGCGTCCGTGGAAGGCGGGACGGACGGCGCCGAAGGCGGGGGCATATACAGCGATGGCCCTTTGACGCTGCGGCAGACGGTGGTAAGCGGGAATGCCGCGCGGGCCAGCGATGGCTCGACGCTGACCAAAGCCCTGGGGGGAGGCGTCGTGGCATTGACGAGGCTGACGATGGAAGCCAGCACGATCAGCGGCAACGTCGCCGAAGCAAGCGGTGACGGCACGGCGACGACGGCTCAAGGCGGGGGTCTTCTGGCGGGGACCGAAGTGACTATCAGCCGCAGCACGATCAGCGGCAACGGAGTCGTCGCCCAGGGAGCAGCCCCCCAGATCCGGGCCCAAGGCGGCGGGGTCCAGGCCTACGAAGCGACGCTCACCGCCTCCACGCTCGCCGGCAACTCGGCGACCTCAGCCGGCCTGGCCCTCGGTGCCGACCTCCACTCCGTCATCAGCACGTCGGTTAGCGGCACGCTCATCGCCGACCCGCTCGGCGATGCGGACAGTTGCAGCGGCGGCGGCTCGCCCGGGAGCGAGGAGATCTCCTCCGGCGGCTTCAACCTCGACGAAGACGGCAGCTGCGGTCTCGGGAAATCGACCGACCTGAGCGGCGTCATCGCCGGCCTCGAACCGCTGGCGGACAACGGCGGCCCGACGCCGACCCACGCGCTTCGCGCCGACAGCCCCTTGATCGATCGCGGCAACTCGTTCAGCCACAGCGTCGACCAGCGCGGCCTCCCCCGCCCCAGCGACTTCCCCGCGATCTCGAACACCGAAGGCGGCGACGGCTCGGACATCGGCGCCTTCGAGCTGCAGGTCCCGCCGCCGCCCACGGCGGCGAGCGGTGGACCGGTGATCGTCACCGAGGTGCCGACCGATCGCCGGGCGCCGCAGACGCGCATCGTCCGGGCCCCGTCCCGCGTCACCTTCAAGCGCAAGGCCGAGTTCCGCTTCGCCTCCAGCGAGGCGCAGTCGAGCTTCCAGTGCCGGCTCGACAAGAAGAGGTGGCACCGCTGCACCAGCCCCAACAGGCCCAGCGTCAAGCCTGGGCGGCACCTCTTCCGGGTGCGGGCGATCGACCGCTTCGGCAACGTCGATCCGACGCCGGCGCGGTTCGGCTGGCGGGTAAAGCCACTCGACAGCTGAGCGGCGCGGACGGCGATCCGGGCCAGCTAACGTAGGCGTCGGTGCCCGACGCCGAACGCATCCACGTCACCCGCTCGCGGGCCAAGCCCGGCGGGACCGCGGCCGACGCCGAGGGGACCGTCCCCTTCCGCCGCGCCCGCAAGCCGCCGTGGCTGAAGGTGCCGGCGCCGGGCGGGCCCAACTACCGGCGGCTGAAGGAGAAGATCGGCGCCGACAACCTCCACACCGTCTGCGAGGAGGCCAACTGCCCCAACGTCGGCGAGTGCTGGGAGCGCGGCACGGCGACCTTCATGATCCTCGGCGACGTCTGCACCCGGCGGTGCGGGTTCTGCAACGTGCAGACCGGCAAGCCGACCTGGCACGACCCACTGGAGCCGCTGCGCGTCGCCAACCAGGTGAAGGCGATGGGGCTGCGCCACGCCGTCGTCACCTCGGTCGACCGCGACGACCTGCCCGACTACGGCGCGAGCGCCTTCGTCGGCGTGATCCGCTCGATCCGGATGCTGGCGCCGGGCTGCAAGGTCGAGATCCTCACCCCCGACTTCCGCGGCCAGGAGATGCCGCTGGCGAAGGTCGTCCACGAGCGGCCCGACGTCTTCAACCACAACGTCGAGACGGTGCCGCGGCTCTACCCGCTGGCCCGCCGCGGCTCGGAGTTCCCGCGCTCGGCGCGGGTGCTGCGGATGGCGAAGGAGATGGGCGGCACCGACGTGGTGACCAAGTCCGGGCTGATGGTCGGCCTCGGCGAGAGCTTCGAGGAGATGCTCGAGACCTTCGGCCTCCTGCGCGAGCACCAGGTCCAGGTGCTCACCGTCGGCCAGTACCTGCGGCCGACCGAGAACCACCTGCCGGTCGTCCGCTACTGGCACCCCGACGAGTTCGCGGCGCTCGAGCAGGCGGCCTACGACCTCGGCTTCGAGTCGGTCGCCGCCGGCCCCCTGGTCCGCTCCAGCTACCACGCCGACCAGAACCTGCCCGAGGGGCACCGGGCCGAGAGCCTGCTCGCCTCCTAGCTTCGTCCACAACCGGATGAGGACCCTTGCCTTTTTCGAGGGCAGGGCGCTAGGTTGCAGGAGTGTCCCGCCGATTGCTGATGGTCGGCAGTCTCGTCCTCGTCCTTCTCGGTGCGTTGCCGGCTGCCGCCTCCGCCACCTTCATCCCCGGTCCCAACGGGAAGCTCGTCTTCGCCAGCGGGCGGGGCAACAGCGAAGTGCCGAACCCGGCCGACGGCAGCGACGACAAAGCGAAGATCTGGGTCGCCGACTACCCGTTCGGGACGCCCGTGCAGGTGACGACGCTGCCGGCGAACACGCAGCACCGCCACCCGAACTGGTCGCCGGACCACACCCGGATCGTCTACGCCGCCGGGGTCGCCTTCAGCGGCACCTACGCGCTCTGGATCGCCGACCTGCGGACCGAACCGCCGACGCAGGAACAGTTCGTCCCCGCCGCCGAAAAACAGGACCGTCCCTCATGGTCGCCGGACGGCACCGCGATCGCCTACGGCTCCCTCGGCGACCTCTGGGTCAAGGGCGTCGACGGTGGGACGGCGGTCAACCTGACCGAAACCCCCGGCGTCACCGAGGAACGGCCGGTCTGGAGCCCCGACGGCAACACGCTCTATTACAACCGCGGGACGGCCCCCGACCGCGACCTCTACAAGATCAGCCCGGTCAGCCCCGGCTCGCTGCAGATCCCGATCGAAATCGGGGCGACCGACGACTGGCAGCCCGCCCTCTCCCCCGACGGCAGCACGCTCTGCTTCCTGCGCGGCGCCCAAAGCGACGCCGCCGACCTCTACACGATCGGCGCCGACGGCGGCACCGCGCAGCCCTTCTCGACGACCGGCGGGCTCGGCGACCTCAACTGCGTCTGGTCGCCCGACGGGACGAAGATCCTCTACACGCTGGGTGCCTTCTCCGGCGGCGATCTGATCACCCGCAACGTCGACGGCAGCGGCCCCAGCCTGCTGAGCGGCATGAACGTCGCCAAACACTTCGAGGGCAACGCCGACTGGGCGACCAACTTCCCACCCACCTGCGAGGACGGCAACGCGGCGATCCCGGTAAACGGCTTCACCACGATCGAGTTCGACTGCACCGATCCCGACGCCGGCCCCGGCAAGGAAGCGCCGCACCCCGAGGGCATCGACGACTCCTTCCTCGAAGTCGTCTCGCCGCCGGCCCACGGCACGCTCAGCGGGCTCTCCGACCGCAAGGTCATCTACACCCCGAACAAAGACTTCACCGGGACCGACAGCTTCACCTACACCGGCAGCGACTCGGTCTCCGACGCCGCGCCGGCGAAGGTGACGATCAAGGTCGGGCAGGACCAGCCTCCCGCTGCCGGCGGCGACACGACCCGGCCGGTCATCTCCGCGATCAAAGTCTCCAACAAGCGCTGGCGGTTGGGCAGCAAGCTGGCGAGCATCTCCCGCTCGCCCCTCGGCACGACGATTTCCTTCCGCCTCAGCGAGGCGGCCCAGGCGAGCGTCGGCTTCCAGCGCCAGAGCCCGGGCCGCCTGGTCGGCGGCAAGTGCGCGAAGCCGACCGCCGCGAACAGGACCCGGAAAGCCTGCAAGCGCTACCCCGGCGCCGGGCAGCTTGGCTTCGCCGCCGCGGCCGGCGCCAACAAGGTGAAGTTCCAGGGACGTCTCAGCGCCGGCAAGAAGCTTGCGCCGGGCACCTACCGGATCGTCATCGGCGCTCGCGACGCGGCCGGCAACAGCGCCCAGCCGAAGACCGGCCCAACCTTCACGATCGTCACCCACTGAACAGCTCCACCTGCTTTCGAAAGGACCCGCCATGCCAAGCCTGAAGAGGCGCCTCACGATCCTCGTCCTCACCGCCGCCGCCGCCGCGATGCTGCTCGTGCCGGCCCTCGCGCAGGCCGCGACGACCTTCGGCAGCCGACTCAACCACGATCCCGCCAACTCGGGCGAGTGCGCGACGTTCGACGGGACCTGCACGCTCGTCTCCTTCATCCATCCGAGCGATCCGAACGGCGACCCCTACGCGGGCGGCGCCCCGGTCGACGGCGTGATCACGAAATTCCGCATCCGCGCCTACATCACCACCGAAGCGCAGCAGGTGACCTTCCGCGTCGCTGACATCACCCGCGACGCGGCCGACGACAGCACGGCTCTGGCGACCGCGGCCGGCTCCGGCCCGACGGTGAGCCTGCAGGTCAACGAAGACGCGCTGGAAGCGCCGGTCCAGGAGTTCGCCGGTCGGCTGCCGGTGAAAAAGGGGCAGCACCTGGCGATCGACGCCGGCAAATACGTGCAGGCGACGGTCAACGACAGCGGCGACAAGTTCAGCTACGTCTACTCACCGCCGCTGGTCGACGGCAGCGGCGCCCGCGGCTCGACCGAAGCGACCGGCGAGCTGCTGGTCGCGGCGACGATCGAGGCCGACGCCGACGCCGACGGTTTCGGCGACGAGACCCAGGACCAGTGCCCGACGCAGAAGACGACGCAGGGTGCCTGCGATACCACCGCGCCCGCAGTCAGCGGCCTCGAGGTGGCCGGCGGCAAGCTCTTCTACAGCCTCTCCGAGGCGGCAACCGTCCAGCTGCGGCTGGCGAAAAAGCTGCCCGGCCGCAAGGTCGGTCTCAAATGCGTGAAGCAGACGCCGCGGAACAAGACCCGCAAACGGTGCCCGCGGTTCAAGAACGTCGGCGCCGCCTTCAACGGCCCCGGCGCGGCCGGCCCGAACCAGGTGACGCTGCCCAACGGCAAGAAGCTGAAGCCCGGCGTCTACCGGGTGACGATGACCGCGACCGACACCGCTGGCAACACGTCGACCTCGATCGTCAAGTTCACGGTCAAGAAGCCGGCGAAAAAGAAGAAGCGTTAGCGCTGGCCGACTTCGACGTCTTTGCCCGGGCCGCCGGATAGCTCGTTCGGCCCGGGACCTCCGTAGAGGCGGTCGTTGCCGGGGCCGCCGTAGAGGAAGTCCGAGTTGAACGAGGGGTTGGGGCCGCCACGGAGCAGGTCGTTGCCCGGCCCGCCGTAGAGGGCGTCGCCGCCCTTGCTGCCGAGCAGGACGTCGTTGCCGCCCTCGCCGAAGGCGCGGCCCAGCTCGGGGCCGAGGGTGACCTTGTCGGCGCCGGGCCCGGCGAACACGAGGTCCGAGCCGCCGCCTTCGCCGTTGTCGCCGGCGTCGACCTCGTCGCGTCCGGCGCCGGCGCAGATGACGTCGGCCTTGGTGTAGCCGCGGATCCTGTCGTCGCCGCCGAGGGCGACGATCACGTCCTTGCTCTTGGTCCCCTTCAGGTTGTCGCGCCCGGGGGTGCCGATGATCGTCGCGACGCGGCCGGCGCAGCGCGGCAGGGCGGGCTCCTTCGCGTAGACGACCCGGCGCAGGAAGACGTCGGCGACGCTGTCCCCGTCGGCGGCGCTGAGGTTGGTGGCGCGGGAGTCGAAGGCGACCAGCGCGCCGTCGGCTGAGATCGCGGCGCTGGAGGACGGAGCGTCGGCGGGGACGCCGAGCGTGCCGGACGCGCGGGAGACGGTGACGGTGAGGCCCTTGGTCATGTCGCGGACGAAGACGTCGACCCGGGCGTCGGCGTCGGCCCGGCTGAGCTCGTCGCCGCGGGTCTGGAAGGCGACGTAGCGGCCGTCGGCGGAGATCGCGGGCAGGCGCTTGGCGTCGCCGGCCTTGCCCTCGTCCCCGACCGAGACCAGCCGGGTCGTCCCCGCCGCCAGGTCGCGGACGAAGACGTTGCGGTCGTAGCCGCGCTGGCCGGTCAGCTTGGCATCGGAGGCGAAGGCGACGTGGGTGCCGTCGGCCGAGATCGCCGGCGAGGAGGACTCGACGTCGCTCGGCTTGCCGGTGGCGCCGCTGGCGCGTGAGACGAGGACGGTGACCGCCGCGGCGCGGTCGCGGACGAAGACGTCCTGCGGAAAGCTCGATTCGTCGAAGTCTTCGGGGTCGAGCTGGGCGCGGGAGGAGAAGGCGACCATGCGGCCGTCAGCGGAGATCGAGGGCTCGAACGAGTAGTCCGCGGCTGCGATGCCCGCCGCGCCGCTGGCGCGCGAGACCAGCTCGGTGACGCTGGCGTCGAGGTCGCGAACGAAGACGTCGCCCTGGGCGGTCTTGACGTCATCGGCGACGAGGTTGTTGGCACCGGAGGCGAAGGCGACATGGCGGCCGTCGGCGGAGATCGCGGGTTCGATCGATTCGCCGTCGCCGGCCGCACCGGCAGGTCCGGAGGCGCGGGAGGCCAGCGTCGTCGTCCCGGCGAGGAGGTCGCGGACGAAGACGTCGTTGTAGGCGGCGTCGTCGGGGGCGAGGCCTTCGGCGGTCGAGGCGAAAGCGACGTAGCGGCCGTCGGCCGAGATCGAGGGGTTGTAGGAGTTGCCGTCGCCGACTGCCCCGGCGGCGCCGTCCGCGCGCGAGACGAGCGTCACCGCTCCCGTTTTCGTGTCCTTGACGAAGATCTGGCGCCTGCCGCCTTTCGCCGCGGGGCTGAGGTTCTTCGCCCGCGAGGCGAAAGCGACGAAGCGGCCGTCGCCGGAGATCGCCGGTTCGAGCGAGTTCCCGTCCCCACCCCTACCGTCCTTGTCGGCGGAGACCAGGACCGTCGTCGTCTCGGCCCCGCCTTTCGCGCCAATGGCGGCGCCAACGATCGTCGCGGCAAGCAGCATCGCCGCCAAAGCAACCAACACCGCCGTCCGAGGCCTCCCGATCACGCGCCCATCTTAGGCCGGCCAGAGGCGGCCAAGCCGCCTACAATCCGTGCCGAGGGGCCATAGCTCAGCTGGCAGAGCGCCGCCTTTGCAAGGCGGAGGTCGCCGGTTCGATCCCGGCTGGCTCCACTAACCGCTGCCCCTAGTCGTCGAAGTCGAAGTCCTTCGGGGGCTTCTGCTCGAACCAGAGCTCGTCGTCCTCCGGGGCGTCCTCGAGGAAGTCGGGGGTGTCCTCGAGCACGTCCTCGTGACCGGTGTCGGGGTCGTAGTTGGTGCGCTGCTCGGGCTCGGCGCTTGCCTCCGGCTGCTCGTGCTCCTCGGAGGTCGGCTCCTCGGCGACGGGCGGGGCGGCGGCCGGCGGCGGCTCGTCTTCCTCAGCGAGCGAGGGCGCCTCGAGCGCCTGGTCGAGCTCGTCGGAGAGGCGCTGGTCGCTCCAGAACTCGTCGTCCTCTTCCTCCGCCTCGTCCTCCTCGGTGCGGATCGCGTGGATCTCGGTCGCCGGTTCGACCGGGGCGAGCTTCTCGTCGGAAGGGCTCGGCGCCTCGGTCACGGGGGGCGCGGGGGCGTCCTCAGTGCTCATCTCCGCCTCGACGTCGAAGAATTCGGTCGGCTGGTCGGCGATCGCCTCGCGCTCGTCGGTCGTGGGGCCGGCGTCCGCGGCCTCGACGATCGCCTCGGGCTCGACGGCCGCCAGGTCCTCCTCGGCCGGAGCGGCGGCCTGCATCGCGTCCTCGGCGGGGACGATCGGCTCCGCCGGCTCGGGCGGGGGGGGCGGCTCCTGCAGGTCGGCGACGTTGATGCGGCGGCCCTCGGGGGCCTCCGTCGCCTCGGACGCCTCCGGCGTAGTCATGAACTCGGTCGGCGCCTCGGCGAACGGGTCCGGCTCCTCCGGCCGGCCGGGAGGCCCGAAGGCCTCGTCCTCCAGCCGCTTGACCTCAGCCTCATCCGCGCCATGGGCGCGCTTCAGCTCCAGGTGCTCTCGGATTGCGTCGTCGAGAATGCTCATGCTCGCCATCTCCGCGGAGGAGGCTGTCAAAGACTATGCGGTTATCCTGTCGCTTGCGCGGAACTGGGAGCAACTTCCCACCGCAAGCCCGGGGCTATAGCTCAGCTGGCAGAGCGCCTGGATCGCACCCAGGAGGTCGGCGGTTCGAATCCGCCTAGCTCCATCGCAAAGCCCCTGCGTTGCCGCACATTTCCCTTGACGCCGAAAGCCGCCGCCGTCAGGCTTGTGGCAGAAGTCAACGGCAGGTCAACTTCGGAGGTCCTGATGGCGGCTGGGACGACGGCGGGGCGAACCCGCGTCGAGCGCGGCATCTACCGCCAGCCGAACGGCAAGCTGACGGTCTGCGCCCGCCGCGCCGGGCGGCTCCACTTTCGCACAGCGGGGACAGATCTCAGTGAGGCTCGCCGCGCCCGCGCGGATCTGATCGCGGCGCTGGAGACGGGGCGAGTGCCGGCTTCGCCGCACCTCCGCCTCGACACCGTCGCTTCGCTATGGAGCGAGCGCTTCGAGGCGATGGTGGCGGCCGGTGATCGCCGCCCGCGCACCTACGAGGCCCACCGCTTCCACCTCGACCACGACCTGCTGCCGCGCCTCGGCCGGCGGCGGGTCGCCTCGCTCGGGGTCGAGGACGTCGCCGGCTTGATCAGCGAGCTGCGCGCCGCCGGGCGCTCGGCGAAGACGACGGCCAATTCGCTCGCGACCCTGCAGAGCGTGCTGCGCTTCGCCCGCCGTCGCGGCTGGATCCTCGCCGACCCGGTCGAGCTGCTCGAGCCCTGGGAGCGGCCGCGGCCATCGCGACGCCCGCGCGGCCGGGTTCTGGGCCGGGCAGAGATCGAGCGGCTGCTCGGCGCCTGCCCTCCGCACGACCGTCTGCTGGTCGAGACCGCACTCTTCAGCGGCCTGCGGATCTCCGAGCTGCTCGGCCTGGTATGGACCGACGTGGACTTCGCCGCCGGGCTGATCCGCGTGAGGGCTCAGCTCTCCCGCGCCCACCGCGGCGAACCGGCGCGGCGGGTGGCGCCCAAGACGCCGGCTTCGGTGCGTGAGATCCCACTGGTCCCCCAGCTGGCCGGGCATCTCGGCGCCCACCGCCAGGGGACGCCCTTCCCCTCTCCGACCGATTGGGTCTTCCCAACCTCGCGCGGCACACCCCTCGGCGAGCGGAACGTGGCGCGGCGGGTGCTGAAGAAGGCGGCCGACGAGGCCGGCCTCAACGACGAAGGCCGGCCGGCGCTGCGCTTCCACGATCTTCGCCATACCTTCGCCAGCCACCTGATCATCGACCTCGGACTCGACGTCGCCCAGGTCAGCCGCATCCTCGGCCACGCCCGGATCACGATCACCCTCGACATCTACACCCACCTCTTCGACGACGCCCGCCACGGCCGCGAGATCCGTCGGCGAATGGCAGCAAGTGACTTCGCGGCTCTACTAGCGCCGGATCAACCTGAAGCTTCGATCTCGGCCTTGAGGGCTCCTCCCAGCAGGCGATCGCGGACGACCTAATTGTCGACGGTCACGACTTCATCATCGAGGGTCGATCAATAGAGGACGGAGGCGGGGGCCATCGCCCGAGAGGCAGGTCATACCGATCTATTTTTTGATCTCAGCCAAAGTTTTGTCCCCCAAGGCGTTCCTGCTCCACCCAACGCCCATGCAGGAGGTGCTGCGGCACGAGACACCGAAGAAAGAGCTGACGAGCAAAAAGCCCCCAGGATTCGAGGTGCCCTGAATCGACCAGCTGGTCCCATTCCATTTCTCGGCCAGGGTTCGGGTCGAGCCGCTACCGCTCCCGACCGCCGTGCAGGACGTTTCGGTGGCGCAGGAGACATCCTGGAAGACGCTCGCGGTGCTCCCGGTGGGATTGGGCGTGCTCTGCAGCGTCCAGGTGGTCACCCCGTTGAAGCGGTAGGCCAGCGTGAATGGCCCATTTGCACCTTCCCAGCCGAGTTCTTTCCAGCTCCCCACCGCCGTGCAGCGGTTCGGCGTCGGCGTGCAGGAGACATCGAGGAGGGTGCTCTCCACGGCTCCTTCAGGGTCTGCCACGGTGTGGAGTTTCCATTCGCCGTTCCAGAACATGACGAGGCTTTTGACGGTGCTGCCACTGGTGGTGTAGCGGCCGACGGCAACGCAGAAGTTCGACCAGTTGCAGTCGACGCCGTCGAGCTGGCTTGATTTGGCCCCTTCGGGGATCGGGACCGTCTGCAAGGTCCAGGTGGGGCTATTCCACTCCATTGCGATTGCCTTTTTGACCCCGCCGATCACGGCTGAGCCCACCGCCGTGCATTCTGCGGTGTTGTTGCAGCCGATCGCCGCCAATTCGCTGGAGGTTGATTCGGGTGGAACCGGCGTAGTCTGGACATTCCATTTGCCTTCGTTCCAGATCTCCGAGAGGACCGATGGACCTTCAGCTGACTGATGGTTGCCGACTGCTAGGCACCGGGTTTCCGAGGGGCAGTCGACGCCGAATAGGCGGGTATGGGTCGCGCCGGACTTTTTCGCGGCAGCCTGTTCGGACCAAGAGCTTCCGTTCCAGCGCTGGGCTATCGGGACGTCTGCCCCCGAGACGGTGCCCTTGCCGACCGACGTACAGGCGTTCGCGCTCGGCTCGCAGCTGACGTCGTAGAGGTAGCTGTAGACCGACCATGTCGGGTTCGGCGTCGAGAGGATTTCCCACGAGGCGGTGGTGAAGGTCCGGTCTTCGCCTTGGGTGGTTCCGTCGGCGTTGGTTGCCACCAGTCGGAAGTGATAGGTGGTTTCAGGTACCAGGCCTTGGATCCCGTTGATGATTTCGACGTGGCTGATGCCGATCGATTTCGGCAATGCAGGGGATTTGGAGCCGTATTCGGTCGTCGTGCCGTATTCGAACTGGTAGGTCGTTTCCAAGCCGTTGGGATCGACTGTGCCGTGCAGGGTGGCGCTGTGAGAATTGTTTTCGGTAGCCGCCCCGGTGACCACCGCCGGTTTAGCTGCCTGCGCCCACGCCGGCCAAACCAGTAGCACCGCTACGACAACGGCCATCGCTGCTGCGACTAGTCCGCGCATTTTTGTGGCTTGGCTGGACATCGCTCCTCCTCTATCCACCTGCAGATCGTCTTCGGCTTCGCCCTATCCGACAGGTCGGAAAAAAGCCGGGCTTTACCCACATTTACCACAAACAAACCCGTTTAGCTTGACTTTCTTATTTACTCAGGTACTTTCGGGTCTCCATAGGGAGAGGCACTCCCAGATGGAGTGCTCGAGGAGGTTCAGAAAGATGGCCGACGTCCGTTTACGCCTGAAGGCCTTCTTTCCTCGCGGGCCAACAGAATTCGGAAACCGCTTGCTGCTCGCCGTTTTGCTGGTCCTGGCCTTCTTGGTGCCAGCCGCCATCGTCATCGACCACGCGCTCGCCGAATGCGGGTTCGGGTTCCCGGCAACCACGGAGACGACGAGCAACAACTCGTCCTCGACCATCTCCCAGAACCAGTGCACCGCAGGGAATCCGATCAACTGCGCGACCGGAAACGAGACCGAGGAACAGACCGATCTCGCTCTGGCCGGTCGCGGACCCGTCCTGCATGTCACCCGCGCCTACAGCTCCGAAGCCGCCGCCGCAGGCAAAACCGGCGCCTGGGGCTACGGCTGGTCGGGCCCCTACAGCTCGTATCTGAAATTCGAAGAAGCCGGAAAAATCACCGTCGTGCAGGAAAACGGCGCCACCGCCACCTTCTATCCCGAAGGAGGCGGATACGACGCCGGAGCCTGGGTCCAGGCCACCTTGGCCAAAGAAGGGGAAAACTACGTTTTCACCCTGCCCAGCCAGGAAAAGCTCAAGTTCAACTCCAAAGGCTACTTGACCGAACATAAAGACCGGAACGGGAATGCCCTCACCGTCATCTCCTTCGAAGGCATTGTGCTGGCGGTCAAAGACGCCGCCGGCAGGGAACTGAAATTCGCCTACACCGAAGGCAAGGTCACGAGCATCGAAGATCCGATGGGGCGCAAAGTCAAATACGCCTACGAATCGGGCCACCTCGCCTCGGTGACGCTCCCGGGCGAAGAAACCCCGCGCTGGAAATTCAAATACGACGCCTCCCATCGCCTCACCGAAGTAACCGACGGCCGCGGCGGCGTCATCAAAACCGAATATGACGCAAAACACCGCGCGATAAAACAGACCGACCCGATGGGGCGGGTGCGCAAATTCGCCTACGGCGAATCAGAAGGCCTCCGAACGACGACGATCACCGAGCCGAACGGGTCGACGACCTTCGAGAAGTTCAACGCGGCCGGCGAGCCGCTGGAAGTCATCAAGGCGAAAGGCACGGGCCTGGAACGGAAAGCCACCTACGAATACGACCCCGCCTACCAGCTCATCAAAGCAACCGACGCGCTCGGCCACTCGACGACCTATGCCTACAACGCAGCAGGAGATCGGACGCTTAAGAAAGATGCCGAAGGCAACGAAGCGAAATGGACCTACAACGCCACCCACGACATCTTGACCGAAACGACGCCCAAAGGCGAGGTAACCACCTACAAAAGAGACGCCAAAGGCAACGTCGAAGCGATCGAACGTCCTGCCCCAGGGGGATTGACTCAGAAAACTACCTTCAAATACGCCGCCAATGGGGACCTGCAGTCGGTGACCGACCCGCTCGGTCGCGAAACGAAATTCGAATACGAGACCTACGGGAACCGTAAAGCCGAAATCAATCCAGCAGGCGACAAGATCACTTGGGCCTACAACAAAAACGGAGAGCAGCTGGCCGAAGTTAGCCCGCGTGGCAATGAAGAAGGCGCCAAAGCCGAAGAATTCGAAACGAAAACCGAACGCGACGCTCAAGGGCGGCCGATCAAAAGCACCGACCCGCTCGGGCGCGAAACCAAATTCGCCTACGACAAAAACGGCGACCTCGAATCGGTGACCAATGCCCTTGGCCAAACGATCAACTACACCTACAACGCGGACAACGAGGAAACGAAAATCGAAAAGCCGAACGGCAACACGATCGAATTCGCCTACGGCAGCATGGGCGAAGTCAAAAGCCGCACGAACGGCAACGGCTCTACGACCAAATACGAACACGATGTGCTCGCGCAACTGGCCGAAACGATCGACCCGCTGGAACGCAAAACGAAACGGGAATACGACGCAGCTGGCAACCTGAAAAAAACTGAAGACGCTCTCGGGCGCACGATCTCCTACACCTACGACAACGCCGATCGGGTCAAAGAAGTCAACTACTCCGAAGCGTCGACTGCCGATGTCACCTACAAATACGACAAAAACAGCAACATTGTCGAAATGACCGATGGCACGGGTACGACCACCAAGGTTTACGACCAACTCGGTCGACTGACCGAAGTCAAAAACGGCAAATCCGAAATCGTCAAATACGCCTACGACTTAGGCAACCAGCAGACCGAACTCGTCTATCCCAACGGCGAAACCGTGAAACGCGCGTTCGACAAAGCGGGTCGCCTCGAAAAGGTCACCGACTGGCTTGGCAAAGAAACCACCTTCGCCTACAGCCGAGACTCGCAGCAGAAAGCGATCACCTTCCCTTCCGCGACCACCAACGTGGACGAATACGTCTACAACAGGGCAGGAGAGATAACGTCGGTCTCGATGAAGAAGGGTGCCGAAGTCCTAGCCTCGATGGCCTACACGCGCGACAGCCTCGGGCGGGTCGAAAAATCTGTCGATACCGGCTTTACCGAAGAAGCCGAACGCAATTACGAATATGACACGGCGAATCGGCTGACTAAAAGCAACGGCACGACGTTTGGGTGGGACGCGGCCAACAACGTGACGAAAATCTCCTCGACCAGCTACACCTACGACAAAGCCGATCAAATTGCGACGGCCAGCAGCGGGACCTTCGAATACAACAAACTTGGCCAGCGGGTCAAAGAAACCCCCACCGGTGGGACCGCCATTCCCTATTCCTTCGACCAAGCGGGGAATCTAACCTCGACCGAAAGCGGAGGCTTTGCAAGCACCTTCAAATACGACGGGACCGGATTGCTGACTACTGAGACGAGGAATGCCTCGACGTATCCGATGGTCTGGGACTCCACGTCGGGGCTGCCGCTTCTGCTGAGGAAAGGGCAGGAATACTACGTCTACGGGCCTGGAGGCCTGCCGATCGAGCAGATCTCCTCGACTGGCACGGCGACCTATCTGCATCATGACCAGTTGGGATCGACTCGTATCTTGACGAATACGAGTGGAAGTGTGGTCGGAACCTATCGATACGGCCCCAACGGAGCAGTCTGGAAAGTTACCGGCACCCAGGGCACCTCGATGGGGTTCGCTGGCCAGTACCGAATGAGCGCCCAGAAGCAGCTGATCTACATGCGAGCTAGGACCTACGATCCGGTGACGGCCCAGTTCCTCAGCTCCGATCCGCTGGCCGCGGTTTCAGGAGAACCGTATAGCTATGCTGCCGCCAATCCGGCAAATCTCACGGATCCCACCGGACTGACAGTACGAGGGGTTTGCGCGTCCGTGACGTTCAGTTTGCCGGCAGCGGCTGACATAAGCGGAACCGGGTGCATCGCCTGGGACGACCAAGGGGGCGTTGGCGCGATTGGCTATTCCGGTGATCTCAGGTTTTGGGACTCCTGGAGAGCATGGGTGGATGGAACGGATAGCAACATCGACCGTCTCAAGGAGCTAACTAAGCTAGATGGGAGCAGCGGATGGGGGAGCATCGGGAAGGGCCTGCTTGGGGATCTTTTCGATGGCGAGGCTGGTTTTCTCTACAGCAACGCGGATTCAGTGGATCAACTATTTGGCACCTTTGATGCTTATAAGAGCACCGTCTACCTGGGCCCTGGTCATTGGTCATCGACCTACCTAACGAGCGATAATGGGACCATATATGGCCAAATCGACCTGTTCGGCAAAAACTTTCCATGGGTCGGGGTGGAGGGGGATCCCTGCGAGGTGATAACGGTTAATGGTTGGTCGTTCTGATCGACCACTTCTATTGACCAATGGCCGACGCTTAGCTTGGATTACCAGTACTGGTCAGCTCAAACTTTCGCTCCTCCGGGAGGTGGCGGAGCGATCGGCAACTCATGGCCAACAGCCACGAATTCACGCGCCGCAGTGGGATCTACGGGGCTCGGTTTCATTCTCCGGTGTTATGAGTGGATGATCACACCAAGACCGGGGATCTTATACGACAACCTCAAGGATTTTGCTTAAACGTGGTTGCAATCGCTTCAAACAACGGTGCTTGACTATGGAAGTTGACCTGTTCTGGTTCCTTAGATGACCGAGCTTTTTGACCCCCACCTGCTTCAGTTCTGCAAGGGCCGCGTCGGCGTAGGAAGGGTGGTGGCGATGGCGACAACCGGCTCGCCGCCGAACTTTCCCCAGGTGGCCATACCGAACGCTCCGATAGCTGACAGCGTTAATGCGCCGCGGTGAGAGCGGCATCCCAATAGATTCGTCCAGGTCGTGGCCACCACCGAATAAGGCGTGTCTGGGTTGGGAAAGAGAAGAGTTCCTCCGTACATGGTGTCGAACAGGCCGATCAGTTCAAGCTGTGCCCGCTCTGGTAGGTCCGGCCGGTACTGGATCGCGAGGCGGCCGTGCTCGAGGGAATGCACAACGCTGACTGGAGGAGGGGTCTCGCGGTAGGCGCCGTCCGCCTGCTGTTCGTCGACGTGGTCTCCTGACGTCGGCGGATTGGTTTGGTAGCGGGGTTCCGGAGCACTGGCAGGAATGTGCTCATCACCCTCCTCCGGCAGCCGCAGCCGCAGCTCACAGTCCGCGGCTCGTGCTGCCGCTTGGAGGTTCTGTTCCTCGAAGACAGGAGGCTCGATGCCGACACGGCTCTCGGGGGCGATGCCGTTGGTGATCCCGCTATCTAGGTTGATATGGGGGTTGCCGCGAGCGGCAGAGTCCGACCCCGAGGACAGAACGATGATGGCGACGATCGCTATGAGCGCCACCACTGCGACGATGGCGTAGGCGGCGAGGAGGCGTCCTCTCCCTTGCGGGGCGGGCTGCCGAGACCCAGAGCCGGCTGGCTTTTGTTCCTCCTGGCCTTCCACCGTACGAAACTCTATTGAGCAATGGTCCGGTGCTTCAACTTGGTCGTCGACATGAAACAACCCCCTCCCCCCTACCAGTCGCCTGCACGTACCGGCAGGGGTCGGCCGACAGCCCGTATTCCTGCGGTAGGCGGTCGTCGCTCAGCCACGATATGGCGCACGAGCAGGTGTTAAACCCAGCGGTCCCCAATCAGGCAGAAATCCGCGTTTCTGCCTGAACAACTCGACAATCGCCGCATATCCGCGCATATCGGACTCGGTTGACAGCGAATCGCGAGCGGCGCAAAGCCGCTTGTCATGCGGGATTCGAGCGGACTCCGAGTAGCCAACGGCGTAAATCGCACCCAGGAGGTCGGCGGTTCGAATCCGCCTAGCTCCATCGGCGGAAGTTCCTGCACGTCGCAAACTTCGCTTTGTGAAGCCGTTTCCAACCGCCTCTGAAATCCGCTCCCATTTCGGGCGGCTAGCTGACCCGCCTCGGCACCCGCCACCGGCTAGGCGGGCGATGGCGGCCCTGGCCTCGTCCATGATCTCGACGGAGGTCTCGCTTGACGACCCACTCCCTGAGCCCCAGCCGCTCGGCGATCTCAGGTCGCTTGTAGCCGGCTCCGTAGAGCGCGAGAACCTTGCGGCGGCGATCGGGCAGCCAAGCGTTGACCTCCTCGACCAGCTTCGCCAGCTCGCCGTCGTCCTCGCTGGAGATCATCTCCTCGTAGACCTGGCCCGGAGCTGAGAACCCCTCCGCGTGCTCCAGGAAGCGCCTGGAGCGGTGCTCGATCGGGCGCCCGAGGGCTACCAGCGGCGGGCGCGGTCCACCAGCCACTCGCGGGCTGCGCCCTCCTCAGGGGGGGCCCAGCTGCGGGCCAGGCGGGCAATCAAGATCTGATCTCCCGCATCGGCCCGGCGGCTGAGCTTCACGTGCCACCAGCGCGGCTGTTCGACTGTGTCGAGCAGCCAGATCGACTCCCGCAGGCGCAGGGCGCCGCCGTCGGCGGACTCGAGATGGAAGCACAGCTCGGGGTGCTCGGCCTCGGGCCGGCGCAGCTGGAGGCTGACGAACAGGATCATTCGTCGTGAAAGGCCCCAGGTAGGAGGCCCGCTGGCCGCCTACGCAGCGCGTCCCTGTTGCAACCGGGTACCCCTGTTTTCGGTGGGGATATAGGATGGATCATGGTTTTTTCAAGGATTGACCATGTTCTCCTACCCGAGGGACAATGAACAAAGGGCACGAGAAGGCCGAGCGGATTCTGCGAGGGCTGGCGGAGGTGGTCTGCGAACACGGCCGCGCCCAGCTGACTGTCGACCTGATCCTTCAGCGGGCGAATGTCTCGCGCTCTGCCTTCTACGAGCGCTTCGACAACATCGAGGACGCCACGCGCAGCGCCATGGAGATGGCGAGCGAGAGGCTGGGAAGCGCGATAGCCACTGCAGCCCCAGACGAGAAGCCATGGGCCGACCGCATGGAGGCCGTCATGTCGGCACTGGTCACGGCCGTGGTCGAAGAGCCCGCACTGGCCAGCCTCTGCCTGGCCCATGGCTACCTTGCTCCAGACCCGCGGAATCAGTTCCATCCCGCCCTCCTCGACATCTTGGTCGAGGTCCTGCAATCCGGCGAGGGAGAGATCCCAACCTCGAGGCCGCCCCTGACCGAGGAGTTCATCGCCTGCGGCATCCTCTCGGTGATTGCCGAGCAGCTGCGGCAAGGAGAAGTCAACGGCCTCGAAGACCTCACCGGCGAACTGACCGAACTGGCCCTTCTCACCCTGCCGAGCCACGCCGAAGATGTCCCTGTTCATTAAAAGCATCAGCTAGACGCACAAACAAGAGGCGCCTGTTGGCATTAAACGTCGCACAGATTGGTGGCCCGGGCGGGAAACAAGAGCGGCCCTAGTTAACGACCATGGCTGTTCAGTTTAGCTCTTTGTCCGCATTCGGATTCGCCTCAGGAAGTGCGCTATTGTCCAGGTAAATGGGAAATGCGCCATGTTCATTGGCTTTCGATGCTGCAGTGCGCTTCGGGAGTATCAGCAAACCATCAGTGTCTATAACAGTCGGCAGATGAGTTCCGGTATACAACCCCGTGGGGAGTTGGCGGGCGGCCTGCTCGACGGGATCGCCGACCCGGTGAAACTGGGCGTGGTCCGCACCCTCGCGCAGATGGGCACGGCCACAGTCGCCGAGCTGCGGGACGGCTGCCAGACCAGCGTGCCGACGCTGCGCAGGCACCTGGAGGCGATGGCGACGCGGGGGATCGTCGCCGAAGAGATGGGAGCGAGCGACGGGCTCACGCCAGGCCGGCCCGCGACGCGCTTCAGGCTGGCGGCGGAGAGTCGCGAGGCCGTGTGCGCCCTGCTCGGCCTCAGCCCTCGCCCCGCTCCTCCCGAACCTTCGCCTGCACGAACTCGATAGCCGCCGCAGCGCCGAGGAAAGGCGCAAGCGCCAGATAGGCCGCCTGCGGCAACAGCTCCACCATGCGCTCGGTTTCGCCGGCCTCGGCGCGAAGCCGGAAGAGCTCATGGATCGCCCCGGCGATCGCCTCGGCGCAGATGTGGGGCTTGCCTTCTGCCTCGGGCCTGAATCGGAAGCCCTCCTCGAGGAAAAGCGTGAAGGCCATGCGGGTCTCGAATGAACGACGCACGGCGGCGGGTCCGGCAGCGTAGCTCTCGAGCAGATCGACGCAGGCGAGATCCGGCTGGGTGGCGATGTAGGAGAGCGTCGCCTTCAGCCCGGCCCAACCGCGGTCGGGCCACGCCTCGGCGCCGAAGAACCGCCGCGCGGTGATCGCGACGCTCTGCTCGAGAGCGAAGGACTGGGCGGCGAGGAAGGCGTCCAGCTTGTCGCGAAACTGTTCGTAGAAGGCCGCGCGAGAGACTCCGGCCACCGAGACCAGGTCCTTGACCGACATCGGCGTATAGCCCGATTCCCGGCAAAGGCGGGCTGTGGCGGCGAGGATGCGAAGGCGCTGGCGCTCGGCGACAACGGCGGCCGGCAGGGCGCCGCGGCCGCGGGGAAGCGGTCCTTCGTCGAGCACCGCGGCAAGCGGCGGCGGCAGGCCGGGCTCGGGCAGGAGGCTGGCGCCGAGCGCCTTCCAAGCGACGGGCGGGCCGGATGACGCCTCCCCGAGCGAGTAAGAGCCGACCCAGACGAGAAGGTCGTCGCAGAGTTCCGGCAGCTGGCTGGACTCGCCGCGGAAGGCCCGCACGCCAACGATCCCGTAGACGCCCCCTGCCATCGCCTCCGCGCTCAATTCGATGCGGCCCGCGGGCGAGCCGGACGCCAGCAACTCGGCGGCTCGCCCCGCGAGGTGGGAGCGCAACTTGCGACTCTCGGCGCGGACCTTCTCCGAGTCCGCGAGCGCCTCGATCAGGAAGAAGCGCGCCGCCGCCGGGTCGCGCGCGGCCCAGGCGAGCAGCTCGGCCACTCCCGGACGCGGCGAGTTCGTGTCGACCTTTGCGGACATCTCTCGCATCCGCTTCGCCAGCCGCCGGAAAGCGGCGAGAAAGCAGTCCTCCCGATCGGCGAAATGCTCGTAGAAGGTCGCCCTGGAGACGCCGGCCTCGCGGATCACCCTGGCCACGCTGGCCCCTCCGCAGCCGTGGCGGGCGGCAACCGTCACCATCGCGTCGAGCAGCCGTTCCCGTTGCTTGTCGCTGCCCGGCACGCCTCGATCCTAGAGGTCCTCCGAGCCGAGCCGATCTGCCGGCGACCCGCCGAGGGAGAGATAGTGAACATATGGAAAAGAGACCGGTTCAGCCGCCCCCGGACTGGGATTCGGGCATGGGATGCCGAATCTGCGACCTGTCGCCTTGGAGTCTCCCGGTCGCCAGCGGCCGAGCCAAGTGCAGGCGACGCTGCTCACCGTCAGGGCACCAAGCTGGTAGCGATCCGTGGTAAGCCCCTTCATCGAGGAAACATCCGCCGCGGTGAAGGCCGGTGGCAGATCGATGCCGCTGAGGATTTCGCGAACCGCCTTTGGTTGGTCGGCTGACTTGACCACGCTCGCGGGCATCGCATCGAGCCAGGTCGTGGTGTCGACCTTTGCCAGGCCAGCCGACGCTCGAAGGTGGTCATGTCGAGGACCGAGCTGCGGAACTCGAGCACGCGCCCTCCTTCGACCCAGAGCGACGCGATGTCGCGGTCGCCCGGAGAGCCCTCTTCGTATTGGAACACTTGCTGTCGTTCCTAGGACGGGAGCCGTGGTCGTGACTTCGCGGGCCGCGATCCAGCCGCGGGACAGTTCCTTATTACGTTCTTCGCAGGGGACGAATGCGTTCGCGGCGACCCCTAGCTTCGGGTCCAATTATATAAGTCGACAAGCTACCCCTTGCCCAAAACGTTAGGTCTATGGTCACTCTTCCGCGCGGCAAGCATATCTCCCCAATCGGCCCAAGCGATGGCAAGCATTGATGAAATTCGCGTGAGATGACTATGTGCCATTTTTCCGGATTAGCAGTGTCAGAGCTAACTTCCCACCCAGTCGCAGGAGATTCATCCGACGGTTCCATAACCTTAGTGTAGCCATGCGACACAATCTTGTTTCCTCTTGCACAAAAGGTGAATGTTGCGCTGATTCGTGCATGGACTATGCGTAAGAAACCTCTTCGAAGTCCGCGGGTTTCTCCATACGTAAAGCACATACCCGCAGCACTAGTTCCTGATAGGTCTAGCGTGTTTAGGGGATCCTGGTTTGCATAGTCGTAGGCATTCGCCGATCCCCCTTCGACAGGATCCGGGCTTAGGAACCGCCCCAAAGCCGGAACATACGCTCTGACCCCCATCTGAATCACACCAGAAGGTAGTTCCATCCTTCGGCCTTTATCTCCGAGCCATCCGAAACGGGGACCGTTTGACTGTTTCGGAACCCCGAACTCATCGAATTTATTGGTAGACAACGGCGCGGTCGCTTCGGAGCTGAGACTGGCGGTGCCGATCACGTCGCCGTGCAGATCGGTCAGCTGCAGAGTGGTCGTACCCGTGCTTTCCTGGATCGCCGCGAGGCCTTCGAAGGCGCCGATGTTGCGGGTCCATTTGGACGTTTCGTCGATCCAGGCCGGTGAGTCTGAGGGGCCGGCGTAGTGGAAGATCGCCGATCCGGCTTTCGTCCCCGACTGGGTCGATTTGCGCTGGCGCAAGCTGCCGTCGAGTTCGTAGGTATTGGTCAAGCCATTTTGAGTCTGGCTTCTGATCAGATTGTTGACGTAATAGCTGGTGGTTAGTGCCCCAGTGCCTCCCGCGTAGACTTCAGAGAGGCTGGTAACGCGGCCAAGATTGTCGTAAGTGATGCCCGAGCCGATGAGGCGATCGCCGGTGTCATAGGAGTAACCCTTGACCGTGCCGGCGGAGGTCGTATCGCAGGCGCCTTCGGCTCCCGGAGAGCGGACCGTCAGTTTGGTCCGGTTGGAGTCGGCGTCGTAGGCGTAGGCCCGCGTCGTGCAACTCGTTCCTTCGGGCTTTTCCTTGGTCAAGGTCAGGCGTCCGGCCTTGTCGTAGCTGTATTCGTTGACTTCGGAGTTGTTGGTTTCCTTCAGCCACTGGCCGTTGATCGATTCTTTGACGTCGAGATCGAACCAGGTGCAGTTCGATGAACAGCCAGAGGTCTTCTGATAGCGCTTGTGGACCGGAGCGCCGGTCTCGTCATAGGTCGTTTCCGCGGTCAGGCCGTTGGGCAGGCCAGCTCTGGTGATCTGCCCGTCGGCGTTGTAAGAGGCGGTGAAGGCACCAGCAGCAGAGTCGGTTATCTGAGTCGGAACACCAGTGGTCGGGTCATAGGCCGTCGTCTCGGTGCCCTTGCCGTCAGAGGCAGAGAACGGGCGGCCCATTACGTCGTAGAGCCTCACCGATTTGTTGCCGTCGGCATCTTCGTATTCGATCGGCTGGCCGATTTTGTTGTAGGTGGTCGTGGTGGCTTGATTATCGAAGCCGATGCAGCTTTCCGGGGCTTCGCAGACGAACCTCTGGGTGTTGGGCAGGCCGGTGAGGGAGTTGTAGACGATTTCGGTCGCCGGGATTGAGGTGCCGGTACCTGTGACCTTGGTCTTCAGTGGACGGCCAGCGGCGTCATAGGTCTTGGTAGTAGTGCGCTGCAAGATGCCATTTGTCTTCTCGGTGATTTCGGTTGGCTCGTCGAGGTTGGAATAAGCCGCGATCTTGGTGATCGGCAACTGCGGGTTGGATTCGGCCGGGGTCGGCTGGGCGGCCGACAGCCTCTTGCAGGGAAGGGCTGCCCATTGGGGTTTGTTGCCGCATTCGGCGTCTTCGGAGTTGGCGGCGACGGTGTAATAGATCGTCTTCGTGGTACGGGCATCACCGCCGCCGGGGGTACCTGGGAGGCTACGTTCCTTGAGCATCCCCGTCGTACTGTCGTAGGCATAGCGGGTTTTCAAGTTGAGGCCTGACGGGTCGGTGATTTCGGCCTTCGGCAGCAACCATTTCCAGTCGTATTCGGTTTTCGCAACCCTCTGTTCGACATCAGTCCCTTGACCCTCGATTCGTGCACCGACGGTAGTCGTCGTCACTAGATGGGGACTGATTTTTATTGCGGGTTCTTCGATGCCCTCGTTGTATTTGAACGAGCCGTGGGCGCGCGCTTCGACCATCGCACCCGATTCGAGGCGGAGCTCGTGCAGCGGGCCCCAGGTTTCCAGGAGCTCTTGCCCATCCGCCGAATACACATTAGTCGACTCGAGCTCATGAGAACGTTCGACAGAATTCGGGCTTCCCAACGCGGTGAGCCTCGCCTGCGGACTCAACGCACGCACCACGTTACCGGCTCTGTCCGTTTCCGACGTACTGATCGACGGACCGCTGGCGCCCGGAAGTTGCGGCGTCGCCGCATTGACCACAGCGCCATCTGGATCCATGTAGACGACTTTTGCTTTCGCGTAGCTACTCGGGGTATCCGAAGGCACTTCGGTCGGGGGGAAAATCGCCGTCGCGTCCACTGGATAGTCGGTTTGACCCCATTTTGCGATCTCACTCGGGCCCATCTCGTACGGCGCACCGCTGCCACTGATCGGTACTTCGTAGCGGATCGACGTGGTTGCAGTTGGCGCTTCGGGGATAAGAGTCGGTCGACTGACGCTCTTGAGCCTGTGCCAAGTTTTAAATGCGTTGTAGAAGTATTCAAACGTCCACGGTTCTTCACCTGGTGGAGTTATTTTCTTTAGGTTGTAGGATTCCTCATATTGATATGACTCTTTGAGGGCGGGGCTGACCTGTGGGTTCCATGCAGCAAGAAGTATGTTGCTCGCGCCCCCATAAGAATATTCGGCGACTGGCTCGCCACTGGCTTCATTTCCGCTCGCGTTATAGTACTTGACGCTCGTCAAGCGGGGGCTGTATGGATTTCCAAGTACTTCCGTGTATTGGAACTTTAGACTGCGGCAACCCGGCACTTTCGGTGCATAATTGGGTCCGGCCTCTTCGCATGTGATCCCTTCGGCCGCCGGGGCGATCATCATATCCAGGCGATATTCTTCGCTATATGGAACCGGTTTGTAGACTGTGCGAGCTTTTGCCGCCGCAGTAGAGAGGTTGGATACCGACACCAAGTGATAGACGGACGAGTTGCCTTCGTTCTGTTCAAAGACAGACCTTTCGCCGCCAGTGCTGTCGAGAACGAAGGTATTCCCTTCTTTGCGCAGGCTCAGATCCGGTGCGTAATCCGGCGCCGCGTATTGGCTGCCATTGAATTCGAATTCAATGGCTTCGTTTCCACTGTTGACGACTTCCGCCCAGTCCACTGGTGGAATGGCTTCTTCCATCCAGCATTTCTCTTCCGCTGAGGGCGGCCTGCCTTCTTCTTCTTCGAATTCTTTTGCTTCCCCGGCCGTCAGGCATATTTGGTGTTCAGGTTCGCCATCTTCATGGCCGATTTCGACTTCCTTCCAGTCTTCGCCAGCCCATTCTTGGGATAGTGCCATGGATGGCTGCCACGGCCCGCCCAGCACAGGCGTGCCTTCTCCCCAGTGGTAGTCCGAGTTATACGTCCGCCCGAAGGACAGGGTTGCATGTGATCCAGGAATCGGGATCGAAACATCCGTTTTGCTCACGGTGAATCGGCCAGTGACCAAGTCGAGAGAAGCCGGGCCAATCTGTTCGACGGCGTCCCTTATGCTGCCGAGCTCCGCATCGTGGTCGGCCATGACCGGTGCACTGGCGCCCTCTGCGGCCGCTTCTTTTTCTCCGTCGAACACCGCGCGGATAGTCGGATCGTTGTAGGACGGCCCATCCGAGCCGTAAAAGGCGGCTATATCGAAGAACAGAGGACTGCTCTTACCCGCGCTGTCGCTGATGGCCTGAGGCCATTGCACCTGTGCTCCACCTATATCCCGTACGTATTGCACGGGGATGTTCAGCCAATAGGGGTCATTGCTGCTGCAACATTCCCCCTCCTTGATCTGGTAGGTCACTCCGGTTATTCCAGGTTTCCCACCGGGAGCGCTCGTCCACTCCGATTCCAAGGTGAGGTTACTGGCGGTCTTTTCCCCATCCATTGGGGACGTGATTCGGGTGGTCGATGGGGCCGCTGGGTAATCGTTGGTATTGAAAACCCATTGCGCTGGGGTTGGATCAACGTGTTTGTCGCTATCGATTGCCCGGATCGAGAGCGTGTGCCAGCCTAGGCCGAGACCCTGCTTTGACCAGAATGAGGCGGCGCACGCGGAAAAGGCTTCCCCGTCGTATCCGCACTCGAAAGTCGACCCTTCCTCGCTCGATATTACGGTCACCCACTGTTTTTGGTGGGAAGTGTAGGTCGGTTTCGACGAAGTGATCGTCGTCTCTGGCGGTTGGGAGACGGTGAAGGCGCGTTCGGCAGGAGTCACATCCACGTTCCCGCCGAGATCCGTGGCGCGGACCTTGAAGGTGTGGGCGCCGTCGGCGAGGCCCGTGTAGGCCTTGGGCGAGGTGCAGGCAGCATAGGAGCCGGCGTCGAGGGCGCATTCGAAACTCCCGCCGGCCTCATTCGCGCCGAAGGTGAAGGTGACGTTGGCGCCAACGGTTCCCGTTGGACCTGAAAGGATGCTCGTGTCCGGCATCTCCTGGGTTCCTTCAGTGGAGGTGACGATGTACTCCCAGACACGGCCGCTACCGGGGCCGCCCGAGCCGACGGCGACACAGTCGACGGCGCGGCGGCAACTCACGCCTTCGAGCAGAGTGTGATTGCTATCTGGCGATGTGGAAGCGCTCTCGAGACCCCAGGTCGAGCCATCCCACTGCATGAGGAACGGCGACTCATTGTTAGCGGTTTCGGCCACGCCGACAGCTACGCACTTGACCGAGGAGGCACAAGAGATGTCGGTCGCACTGTTGGTGGAGGCCCCGGCCAAGTTTGGCGAGGGTTGCACCACCCATGACGAGCCGTTCCAAGCCGCGGCGTAGGAGTTGGTGCCGGTGCGGCCGACGGCGATGCAGTTGGTAGAAGAAGTACAAGCTACGCCGAGGGGAGCGGCCTCGGTCCCGCTTCCGGGAAGCGGCATGGTGTAGGTGCGCCAGCTTTTGCCGTTCCACCGCTCAGCCATACCATGTCCAACCCCGCCTGCGTCCTTATACATACCGACGGCCATGCAGTAGGTGGCGGAGGAACAGGAGATATCGTTCGGCCCATATTCTTTGGAGCCTCCGGGGGGCCCTATTTCCTGCAATGACCAGCTGCTGCCGTTCCATTCCTCGGCGAACATCGCTAGGGGCACCCCGGTGGCGACGTAGCGGCCGACCGCATGGCAATTGGACGCGGTCGGACAGGAGACCGAGGTCAAGGAGATCGAGCTACCCCCGCTTGGACTTGGCGTCGACTGCGTGGTCCAGCTCGTCCCGTTCCAACCCTCGGCGAGGGCTCCGCTCGTCTGGCCGCCGACGGCTGTGCAGTGCGTCGCATCGAAGCAGGAAATGTCATTCAGCGACGAACCCGCAAGTGATGGCATCGTCATCGACAACCACGATCCACCTTCGAGCTTCCACGACTTTTGTTCCGACGCGGTTCCGACAAGGCGTTTGCCGACGGCTGTGCAGGTGGAGGACGACGAGCAACTCACCCCAGTGAGAGGGGTGCTGAGAATGGGTGGATCGACTCGGCCCCAGCCGATGCTGTAGCGGTAGGCGAGTTCATCCATCGGCAGGCGGGAGCCATTGGCGGCACCTACAGCCATGCAGTACGAGGAAGACGGACACATTGCTCCGGTCAAACCGGCACGGGTACTTCCGACCGGATCTGTGACCGGTTCCGGCGCCCAGTACGCAAGATTGCCAACTATTACCACTCTGGCGACAAACGACCCGCGAATTTCTGCTTCGCCACTTCCTTTGAAGTACTTCCCCACAGCGAAACATTCCACGCTCGAGAGGCAAGCGACTCCGTAGAGTTCGGTGGGGTTAGATTCAGCTTCACCGAGACCGGAAACAGACCATGCAGAGGAAGAATACAGCTCGGCCAGTCCCTTCACTTTCGATTCGGAGTTGACCCACCTGCCGACGGCGAAGCAAGAGACCGTGGAAGCGCAGGTTACGTCAGCGAGCTTGCTTTCTTTTGCCCCGCTCGGGTTCGGGCTAGTGGCCACCGACCAAGCAGTGCCGTTCCAGGCCATGGCAAGGGTCTTCGTCATGCCGCCCGAGTCGACATAGCTTCCAACCGCGCGGCAGGTTGTGCTTGCGGGGCAGGCGATACCCGAAAGCTGACTGGAGGTGGCACCGGAGGGAATCGGGGTGGTGGTCACAGACCAGGCGGTGCCGTTCCAAGCGAGAGCGAGGTTTTTGGTCGCTCCCGAGATGACGTAGCTTCCGACCGCGCGGCAGTCGCTCGCGGACGCACAGGCAATCCCCATCAGGCGACTCGAAGTCGCTTCGGCGGGCACCGCCGTAGTGACCACCGACCAAGCAGTGCCGTTCCAGCTGAGTGACATCGTTTTCGTCACGCCGGAGGCGACATAGCTGCCGACCGCTCGACATGAGGTGTTCGAGCTACATGCAACCGCCTGTAGCTCAGCGGAGGAGGAGCCACTCGGGCTTGGTGTGGACACCGTTGTCCAGGCTGACCCATTCCAAGTCTTCGCCTTGCTTTCTGTGGTGGAGCCGACGACGGTCGTGCCAACCCGCATGCAGAACGTCGAGGACGTGCAGGCGACATCGGCCTTGTCGGCGGCTTCGGAGGAGACCGGCGAGCTGGGAATTTCGCTGAGCGACCACGAACGCTGGTGGCCATCCGCGCCGAGCGAGGTCCACAACCCGCCGGCAAGCTTGAAGGCGACCGCGCGCTTCACCCCGGCTTTGCCGTAGGTGAGGGACCCCACACCTTGGCACATGGTCGAGGACGGGCAAGAGACGGAGCCGAGCGCGACGACGGGCGCCGCGAAGGGCTCCGTATCGATCGTTTGTTCTGACCAAGACGTACCGTTCCATTTGAGCGCCAGCGGCTTCGTTTCGCTGTTGCGATTGAAGCTGCCAACCGCGCTGCATTCATTGGTCGCCACACAGGAGACGCCAGCGAGGCTGCTGGCGGTCGCTTCCGCTGGAAGCGGGGTGTTCGCCACCGCCCAGCTTTCGCCGTTGTAGCCGACGGCGAAGGTCTTTTCGACTTTCGAGGCGTCGCTGTAGTTGCCAACGGCCGAGCAGTACCAGGAGGCACAGGAGACGCTCGTCAAGGTGGCGGTCGTCGCGCCGCCCGGCATCGGAACCGACTTGAGCACCCAGGTCGCCCCGTCCCACTTGAGGTCGAAGGGCTTGGCTTTGCCCCCTGAGTCGACGTAGCTGCCGACGATGTGGCAGGAATACTCGAGCTTGCACATCGCACTGTTGAGTTCGCTCGTTTCGGACCCTTCGGGAAGCGGGAACGATTCGAGTTTCCAGGCACTTCCACTCCACCAGATCGCCAGTGCCTGCCTTTTCCCTTTGGAATCGGTGTAGTTGCCAGCCGCCTCACATCCCGACGAAGAAGGCGGACAGGTAACCGTGAGGAGTTCCGCCGCGCCCGCCCCAGGGGGCAGCGATGGGGCGGCGGTCTGTGTCCAGGTGGTCCCGTTCCATGTGAAGGCCAGAGGGTGGGTGACTTTCCCCGAATCGACGTAGATGCCAGCCGCCATGCAGGACGTCGTCGAACGACAGGAAACGCCCTTGAGCCGGCTTTCCACCGCTCCTGAGGGTGTGCTGTAGCTGGACTTCTTCCAGCTCGTGCCGTCCCACTTCTCGATCAGAATCTGAGCGGAGCCGGTCGCGCCGGAGGAGCCGACGGACATGCAGAATTCGTTCGACGCACAGGAGGAGCCGGCGAAGTCGCTGCTCGCCAAGGCCAGTCCGGGGACGATCGCGAAGACGCCAGCGGACAAAACACACACAAGCAACAGCCTACGGATAACGCGTTGAACCAGCGGCAAGCTCATTGTCAGTCTCTCCCTCTGCCTGATGACGAACCGAGACCGGGAACGTAAACCGCGAACGACACCACGCCAACACTTACGCTCACAATTGAAGTAAATGCAGAGCGCCTCGCCTCGGCTCAGGAGCCAGATGACCCCTGTCTCCTGCAGCTCTGCGGGTGAAGACGGCGACATGAGGGCAGTCCAGATGTACAACAGCGCAGCCAAGGCCGAAGAGGCCCTTCATGCCGAAGAGGTACTCGAGGAGATCCGCAGGGCATCTCCGCCGACAAGAACGATCTGCGCCGGCATGTGGAGGGCGAGTCCCTCCCGCTGCCCCGGGGGGATGCCGAACTTGCCGCACGCCTGCCCGTGGGCGACGTAGGTGCCTCTTGAGGCTGGCCGCTTAGAGCAAGGCGGAGGGAGGCCGGGATGATCCCCGGCCTCCCTCGAGAATCTACTTCTTAGCTATTCGCTATTCCACCCAGATGGTGGCGCCACCCGCGGTAACGGTGGTGGTACCGGTGTATTCTGAGTTGGTGCCTTCACCCGTAGTCAGCGGGCAACCGCCGCTCGAGGTTGTGACGTTGTACGGGATGCCTTTGACTGCAGCATGAACCGTCAGCGTTTTTTTGTCGGCAGCATTTGTGTAGCTGACCGATTTCAGCCCGTTGGATCCGAAGATATCCACGTGGCAGCTGCCGAAGAAGGTCGGAACTTTGATTGTCGCGAATTTCCCGGCGGGGCAGATGAAGTCGACCGTGCCGTTAGCGTAGAAGACGTAATGGCATCCGTTCATGTTGACTTCAGCGTTGGCGAACCCGAACGCCGTGCATTTTTCGTATTTCGGGGTCATTGTCTGCGAGGCGGTTGTCAGCGCGGCGGTTTTCCCGGAGAAGCTGGCGACTTCGCAGGTCACTTTGCTGCCCTGGACCGTGAACACGTGCGATCCGGACTGTGTGCCGTGAAGGGTTGCGCCCACGGTGTTCGTGTGGAATTCAGCCGCAGAGGCCGAGGAGGCCCCGACGAAAGCCATCATCGCCGCCACTGCGGCAGCGATGAGGCCGATCTTCTTGAGGTAGTTCATCTAGCTATATCTCCTTTTGCAGGCGGCGTTCCCTACGTCGCCCGGTTTTGTGACCGATTCGTTGTGAATCGACGCAAGGAGATAACAGGAGAAAGTCTGACTAGTCAAGAGGATTAGGGGTGACGCAAACGTTTAATACTCTTTGTCACCGCGGGGCCCAAAAGAATGGCCGGCATTTGCCGGCCATTCTTACAACGATCCCTTCTTGGTTAATCCTATTCTTCTGCCGTAGCTGCCCACACACCCGTCCGGAAACAGGACGGCGATTTACACAGGAATGAAAACACCGTACCCGTGGGACTCGCTCCGGTAGTGAAGGAATTCGACGTCGGTTTGAGGAAGGCCGCATTTTCCTGGCCTCCCGCTTCGAGCGACATGTAAACGCACAGGTTGCCCGGATCAGCCGTCGGGACTTCGTTGACGATACCCGGGCATCCCGTCGCCGAAGCTCCGGTGACCAAGGTGGGCGTCGGGGCGGGTTCGATCGGCAGCTGGAACTCGATTGGCACCAATGCCAGGTCGTTTTCCTTCCAGGACCCTGCCCAGGTGCCAGTCAAAGTCTGGCCCGCCGGAAGCGTGCCGCCGGCGGTCCAAGGCGACCCTTCTTCGCCATTGCAGACTTTGCTCGTCCCGCTGGCCGCGGTGAACTTGGTGCCGCCTGCCGGACATTCATCGAGGGCGGCAGCAGCGCTGCTTACATTGACGCCATTCGTGCCGTCTTTCCCGGCGGCCCCGGTGTCCCCCTTGGGCCCCGGAACGCCGGGAAGGCCCTGAGCGCCTGCGGGACCAGCCGGGCCCCGCGAACCTTTCAGTTTTTTAAGGACGCTGGGCTTGATCTGACTGGTGGACGTGATCTTGTATTTCGACGCCGCCCAAGCGCCTCCGCCCAATGCGAAGACTAGAGCGATGATCGAGATCAGCCCTGGAATTCCCAGGCGCCGCTTCAATAGAGAAATCATCCATCCTCTCCTTGTAGGTATTCCCAGTTACTGCTTCTTGCGACAGCTGGTCGTCTTGATCAGTTGCCGGAAGTCTTTCCTCTTGCCGTTGTGGGCTTTCATTCGCACATCAGCGGTCTGCCGCGTGGCACAGAGGTTGCTCGAGTTCTGCAACAGCCCGCGCTTACCGCCCCTGAGCGAAAGGACGAATTTCGAAACGGGAACGTCCGGGACGGCTCGGAAAGCGGTCCTGATCCGGGACGTGCCGGTCCCCTTTTTGATGCGAACATCGACGAACCCGACAAGAACCACGTGGGCTTCGCCTCGGAGATCGGCAACGATGTCGGGCAGATTTCGTTCACCGCCGTTGGAGCGGAAGTAGACGGGGCCTTCCAGCGGACGGTCGAGCAGCGGAGTGAAAGCGCGGGCGCGACCGAGCACCGAGCCGGGAGGACAGGCGTCGGCGGCGTACTGCACCCGCGTACAGGGGTTGTTGATGTGAGCCTGGTCTATGAACTGGGAGTGGGGGAGGATCACCGCCGCTCGGCTGATGTTGGCGTCTCCGGCGCGGGCTCGCAGTTCCGCCCGAAGGGCCGGATGAGCGGTGCGCTTGACCCCTCCGGTCAGGCGCAGCTTCAACCGGGGCTCGAAGCCAAGGCGCTCGCAGCGGGATGCTTGAAAGCGCACGGATAGCCGCTCAACCGTCTCAATGGCGGACGTGAGCAAGGGGCCGGTGCCCGTCGCGCCACCATCGACAGTAAACGGCTCACAGCTGGTGGGGTTGAGCGTGAAGTTCTGCCGATCGACTTCGATGCGTAGGTCACGCAGCCGTACTGGGACGCCCTTCAGGATCCTCGGCAGAGGCGTCGCGCTGTCGCCATCTACCCTGACCTCAGCAGTCGTCGGGTCGACTTCCAGGCCCTCGCGGATGACAACGTTGCCGATGTCGAACGGCCCGGCGACCGCAGGGGTGATCACGACGAGGCTGAAAGGACTACCGGCGAACGGGCCCGAGAGGTAGACCTTGCCCGGAACGTAGGTGAGAGAAGGCCCCACCCCGGTCCCAGCGAGAACCTTGCCGACCTGGGAAGCGGCGGGACAGCTTGGGTCGGCGATCTCCTGCAGGCCGGTCTTGTTCTGCGCGGCCTCGATCGCGGGGTCTGCGCACCTGGCGACACCGGCGAGTTTGCCGGTGAGGCCAGGGGGAAGGTCAACCGAGATTCGAGTCAGTTCCCGTTCACCGTCGTTGCGACTGAATCGCAGGGATAGTGGCGAGAACGAGCCGGCCAGGTTGCTGCTGGTTCCTGCTGCGAAACCCGGGCGGAAGGCTGCGTCCCCGGCGGGACACGGCCCTCCCCCCGGACCGGAGCTGACCTCGAAGCTAGCGGTCGAGGTGACCGGCTGGCTCGGGTTCGCCCACGGCGTCTGCTCGGCCTCGGCCACATAGGTTCCGCACCGACCCGGAGTCGCCAATGGCGCCCGCGGGCCCTCCCGGAAGCGAGCGACCAGACGGCTGAACGGAATCTGTGGGATCTCGTCGAAGGTGGTAGTCACCTGGCCGGTGACCGGATCGGCCTCCACTTTGCCGGCCTGTTTGACGATCACGCCCAAGTTCTCATTGCGCAGGACGAGGTAAACGGCAAGGAAGGAGTCGAACGGGTTCTCGGCGCCGGGGGCGGAGGTTGCGGGGTTGTCGGGCTGGGCCACGAACAGGGAGCCGGAAAGGACTTCGTCGACCAGGGGGGATTCGACGATGACGGTCCCGACCTTGGCTGCCTCGGGGCAGCCCTCAGCCGGTAGTGAATCGAGCGACTCCTCTGCAAGCTGAGCGGTAGAGCAGCCAACCAAACCGTTGGCTGCGGACGGGTTGAGCGTGACGCCCTCCGGCAGCTTCGCGACGATCCTCTTGATATCCGAGTCGGCGCGTTTGCTCGGATCCGTCAGGCCGGGGTTGTCGATGTCAACGCGGAACCCGAGGCCGCTGGGGCTTTCAGCGCTCGACGATGAGACATCAAGCCCTATCTCCGAGTCGAGGCCCAGCGCCTCACAATCTTCGAAGCCGATCGGGTTGGGAGGAACCGCATCGTCATGCGTCACCGATTGAGCCGAAGCCGTGACTTGAGGCTCCTCCCAGGAATTGGCCGTGAAGAAGGTGGTGAGAGGACCTTGACAGGCGCGCGGAAGCGTCAAAAGCGGTATCCGAGGCAGCTGCGGGCTCGCCGGGCAGCTGCCTAGCGACTTCGGCGTTCCATCCTCAGTGAAGCCACCGAAGCAAGTTCCGCGGAAAGGGTCGTGAGTGGAGGAAAGGGGACTCCCCCAAAGCGTCAGCTTCGCTCCATAGATCAGAATCGCCTGCGAGGTATTGCGGAGGACGGTTACGACGCGATAAGGAGGTTCTTCGCTCAACTTGACTTCCATCGTTACCGGCACCGTCAGAGCCAGGAACCCGAATTTCGCGATGCTTCCCGGCGCCGGCTCAAGGTTGTAGACGGCGGCCCCTCCGTGCGTTTCTTCGCTGGGAGACGGCGGGAAAAAGCTGACGTTGACGTCGATGTAGCCGACGACAGTGTCGTTCGAGCAGCCGGTTCGCGGCGGATCAACGAATTTTTCGATATCGGCGAAATCGGCCCCTGAACAGCGCGGGGTGGCGGCCGGAACACCGACAACTCCAGGAGGTAGCTCGACCTCTAGGTTGCGAAGACTTCCCTCCGGCTGCTCTTTGCCCTGCCCATTGATGAAGGTGCTGACCGCCACGGAGCTGGTCGCAGAATAGGGGTGCGCGCCGGCGAGTTTGGCCGGAGGGCCGTCTTCTTCGGCGAAGTAGACGTCGGCATTGCTGAGCTCGAGAGAGGCACCGGCTGGAGCGGCGAATGCACACGAGGTTCCCACCAGCGCCGCGAAGATCGTGAGTAAATGCAGCCTCGCTCGCCGGGAGATCATCTGTGCCCCCCCGCTGACCGACGGGTTTTCGGCTTCTTCTTATGGTGATTGTGCTTGCGCACGCATTTTCCGTGCTTGCGGACGAACCCCTTTTTGCAGTGGTGCTTGGGTTTCGGATTGCCCGGTCCACTAAATTCCTGGCTGGTCACCGGCGGGGGAGGCGGCGGAGCGGCGGCCTGCTGACAGGCTTCGCCCTCGCACTCGACGCGCGCGAAGGGGGCAGGGAACCCGCCCCCTTCGCGCGCGTCATAGATGTCCACCTGTCCCGGATCCTGGGAGACGAGGCTCGAAGAAGTGGTGAAGAAGACATCGCGTCCGTCAGAACTAGCATCGACGAATTCCGAGTCATGTCCGCCCTTGCCGTCACTGATCAAAGAGACGCAACCCCCGAACACGCCCCTGTAACGGGGATTGCTATCAGTGCACTTGCCGCGTCCGAGCGCCTCCCACTGGTACACGTCCCGCTTCCCATTGGTGTCGCTGGGAACGAGCTGGTTGAAGCTGTCGAAGAAGACCCGGCCTCCATCATCAGACAGGACACGGGGGGCGTGCAACTGCATTTCCCAGCCGCGGATAAACGAGGCGTACCAGTACTCCATCGAAGTGGGATAGGGCTCGTACTCTTCACCCGCCGGGCGGCCGCCCGTGGGGATGCAGGAAATGCACAGCACCTCTTGCGTCATCGAGTCGTATCTGAACACCTCCGCGTCGGCCCTACCGCTGTTCACGTCGTGGTTGTCGGCGCCAGTGAGGCTGGCGCGCGACATGAAGACGGCAGCCGATCCATCCGGAGTGACTCGTGCCGCGTGGCGCCACGGAGCCAGCGAAACAGGTGACATCGCCGGTTCTTTCTGAAGATCTCCATCGGAGAGTTCCGCGATGAAGGTGAGGGAGGCCCCCTCTTGGTATAGGTAGAGGTTCGGCTCTCCCCCGGATGCGCCAGGAGCGAGTGCATCGGTCGAAACGAAGTAGATCCGCGAGAGGTCCTCGCTGGCGCCCATCACTCCTTGCACCCCGCTGGCGAGAGAGACCGAAGCTTCCCCGTCCAAATCGAAGAGGCGGAGGTTTCCCGATTCAGTGTAGATCGCCTCCGAACCATCCGGCGTAGCACCCCAGAACGTGGCTGCGGTGGCGGAGACGGCTACGGTTTTCGTACCTCCAAGCCGTACGAAAAGCCGGCTGAATCCTCCTACTTCGGTCCAATAGATTCGCAATCCGTCCTCTGAAACCGCATGGGTGAGGTTGGCGGCGCGGCCGGTGCCGCTTCCGCCAAGGCCTTCGGTGGAGCCGACGGTCGAATCGACGCCGCTTGCAGCGCCGTTGGGCCGGATGCTGACCAATCTCAGAGTGCCGCCAACGAGTTCGTAAATCTGTCGAATGTTGCTGCTCGAAGCGTTGTTGGTCAGCTTCCCATTGGCGGAGAAGATCGATCGTTTCCCATCTGCGGAAAACCCTTGGACTTCCGGAAAGTAGTTATTAGGGATCTGATTGGAGGGTGCGGCGGTGGTGACCGCTTCGTAAGCGCCGGACAGGTTGTTGCGGCGATAGAGGTTCGCAAATCCCTCCACTGCGCCCGGAGCCAGTTCCGGGCCGGTGTCGTGCACGAACCAACCGCTCGACAGATCCTCGAGGAATGCTCGGTACTCGGAGTCTAGGCTTGCGCCGCCGATAACCGTTATCCCTCGGCGGGGAGGTGAGATGGCATCGGTCGACCATCCACCGCTGCCGCGGGTGGCGAGATACTGGGTGATGTAACCAGCACTCTCCGCGTCGGCGAATGCCCGGTAGGACGAGTAAGTGAGTTTGCTTCCGCTCGGCGCAGCCTGATGAATGCCCGCTGGCAGACACAACGAGTTGCAGAGGACCAGGATATCGCCGCCGAGTTTGTCTACTGGAGAGACCATCTCGTAGGCGCGGCAGTCATCGAGGGAGTCAGACGGCATGCCAGTCCGGAACACCTGGTTGGAACAATTCTTATCCGCAGTCGCAGCCAACGGGAAGGTGGTGAACGTACGAGTCTCTCCGAAAGTGGGGCCCCCGCCACTACTTCGAGCGACAAAACGGTAGTGGTACGTCGTGTCGGGTTGCAGGCCACTGAGCTCGATCTCATCCGTAGCAACAGGACCTTTGATGACCCCTCCTCCAAGGAGGTTTCCGGGTGGGGAGGGCACTTTCTGGCAGCCGCCGAGGGAACAGTCGGACGTTCCGTATTCGAGGTAGTAACGACTGTCCGACCAGAAGTTCGGGTTGATCTCTGCGCCGAGAGTCGCGGAGTTCTCCGTGACCGTGATCGCGAACTGATCTTCGATCGCCGGCGCCGCGGGTGGCGGCGCCCATTTGGTCGGAGCAGGGCCCCTGACCTCGACGAGAAGACCACCCGTCCCGGTGCTGAGGAGGTAAAGGTCGATCTCGCCTGCAGTGGTCACGACGTTGGCGGTCATGCCACGGATCGTGCTGCCCACCGGGGCGATACAACACGAATCGGTCACTACACCCGGAGGAATCACCTCGAGGACACGGGTTCTCCACTGCGGAAGATCATCGAACCCGGGTTCAGGGTCGTCCGCCACGTAAAGAACTTCGTCCAGGCCCGAAGTCAAAGCCTCGGGAGCGATGGTCGGCAATCGATAGGAGACGGTTCCGGTCGGAGACAGACGAAACGCCGGGGCGTCTTCGAGCGAATGTCCGAAGGCAAAGTAGATGTCCCCGGTTTCCCCGTCGATGGCCAACGACCCAGGATCGCCCGTGGCCGGAAACTCGCTGTTGGTTTCGTTGATGTTGGTGAAGTCGATTTCTGCCAGGAACGTGCCGCTGGTTTCAAACGTCTGAATCCGATCGCGGTCTCCCACGTAAACCGTTCCGTCGAGTGCGATGTCGATGTAGTCACCCGCAGTGGCCTTGTTGCCGAGATTCGACACCGAGAATTCGCTGGGGCCAGTGCCGGACACTCCCTGGCCGCAGGTGTCGCCGCCTTCGACCTGGGCCGCCGTGCAGACATCTTCACCGGTCGTTTGGTTGACGCTTCCCCCGAACATCCGCAGGAAGGCGCCGGTGGGCGAGAACACCTGGACCCTGCGGTTGAATCGTTCGAAGACGTAGACGTTTCCGTCTTCGTCGAGGGCGATGCCGTTGGGCATATTGAGTTGGCCGGCCCCTGCGCCCCGAACGCCCGTTTGGCAGGCGGTCGTGCAGGTCTGAAGTTCAGGGTTTCCATTGGCGACGCCCCATCCCCAGGCCTTGACGAACTCGCCCCAGGCGGTGAACTCGCTGATGCGGTGGTTGCCGAACTCGCTGATGAAGATGTGGCCGGTGTCTGGGTCAGCGGCGATTCCGCCGCCCTCTCCGCCGCTGCCTTCACCGTTGTTGGCAGGTCCGGTATCGAGCTGCCCGGCGCCGCTGCCGGGCTCCCCGAAGGTCACGAGGCGGGGACCGATAGCCGCTCGAGCCGGCGCGGCGGCAATGACCCATGGGAGGACGAGGAGGAACGCTGCCCCCACAATGGATCCGATGGCGATAGAGGCCGTCAGCCGTTGCTCAGTTGCTCTAGACACTTCCCCCCTGGCCTTTCCCCAGATGCTGTCCCGTACCAGCGGCGTACCCGCTGCGGCCCCTAGCTGTACCGACCGAGGGTAGGGACTAACCGGACCTTGTCAACCGCGCTACGAGTGCCTAAAAGTGCAAGAAGAGACCCGCTCCATCTCCCACGCACCGGGATAGGCGTGCTGTCTACCCTCAACCTGAAGTAGAGGGCCGCGCTGTCCACCTCGTGAGTGCTCACCGTCGAAGTAGTTGACCCTGCTCTCGCGCCGGACGATGGGTCTACCCCGAAGATCGAGCCACCGGGGCGCCGCGAACGGGATGAGTTCGGGAAGGCGCCGCAAGCGGGAGGGGATCCCAGGCGCGGGCTGGCGGATGCGGGGGCTTCAGCGGCCCCGGAGGTGTACCGCGCCGCGGGCTATGGATCGACCGGGTACGCGGCGGCGCTGTGGGCGCGATCGATCAGCTCGTCGCAGCAGCCGGAAATGGTGAAGCCGAAGCCCTCGGGAGACTGGTCGAGCTCGGTCACGACTGCGCTTCCCCCATGCTGGGCGCAGGTGACGCTCTCGATCTTTGCGGTCATCTGCTGGATGGCGAGTTGGCGGCCACCGCCGGCGATGACGTCGAAGAACTCAGCGCTGGTGACGGCGCGGCCCTCCAGCGCGTAAGTGACGGCGTCGCTCATCCTCTTCAGCGTGACAGATGGCCGCCAGGGATGGGTCGACCCCGCGCAGCGATGGACTAGTGTCGCCGGACACGGTTTCGCCGTACCAAACAATTGAGAGGCGGTCCTTTGGATCCGGTCGGATATGAGCTTTGCACTCCAGAGGGCAGCAAGGGCGGTGGCGTTCGCGCGACTCGTGGATTCCAGGTTGGCGAGACGGTGATGATCGGTGAACTCGAGGGTGAGGTCGAGAGCAACGACTCCCACGCGACTCAGATCAGCCGGACCAGATGGGCTCGGCATCGCGGCCTCGGCCCGATCGTCAACCATTCCTGCGATCCGAATTGCGGCGTCGAGGTGAACGAGACGGGTGCCTGCGACTTCATCGCCCGGGTGTCGATTTCCACCGGCGAGGAGATCACCTTCGATTACGCGATGCGCAACTACTCGATCGAGCATTTCCCAGACGGATGTCTCTGCGGGGCTGGCAACTGTCGCGATTCCGTGACCGGCTGGAAGGACCTTTCCGCGGAGCGCAAAGCCGATTACGAGGGCTTGGTCGCGCCCTACCTGCTGGAGATCGACCGCGAGCTGACCGCTAGCGCGCCATAGACCCGAGCCCGGCTCCCCGGTTCGAACCCGGCTTGCTCAGGGCGCTCAGCTCGTGAGTGCGAGGGGCTGAATCGCCGCGATCCGGAAGCGGCTGCGGAGTAGGGCGGGCATTCGGGCGAGGCTGACGTTGAGATCCTGCGGGGGCACCTCGTACCGCATGGTCTGCGTCAGGCAGCGGAGCGCTGTTTCGATCAGGGCGAGCGTGATCCACTCGCCCGGACATCGATGGCCGGTGGCGTGGTCGCCGCCGCCCTGGGGGATCAGTGCGAACGGATCGCCATCCCAGTTGAGGAAGCGATCGGGGTCGAAGTCGGCCGGCCGCTCCCAGACTCTTGGATCGCGGTTGGTGCCGTAGATGTCGAGCATCGTCCAGTTGCCCTGCTGGAAGCGGTGGCCGTGCCATTCGAGCTCGCGGGCGGCGCGGCCGGTGATCAGCGGGAAGAAGGGCGAGAGGCGCCTCACCTCTTGGGCGAAGCGGGCGACGTCGCCCTGACGGTTCTCGCTCAGCCGCTCGCGCCAACCGGGGTGCTCGTGCAGGGCCAGGGCCGCGAAGGTGACGTAGCGGGTGACGGCGACGGTGGGACGGAGGACGTTCAGGAGCTCGACCGCGGCGACCTCGACCGGAAGCGCTCGCCCCTCGAGGTCACGGTGCGAGGCGATCGCCGCCAAGGCCGACCCCTCAGGCGGGCGCAAGCTGCCGGCGCGGGCCTCGCGGACGGTCCGCTCCGCCCAGGCCTCGCAACGTCTCCGTGCGAGCTGCCCGCGCAGCTGGCGCGGACCGACCGAGCCGGCGCCGTCGAAGAGCGCCGCCAGGTCCGCCGCCCTGCGGGTCACGGAGGATGGCTCCATGGGCACCCCCGCCCACTCGCAGACCGAGCGGCAGAGAACCTCGCGGACCTCGTCGTCGAGGGCCACCTCGCCGCGCCGCTGCCAGTGCGGGACCGCGGCCTGCCACTCCTCCTCTGCCAGCCGGCACAGCCTGCCGATCGACTCGCTGCTCATCAGATCCATGAACATCGCCTTGCGATGCCGGTGGGCCTGGCCATCCAGGCCCTGAACGCTGCCGAAGTCCTGCAGCAGGGTCAGCGTGGGACGGGGGATCGCGCGCCGTCGCGTGAACCTCTCCCCGCCATAGAAGAACCCGGCGGCCTCGCGGCCGCTGATGCAGACGACCGGCTGGCCCATGAGCCGCGTGGCGAACAGGTCCGTGCCGTGCCGGCGGCAACGGCGGGGGATGAACTCATAGCCCTCGCGGAGCAGGGCAAGGCTGCTGTCGAACGGGGCGCGAATGGCTAGGCCATCCCGGCCGTACGAGCCGCAGCCGCCGCTGCCTCGGCGCCCTTCCGCCAGGGCTTGCCGTGGCCGCTGAGGACGGTTGCCGCCCCGGTCGCGGCGAACGTGTCCAGCGACCGCAGCGCCCGCTCGCCGTCGGCGGTGGCGGCGCGGGCGACCAGGCGGGGGCCGGGCTCGCCGGTGTAGGGGTCGAGCATGACCAGGGCGTCGCCGGCAATCACCGCATCGCGATCGGGGAAGTGGAGGGAGCAGTGGCCGAGGGTGTGGCCGGGGGTGAAGACCACCCGCGGCGCCCCCGGGACCGAGAGCTCGCCGGTGTCGCCGTAACGGCGCAGCTCGCGCACCGGCGGCGGCCAGAAGGCCCTGGCGTGAAGAAAGCCGAGGATGTACGGCAGCGCCCTCGGCCGACCGAGCAGGTAGCGGCTGCGGGCCCGTTCGTGGGAGTACTGCATCGGCTTGCGGGCCAACGGGACGTCGTTCTCGTGGACGTGGACCGGCACCCCCCACTCCGCGCGCAACCGCTCTGCCATGCCGATGTGGTCGAAGTGAGCATGGGTCAGGACGAGGGCTTTGATCTCGCCGCGGTCGCGGCCCAGTTCGCCCAGCACGATCGCCAGCGTGTCCCATGAGGCGGGAACGCCGGCGTCGACGATCGTCAAGCCCCCTTCGCCCTCGACCACGTACCAGTTGACGTTGGCGTTCTCGACCCGGTGGATTCCGGGCGCGACGTCACGCTCGAGCGTGTGGCGGGCGGCCACGGCGCATCCGCCCTTGATCGCCTTGAACGGCCCGGGAGGTTCATAGGCCGGGTCCTTGGAGAGACCCTCGGCGCCGATCCCGGCAAGGCGGTTCGCCCTACCAGGCGTGGCCAGCACTGCGACGCCGAGGCCTAGGCTTGCCCAGCCCAGCGTCTTGGCAACCTTCTCCTCGCGCGGGACGTTTTGCATGCTTTCTAGTACCCCAAGGTGGCGCCCGAGCTAACCGCCCAAGGCGATGAACTAACGGCCGCTGAAGGTACTCCGGGAGTTCCCCTGGGCCTTTCCTGCTATAGGCTGACGGCGCCTGAACGCTCAGTATCCTCAGCGGCTGAGCGCCCCGGGCCGTCTATGTCAGCTCGACCTCACCTCAATCGCCGACTGAACCTGATGTGCGTCCTGCTGCTCGGGATGGTTGGGGTGTCGATGCTCGGATCGCCAGCAGCCGCGGACGCGTCCACCTTGCTTACCTTCGAGGACTACGAGACGGGGACTGAAATCTCCACTCAGTACGCCGGGCAGGGGGTGGTCTTCAAGGATGAAGATGGGTTTTACCCGGAAGTGCGCTGGGACGAATCCGCCTGGACCAACCCCGTGCTCTCCGGGACCTTTGGCTTCGGATCGCCGATCACGGCGGAATTCGTCGCTCCCGGGACCTCGACGCCGGCCGCGGTCGAAAACCTGGAAATGGACGTTGGCTTCATCGACGAACCCGGCTCGACCGAACTGGTCGTCAGTCGGACCAGTGATTCCACTGTCATCTACCTCGACGAATTCGGGTTCAACCACCTGTCGCTCAGCGGTGGGGGCATCACCGGCTTCGTGCTCAAGGGAAACGAAGAAGATCCGCAGGGCTTCGAGCTCGACAACCTTGCCTTCACGGTCCCGCCCCCTCCTCCACCGCCTCCACCGCCTCCGCCGCCACCTGCCTCCCGGTGTCCCAAGTTCGTGGTCTTCGACAGCCGCGGCTCGGGCGAACCAAGGGGGATCAGCAACCCCGGCGAAGACTTCCTGCGTGGTTTCCGGGACCGGCTCGAGTCGCTGAAGGTGAAGGGCGTGGTTACCGGCGTCTCAAACCTCTATCCGGCGGTCGGCGTCTGGTCCTGGAACCCGCTCAAGGTCGGCGAGCGACTGAATGGCGTTGGCGCGATCCTCGGGATCGGCAAGCTCGGCGCCTACACCGACAGTGCCCGCGAGGGCGAGAAGGAGGTGAAGTCCTTTGTCAAGGACGAGGTCAACTCCTTGTGCGGCAAGGCGGGCACCAAGATCATCCTTCTCGGCTATAGCCAAGGTGCCCAGGCGACCGGCGACGCCTACGAAGACCTCAACGCGAACCTGCGCAAGCACGTCGCCGCCGTGGCCATGTGGGGTGACCCCCTCTACAACCACACCAACCGCCCCGCAGATCGAGATAAGCGCGACAAGAACGGACTTCTCGGCACCCGCAAGGGCCTGCCAGACGGCAAGAAGGTCTTCTCATACTGCAACACCCACGACCCCATTTGCCAATGGCCGATGAGCAACAGTGAATACATCTGGTACCGCGGTCGCGAGCACAGCCTCTACTACAAGAGCAAGCCCCCGCAGGCCGAAAACAACGGCAAGGAAATCGCCTCGTTCCTGATCAACGGTCGTTGAAGCGGCGCCACGGCCCGCTCCGACCGCGATCCGCTTGTCCCAGCTCCCGTCCAGCAGCCGGTCGATCGCCAGCCGCATGACCTCGGCCCAGCTCCGCTTACCTGGCTTCGCCCTGGAAAGTAGGCGCCGACGAAGAGGGAGTAGGCGAGCATCGCCCGCGCCTCGACGTCCTCGCGCAACTCCGCTCCCTAACATCCATCCGGTGACGTATGGGACTCTGGAGAGCGGTCGCATCCCGAACCCGGAGCACGAGGCCCAGCCCTGGCGGATCCACGAGATCGTCCCGGACTTCACCCTCGAGGACGTCTGGGCGCTGCCGGCGGAAGGAGGCGCTGAGGAGTTCCCGGCGCTGCTGGAGCTGGTCGGGTCGCTCGACCCGACCGAGTCCGACTCGCGCGCCACCCGGGCGCTGTGGCAGCTGCGCGACCTGCTCGGCAGGTGGTTCGACCTCGGCGAGGTCCACGTCGGGGAGGGAGTCGAGGGAGACGCCATCGGCGAGCTGCCGATTCCCGGGACCGCTGCCACCAGCCTCGCCGACCGCCTGCCCGACGACCTGCGCGGCACGGCCGCCGGCACCGACTTCGCCTCGCTGCCTTTCAGCCCCCTCTACCGAACCGACCGCGAGGCGGCCGCCGAGATCTCGAACAAGACCGTCCACGGCGTCGCCCACTTCGCCTGGGTCGAGCAGGGCGGTGGCCGCTACCGCGGCCAGATGGCCGTCTACGTCAAGCCGCGCGGCCTCTTCGGCCGGGCCTACATGGCGGCGATCAAACCGTTCCGTTACCTGATCGTCTACCCCGCGCTGATGGCCGAATTCGAACGGGCGTGGTCCCGCTCCCGCAGCTCCTCGTCGCAGGAGACGGCGTAGCGCCGCAGCTGGCCGCTGGGCTCGATCGTGTAGCTGCCCATCCGAACCAGGGGCGGTGAGTAGGCGTGGATGGTGACGGCGGGCTCGCCGCCGGCGTGCAGAACGCGGTGGATCTCGCTGGCTCCGAAGGCGAACGAGGACCCGGCGTCGGCCACGCGGGATATCGGGGCGTCGGGGGGCCTGCCGAGGACGAGGCGCTCCTCGCGGACGCTGCCGGAGACGACGGCGACGGCGCCGGCCGAGAGGTCGTGGTCGTGGAAGCCGGTGTCGTGGTCGTGGGACCAGCAGAGCAGCCAGACGTCCAGGTGCTCATCGCGCAGCAGCTGCTTGTAGGTGCGCTGGGTCGGGTCGTGCTGAACGTGGTGCGACCAGAGCGCCGGCTGGGCGGCGATTTCGGTCGCGACGACGAGCAGCTGCTCGTCGCTCAGGTCCTGGCCGTGGGGCCGGGCGATGTCATCGATTCCCTTGGTCATGCGAGGTCTCCTTTCTGGCTGGGGTCAAGAGGGAATTCGGGTTCCTACATCGCAGGAGCCGTCCCAACTCGGGGCCGAGCGGCGGCGCCGCGGCGTCGACGACGGGACGGTCGGAGCCGTAGACGAGCTGCTCGACGCCGACCGCATCGGCCATCGCCTCGAGCATCCGCGCGCCGTAGGAGGAGGTGTCGTAGAAGACGAGCGGGTCGGGCACGAGGGGGGTAATGCCGCCGCGGGCGACGAAGCGCTCCAGCTGCAGCGGCGCGCCGCCGGCCAGCATCGCGAACAGGACTCGCAGGCGTGGATGCTCGCGCCGGCCGGCGTGCAGGAAGGCGAACCAGGCGGCCTGCATCTGGGCGACGTAGTCGGTCAGGGCCGGCCACCAGACGGGCAGCGGCTTGACGGGACCCGCCTCGCCCGGCCGGGCGACCGGGCCGGGATGGACGAACAGCGGCGCGCCGAGCGTTTCCAGCCGTGCGAGCAGCGGCTCGACATAGGCGAGCGCGTCGGGACTGGCGAGGGCGCTCGCCGGCAGCGAGACGCCGACGCAGCCCCTGCCGACGACGGCGTCGACTTCAGCCGGGTCGGACGCCTCCAGCTGCACCGCCCCCCAGCCGCCGAAGCTCGCCGGCAGCTCCTCGATGCCCTCGTGGTGGGCCTCCAACAGGGGCAGCGCCTCCTCGGCCGGCAGCGTCTCGATCCCGAGCGCCGTGGAGAGCGCGACCAGCGCCCGGTCGATGTCGTCGCGGCGCATCTCCACCGCTCGCAGGGCGACATTCGTCGCGTCGAGCGAGAGGACGCTGTCGGGCTCGCCGGCGAGGCGGAAGGCCCAGCCGTCGCGGCGGCGGATCAGCCGCGGCGCCTCCCTGCGCCGCGCCAGCTCGGCGATCAGCTGCTCGGGGAGCAGGTGCTGATGGACGTCGACGCTCTCCATTGTTGTTTAAGTTAATCAAGATTCTCGGCTTTGTTCTGTCCAGAGAGTTATCGGACATACGAGGAGCGAGCATTTGGACGGGCCAGCCGCGGCCCTGACTACCGGCGGACGCGGTACCGAAGGTGGGTGACGCCGTCGCCCTCCAAGAGCCGCACCGGCTCCAGCTCGATGTGCTCAGCCCCGAGGTGCTCGAAGAGGCGGCGGCCTTCGCCGAGCAGGACCGGGACGAGGTGGATCTGGATCTCGTCGAGGACGCCGGCGGCGAGGGCGAGCTGGGTGACGGTGGCGCCATGGACGAGGACGTCCTTGTCGCCGGCGGCCTCCTTGGCCCGGGCCATCGCGGTCTCGACGTCGGCCACGTAGGCGACCAGGGGCCAGTCGGGCGTCTCGGGGCCGGGCTGGTGGCGGCTGAGGATGAAGATCGGCACCCCGTCGTGGTGGTCGCCTCCCCATCCGTTGGCGGGCTCGAAGGTGCCGCGGCCGGCGACTACCGCTCCGGTCGCCATCGCCTCGTCCATCACCTCTCCGTCGACGCCGTCGGGACGGCCGGGCACTCCCCCGTGCTCGGTCGGCGCGCCGGCGAAGATCCACTCGTGCAGGCGCTCGCCGTCGTCGCCGAGGCCGTTGTCGACCCGCTCGTTGGGGCCGGCGACGAAGCCGTCGAGGGACATCGACATGTAGAGGACGGTCGCGGACATCAGTTGCCTCCTTCGGTCTTGGCGGCGAGGACCTGGGTGACGACGCCGTCGGGGTAGGTCGTGGTCGAGACGGGCGCGAAGCGCTGGGGCTGGGGCAGGCCGTGCCAGAGCGGCAGGCCCTCGCCGAGGGCGACGGGATGGATCGTCAGCCGGTACTCGTCGATCAGCCGGTGGCGGGCGAGCGAGTGGGCGAAGCGGGCGCCGCCGAAGCAGACGATGTCGCCCTCGGCCGCCTGCTTGCGCTCGGGGATCGCCTCCTCCACCGGCCGCGCCGAGCGGCGTGCGTTCTCCCATTCGAACTCCGGCTCGCTGCCCGAGAAGACGAGCTTGGGCAGCGAGTTGATCAGCCGCGCCATCTGGCTGTCGGAGCCGCTCCAGGCCGGGGCCATCTCGTCGTAGGCGCCACGGCCGAGGACGATCTCGCCGACCTGGCCGATTGTCTCCAGGTTTGCGGCGTGGCGGGCGTGGCTGGCCGCGTCGGCGACCTCACCCGGCTCGCCCATCCAGTCCATCTCGCCTGGCGCGCGGGCGAGGAAGCCGTCCAGCGAGGCGGACATCAAGAGGATCAGTCGGGATCGGTCATTCCTGCTCGCGGACATCTGGCGTCTCCTTCGTCGTCGGGCGGGGACCGTGTGAGCCCCCCTCTACCCAGATGACGAACGAAGGCAGCCGAAATCGACACCTCTATCGAACCCTGGGCGATCCGCTGTAGGGTCAGTTCCAGATGCTGCGCTGGCTGGGAAGAGCGATGGCGGTGATGGCGATCTTGGCGGCTGCCCTGCCCGCCAGCGCCGGAGCGCTCGTGGTCGATTCGTTCGGGGGGCTCGAATCAGCGGCGAACGGGGTCGCGGTCGGTCCTGACGGGAACATCTGGGCCGCGGAGCAGTTCTCGGGCAGCGTCGTGCGGATGAACCCGGCCGGGCAGGTGATCGACCGCTACCCGGTGGGAGGCGAGCCGTTCCTGGTCACCAGCGGGCCGAGCGGAACCGTTTGGGTCGCGGTCGGCGGCGAGGAAAAGCTGACCTGGTTCGACGCGACCGCTTCGAACCCGAGCCCGCATACCGTCGATACCAGCGCCCTTTCGGGCTGCTCGCCGGTCGCGGTCGTCTCGGGTGGCGACGGCTTCATGTACTTCTCGATGCCGAGCAACGGCGTCTGCGGGGCCAGCCAGATCGGCAAGGTACCGGCCAGCGGCGTCGGCCCGACCTCGGTCGCGAGCTTCCCCGGCGGCGGCGCGGTGCCGCGGGCGTTCGGCCTTGCCGCCGCCGGCGGCAAGCTGTTCGTCCCTGACTTCGACGGCGGCCAGGTACTGCGGGTCACCACGGGGACGATGGCCTTCGAGGCGACCATCGACACCCTGGCCGAGCCGCTTGGAATCGCGGTGGACGGAGCCGGCAGGGTGGCGACGACGCTCCTCTCTCCCGGCGCGGTCGCCCGCTTCGCGCAGTCGGCCCCCAACGGTGCGAGCGCCGAAATTCTCACCCCGCCCGGGGGCGCCCTCTCGCTCCCGGCCGGACTTGCCCTCGGCAGCGACGGGAAGATGTACATCGCCTCCTCCGGCAACGCCAAGCTCGCGGCGCTTGACGACGCCGGGAACTTCACCTTCACCTCTCTACCCTCGGACTCGCAGCCGTGGCAGGTGTCGAGCGCGGGCGGCGGGATTCTCTGGCTGAGCGATCAGATCGAGACGCGCCTGCTTCGCGTCTCCCCCGATCCGCCGGCCATCCCGCCCGCGACGTTGCCGATCGTGCTCTCGCCGCAGGCCCCCAGGCTCACCCTCAGCGGAGCGAAGAAGCAGAAGCTCGTCGCCTTCGTGCGGGTCAAGGCGCGCTGCGCGGCCGCGCCCTGCAGGCTGACCGCGACTGGGAAGCTCACCGTCCGCACCCCCGGTGTGAAGACGACCAGACCGAAGCTGAGGAAAGCCGCCGCCTCGCTAGCCCCCGGTAGGGCGAAGCTGCTGAAGCTGAAGCTGCCGGCGAAGGTGAAGGGCGCCGCCGCCGCGGCGCTCGCAGCCGGCGGCAAGGTGACCGCGGTCATCACCGTCAAGGCGCTGCCGGTCGGCGGCGGGCAGTCGATCGTCAAGACGGCGCGCATCCAGCTGACCGAATAGCCATCTAGTCCACAGGGTAGGGGGCGGGTATGGAGCTCCGCTTCGGAGGTTTCGGGCTGTTTTCGATCGCCGCGCTCGCGGTGCTCTTGGTCATGGCCGGACACGCCAGCGCCGCGCCGACCTGCGAAGAAGGCCCGGAAACGGTCGGAACGACGATCGTCGGCACGCCCTGCGGCGACACGATCCGGCTGCCGCGCGGCATCACCACGGTCCTCGGCGAAGGCGGGGACGACGTCCTCTACGGCCAGCGCGGAAACGACAGCCTCTTCGGCGGCGAAGGCGCGGATCGCCTCTACGGAGGGGTCGGCGACGACCGGCTGCGCGGGGGGCCGGGGGACGACCGGCTCTCCGGCGGCTTCGGCGCCGACTCACTCGACGGCGAAGGCGGCAACGACCTCGCTCGCGGCGACGCGACGATTGACGCGATCGGGGACTCGGGCGGGGGCACGGACACCCTCAGCTTCGCCACCGGGGTGACGCCGGGCTTCCCCAACACCGGTGCCTTCTTCACCGACGCCGGCTTCCCGGCGGGCGCCGAGGGGCGCGGCGTCTACCTCGACCTCGACGAAGGCTTCGCCAACGACGGCCAGGCGCCCTCGGGGGGCGGCTTCGACGTTCCGCTCGAGCCGGCCAGCGACTTCGGCGACTTCGAGATCGTGATCGGTACCCCCTTCCCCGACTACCTCGTCGGCACCGGTGGGGCCGAGACCTTCTACGGCGGCGGCGGCGCGGACCTGATCGACGGCGAGGGCGGTGGCGACGTCGCCCACGGCGGGGCCGACGGTGACGGCTGCGTCGAAGTCACGAGCGAGGACTGCGAGTTCAACAGCGAAAAAATCGACCTGCGCGGGCCTGGCGCGATCGCGGTCGGGCTGATGGCGCCCAGCGGTCCCGGCGGGCCGGCCGTCTACCTGACCGGCAGCGACGGAGTCGACCGGGTGACGGCAAGCTACGCGGCGGGGGCGGTGACGTTCACGCTGGGTGCCGGCAGCGTCGGCCAGTTCGAAGCCGGGACCGCCGGCGGCTGCAAAGCGCCGGTTGGCGGGACGGTCTCCTGCCCGGTCTCCGAAGCGCCGGACTCGATCCTGCTCGCCGGCCTCGGCGGCAACGACGCCCTCTCCGCCCCCGGGCTGCCCGAGGCCACCTCGGTCGTGGCCCTGGGGAACGAAGGCGACGACGGCCTCAGCGGCGGCGAGACCGAAGACGCGCTGGTCGACGGCGCCGGCGACGACACGGTCAATGCCGCGGGCCGCGACGACGCGCTGCCCAACAACGGCGGCGGCGACCAGCTGCACGCCGGCGCGGGCGAGGACCTCTTCATCTCCAACGCGGTCTGCGACGGCGACTCGCTCGACGGCGGCCCCGACCGCGACAACGCCAACTGGGCCAACTTCACCTCCGGCGTGACGATCGACATGGCCCGGCACGTCGCCGGCCTGATCGGCCCCGCCGGCGAAGCCCGCTGCGCGAGCGCCGATCTGCTCACCGGCCTGGAGGCGATCGAGGACGTCGAGGCCACCAACGGCGCCGACAACCTGCTCGGCGACGACGGCCCCAACCAGCTGCTGGGCAGGGACGGCCCGGACAACATGCTGTCCGGCCCCGGCGACGACATCATCCTCGCCAACTCCGGCGACGCCGATCCCACCGTCGACTGCGGCGAGGGCTTCGACACCGCGCTGATCGACTTCGCCCCGATCCTCGACGGCCCGCCGGTCGGCTGCGAGTCGGTCGAAGAACGCGCCCCGAACAGCTTCCGCCCGCCGGACACGCCGCCGGATCCCGAACCGGAACCGGAACCCGAAGCGCTGCCGCCGCCGGTACCGCCGCAACCGAGGCGCCCGCAACCCGACCGCACCCCGCCGGCGACCCGCCTGCGCCACCACCCGGCGGCGCTGCTCCTCGCCGCGGGTCAGCGCCGCCACGTCGCCTTCGCCTTCAACGCCTCAGAGCCGGGGTCGAGCTTCCGCTGCAAGCTCGACCGCCGGCCCTGGCGCCCCTGCCGTTCACCTCGCGGCTACTCGGTCCGCCGCGGTCGCCACACCTTCCGCGTCTACGCGGTCGACCGCGCCGGCAACCGCGACCGCACCCCGGCCCTCTTCGAGTTCAGGGTGCGTTGAGCCGCAGGATCGGGATCGTGCGGCCGGCTTCGGCGGCGCTGCGGCGGTATGACTCGAACGGCGGGAAGACGCGGTCGGCGAGCGCCCAGAGACGAGCGCGCTCGTCCTCGTCGCTGACGATCTCGGCCCGGTAGGGCTGGCCGTTGAGCTTCACCTCGGGATTGGCGCGGGCGTTGAAAAACCAGGCGGGATGGTCGGGAAGGCCGGCCTTGGAGGCGACGATCGTCGGGCAATCGCCGTCGTGGAAGTAGATGACGCCGTTGCGACGCGGTTCGCCGGAGCGGGCCCCGGTCGTCTCCAGCAGCGCGGTGGGGATGAAGAGGCCGGTGCCCAGGCGCCCCCCGGTTGCCGGCAACAGGTAGGGATCGAGGCGCCAGCCGATCGTGCGTGAGAGCCAGAAGCCAAGGCGGCTGGCGGTGAAGCGCGCGAAGGCGCGGTAGAGGGGGCGGCGCCGGCGGTCAGGGTCGACGTGACGCAGCTGTTCTCGGACGAGGTAAGGGCAGCTGCGCATCCGCTCAGAGGATCGCCAGCTGGCGGTTGCGCTCGAGGTCGAGCAGGGCCCGCTTGCGCTCCAGCCCGCCGCCGTAGCCGGTGAGCGACCCGTCGGCGCCGATCACCCGGTGGCAGGGGACGATGATCGCTACCGGGTTGCGGCCGTTGGCGGCGCCGACGACGCGGGCGCGCTGCCACGGCTCGACATCGGTGTCGAAGAGTGCCGGGTTGATCTTCGCCGCCTGCTCGCCATAGCTTGCGGTCTCCCCGTGGGGGATCTCCAGCAGCGCCGCCCAGACCGCCTTCTGCAGCGGGGTGCCGTGGAGGTCGAGGGGGAGATCGAACCGCTTCAGGTCGCCGGCAAAGTAAGCGTCGAGCTGCTCGGTGACCTCGGGCATCGGCGCCTGCGCCGCCTCGGCGGGAACCCGGGTCCGGCCCGGGAAGCTGAGTGCGGTGAGGCCCTCGACGCCCGCGACCAGGGTCAGCGGCCCGATCTGGCTCTCATAAACGGTCCAGTAGAGGTCGGTCTCGCTCATATTCGTAGAACGCTCGGCAAGAGGGGAATGTGAGGTTTGCGCGCAGCCACGCGCACCGGACGCCTACTGCTTGGCGCTGTCGCGCCCCGGGCCGCCGTTCGCGGTCCCCTTGATCGAGTCCTTGCCGGTCGCGGCGGAGCCGGAGGCGGGCAGGACCAGGGCCGCTGCGAGGACGAGCAAGGGGACGAGACGACGCATCCCGGGATCCTAAACCGCTCTCCCCGGTTCGCGCCACCGCGGCGGAGGCGACCCGGGGGGATATGCGTGTCCCGGGCGCCTCCGCTCTACCTGCCGGCTCCCGTCGTCAGCCCTTCGAGGTGCAGGTGCGGATGATCCCCGCCGAGGCTTTGGTCCCGTCGGCGAAGATCGAGCTCGCGAAGGCCTGCAGCTTGCCGTCGCCGCATCGGGCGGACAGCACGCTCACCCTCTTGCCCTTGTAGGTGTAGGTCTTGCCGATCTTCAGGTTGAACGACTTCACCGAGCCGGCGCCGCTGACGATCCTCGGGATGCTCGCCACCGATTTCAGGCCGTAGCGGCCGCGGTGGATCTTCTTGATCTTCACCGTGGTCACGATCGCGCCGGACACCGGTGAGGAGAAGAAGGCGTGGATGTAGAAGGTGGTCGTGCCGCCCTTCTGGCCGCCGTTGAAGACGGTCAGGGCCGAGTTGACGAGGATCGGGGGCTGTTCGGAGAGTTCGACCTCGACGGTGGTCCTGCCGGTACCGATGATCGCCTTCGGGCAGGCCTTCCGCGCCGCCGCGGTGTCCCGCGACTGCAACTGGCCGGACCTGCAGACCGGCAGCCCCTTGACGTTGACGGCGCCGTTCTTGTCGGTTTCGATGATCGCTTCCTTGAGGGCCGGCGGGTGCGTGCCGTCCTTGGTCGCGATCTTCCCGGAAGCCGTCAGCGTGATCGGCGCGAAGGTCTTCTTCGGCAAAGCCTTCGGCGAAAAGCCGCCGTTGAAGGTGAACTCGAGGTTCCCCGCTTCCACCGTCACCGGCTTGTCGCCCGCCAAGGCCGTCCCACCGGCCACGAGCACCGCCAATGCTGCCACCGCCGCCGCCAACGCGATCAGCGGGCTCCTTCCCCTGCCACGAATCTCCATCTCTGCCTCCTCCATGAACGAGAGCGAACTGATCCACCGGCTTCCCAAAAACGCCGATGTCTATGGAACCGGCCTTGGTCGTGCAAGTTGCGGAAGGCCCAGCAACTTCTTCGTCGGGCGGGAACAACCCCACCGGTCTCACTTACCGCATTCGCCAGAAGCCGCCGCGAATCAGCCGCCACCGGGATAGGCTCCGCGGCGTGAACGTCCTCATCGCGGCCGACATGGAGGGCATCGCCGGGATCGAGGACTACCGCGACTGCCTGCCCTCTCACCCCGCCGCTTACGCGCGCGGGCGGCGGCAGATGACCGACGAAGTGCTGGTCGCGATCGAAGCGCTGCGGGCCGGCGGCGTCGGGGGGATCTCGGTCGGCGACTGGCACATGGTCGGGACCAACGTCGAACGCGAGCGGATGCCGGCGGGGATCGAGGTGCGGCCGATCGCCGACCTGGCGCTGAACGAGACCGAGCCCTCGATGGCGAAGGCCCACGGCGGCCCGCTCGACGCGGTGGTGATGATCGGCCACCACGCCAAGACGCCGAGCCCGCAGGGCTTCTGCTCCCACACCTTCGTCTGGGGGATGGAGGTGCTGCTCGACGGCGACTCACTGAGCGAGACCCAGACCTACGCCCAGGCGCTGGGGGCGGAGGGCATCCCGATCCTCGTCGCCGGGGGCGACCGCTGGCTGCTCGAGGAGATGCGCGACGGCGAGCTCGGCAGCGCCCGCCTGGTGACGACCAAGGAGGGCGAGGGCCGCGGCCGCGCCGCCTCGGTCGAGCCGGCCGACGCCCACGTCGCCCTGCGCGGCGCGATCGCCGGGGCACTTGCCGAACCGCTGCGGCCGCCTCCGCCCCGCGAGTACCCGGCCGAGCTGGTGATCAAGGTCGACGGAACCGAGATCGCCCGCACCACGGTCGCCGACCCGGCCGAGCTGCTGACCGCGGTCGCCACCGCCTTCCGCACCAGCCAGGTCTCGAAGGAGTACCGCCAGCTGGCGAAGCTGCTGCCCTCCGACCACGACTCCCGCCTGCGCGGCTTCCAGCGCCGCGCCGGCAGCCTCCTCGCGACGCCGGTGATGCGTGGCAAGGAGCGCGACTGGCTCACCGCGTCGGCCTCCTGACCGGCTCGCGGCAAGCGATCCGGCGCCGCACCTCGTCGTTATCGACGACGCCTTCTGTTGGGAAATCTTCTCCAGATTCAAGGGAAGCCGTTTATCTTGACCGCATGAATCAGATTCCCGACGGGTGCCGCTAGTGCCGTTGGGAAAGCACGAGCTGGAGCCCGGTGTCGTCACCGCGCACCAGCGGGAGCGGCTGTTCGAGGCGACGGTCGACCTGGTCGCCAAGCGCGGTTACCGGAATACCTCGGTCGACCAGATCCTCAAGGCGGCCCGGGTCGGATACGTCGCTTTCCATGGCCTCTACGACAGCAAGGAAGACTGCTTTCTCGCCGCCTTCGACCAGATCGCGGAAGAGACGGCTGAGGCGCTCGCGCAGGCGGTCGCCGAGGAGGAGGAGTGGGCGCGGCAGATTGCCACCGCCCTCGGCTGCCTGCTCGACCTCGTCGTCGCCGACCCGAAGCGGGCGCGCATCGCCCTCGTCGAGGTGCAGGCGGCGGGACCGGCGGCCTACGCCCGCTACGAGGAGACCGTCGACCGCGCGGTCCCGAAGCTGCGCGAGGGGCGGGCCCTGAACGATGCGGCGGCAGAGCTCTCGGACACGCTCGAGGAGGCGCTGCTCGGCGGCATCGTCTGGGTGATCCACCAACGCCTGGTCAAAGGGGAGCTCGGCAAGGCGGAGCCACTGCTGGAGCAGTCGATTCAAATCGCCCTTTCCCCGTATCTCGGGGACGAGGCGGCGAAACGGCTGGCGGCCACCAGCCTGCGGGAGCGCTCGGGTCGCCGATGAGCGGCCGGCTTCCCGTCAGCCGCGAGGCCTACATGGAGGCGATGGTCGACCTCGCGTTCGACCGGGGCTACGACGACGTCACGGTCGAGGAGGTCGCTGCCCGCGCCGGCGGCGAGGCGGCCGGCTTCGAAGCCCTCTTCGTCTCCAAGCAGGGCTGCGCCGTCGCCATCCTGGAGGAGATCGCGGCGAGCAACCTGGCGGAGGTGCGCCGGGCGTTCGACGGCGGCGGCAGGTGGCCGGACTCGCTGCGCGCGGCGGCCTACGCGCACGTCCGCTGGATCCGCGCCAACCCGAAGCAATTGCGCTTCGGGCTGCTGGAGGTGCTCTGGGCCGGAGAGCTGACGAGCGCGCTGCGCGACGACCTCTTCCGCTCCTACATCGCGATGATCGACGCTGGCCGCGAGATCGCCGCCGATCCCGAGGCGGTGGTCCCCTATACGGCCGAGAGCGTGGTCGGCTCGATCACCCAGGTGGTGGTCCGCAACATGGGAAAGCCGGGCGGGGGCGACCTCACCTCGCTGGTCCCGGAGATGATGTACCTGGCGGTGCGGCCGTACCTGGGCGAGGCGGCGGCGCGCCGGGAGCTGACAATGCCGGCGCTGACGATCTGAGCGGAGCACCGCGTTCTGAAAAGCTTCACCTGTGACCGACCAGGACGCCTTGCTGCAAAGGAGGATCTTCAACTGGTCGCAGGGACTTCCGGGCTGGCAGCGTGGCCTGATGCGCAAGCTCTGCGACGGCCCGCTCGACGAGGCGGGGCGGGCGCAGGTGCTCGCCGTGCTCTGCGGCGAGGCGGGCGCGCCCTCCCTGCCACCGCTGGAGCTGGCCAACCTGCCCGCCGACGAGGCCGAGCACGGGACCGTCGAACTGCGGGAGATCCGCAACCTGCGCAACGTCAACCGGCTCGCCGGCGACCAGTCGCTGCGCTTCGGCCCGGGCCTGAACATCGTCTTCGGCGAGAACGGGGCGGGCAAGAGCGGCTACGGCCGCCTCTGTCGCCGGGTCTGCCGCGCGGCCGAACCGGGTGAGGTGCTGCATGACGTCTTCGATCCCGGCAAGGCAGAGGCGCCGCAGACGGCCGAGTTCGTCCTCGCGGTCGACGGCGAGGAGCTGGTGCTGGAGGTCGACCTCAACGACGAGGCGCCGCGGGTGCTCTCGGCGATCACCGCCTTCGACGCCAGCTGCGCGGACGTCCACATTTCCAAGTCGAACGCGATCGAGCACACGCCGCGGCCACTGCGCCTGCTGAAGGAAATGGCGACCGCGCAGGACGAGCTGGCCGCCGAGCTGGAGCGGCGGATCGCCGAGCGCCGCGAACGGATGCCGGCCCTGCCGGGCGAGATGAGCGAGGAGGAGGCGCGGGGCTTCGAACGCCTCGACGAGGCGGAGCTGGCCGAGCTTGCCGAGCTGGAGCGGGCCGAGGCGACGATCGCCGCCGACCAGAGCGAGGCGCTGGAGCGGGCCGCGCGGCGACGAGCGAACGCGGTGAAGAAGCTCGCGTCCGAGCTGCGCGATGCCTGGGACCGGCTCGACGACGAGGCGCTGACCGAGATCGCCGAGCTGCGCGCGCGCCTTGCCCGCGCCACCGCCGCGGTCGACCAGCTCGCCGCCGCGGCCTTCGCCGACCAGCCGCAGCCGGGGACCGGCGGCGAGGCCTGGCGGGAGATGTGGGAGGCGGCGCGGCGCTTCGTCGAAGCCGGCGACGGGAGCTTCCCCGACGCGGGCGAGGACGCCACCTGCCCGGTCTGCCAGCAGCGGCTCGACGGGGAGGCGCACGAGCGGATGCACCGCTTCGAGGCGTTCGTCTCCGGCGAGCTGCGCGAGCAGGTGCGGCTGGTCGACCTGGCGCTGACCGGGCGGCTCGAAGGCCTGCCGGACCTTGAACAGATCCTCCACGTCGCCGAACTCGCGATCGCCGCCGGCGGCGAGGAGCTGCGGGGGACGGTCGACATCGCTCTGGAAGCGCTCGCCGACCGGCTCGCGATCGCGACCGGGGCGGCCGAGCCGCACCCCGGCCGGCGGCTCGAGCTCGGCCCGCTGCACGACTTCGTCGCGGTGCAGGTCGCCGCCGCCGAAGGCTTCGCGGTGCTCCGCGACCGCGAGGAGCTCGAGCGGATCGAGGGTCGCCTGCGCGAGCTGCGGGCGCGGCGCGAGGTGGAAGACTCGCTCGAGGACCTGATCGAGCACCTGCGGGCGCTGGAGGAGATCGCCGCCTGGGAAGCGGCGCGGGCGGAGCTCTCGACCCGGCGGATCTCGCAGCGGATCGGCGAGCTGAGCCGGCTGGCGATCACCGGTCGCCTGCAGGAGGCCCTTGCCGAGGAGATCGAGGAGCTGAATCCGATCGCCGACGCGGTTGAACTGAACGCCTCGGCCAGCAAGGGCAAGCCGGCGGTCCGCTTCAAGCTCCGCAGCGAGGGCAGGGAGCGGGTCGCGAACGTGCTCAGCACCGGCGAGCAGACGGCGCTGGCGACCGCCTTCTTCCTCGCCGAGCTGCGGGTCAGCAACGAGCGCAGCGCGATCGTCCTCGACGACCCGATCTCCTCCCTCGACCACCAGCGCCGCGACCACCTCGCCACCCGCCTGGTCGAGGAAGCCCAGCGCCGCCAGGTCGTCGTCCTCACCCACGACCTGGTCTTCGTCTACTTCCTGAAGGAAAAGGCCGAAGCCCTCGGGGTCGAGCTGCACGGGCAGGCCCTGACCCGGGCCTTCCACGCGGTCGGGGTGGTCGATCCCGACCTGCCCTGGATCGCCAAGTCACCGGTCGAGCGGGTGAAGGCGCTGCGGCACCGGCTGAAGAGCGAGCTGAAGCCGATGTTCAAGGGCAACGACCCTCGCTACGAGCGGGAGGCCGAGCTCTGGAGCCTGGACCTGCGCAAGGCGTACGAGCGGATGATCGAGACCTACGTCCTCGGCGGCACCGTCGAGCGCCAGGCCCGCCACATTCAGGTGCGCAAACTGCACCGCGTGAAGTGGAGCCCCGAGCTGGCGAAGGAGATCGACGGCGCCGTGAAGGAGATCTCGGGCGACGCCCACCAGGGTCCCCTCGGCCAGCACGCAGCGGCGGCGCCGCCGGCGAAGCTGGAGTCCCTGCTCGACCGCTTCGACGCTCTCTGCGAGCAGACCAAGCCGGGGAAGAAGCGCAAGCCCGACGAGGCCCCGGCTCAGGACCCAGTGTCCCTGCGGGCGCGGTAGCGGCGCGTCTTCTCGCGGTTGCCGCAGACGTCCATCGAGCACCAGGTGCGGGAGTGGTTGCGGGTGGCGTCGTAGAAGGCCCATTGACAGCCCTCGTCGGTGCAGGCCTTGAGCCGCGGCCAGGCGCCGAGGGACTGGAGGCGCTCGATCGCGAGCAGGAGGCGGGCTTCGAAGCCGCTGAGGCCGGAGCGCGCCGGGGCGAGGTCCAGCCGGCCGTCGGCGGAGAAGGTGGTGCGGATGCGGGTGCGCTCGGCCGCCTCACGGAGGGGGATGAGGCTCGCGACGTCCGCCTCCTCGCCGTTGTTGGCCAGCAGCAGCGCCCGCAGCGACTCGCGCAGGGCCTGAACGCGACCGACGTCCTCGTCGTCGAGCTCGCCGGCCGGCTCGCCGGTCCTCCCCTCGATCCAGGCACCCAGCGCCCGGGAATCGGCGATCGAATCGGTCTCCTCCTCGATGTCGCGGCTGTTGACGAACTCGACCAGGAGATCGGCCTCGGAGTCGATCAGAGCTTTGTTAAGCGAGGTTGACACCTGCTATCTAGCTTAGCTAGTGTTGTAGACACTGGCAAATCGATTTAGCCAGTGTTCCAACCCTCGAAGAGGAGGACATCATGAGATTCCTCGCCAGCTTCACCCTCGCCAACGCCGCCCAATCGCAACGGCGGATGCACGAGATCGCAGAGCGCGACCGCAAGGTTCGGCGGCATCCCCGCCACTCTCGCCGCTAGCCGAGTTCGATTACGCCGAAGAGCAGCAGCAGGATCACGGTCACCACGGCCGAGACCAGCAGCGAGCCGCCGCAGCCGAGGTTGTTGGAGAAGAAGAGGAACACGGACCACCTGGGTACCCGGAGGTCGGTGCCGAAAACCGGCTAGCCCAGCTCTTCCTTCAGCCGCATCAGGGCGATCACGGTCGTCGCATCGCGGATCTCCGGCAGCGCCTCGCCGACCTCGGTCAGGTCGAGGCGGACGACCTCGATGTCCTCGTCGTCGTCGCGCTCGCCGCTGGCCGGCGAAAGGCCGGTCGCAGCGAAGATCGTCACCTTCTCGGTGAGGAAACCGGGGCTCGGATAGATGACGTGCAGCAGCGTCCAGCTCTCTGCCCGCAGTTCCGCCTCCTCGGCCAGCTCCCGCTGCGCGCACTCGAGCTCGCTCTCGCCCTCGACGTCGAGCGTCCCCGCCGGGATCTCCAGCAGCTCGTCCTCCTCCACCGCCTCACGCGGCTGCGCCACCAGGTAGGCGAACTCACCGTCGTAAGCGACCACAGCCACCGAGCCAGGATGCTCGACGATCTCCCGCTCGACCTCCGTCCCGCCGGCGCGCCGGTAGCGCTTGGAGACGAAGTCGACGTGCTTTCCCTTATGCAGGCGGGCAGTGCTCAAGAGGTCCATCTGACACGCCCGACCATAACGCATTTCTGCTTATCCTTGTAAATCTTCAACGCTTGTTTACAATTGCATGCATGTACACAAGACGAATCGGGTCCCGCCTAGCAGGCCTCCTCGAGCAGTCACCGGCCGTAGTGCTGACCGGGCCGCGGCAGGTTGGGAAGACGACCCTCGCCCTGGAGATCGCCGGTGGGCAAGGCGGGACCTACCTGGACCTCGAGTCCGAGACCTACCGCGCGAGGCTGGCCGAGCCCGAGCTTTATTTCACCGATCACCGTGACGAGCTGGTGGTTCTCGACGAGATCCAGCGCCTGCCAGGCCTTTTCGAAGTGCTGCGCGGGGTGATCGACAGGGGGCGACGCGAGAGCAGGGGGAATGGCCGGTTCCTGCTTCTGGGCTCGGCCTCGCTGGAGCTGCTGGCCCAGAGCGGCGAGAGCCTCGCCGGGCGTATCGCCTTCGCGGAGCTGGCGCCCTTCGACGTCACCGAGGTCGGTGCCGAGCAACTCGACAAGCTCTGGGTTCGCGGTGGATTCCCCGAGAGCTTTCTCGCTGGCGACGCCGAGGCAAGCTTGCGCTGGCGGCGGGACTTCATCCGCACCTACCTTGAGCGGGACATTCCTCAACTCGGTCCGCGGATCCCGGCGGAGACGCTGCGAAGGCTGTGGACGATGCTGGCCCACAACCAGGGCTGCCTGCTGAACGCAGCCACCATCGCCCGCGGCCTCGGCGTCAGCGGCGCCACCGTCGGCAACTACCTCGACCTGATGGTCGACCTGCTCCTGGTCCGGCGGCTGCCGTCCCGATTGGCCAACGTCGGCAAGCGCCTGGTGCGATCGCCCAAGGTGTACGTGCGCGACAGCGGACTCCTCCACGCCCTGCTCGGCATCGCCGACAAAGAGGCGTTGCTGGGGCACCCGGTTGTCGGCGGAAGCTGGGAGGGATTGGTGGTCGAGGACCTGATCGGCCTGGCGGGAGAGAGCGTCGGACCGAGCTTCTACCGCACCAGCGGTGGAGCCGAGGTCGACCTCGTCCTCTCCTGGCCCGACGGGCGCGAGTGGGCGATCGAGGTAAAGCGAACTCTGGCGCCGAAGCTAGAGCGGGGGCTGCGCTCGGCGCTTGAGGACATCGAACCGGACCGGAGTTTCCTAGTCTATCCCGGCAGCGAGCGCTTCCCGCTCGGTGAAGGGGTCGAGGCAATCGGCCTGGCCGAGCTGTGCGCCGAGCTCAGTTCGACGTAGGGATCGCTGCCGAACATCTTTTAGAGGACTCAGAAGATGTCCTCGGCCGTGAGCCGAAGGAGATCGTCGTCGCCGGCCACGGATTCGCGCGCGCAGATTGCGAAGCGTGGCCGTGCGGCGAGATTGGGGACCGCGACAGCCTTGCGTTGGAGATCTGCTCGCAGCCGCGAGCCGTCGACCTGTTTTCGCCACTTTGCCTCCCCCAGCAGTACCGCGCTCCTGCCGCGACCGGCGAGCGCGACGGCGTCGATCCCTCCCGGGTCCTCCCCTGCGGTCCAGAACGGCCCGATCGCGACGACCTCATCGCCAAGGTCGCCGCTCACCGCCAACCGCCGCAGATGGGCGCGAAACGCGTCCTCCCAGGGACCTCCCATGTGGTCGTCGAGTGAGTCGAGGAGGACCGGCAGGATGCTCTCGCCCAAGCCACGGTCGATCTCGGGCCGGTAGCGGTCGAGGACGCTGAGCCAGAAGCCGAGGAAGTTGTCGGCGATTCGGTAGATCCGCCGCCGAGTCCGCTGTGGGTTCTCGGTGACCGGAGCGATCCGATCCACGAGACGCAGGGCCACAAGCCTGTCCAGCGTGCGATTGGGATCGGCCCGGACGGCCTGTTCGATCTCGTTGAACCTGGTCCGCCCGGCGGCGATGGCGTAGAGCACCTGGCGAGCCAGATCCCCGCCGTCGGCCTCCGTCGCGAGCACGAGCTGACCCTCCGTGAGCAACGGCGAGCCCGGCGTGCAGGCGAGGCGCAGGAGGTTCGAGCGAACACTTGCGCTTTGGTCCCACCAGCGCAGATAGAGGGGCATCCCCCCGACCAGACCCCAGACGAGGGCCCGCTGCGCGGGCTTCAACGAGCGCAGCATCATCGCGGCCTCGTGTGGCGAGAAAGGGTGGAGGAGCAGGGAAAGATCGAGCCGGCCATAGAGCGGCGCCCGCTCCTCCTGCATCGCCTCCATCGTCCGCACGGCCGAACCACACAGCAGCACCTTCAGCTTGCTCTGCGAGGAGATCCGGTCCCAGACGGCCCGCAGCAGGTCGGGAAGACCGGAAGAGCTCTCCGCCAACGCTGGCAGCTCGTCGAGAATCAGCAGAACCTTTCGGCTCCGAGCCGCTGCCGCAAGGGTCTCCAGCGCATCCTCCCAATCCGCGAAGGGACGGCTCTCGAGATCCCTCACCCCGGTATCCAGCACCCGTGCCGCCGCGCGGGACAGAGCGGCGAGTTCCGCGGCAGCGGGCCGACCGGCACCGGTGTGAAAGACGGTGGGGAAATCGGCGGCGAAATGTTGAAGGAGCGCCGTCTTGCCTACACGCCGGCGACCCCAGACCATCCCCATGCTCGCCCCCGGAAAAGCCCACCAAGATCGGAGTTGATCGAGCTCTCGTCCACGATTCACAAAAGGCATGAGTCGAGGATACCACCGGTAAGTGTCGGCGACAGGTAGTGTCGGCGACCGTAGAGGGCGGTGACCTTTAGCTCGAGGTCGGGAAGTTCAAGCCGGCGGAGCTGGTGTTTTCGGTGTTGCTTTTCGGCCAACGGCTGGTGATCGCCTTGCCGCGGGTGTAGAAGCGGACGCCCTCGGGGCCGTGGATGTGGTGGTCGCCGAAGAGGGAGTCCTTCCAGCCGCCGAAGGAGTAGAAGGCCATCGGCACCGGGATCGGGAC
>Ga0126313_10000017_pt1 | contig 82349 bp, 85 predicted proteins | sample Plot105A_FD_89954 | JGI IMG/M metagenome (GOLD analysis project Ga0126313, IMG submission 89954) | Serpentine soil microbial communities from UC McLaughlin Reserve, CA, USA - Plot105A | ecosystem: Environmental > Terrestrial > Soil > Grasslands | place: USA: UC McLaughlin Reserve, Lake County...
GATCACCTCGGCGCATTGCCAAAGCGATCGCAAGATCATCTTGAGCTGGTCGATCGCGACCGCCGAGATCAGCCAGGGTCCAGGCCAGGCGCAGGACCCGGTGCACTCCTCGGGCGCTCAGCCGGCCCCGATTCACCGCTTCGTCGAGCAGGCGCAGTCCGTAGGGCAGTGGAAGCCGCTTGGTCAGGTGATTTCCCGGCACTTCTGAGTTGGTCGCCCAACCTGTGCCGGCCAGGCGGTGGGCTTGCCGCTCGCGTGCGTCGGCGACCCGAGCCGCAACGGCGGCTGATGGCTCCGAAGGCTGCTTGGCCGCTGCTTTCAGAAACGCCTTGCTGAGCGGCAGGAAGGCCTGGACGATGTCGATCCGATCTCGGATAGGGGGTGAGATCTTGGTGGCATACCGGCGGATTTGTGCCGGAGCGCATTGGCAGTGGACACCCGGAGTTGCAGCCTTCCCGCAAGGGCACGGGTTGGCCGCCAAGATCAGCTGGAACCGCGCCGGATAGCGCGTCTCGAATTCGCTACGGTTCAAGGTGATCACGCCCGACTCCAACGGCGTCCGCAACGCCTCCAACACGGTTTGGGAGAATTCCGGAGCCTCGTCCAAAAACAACACGCCGCGATGGGCACAAGAGATTGCGCCCGGCTTGGCCATCCGCTGTCCACCGCCGACGATGCTCGCAGCGGAGGCGGTGTGATGTGGGTCGGAGTAGGGCGGCCGCCGGATAAGGCCGTCGATGAGCGCAAATCCGGCCAGTGAATGAATCGCCGAGACCTCGAGCGCCTCTTGAGTGCTCAGATCAGGCAGCAGTCCGGGTACCCGCTGCGCGATCATGGTCTTGCCGACTCCCGGGGGCCCGTGGAACAGCATGTGGTGCCGGCCGGCTGCGGCGACCTCGGCGGCCCACTTGGCCTCCGACTGACCCACCACATCGGCCATATCCAGTTGGCCGCCTCCTGTCTGGGGAGTCGGCTCCTCACCGGCCAGGTCGGCCGGCTCAACGTCAGGAATCTGGTCGCCACGAAACAGTGCGATCAGCTGGCCCAGCGAGCCAACGCCGAACACTTCAATTCGCTCGACCAGTTTGGCCTCCGCCGCCTGCCGCAGCGGAACGATCACCCGCCGGAACCCGGCTTGGCTGGCGGCCAGCGTCGCCGGCAACACTCCACGGGCGGGACGGACCCGTCCATCCAGACCAAGCTCTCCTAGCAGCACGGTGCCGGCCAGCCCATCGGCTCCAAAAACCCCGGCGGCGGCCAGCACCGCCGAAACGATGGCCAAGTCGTAGTGGCCGCCGCGCTTTGGCAGGGTTGCCGGGCTCAGGTTGATGGTCAGCAGGGATTGCGGCCAGATGTGGCCGGAGTTGGTGACTGCCGCCTTGCATCTGTCGCGTGCCTCATAGAGGGCGGTGTCGACGAGCCCGACCATGACGGTACGCGGTAACCCTCTGCCGATGTGGGCCTCGACTTCGACGATTCGCCCGTCCAGGCCGATCATGGCTACCGACCAGGCGGCGGCGAGGCTCATTCGCCGATCCCCCGCAGGTGGGTGATTTGCGGTTCGGAGGTCGCCAACATGACGACGCCGATGGCGTCGATCCGTACTCGCTGCGCATTGACGTCGTGAGCTGCGAGCCACTGGGCAGCGAGCTGGCGAAGCTTGCGGCTTTTGGCGTGTGTGATGGCTTCCAGCGGAGCGCCAAAGCCTAGCCCGGTCCGGCACTTGACTTCGCAGAAGACCAAAGACCCAGCCTCTTCCGCAACGATGTCAATTTCACCGGCACGACAACGCCAATTGCGGTCGAGGATCACCATTCCCTGCCGCTGGAGTTCGGCGGCTGCGAGATCCTCGCCCCGCGTCCCGATCTCCTGCCGCGATTTGTTCGGCATCCCCACCTCCGCTGAGAACTATGCGGATCGGTGCGCGAATATTCGAAGTCGGTGAAAATCTGTGGACCGTGAGGTTTGGCTCTACCGCACTTGTGGAGGAAGCGCGGGACTAGTTGGAGCCGGTGACGCTCTTGGGGACCTGAAGGTCGCTGTGCGCGATCTCCTCAATGGAGACGTCACGGAAGGTGAGGACCTTGGCACTCTTGACGAAGCGCGCCGGGCGGTACATGTCCCACACCCACGCATCAGCCATCGAAACCTCGTAATACACATCGCCGCCTTCGGTGCGCACCTTCAGATCTACCGCGTTACACAGATAGAAGCGGCGTTCGGTCTCGACGGCGTAGGTGAAGATGCCGACGACGTCCTTGTATTCCCGGTACAGCTGGAGCTCGAGCTCGCTTTCGTACTGCTCCAGATCCTCTGCGCTCATTCGTCGGCCTCACTTGGTAGTGCTACCCACTCACACGCATCGCTCGCCGCGAGGTCCTGAGGCCGCTGGCGATCGTCCCAACTCATTGCGTCAGCGACTCTAGTCGTTCGGGATACGTTGACGAAGCGCATCCGGTGGGTGGCCGAGGGGCCGTGCAGATCCAGTCTCTCCTGATGCAACGGGGTGCAGTAACCCTTGTGCTCGGAGAACGCATACTCCGGATACTGCTTGTCGAGCTCACACATGATCCGGTCCCGGGTCACCTTGGCCAGAATCGACGCGGCCGCAACACAGGCGGCAACCCGGTCACCCTTCCAAATCGCCAGCCCCGGCACGCCAAGGCCGTCGACACTGAAACCATCCGTCAGTACGTACGACGGCGGCACGTCGAGCCGTAGCAACGCCCGCCTCAGCGCCAACACGTTGGACACGTGCATGCCGAGCCGGTCGCATTCCTCCGGCTCGATGCAGACCACGGCCCAGGAGATCGCCTTGCGGGTGATCTCGGTGTACAGCCGTTCCCGCTGCAGCGCTGTCAGCAGCTTCGAATCATTGAGACCTTTGATCTGGCGGGTCTTGGCGTCAGGCAAGATGGCCGCAGCGGCCACCAGCGGGCCCGCGCACGCCCCTCGTCCAGCTTCGTCGGCTCCGGCGACTGGGTCGAGTCCGACCCGCTTGAGCACTCGCTCGTATCCGTAGAGGCCGCTGTTGCGCCGTACCTGAACCTGTCCGAGATCGATCGCGGGAAGTGCTGCCTTCGCGGACGCAGTCATTTAGCACGTCACCTCATCCGGCTTGATCACCGCTTCCGCAGGCGCTGCCTTCCGAGCGGCGGGAATGTCGGTAAAGACCTCGGGTCGATGCAGGACTTTGGCTCGGTCAAACGGCGCGGCTACCGCAATCGCAGGACCTACGACGAGTGTGGTCGGAACAAACGCCACCTCGCCCTTGGGCTCTCTGGTCGACAAGTCGGACAGATGACATCTGGAATCGGCGCTGACAGATCGATGATCACCCATGACGAAGATCCGGCCTTTGGGCACAATCACGTCGAAGCGCACTTCCGACGGGTTCATCGGGGTGCCATCCGGGCCGAGATAGAGGTAGGCCGACTCATCGAGCGCCTCGCCGTTGACGCTGATCCGACCAGCGCGATCGCAACAGGTCACCTCATCGCCTGCCAGGCCGATTACTCGCTTGATCAGATGTTCGGTGCTTGTGTCCGGCAGCACCCCGACGAACTCCAAGAACTTGCCGACCGGTGGCCGCTCGGGCGGAGCAACACCGGACAGCCATCCTCCGGGATCGGCAAACACGACGACATCCCCTCGCTTGAAATCGGTGATCTTCTGGACGACCACCCGGTCACCGATGAGCAGCGTGTTCTCCATCGACGATGAAGGAATGATGAACATTTGGCCGACAAAGGCCCGTAGCAGGGACGACACGATTATCGCGCCGACAACGACGAGCAGCACCTCCCGGATGAAGGAGACCGCGTGCTGAGTCAGCGACCTGGAAGCAGTACTTCGCTCGGCGGTCCCGGCCTTGGTCTGGCTCAGCAATTTGCCTCAGATCCAGCGTCGATCTCGGCGGTCACCGGAGCCGGAACCTTGCCTGCCGGCAGTTGCTCAAAGATGGCCGGTGTCTGCAAGCCGCCTGCGTGTCCAAGTGGCCACAGCACCGCGATGGCACGGCCGACAACCAGGTCCTTGGGCACGAAGGCATTGTCGCCCTTGTTTGCCCCGGCTTGCACGTCATTCAGGTGACACCGCGAGTCGCGGCTGTGATCCCGGTTGTCGCCCATCACGAACACCCGGTCTGCGGGAACCACCACGTCGAACTCGATGGTGGACGGCTTCGTCGGGCTTCCGTCCGCGGAGGTCGGCAGGTAGCTGGTTTCGTCCAGCGGCTGTTCATTGACAACAACCCTGCCCTGGTCGTCGCAACACATGACGCGATCACCCGGTAATCCGATTGCTCGCTTGATCAAGTGCTCGGTGCTGGTGTCTGGCAGGATGCCAATGAACTGGAAAGCCTTGCCGATCGGCCCTCGATCCTTGGTCTCGACGCCGGTCAACCAGCCGCCAGGGTCACGGAAAACAACGATCTGCCCGCGCTTGATCGAGCTGAGCTTCTCAACCAGGACTCGGTCGTTGACATGCAGTGTGTCCTCCATCGACTCCGAGGGAATGAGGAACATCTGGCCGACGAAGCCGCGTAGCAGGGAGGCGACGAGGACCGCGGCGACCACAACGCCGGCGAGTTCCTTGAAGAAGGCAACGACATGCTGACCGAAAGTCAGCTCGTCAGATTGGGACGTCTCTTCTGACGTCCTCTCGGAACCGGTGTGTGCTGCCGGCTCAGTGGCCGGCTCAACGGGCTCGAGCGCCCGCCGCGGCGCAACCTTGGGTGCGCGTTTACCTGGCACGGCGCGATACCCGTTCAGCTGGCGTCGCGCTTCTCCTTGATCTTGGCGGCCTTGCCGCGGAGCCCACGTAAGTAGTAGAGCTTCGCCCGACGGACATCACCGCGCCGATCGACCTCGATGTGGTCGATGATCGGGCTGTGCAGGGGAAACGTACGCTCCACACCAACACCGAAGCTGACCTTGCGAACGGTGAATGCCTCACGAATTCCGTCTCCCGCGCGCGAGATCACCACGCCGGCGAATACCTGGATCCGGGACCGGTTGCCTTCGACGACCTTGACATGAACCTTCACGCTGTCTCCGGGTCTAAATCCCGGAATGTCGGGCCGCATTGACGCCGAGTCGAGCTCGTTGATCAGCTTGTTCATCTGATGGTCCTTGCCGGTGCCACAGGTCACCACGCTTGTGCAGTTATTCAATCCCGACGCTGCGAGCATTCCCCCTGTGGCAGGAGTCGCGAGGCGTGAGGACAACAGCGGTCAAGTTTGCCATACCGGCCATCCGGCTCGGAAATCCACTGAGCCCGCTCATTCGTGCAGACAGCGGTGCGACCCAGCAAGACCTTCCGACCCATGCAGCGAGGCTGCCCGGTTCAGGCCTTTGCCTTGCCCTTGGCGAGGGCGCCGATCAGGTCGCGGTTGAGCCGAGAAATGGTCTCGAATGGTATGCCCTTAGGGCAGACCGCAGTGCACTCGCCGATATTGGTACAGCCGCCGAAGCCCTCGGCATCGTGCTGGGCGACCATGCCGAGCACCCGGGAGTCTCGCTCCGGCTGGCCCTGCGGCAACAGGCCGAGGTGAGTCACCTTTGCCGCGGTGTACAGCATCGCCGAACCATTGGGACAAGCCGCGACGCAGGCTCCGCAGGCAATACAGGTTGCAGCGTCGAACGCGGCGTCGGCATCCCGCTTGGGCACCGGCACCGCATGCGCATCAGGCGCAGTTCCGGTCGGTGCGGAGATGTAACCACCCGCTTGGATGATCCGGTCGAAGGCGCTGCGATCGACCACCAGGTCCTTGATCACCGGGAATGGTCCGGCCCGGAAAGGTTCGACATCGATAACATCACCGTTGTTGAACGAGCGCATGTGGAGCTGACAGGTGGTGGTCTGCTGAGGTCCGTGTGGAACGCCGTTGATCACCAGGCCACACATGCCACAGATCCCCTCGCGGCAGTCGCTGTCAAAGGCGATCGGATCATCGCCCCGCATGGTCAAACCCTCGTTGAGGACGTCCAGCATCTCCAGGAACGACATATGTTCTGACACGCCGTTGAGCGGATAGGCGACCATCTTGCCCTCCGCCTTGCGGTTGGCCTGCCGCCACACCCGCACCGTTATGTTCACACTGTTCCTTTCTGGTGGCTGGCGCCCGGTGCGCGCCTCACGACTGTGTCTTCGTCGCTTGACCCGCAGGCGGCGCCAGCTCGCTCGTTTCGTCCAGATGCAGCTGGCGCTCCAGTAGCCGACGCTCGCCGGCTCATTTGTAGCTCCGCTGCTTCATCTCGACGTACTCGAAAACCAGCGGTTCCTTGTGCAGGATCGGACGGCCGTCGTCGGCACCGAACTCCCAGGCGGACGCGTGCGCGAACTCCTCGTCGTGCCGCAGAGCCTCACCGTCCTCGGTCTGCGACTCGACCCTGAAGTGCCCGCCACACGATTCGCGGCGAAGCAGCGCGTCAATGCACATCAGCTCCCCGAGTTCGAAGAAATCCGCGACCCGACCGGCACGCTCCAACGCCTGATTGAGCTCCTCGTTCGAGCCGAGCACATTTACATCCGACCAGAATTCCTGACGGAGGTCCCGGATCAGGGTGATCGCTTTTCGCAAGCCCTCCTCGGAACGTTCCATGCCGCAGTAGTCCCACATAATGTGCCCGAGCTCGCGATGGAAGGAGTCGACCGTACGGCTGCCCCGGATCGTCAACAGCTTGGTGATTCTGCTTTGCACCGCTTCCATGGCCTCTACCGCGGCCGGGTGCGATGGATCGACTGCGGGAAGCGGACCGGCGGCCAGATAATCGTTGATCGTGTTCGGCAGCACGAAATAGCCGTCGGCCAGACCCTGCATCAGGGCACTGGCGCCCAGCCGGTTGGCACCATGATCAGAGAAGTTGGCCTCGCCCAGCACGTAGAGCCCGGGAATGGTCGACTGCAGGTCGTAGTCCACCCACAGTCCCCCCATCGTGTAGTGCACCGCCGGATAGATCCGCATCGGCCTCGAGTAGGGGTCTTCCCCGGTGATCTGGGCATACATCTCGAAGAGGTTGCCGTACCTTGCCTCCACTCCCTTCCGGCCGAGCCGCTCGATCGCGTCGGCGAAGTCGAGATAGACGCCGAGTCCGCCAGGACCTACCCCACGGCCTTCGTCACAGATCTTCTTCGCCGCGCGCGAAGCGATGTCACGAGGCACCAGGTTGCCGAAGGAGGGGTACATCCGCTCCAGGTAATAGTCGCGGTCCTCCTCGGGGATATCACGGGGATCGCGTTTGTCCTCCCCGCTCTTGGGCACCCAGATCCGTCCGTCGTTACGCAGCGACTCACTCATCAGGGTCAGCTTCGACTGGTATTCCCCGGACACCGGAATGCAGGTCGGGTGGATCTGGGTGAAGCAGGGGTTGCCGAAGTAGGCACCCTTGCGGTGCGCCCGCCAGGTGGCGGTGACGTTGCACCCCATCGCATTGGTGGACAGGAAGAACACATTGCCGTAACCGCCGGTAGCCAGCACCACCGCATCGGCGAAGTGGGTGTCAATCTTGCCCGTGACCATGTCGCGGATGACAACCCCGCGCGCCTTGTCGTCCACCACGATCAGCTCCAGCATCTCGTGCCGGGTATGCATCTTCACGGTCTTGGCGGCGATCTGTCGCTCCAACGCCTGGTAGGCACCCAGCAGCAGTTGCTGTCCGGTCTGCCCGCGGGCGTAGAAGGTTCGGGATACCTGGACGCCGCCGAAAGACCGGTTGTCCAGCAGTCCGCCATACTCCCGAGCAAAAGGTACGCCCTGGGCGACGCACTGGTCGATGATCTCCACACTGATCTGCGCCAACCGGTAGACGTTCGACTCGCGTGCCCGGAAGTCGCCACCCTTGACCGTGTCGTAGAAGAGCCGGTAGATCGAGTCGCCGTCGTTCCGATAGTTCTTCGCTGCGTTGATGCCCCCCTGGGCGGCGATCGAGTGCGCTCGCCGCGGGGAGTCCTGGTAACAGAAGCCGGTCACCTGATAACCCGCCTCACCCAGCGTGGCCGCGGCCGAAGAGCCCGCTAAACCGGTGCCGACGACGATCACCGAGAGCTTGCGCCGGTTAGCTGGATTAACCAGCTTGGCTTCGAATCTGCGCTTGTCCCAACGATCCTCGATAAGGCCGCTAGGTGCCTTGGTGTCGTGGATATCCGGGCCCTCGAGGTAGAAAGCGTCAGCGTCGATCGAAGCGAAGCCCGGATCGGCGCCGGACGCGGCCTCGATGCTCGGCAGCTCCGGCTCGATCTCGGACAGCTCCGGCTCGATTTCCGGCTGCTCGCTGGTTTCCGGCTTCTCGTCGTCGTTCAGCCACGAGATTTTCACTCAGCTCACCCAACCAAAGAAGATGCTGTAGGGAGGAAGCAGGAAGCCAATCGTCACCACGCCAGCCACTAGATGTGCCAAGCCGTTGAGCCGTCGCCGGGCCAGCCGCGAAGTATTAGCGCCAAGTGTGGCCAACCCGCTCCAGACACCGTGTCGCAGGTGGAATCCCACTGCAATCATCGCGACGGTGTAGGAGAGCAGAACCCACCAGATCTGGAAGCCGTTCACCAGCCGCGCGTAGGGCTCGTCCGCGGCCCCGCCGGGATGGATCGTGTTCCAGGTGAGATGCAGTAGGTGGTAGATCACGAACAAGCCGATGATCACCCCGCCCCACCGCAATGTGAACGACGCGTAGGTACGTTGCACACCGAGCTTGGTCTTGCTGGTCTGATACCGCTTGGCGCCGCCCCGGGCCCGGTCTGCGCGAGCCCAGAGCCGAACGGCCGCGTAGATGTGAACCAGGACGCTGACGATCAGCGCGACTCGGAGCACCCATAGTGCGCCGCTGCGCGGCAGGATGGGCTCCCCAAGGGTGCGCAAGTGCTCGGCGTATTCGTTGAAGGCTTCGGCACCCGCGAACACTTTGAGGTTGCCGTACATATGCGCAAGCAAGTAGCCGATCATGATCAGCCCGGTGACTGCCATTAGGATCTTCAGCACCACCGTCGACCGGGCCGCCTGCTGCGGCCGCGCCAGTCGAATTGTCGCCACCCAGCCACCCTAGAACTCAGAACTGCGCCGGACGAGGCCAGACCACCCTGCTCACTGGTGTCTTTCGCCACACTGTGCTGTTCTGGCTCGCGTATCACGCTGCCAAAGACCCGCCTTTCTCCCTCGCTCACAGATGTAAAGACGCATCTGCTCGCTCAGTCGTCCAGGCCGGGCCGCACGATCACCGACGCTCGCGGGGTAGGCCCCTCAGCCGGCGTCGGGTGGCAGGAGGTCCGGTCGTCGGGCACGGGTTCGAGCCAGCGCCTGCTTCCGGCGCCATTCGGCAATCTTGGCGTGGTTGCCGGTCAACAGGATCTCCGGTACGTCGAAGCCGCGCCAGCTCGGCGGCTTGGTGTAGACCGGATACTCGAGCAGGCCCAGTTGGCCGGCGGAATGAGACTCCTCGGTCAGCGACTCAGGATTTCCGAGCACGCCAGACAGCAGCCGGACCACCGACTCGATGATCACAAGGGCGGCGGCTTCGCCACCGGCGAGGATGTAATCACCGATGCTCAGCTCCTCGACTCGCATCCTGGTAGCGGCGTGGTCGACGACCCGTGCGTCGATTCCTTCATAGCGCCCGCAGATCAGCAGCAGATGATCTTGCTCGCTCAGCTCCTGCGCAATCTGCTGGCGGAAGATGCGGCCGGCCGGAGTCGGCACGACAAGCGTTGAGTTATCCGATGCCAGGTTGTCCAGTGCTTCACCCCACGGCTCCGGACGCATCACCATGCCGGGCCCTCCGCCGTAAGGGGTGTCGTCGACGGTTCGGTGCCGATCATGGGTCCAGCCCCGAAGATCGTGAACGCCGAGCCGCACCAAACCCGTTTCAATTGCCTTTCCGACCAGGGAGAGGCGCAGTGGTTCGAAGTAGGCGGGGAAAATTGAGACGATGTCGATCTGCATCATTCTTCGGTTTCGTTCAGCAGCCCTGCAACATCGGCAACCTGCAGCCAGCCCTGGTCGAGTTCTACCCGCGGCACCAGCGGCTCTACGAACGGGACGAGCCGGTGGCCTTGAGGAGTGTCGACCTCCAGCAGATCCTGCTGCGGTAGATGCAGGACCGACACCACGCGTCCGGCGTCGGATCCTGCGGCCGTGCGGACCATCAAGCCGATGAGCTGCCGGTCGTAGAACTCACCAGTGTCCACCGGGCGCTCGTTCGCAACGACGTCGGCCACGAGCCGTACGCCGCGTACGGTTTCCGCCGTCGTGCGGTCAGGCAGCTCCTGAAATTTCACCAGCCGAAGCCCGGCGTGGTCGCGGCATGAGACAACGGTGAAGATCCGGGTCGAACCCTCTGCCCGAAGCTGCTGACCAGAAGCGAAGCGCCGGTGAGGCTCGTCTGTCCGGAGCTCGATCGCGACCTCGCCGCGGGTGCCGTGGGCGCGGCCGATGACGCCGACGATGACTTCGATGGTCTCAGGCATCTGTTCCTCGTCGACTCGCCGCCCGACAGGCTCTACCGGCGACCCCGTTGACCGCTGCGCCCATTGTCTCCAGCCCGAGCGGGGCGATCCACGTCGACGAAGTCAATCCTTACCTGTTCCCGTCCGGAGAGGGCGGCGATGACCGTCCGCAATGCTGTCGCTGTCCGTCCGGAGCGGCCGATAACCTTCCCGATGTCTTGCGGATTGACCCGCACCTCGAGTATCCGGCCACGGCGCAATTCCTTGTCCCGCACAATCACGTCGTCGGGATGGGCCACGATGCCTCGTACCAGGTGCTCCAGCGCGTCGGCGAGCATATCAGCCCTCGGTGGTATCGGCAGCCGCCACGCCGGCGTTGGCTGCTTCCTGTGCCTCGGCCGGCGTCCCCTCAACTGTGGTGCCCGGGGCTGCTTCCTTCTTCGGCGCTGCCTTCTTGGCCGGCGCCACCGCGGCGGAGCTGGGCTCCTTGTTGGCTTGGGCCAGAGCTGCGTTGAAGGCTTCGGTCTTGTTCCTCTTCGCCCGCTGGGGTTCGACGCCAGACGGGGAGGTGTCACCGGAGAACTTCTGCCAGTCACCCGTGCGCTTAAGCAGGGCCGCCACTGTCTCAGTGGGCTGGGCGCCGACCGAGAGCCAGTACTGAGCGCGCTCGGAATTGACCTCGATCAGCGATGGCTCGTTCTTGGGGTGATACTTACCGATCTCCTCGATAGCCCGACCGTCCCGCTTGGTGCGGGAGTCGGCGACCACAATGCGGTAGTGCGGCGACCGGATCTTGCCCAGTCGCTTCAGGCGAATCTTGACGGCCACGTGTGTGGTTTCTCCTGTACTGATCAATGGCCGGGCGTTACTCCGGCCTGAAACGGTGATCCCATCTGACGCGGTGGGGACACGCACGCGATGATCTCGGCTGGCAGGTGCCGTGCGGGTTGAGAGGGCGCCACACGACACAGCTGCGCATTGCATTCTGCCAAATCCGCGAAGTTGACGCGAACTCGGTCGCGTAGATGCGCCACAGCTCGGCGAGCTCGGCAGCCTGCTCCAGCCTTCCGGCAACGATGCCTGACGTAGAATCGAAGCCTTCTTCGCTCAGCAGCTTGTCCTGGCTCGACCTAGCTCAGCACGTCCTTACTCGCGCCGACCATCCGGAGTGAAGCCTCGATAACCTGCTTTTGGCCGAGGCGAATTCGGGATGATCATGGCGAGAGCGGCCAGCACGGCTGCGGGCCAGCCTGCTGGCCCGGCTAACGTACAACACTCCCCCGCAAGATCACGTGCCGTGGAGCAAGCAGCGCGCTCAGATCAGTTCGGGGATCGTCGTCGAAAACGATCAGATCAGCCGGGGCACCTTCGTCCAGGGTGTCCGGATGGCCTAGCCAGCGCCGGGCGTGCCATGACCCTGCACCCAGGGCGTATTCGGCGGAGCTGAACTCGGCCAGGGCGGCGATCTCCCGACCTATCAACCCGTGTGGCAGGAAACCGCCCGCGTCGGTCCCGGCATAGATCGGCACACCGGCTTCGCGTGCCGCGGCGAATCGCTCGACCCGGCTCGCGTACAGAGCCCGGATGTGCTTGGCGTAGGCGGGAAACTTCTCCTCACCCGCTTTTGCGTAGGACTCGAAGTTCTCCAGCTGAACCATGGTCGGTACCAGCGCGACCTGCCGCTCCACCATCACCGCGATGAGGTCGTCGTCGATCCCGGTGCCGTGCTCGATGCCGTCAATCCCCGCGGCGACGAGTTCTGCCACCGCTTGCTCACCAAAGACGTGCGCGGTTACTCGGCACCCCAACTCGTGCGCCCGTTCGATAGCCGCGCGCGCCACATCCGGCGGCCAAAGCGGAGCAAGATCACCAAGGTCGCGGTCGATCCAATCCCCCACCAGCTTGACCCAGCCGTCCCCGCGCGCCACCTGCCGTTCCACGGTCGCTATCAGTTCCGTGGGCTCCACCTCCTCGCCGTAGTGGCGGAGGTAGCGCTTGGGTCGCGCGATGTGCCGACCAGCGCGGATGATCTTCGGGAGGTCGGCGCGATCGTCAATCCAGCGGGTATCGGCCGGGCTGCCAGCGTCCCGCAGCAGCAACGCTCCGGCCGTGCGGTCAGTGATCGCCTGGTGTTCCGCGACATCGTCGGGAACTGCTCCCTGATTCGACAATCCGACATGGCAATGTGCGTCGACCAGCCCAGGCATCACCCAGACCGCCGTAGCCAAGGTCTGAGCATCCTGAACCGGCTCGGTGCGGATCCGACCGTCAGCCACCCAGAGGTCGCGTCGATCGCCGGCGGGCAGGACGACACCATTCAGGTGAAGCCGATCTGTCATCTCCTACTTGCCGAGCCGGCTGCGCAGCTCCGGCGGGAGCTGGAAGTCGCCCAGCGCCTGCTGCAACGCCTTCTCATCGAGCTCTCCGCCGCCGAACGCCACGGCCCCATCCCCGCCAGCAGCGGCGGCCGCCCGCTCTGCCGACTGCTGACTGCGTTTGGCCGGATTGCCCGAAACACCTCGCCCGGTCTTCTTCTTCTTCGGCGACTGGCGTGCCGGCGGCCTGGTGGCACCCGGCATGCCCGGCATCCCAGGCATCGTCCCGGTGGCCAGCGAGCTCATCATCTTTCGAGCTTCGAAGAAGCGGTTGACCAAGGAGTTGACCTCTGAGACTTCAACGCCGGAACCGCGAGCGATCCGGGCCCGGCGAGAACCGTCGATGATCTTAGGATCGGCCCTTTCGGCCGGGGTCATGGAATGGATGATCGCTTCAATCCGATCAACGTCACGCTCATCAATGTTATTGATCTGGTCCTTGATCTCCCCCATGCCTGGCAACATGCCGAAGATCTTCGACAGCGGGCCCATCTTGCGGACCATCTGCATTTGCTGCAGGAAGTCATTGAGACCGAATTCACCACCCTGACCGGCAAGCTTGGCGGCCGCCTTTGCGGACTGCTCGGCATCAAAGGTCCGCTCCGCCTTCTCGATCAAGGTGAGCATGTCACCCATGCCCAGGATTCGGCTCGCCATCCGGTCGGGATGGAATACGTCGAAGTCCTTGAGCGCCTCGCCGTTCGATGCGAAGAGTATGGGCTTACCAGTCACCCGTGCTATCGACAGCGCGGCGCCACCGCGAGCATCACCGTCCAGCTTGGTCAGCACCACACCGTCGAACCCGACGCCGTCTGCGAATGCATTCGCGGTATTCACAGCATCCTGGCCGATCATCGCGTCGACGACGAACAGCACCTCATCCGGGTTCACGGCGTCACGGATGTCGCTTGCCTGCTGCATCATCTCTGCATCGATGCCCAGCCGGCCGGCGGTGTCGATGATAACGACGTCATACAGTCGGCGCTCTGCCTCTGCCACTGAGGCGCGTGCTACCGCCACCGGATCACCGCGGAGTGGCCCGGGTTGACCAATGCCGGCCGTGGTGTTGCCCGGCTCCGGCGCGAAGACGTGGATGCCGGCACGCTCACCGATCACCTGCAGCTGGTTGACGGCGTTGGGCCGTTGCAGGTCGGCAGCGATCAGCAGCGGCGAATAGCCCTGCTGCCGCAACCACAGTCCAAGCTTTGCGGCCAGGGTCGTCTTGCCCGACCCTTGGAGGCCGGCAAGCATGATGACAGTCGGCGGGCGCTTGGCGAAGCGCAGCAGCCGGGTCTCGCCGCCCAAGATCGCAATCAGTTCCTCGTTGACGATCTTGATGACCTGCTGGGCCGGATTGAGCGCTCCGGACAGCTGGGCCCCGCGCGCTCGTTCCTTGATGGCGGCCACGAACTCCTTGACCACCGACAGGTTGACGTCGGCCTCCAGCAGCGCGACTCGGATTTCACGCGCCGTGGCGTCGATGTCAGCCTCCGACAGCCGCCCTTTGCCGCGCAGGCTCTTGAAGGTCGCCGCCAGGCGGTCTTGCAGGGTGTCGAACACGGCCGTCCTTACCTATGGAGCATCCGGGTCTTCAGCCTACTCAACGCGCCGGGCTGCCCGGACTCGTCGCGTTCACCCGGTCACCGTGATGGACTGAGGAGATGCGTCAACCGGTCGGCATCACTGATCGCCGCCATAATCGGCGAGCTGTTCATCCAGTTGACTGCAGGCTCGCTGCCGGCGCAGACTCGCAGCTACTACATCTGTCTTGGACTGCTGATTCTGGCCATTCCTGCTGGGATGTGGCTGTTTCAACAGGTCCTGCCGGTGCGGTGCTCATGATCCCCTGGCTGGTGGTGTTGGTCGGCGTGCACTTCTTCTTCTTCGCGTCGGCTTTCAGCATTCCGATCTTTGAGCGAATGGGGGCCGTGCTCATGGCAACCGTCATCGTTGGGGGTGCGGTAGTGCTCCAATTCCCAACCCTTCCGCGTCGGGAGTGACCGGCGTTGTGGCAGGATTCATCCTCCTTGTGTTCAGCGCCGCGACAGCCCCAGCCGGCAAGGGCGAGGCTGCGACCGGACCGGAACCGGGCACACGTTAACCGCAGAAGCCGAGGAATCACCCTGGATCCGTACCATGCTGAGTCGGTGGCGAACGAGCTCTACGTGCGGCATGTGCCGTACGAACATCCCGACGCCTTGATGCTGGTCGACGAGGCTCAAGACTTCTATATGACGCTGTACGGCGGTCCCGACGAGACGCCGTTCACCATCGCGGATTTCACCGCCCCACACGGAGCCTTCCTGGTCGGCTATCTGTTCGACGAGCCGGTGGCCTCGGGCGCCTGGCGCTTCAGCCTGGCTGGCGTGCCCACGGAGGCACGACGTCCAGCCGAAATCAAGCGCATGTTCGTACGGGAGTCAAAGCGCAATCGGGGATTCGCTCGGCAAATGCTCGCGGCATTGGAAGTGGACGCTGCCAGGGCAGGAGCCGATTGGATGATCCTGGAGACCGCACAGCGCCAGGTGGCCGCTGTTGGGCTGTATCGCTCCGCGGGCTACACCCCGATCGAGTCTTTCGGTCACTATGCGGGATACAGCCAGGTCGTCAACCTTGGGAAGCGTCTAGGAAGCCCGCGGCACGGTTGACCCGGCGCCCTTGCTGCCGACTTGCCGATAAGTTTGTTTCTTGTGAGCGACAAAACGAGGGTTGCCTTTTTAGCGGCCGGCGAAGGCGTCGAGAGGGCCGAACTGGTAGAGCCGTGGGCGGCGGTGGAGCAGGCCGATCTGCAGCCGGTATTGATTAGCCCGCAGGAGGGGAAGGTCCAATTGTTCGAGCACCTCGACAAGGCAGACACCCAGCCCGTCGACCTGGTCGTGTCGGAGGCGAAGGTTGAAGATTTCAGTGCGCTCGTACTGCCCGGCGGGGTCGCCAACCCTGACCAACTGCGAACAAATGAGGACGCGGTGGAATTTGTCCGGCAGTTCGTGGAATCCGGCAAGCCAGTTGCAGCGATCTGCCATGCACCATGGACGCTGGTGGAGGCCGGCGTCCTCCGGGGCAAGCGGATCACCTCCTGGCCCAGCCTGCGGACTGATATCCAAAACGCGGGCGGTGAGTGGGTTGACGAGCCGGTGGTGGTCGACGGGAATCTGATCACCAGTCGCAAACCGGATGACATCCCCACCTTCAACAGTGCGGTCCTCGAGGCAGTACGCCACGGCGTATCCAGCGCGGCAGCAGCTGTCAATTAAGGTTGGGGCGCTCGCACGGCAAAGCGTCCGGCCTGGGCGACAATCGGCCAGGCTTCGATGGTGTCGGCGGTTGCACCACTAGATCCATCGCTTCTGCTGAACCGCGCAATCAGCGTTCGGTCTCCGCTGCCGAGGTAGGCAAGCATGTACTGCTGGAAGCCTAGGTTGTCGATACGTAGGCCCCGATAACCGCCGGAGGCGGCCATGTCGTGCGAGACACCGCCGAGGTCGGCGACCAGCGGGCAGCCGCGCCGCAGGTTCCGGCTCAGAACATCCGTCAAAATCAATGCACTCGGATGATCCGAGGTGGTGCATCCTGGGCTCGGCGCGAGTGCCATTGCCAGGGGCGAGCCGGGAAAGCGTTCACCGGCCCGTACCACGGCAATGGGCAGCGCAGCGACGAACGGCGCAACGATGACGGAGGCAGCCAGGCCGATCCGCAGCCAGCGCGATCGCCTGACGGGCGAAAGGCGCAACAGCTGGTGGGCGGCGGCGCCGGCGATAATGGCGATTACCGGCGCAGTCAGAGCCGAATAGTGGATGAACCAGGTCGGCGTCACGAGCAGCATCGCACCCAAGCCCAGCAGCAGCAACACTGCCGGCCCGGGCACGGGCGACCTGCCAGGCGAGAACAACACCGGCCACCAGCACGATCAACGCCAGCACCAGTGGCAGCGTGATCCGAGCGGGAAGATGGCCCAGTCCCAGAATCTCGGTCAACCGCTGGATCGGCGACGCGTCCGTGCGGACACGGGAGAGCTGGTCGCGGACGACAAGTCGCCACATCACGGTCGGAGCGGCGAAAAAGAACGGCAGGCAGACCGCGGCGCAGCTGGAGATTGCACCCAGGAGCATCACGCTGGCCCGGCGGAAGCCCAGTCCGACGAGCAGCCAGCCGAAGAGGATCAAGACCGGTACGACGCCCCAAACTTTGATGGCCGCGCCCAGCCCGAGGAGGACGCCGCCGCAGAACAGGCGGGTCTTGCTAGGGCGAGCTTCGGGCGGGCTGATCGCGATCAGACCTCCCAGCAGGAAGGTGTTGGCCAGACCTTCTAGCAGGACGGTCCGCTCGCTGTAAACGGCGGGCCAGAAGACCGCGTACAGCACGCCGCCGAACAAGGCGGCAACCCCTGCCGACGGGCCGCAAGAACCAGGCGACCAGAACCGCGTTGATGCCACCGATGACCATGAAAACAATCCGAGCGACGACGAATCCGGTTGCGTCGCTGGTCAGCTGGGCCAGACCGGCAAACGGGCTTAGCGCCAGCACGATTCCCGGTGGATGGAGCAGCAGGAAGTCTCGATACGGCAGCTGACCGTGGACGAGCCCAATAGCCGCGGCGAAATTCACGCCGTCGTCGTAGTACATCAGGCCGTCCAGGCCACTGCCCCTCAGCGCCGCGACCAATCGAGGAGAACCCAATCACCAGCAAGCCAGCAGCGACCACCAGCTCGGGCGCCCAGCGCCGGACCGGGGCCATGGTCTCGACCGCGGGACGATCCTCAGGCCGTGGACGATCATCCATTGTGTGGACAGACATCTACCAGCGCGGGTGGACCACCGCCCTCAACCGATCGTCGTAGAGCTTTTCGACTGCCGCGAAGAACGGTTCACCGAGTGGTGCCAGCAGACCTGCCGCGGCGTTCGCCTGCGCCTGCTCGACCGATCGCGCGCCTGGTATCACCGTCGTCACGCCGAGCTGCTGAATCACCCAGGCAAGCGCCGCCTGGGCCGGCGTGACCCCTGCACCTATGTGCTCGGCCACTAGGCGGCTGAACTCCTTGGCCGCCGCAACGCCGGTCTCGAAATCGACTCCCGAGAACGTCTCCCCGATATCGAAGGACTCCCCGCGCCGGTTGTAGCTGCGATGGTCGTTCTCGGCGAACTGCGTCGATTCGGTGTACCGCCCGCTGAGCAGGCCGCTGGCCAGCGGCACCCGGGCAATAATCCCGACGCCCGCCTGCTGTGCGGCCGGCAGCGCGAAATCCAGGGGCTTGCGGCGGAAAGCGTTGAGGATGATCTGCACCGTCGCTGTGCCACGCCGGGCGACGGCCGTCAGCGCCTCGTCGCAGGTCTCAACGCTGACTCCGTAATTGGCTATAGCGCCCTCCTCGACCAGCGTGTCCAGCGCGTCGTACACCTCATCGCTGGAATAGAGGGGGGTGGGCGGGCAATGCAGCTGCACCAGGTCGAGCTGATCGAGCCCGAGATTGCGCCGCGACCGGTCGGTCCAAGTACGGAAGTTCGCCAATGTGTAGTTTTCCGGCCGCTGCTCGACTCGGCGACCCATCTTGGTCGCGACGGTGACAACCAGGTCGGGATTCTCGGCAAGAAACCGCCCGATCAGCTGCTCACTGCGGCCGTCGCCGTAGACGTCGGCGGTGTCGAAGAAGGTCATCCCTGCTTCGGCCGCGGCTTCCAAGATGGCCAGGGCGTCACCCTCGGATACCTCACCCCAGTCGGCACCCAACTGCCAAGTGCCCAGACCGATCACCGAAACCGGACGTTCTGTCCGGCCCAAAACGCGCTCTTCCATCAGGCCGCCGGCTCCAGCAGAGCGTCGACAAAAACCTCCGGGTCGAATGGAGCAAGATCATCAGGCCCTTCGCCGAGGCCGACGAGTTTCACCGGCACCCCGAGTTCACGCTGCACCTGAATAACGATGCCGCCTTTGGCTGACCCGTCCAACTTGGTCAACACCAGGCCCGTTACATCGACAACTTCAGCGAAAATCCGAGCTTGTGCCAGACCGTTCTGGCCGGTTGTCGCATCCAGCACCAGCAGGACTTCGCCGACCGGCGCCTGCCGCTCGATCACCCGCTTCACCTTGCCGAGCTCGTCCATCAACCCCACCTTTGTGTGTAGCCGGCCGGCTGTGTCGATCAGGACCACATCGACTTCCTGCTCGATGCCCGCCTTGACGGTCTCGTAGGCGACACTTGCTGGATCGGCGCCTTCGGCACCCCGCACGGTCGGGACGCCGACCGTGGTGCCCCAAGTCTCCAACTGATCAGCGGCAGCTGCGCGGAACGTGTCGGCGGCGCCCAAGATCACGTCCTTGTCCTCCGCCACGAGTACGCGTGCCAGCTTGCCGACCGTTGTCGTTTTCCCGGTGCCATTGACGCCGACCACCATGATCACAGCCGGTTGATCGAGACGGTCAGCGGCCAGGTCGCGGTCCAGACCCGGGTCCACCAACTTGATCAACTCCGTGCGTAGGATCGACTTCGCCGCCGCCGAATCGGAGACTCCCTCGACGCGGAAGGTGCTCCTCAGCTTCTGCACCAGCTCGGTCGTCGGGCCTACCCCGAGATCGGAGGTGATCAGGGTTTCCTCAAAGTCATCCCACGTGTCGTCATCGATGCGGTCGCGGCTGATGAGCAGCAACAAGCCACGGCTCAGGGCGTTGTTGGAGCCGGCCAGTCGGCGCCGCAATCTTGCCAGTCTGGTCTGCGGCGCCTCCGGACGCTCGACTTCCAGTACTTCTGGCTCGATCTCCGCCCAGTCGGTGGCGGCTTGATCGTCCTGAATCTCTCGCGGAGGCGCTTCGGCTAGACCGGGGGAGCCGCTCCGGGTGCGATCTGGGTCGTCGACCACCGCACCCGTCGTCGTTGCAGGGCGATCGGGTTCGATCTCGGCAACCTCACGTCGACCACCCAGCGAGGCTTGTCGCCGGATGCCGGCGATGACGCCTCCGACGACGAACGCCGCCAGGATCATGCCACCGATGACCAGCCAGAGTGTCGTTCCATCCACCCGGACATCCTAGGGGCGCTGTGTGGACCGCCCCTTGGGTGCGCAAAGGATTTCAGCCGGCCAGAGCTGGTTCCCGGCCCATCCAGCACGCTCCGACGGGCGCAGGACGTTCTGACTCAGGGTTGCAGACCGGATTCGATGAACCGGCGGAATCTCTCCGGGGGCTCACCCTCGCCATTGAGATGCTCGGCGGCTCGGGCCATCTTGTTCGCTAGCACAGGTGCTCGATCGCGGCCACGGCCCTGCATGCCCAGTGCCACCAGGCCAACGATTGCGGCGGCGACGCCGAGAATGATGATCATGGAAAAGACGATGACGACCATGACGTGCCTTTCGGACAGTGTGAACTCGTCGGTTCCGGGGAAGGAACTGCCGTACAGGTCCTCTTATCTTCCACAGTTCGTCATCGCGCGCGCCAGAGGTGGAATCTTTCGATTTGATCACGATTGGGTGGCCGACGGCCCTGCGACTTGATAGTCAGGCGACGGACTCGATCTCGCGGAGGCGCTGAGAGATCACCGTGGAAACCCCATCGCCGCGCATGGTCACGCCGTAGAGAGCGTCGGCGATTTCCATCGTGCGTTTCTGGTGGGTGATCACCAGCAGCTGGCTGGAGTCACGCAGCTCCTGGTAGATCTCGAGCAGTCGGCTGAGGTTGGTGTCGTCGAGCGCCGCCTCGACCTCGTCCAGGATGTAGAACGGGCTCGGCCGGGCCAGGAAGAGAGACACCAGGAAGGCGACGGCAACCAGAGAACGCTCGCCGCCGGACAGCAAGGTGAGCCGCTTGATCTTCTTGCCCGGCGGGCGGGCCTCGACTTCGACGCCGGTGCTCAGCCAGTTGCCTGGCTCGGTCAGCAGCAGCCGGCCTTCGCCGCCAGGAAACAGCCGGGCGAACACCCGCGAGAAGGCATCCGCAACATCGGCGTAGGCCTCGGCGAAGACTTGTTCAACCCGGTGGTCCACTTCGGAGATGATGCCAAGTAGGTCGGTCCGGGTCTTGCGCAGGTCTTCCAGCTGCTCTGAGAGGAAGCTGTGTCGCTGCTGGATCGCATCGAATTCCTCTAAGGCCAGCGGGTTGACCTTCCCCAGGACAGCGAGCTCCCGTTCGGCCGCCCGCAAGCGCTTCTGTTGGACTTCGCGCACGTATGGTATCGGATCCGGACGCTCGTCTTCGGTGACCGGACTTCCGTCGTCTCGAAGAAGCACCGGCACCTGCTGGTCGGGACCGTATTCAGCGGTCAGCACGTCCGGCTCCAGCCCGAGTTCTGTCCTTGCCTTTTCGACAAGCGCGTCGACCCGCATCCGCTGTTCGGCTCGGGCGAGTTCATTCCGATGTGCACTGTCGACCAGCGACTCGAAGTCCAAACTCAGTTTCCGCACGCCTGCTCGCGCGCTGGAAAGCTCTGTCTCAGCGTCCGTACGTCCCGCCTCTGCAGCCGCCCGCTCGACCGTGGCAAGGGCTAGCGAGCCGGCAACCCGCTCAGCCAGGTAGCTGGCACCCGAATGGACGGCCACTGCCACCTTTGCTTCGTGGATTCTCCGCTCGCGTCGGGCCAGGGCGTGAGCCCGTGCCTGACGTTCGCTGTCAGCCGCCCGGCGTAGCGCTTCGGCGCGGCCCGCGAGCGCTCGAACCCTCTCCTCCAGGGTTCGCACGGCCAGCTGTGCGTCCATCTCCGCCGCCCGGGCAAGCCGGACCTCCCCAGCGAGCTCGTCTCGTAGTGTCGGATCTGGTTCGGCTTCGTCAGTCGTGTTCGAGGCGACCTCGAGCCGATGCTCGAGGTCGGCCAGACCTGCGAGATCGCGGTCCCGTGCCGCTTCGGCGTGCGTGATGGCTTGCCGCAGCCGGTCGGCTTCAGCTGAGGCAGACCGGGCCTGAGCGCTTAGCTGGGCCAGCTCCTCAGCCACCGCCGCCATCGCGGCATCCGATTCATGCAACCGGGCCAAGGCCGCCTCGACCGCCTCGATGGCTTGCCGATGAGACTCCTCCAGCTGGTTCTGCTCGAAACGCAGCCGCTCGCAGGAATGTGAGGCCTCGAGTAACCGTTTCTGCGCCTCCTCCAGGGCAGCTTGGGCCTCGATGAGACTCGGCGCAGCAGATGATCCGCCCGCCGCGAAGTGGAGACTCAGCAGATCGCCGTCAAGGGTGACCGCGGTGAGGTCGGGAAGGGCATCGACGAGTGTCTTGGCGGCCGCCAGGTCGGGCACCAGGGCAACCTTGTGAAGGGCCCGGCGTACGGCAGATGTCAGCGACTCAGGTATCTCAACGACATCGATGGCGTACCTGACGTCCGCCGGTAGCGCCGGCCACTGGTCATCTTCAATATCGGCGTCGCCCAGCAGAAGGCCGGCTCTACCGAGATCGGCTGCCTTCAAATGGTCGAAGGCGCCCAGGGCGGCGTCCATTCCGGCGACGGCGACGGCGTCCGCGGCAGCACCGAAGGCCGCCGCAACCGCTGTCTCGTAGCCGGATCGCACGCTTATCAGCGTCGCCACGGATCCGAGCAGCCCGCCGACCTGATCAGTGGCGGCCAGCAGAGCCGATGAGGCGTCCTTTCGTTGCAGGCCAATGCGGAGTGCCTCGACTCGCGCGTTCAATCCCACCCGCTGCTGCGCGGCAACCTGCTCCTGTGCACGCAGTTGATCCAGCCGGGCCTCGACTGCTTCCAGCGCAGTGGATGCCGACTCATGTTCCTCGTCAAGACGGACCTCTCCGGCGTCCATTCCTGCGATCGTGCTCTCCAGCGCTGTGAACGCCCGGGAAGCCTGCGTCGCACGGCCGTCCGCCTCTGCCCTGGCCGCAGTCAAGCGGCCTATCTCAGCCTTAGCGGCCTCCGCGCGACTCCGCAGCGTGTTGACCTCTCCCGCAAGCCTGGCCAGGCCTTCCCGACGGTCCGAGGCCGCGCGGAGGAGGCCCGCCAGTCGGTTCTCTTCAGCCAAGTGTGCCTGCTCTTTTTCCGCTCGATCCGCTGTTGCCGCAGCGAGCGCCTCACGTTTGGCGACCATTTCTTCGGCCATCTCACGTTGTTGGCGGAATATCGACTCGGCTTCCTGGTCCAGCTCGTCGGGCTCGCGACCGAACCGGATGTCCGCAGGACCCTCGTCGGCATAACGCATCCGTTCTGCGGCGATGGAAAGTGTGGTGGCGACCCGCTCGCGGAGTGCCGCCAGCGAATACCAGGTCTCCTGCGCGGCAGTGAGGCGTGGCACAGCTGCACGTAACTCCGCTTCCGCGTTCACTTCCGCTTCCCGAGCGGCCTCCAGCGCCACTTCGATCGCCAGACGGCGTTCTCGGGTGGCCTCCTCGTCGGCCAGATCGGAGTCCAGAGCCAGCTGTGCTTGAACCAAGTCGTCGGCCAGCAGACGGGCACGGGCATCACGCGCCTCGGCCTGGATCACCGCCGCCTTACGGGCAACCTCCGCCTGACGGCCGAGCGGTTTGAGCTGTCGTCGGATCTCGGCAATGAGATCGGAGAGCCGGTTGAGGTTGCCCTCGCAGGCCTCGAGCTTGCGAAGCGCCTTCTCCTTCCGCTTGCGGTGCTTGAGAACCCCAGCTGCTTCCTCGATGAAACCTCGACGATCCTCCGCGGAGGCCTGCAGGATCGAGTCAAGCTGACCTTGGCCAACGATGACATGCATCTCCCGGCCGATCCCGGAGTCGCTGAGAAGGTCCTGGATGTCGAGCAGTCGGGCCGTGTTGCCGTTGATCGCGTATTCAGAGCCACCATTGCGGAACATCGTCCGGGATATCGTCACTTCGGCATAGTCGATCGGCAGTGCGCCGTCTGAGTTGTCGATGGTGAGCACCACCTCGGCCCGGCCTAGTGGAGGCCGGCCGGAGGTCCCGGCGAAGATGACATCCTCCATCTTTCCGCCGCGCAGGGTCTTCGCGCCCTGCTCACCCATCACCCAGCTGAGCGCGTCGACGACGTTGGACTTTCCGGAACCGTTTGGCCCGACGACACAGGTGATCCCGGGCTCGAAGCTCAGCGTTGTGGCTGAGGCGAACGACTTGAATCCGCGTAGCGTCAGGCTCTTGAGGTACAAATCGGCCTCTCGGTCTTGATATCTCAGCGGAAGTCCGACCCGCGGGAAGGCGACTTCAATGTAACGGAGTGAGCCACCCCGCCCGGGTAACTATGGCGGCGGGTCCTGCCTGCGGTCTGGCGCAGGAACGTACGTTCACCTTCGTTACTCGCGGTCTACGCCGGTTGCAACCGGAGCAGTGCGAGGGAAAAGAACGTACACCTGAGTTCCCGCCATTCGAGGGGCACGAAGCGACGCTGCGTGTGAGGTCGGGCTCAGGGGGTCGGAGTGGTGAGGTGAGAGTGCTCAGGATCAAGCTCCGCGGTGGCCGTGCCGGCGACTGAATGCTTTCCACGCACAGCGGAGAACGTCCAGATCTTGTTCAGCACGAACGAGATTGGTGTGACGATCGCGATAGTGATCAACTGCGCCCAGTAGAACCTGGTACGGAAGCCAGTCGAGTTGTCGAAGAACGTCGTCGACAGCGCGAACGGCGAGTCCGGGTGCATGAGCAGAGTCAGGATGCCCAATCCGACCACCTGGGCAAGCAGCCCCACGGTGAGAAATGGAAAGTACTCCGACAGCCAGCTGGCATGTGCGGCGCTCCGAAAGGTCCACAGCCTATTGAGCTCGAAGTTCCAGAGGTTAGCCACTAGAAATGCGAGCGTCGAAAAGACGTGATACCAGCGGATGTTGAAGTCGGTCAGCGGCAGGTCGATGAAGATGCCGTTCTCGTCGGGCCCGAGCTTGTTGCACAGGATCGCGACAAGCATGTTGACGAGTACGCCGGAAGCGCCAACCAGGCCGAACCGGAAGAGCAGGCGCCAGTTGTGGGCATGGCGGACGAAGATGAAGTGCTGGATGCGATCAATGATCGAACGAGCATACTTCCCAAACATCGGTGATCGCGCTGAAGAGCAGCGGCTCAAGGGCGCGACCTCGAAAGTGAAGAGTAGGTTGGCCGGCGCTGGCAGCGGGGACATCGGTACGACGAGCGGTTCATGAACGGCTCGCGGACAATTAGCGTTCCGCAGCGGGGGCACGGCCGGCCGTCCTGACCATAGACCGCCAGCGCCCGGTCGAAGTAACCGCTCGATCCGTTGACATCGACGTAGAGGGAATCGAAAGACGTGCCACCCTCGTCCAAGGCCGTCCGCATGACCTCCGTCGCATGCTCGAGCAGCTCGCGAGCCCGGGCCGCAGGCAGCGTCTGCGTCGGCCGGGCATAGTGCAACCGCGTCCGCCACAAGGCCTCATCTGCATAGATGTTGCCGATCCCTGATATCAGCCGCTGATCCAGCAGTGCCCGTTTCACCCCCGTCCGCTTCTGCCGTAGCCGGCGAGCAACTTCAGTCACCACGAACTCCGGGTCAAACGGATCGCGGGCGATATGGGCGATCTCGGCGGGCAGTTGAGCCCCTCCGGGAGACAGCGACAACCCGCCGAACATCCGCTGGTCGATGAACCGCAGCTCAGGCTCGCCGTCGGCGAACCGGAACCGGATCCGGGTGTTCGGCGGATCAGGGGCGAAGGAGCGCTCTAACCTGAACTGGCCGCTCATCCCCAGGTGGGCGAGCAGCGCGTCGCCATCCGCAAACGGCAACCATAGGTATTTGCCGCGCCGCCGCGGCTCGGCGAAGGTTCGGCCGGCGAGAGTGATCTCGAAATCGTCGCGGCCTGGCAGATGCCGCCGGACTGGGCGGGCGTGCAAAACCTCGACCTGGGCGATCGAGCGTCCTGTGATGGAAGCAGCCAGGCCGCGTCGAACCGTCTCGACTTCGGGCAGTTCGGGCACGCGCCTCAGCGAGACGACGGGCCGGGGCCGGCGCCGCCCTTCAGTGCTGCAAAGGCGATCGATGCCGCATTCTGCTCGGCTTCCTTTTTGTTGCGACCTGCGCCTGGACCGTAACTTCTGGTGTCGATCCGTACCGTCGCCGAGAACGTCTTGGCATGGTCCGGCCCGGACTCGATCACCTCGTAGGCAGGAACGCCCAAACCGCCGAGCGAAGCCATCTCCTGCAACGACGTCTTCCAGTCCAGGCCCGCACCGCGAGTGGCAACATCAGCCATCAGGCCGTCGAACAGGTGGTGGATGAGGTCCCGAGCAGCGGCGATGCCGTGCTGCAGGAAAACAGCACCGATGACCGCCTCCATGGTGTCGGCAAGGATCGAGGACTTGTCGCGCCCACCAGTGGCTTCCTCACCACGTCCCAGGTGAATCACCGCACCCAGGTCGAGGTCACGAGCCACGTCAGCTAGCGCGCGGGAGTTGACTACGGCCGCTCGGAGCTTGGCCAGCTGCCCCTCCGACAGGTCGGGATAGGAGACGAAGAGGTGTTCGGTGACCACGAGACCCAACACGGAGTCTCCGAGGAACTCCAGCCGCTCATTGGTCGGCAGTCCGCCCCGTTCGTAGGCATAGGACCGGTGCGTCAACGCACGGTCGAGCAGCTCGGGATCAACGCTCATCCCGAGGTCATCGAGCACGGCCCCAGCGGGAAGGCGAACCGGAATCGCCGAATGCCTGATCAGGATGCGAGGACCTGTCGACGAGCCGTGCGAGGTCCATACTGACCGCAGGCCGGGCATGCGACGTGCGGCAGATGCTTCTGACGGCAGGCGGGGTTGACGCAAGTCACCAACGCGGGCACCGACGTCTTCCATTGGGAACGACGGTGCCGCGTGTTGCTACGCGACATTCTCCTTTTTGGAACTGCCACGACGTTGTCTCCTCCATCTCTGAGGTCCTGGATCGAGAGATCTTCGATGTTACTGGCTAGTCACATCGTAGGATTTTGCATTCCGACGCTCAAGGCCGCGCAGTTTGTCCCACCGAGGGTCGATCCCGCGTTCGTGGGTGTGCTCAGGATCGCTGTTCAGGTCGGCGCCACACTCCGCACACAGGCCACGACAGTCCTCCCGACACAGTGGTTGGAAGGGTAGATCGACCAGCACGTCGTCACGAAGCAGCGGCTCGAGGTCCAAGAGGTCGCCCTCAAGGCGGCTGGCCTCATCCTCGGTCACCTCGCTGCTCGGATACGCGTAGAGCTCCTGAATGTCGACCTGCTGCTCGGCAGCTATCGTGCGCAGGCAGCGCACGCACTCGCCGTGTAGTTGGACCACTGCGGTTCCGGTGACGAGGACACCCTCAATCACCGACTCCAGCCGAAGGTCCAGTCGAACCGGTGAATTGGGCGGCACACCAATCACAGCGATCCCGAGGTCGGCAGGGGCTGCAACGGTTGCCCTGACCACTTTCATCGCGCCAGCGCCCCGACCAAGGTCATGGGTGTCGAGCACGAGACCTGATCGAGGGTCGAGCGAGCGATGCGGCGAACTCATCGATCCTTCCAAACCCTGGGGCCGCCGATGTGGTCGCGACCGCCGTCCTACGCTACCGGTGGCCGCGCGGAAGATCCAACCACACAAGCGGAGCCGGCTAGGCCTTATCCAGGGATTGGGTCGATCAATCTGGCAGCACGGGTGCCTGGGGCCGCTGGAACCCGTCCAGACCGCTGCGTTCAGCCAGTCGCGACCTGGCTGTCTTCACCTGGCTAGCGGTCTTGTGCAAGACCGATTCGAATCCAGCCATCCGAGAGTCGATGAAGGCATCCGTCTCCCGGCGCAGCGCGGAGGCTTCTGCCTCGGCGTCGGAACGCAGTTTTTCCGCAATCTCCTCGGCAACGCGGACCACCTCACTGTGCTGAGCCAGTCGGGCGGCGTGCTCGCGGGCGTCGGCAAGGATCCGGCCCGCTTCCGCCTCGCCTTCTGCAATCCTGGACTGCGATCGGTCGAGCACGTGCTGAGCATCGGCGATCTCGTCCGGCAGGTTTTCGATCACGTCGTCAATCGCCGCGAGTACCTCACCACGATTGATGACGCAGGACGCCGACATTGGCATGGAGCGTGCGTTCATTATCAGCTCACGAAGGTTCTCCAGCTTTTCCTCCGCGGTCTGGCGGTCGGCCATGGACCTCCCTTGTTCCCAGGTTCTGTGCGGCCTGCTTACCCCAAGGTCGCTGCCCTGAAATGTAACCTCCCACGCAATCAGAGCAGCGTCAGGGTGATTTCCTCCCCTGCCGGTCGGTTACTCGGCGCAGCGTGCGCTCGGCGGTCGGGGGCGGGAGGAAGGCTGAAACGTCCCCGCCTAGTCCGGCGATCTCACGGATCAGTGTCGACGATACGTAGGACCATCTCGGTGCGGTGGGCATGAAAACGGTGTCCACACCGGTCAGTTCACGGTTCATCTGGGCCATCTGCAGCTCGTAATCGAAGTCGGAGGCGAACCGGAGGCCCTTGACTATGACATCAATGCTGTGCGCACCGCAGAATTCCACCAGCAGTCCGTCAAAAAGGGCGACTCTCACATTGGTCCATTCCGCGCACGCCTCGGTCAGCATGTCGACCCGTTCCTGGGGGGTGAACAAGGCGTTCTTCGAGATGTTGTTCCCTACGGCGACGACCACCTCCTCGAAAAGCCGGCCGGTTCGCTCGATCACGTCGAGATGCCCGTGCGTGACCGGATCGAAGGACCCGGGGCAGACAGCACGGCTCATGACCCTCCTTCTGTTTGCCGGAAGGCTATCGGCTGCCGAACTCCAGGATTGTCTCCCCGTACGTTCGCGACCACGTCCGCGGCAGAGCGTCCGGCCAAATCGTCGCCGCTGACCGTCGCGAGCGCTCAACCACGACCAGGCCTTCCGGAGCAAGCCACCCGCCGGCTGGCAGCCGGGACAGCACCGAGCTGAGTTGCTCGCTGCCCATGTCGTACGGCGGGTCGGCAAAGACGATGTCGAATGCCCTGGGCGCAGATCTGCCGAGAACGTCCTCGACTCGAGCGCTACGGACTTGGGCCCTCAGCCCGAGATCTGCGGCGTTGCGCGCCGCCAGCGCCGCGATACGCCGATCTGCCTCGACGAGCAGCACAGGGCCGGCTCCCCGGCTGGCGGCCTCGAGTCCTACCGCGCCCGAGCCCGAGTAGAAATCGCAGAAGGCAATGCCAGACAGCGAAAACTCCGGCGGCTCTCCGCCCCTACCGGCCCACGTGGCAATCACCGAGAACAGTGCTTCCCGAACCCGGTCAGTAGTGGGGCGAGTCGTCGCACCGGCTGGGACGGCGAGGCGTCGGCCGCGCGCTGAGCCGGCGATGACCCTCATCTACCTACCTGACCGGTGCGGCTGAAGGCGACTACGCTCGCGGCCTTCATGTCCGATCCAGCCATGCACCCGCAGTCTGCAACTCCACCCGAGTGACCGCATCGAGCAGCGCCGGATCAGACAGGGCCGGGTCGGCCGCGACGCAGCGCTCGGCCAGATCTCGAGCCTGCGCGATGAGATCGGCGTCGGCAAGCACGCGGAGCATTCGAAGGCTGGACCGGACGCCCGACTGCTCGGCGCCAAGCACGTCCCCCTCCCGCCGTTGTTCCAGATCGATGTCGGCCAGGGCGAACCCGTCACGGGTGGCGGCCACGGCCTCGACCCTCGCGCGGGCCAGGGATTCGTCCGGAGCACTGGAGATCAACAGGCAAATCCCGGGGTGGGCGCCACGGCCGATACGGCCTCGCAGCTGATGCAGTTGGGAAATCCCGTACCGGTCGGCATCGCAGATCGCCATGACCGAGGCATTCGGCACGTCAACGCCGACCTCGATGACGGTCGTGGCGACGAGCACGTCGGTCTGCCCGGCGGCGAATCTTCTCATCACCGCCTCCTTCTCCTCACCGGGGAGCTGGCCGTGCAATACCTCCACTCGAACTCCGGCCAATGGTCCGCTGGTCAGCTCCGCATAGAGATCCTCGGCCGCAACCGCCGGCTCCGCGCCGTCGGCGTCCGGCTCCTCCTCATCCCAGTCGGTGTTGGCGGTCGGCGCCGTGGTCCGCCGTCTGCGGGGAACTGGAGAATCCGAGGTGGAGATGCGCGTGCAAACGATGTAGCCCTGTCTTCCCGCTTCAACCTCCTCTGCCACTCGTTGCCAGGCGCGGGCGACCCAGCCAGGGTTCCGCTTGCCGTCGATCACCACAGTGTTGACGTCAGCCCTGCCAGAGGGCAGCTCCCGTAGCGTTGAGACCTCTAGATCCCCGAACACTGTCATGGCCACAGATCGCGGGATCGGCGTGGCCGTCATTACCAGCACATGTGGACGGGTGGCGGCTTTGGCCGTCAACGCGGCCCGCTGTTCGACCCCGAACCGGTGCTGTTCGTCAACGACCACCAGGCCAAGGTCGGCGAACTGGACACCCTCGCCAAAGAGCGCATGAGTGCCGATGACGATGCCGGCCTCGCCCGATGCAATCTTGTCCAGAACGCTTCGTCGGGCGGCTGCTGGCGTCGAGCCGGTCAGTAGGACTACCTCGGTCGCGTGCTCTCCAGCTGCGAGGGTGCCGCCCTCGGCCAGGTCACCGAGCATCGTGGTGATGGACTGCAGGTGCTGACCGGCGAGCACCTCGGTGGGAGCCAGCAGGGCCGCTTGGCCGCCGGCGTCGATCACAGCCAACATTGCGCGCAGCGCAACCACCGTCTTGCCCGAGCCGACTTCACCCTGCAGCAGGCGCTGCATCGGGCGCGGCTGAGAAAGCTCAGTCATGATCACGTCGCTGATCTCCAGCTGACCCGCGGTCAGAGCGAAAGGCAGCTTGTCGTCGAATGCGTCAAGCAGCCCACTGGCCCGGCGAGGCCTCGGGACGGCGGCATGGCTGGCGGCGTCTGTCCGGCGGCGGGCCATGGTGAGCTGCAGGGAGAACGCCTCGTCGAACCGAAGGCGCTGCAGTCCGCGCTCGATGTCATCGACGCTCTCTGGCAGGTGAATAGCCCGGAACGCAGTCAGCTGATCGACCAATCCCACCTCGCTTCGGATCCACTCAGGGAGCGGGTCCGGGCAGCCCTCAAGAGAGTCCAAGGCCATCTGGACGCATGCCGCGATCATCCAAGTCCGTACCTTGCGGGTCGCCGGATACAGCCCCACTAGTCCGTTCTGGCCAGCGGTCGCCAGGCCCTCATTCGCCTGAGACCCGCCGATCACCCGCCCCTCGGAGTCCAAGATCACGAAGTCCGGATGGGCCAGCTGCAACCGCGTGTTGAAGCGGGTCACCTTCCCGGCAAATATCCCGCGAGCGCCCGGTGCCAGCTGTTTCTCCCAGTAACTGATCAGTCTTGGCTGCCCGAAGAAGGCAAGAGTCAGGCGCCCGCGGCGATCCGTAATGGTCGCTTCCAGCCGCGCCTTGAAGGTGCCACCCCGCCGACGGGCAGCGAGTTCGGGAGCCGTTGGCATGTTGAATGTCCTGGTACCCGCCACTTCCGCCATCACTGCGACCTCCTCGCCAGCGCTCAGTGTGGACAGGTCACTGAGCTCGGTGCCCGAGAAGTAGCGCCGAGGCAGGTGATGCAGCAGGTCGAAAACCGTCCGGATATCCAGCGGTTCGAATTCCTTGGCGGTTCTCGGCCCGACAAACCGGTCAAGCCGTACCCCAAGTCGCCGGTAGGTCTCACTGCGCCAGACGGCGCCGGCCAGCAGCGTCACTCCAGCCCTATCAGCAGCACGTACGGTCGTTGGCCGCCATAGAGAACTTCCACATCTAAGCCGTCAATGGCACGCCGGGCGCGGGCGGAGAGCTCATCGGCGAGCTTGGGCTCCGCGTCGGCGCCATTGACCAGTGTCAGCAGCTCACCACCGGCGGCCAGCAGACGTGACGTCACCCGCCAGCCGACTTCGACCACCGAGTCGCCGATCTCGACGACATCGCCCTCCACCATTCCGAGGACGTCGCCGGGGCGGCAAGGTCCTGCCGCGGTAGTTGCCGGACTCTCGGCGATCGTGACGCCGGCATGCCTGGCATGTCCCGCCGCGGTGCTCATGGCGACCACGGTCGAATCGAAATCAGCGGTGGGCTCATGCACTGCCAGGGCGGCGAGCCCCTGAGTCTGAGCAGCGGTCGGAATCACAGCGACCCTTCGGCTGAAGCCGAGATCCCTGACCAGCGATGCGGCCGATTCGACACTGACCATTCCGTTGGGCAGCACAACGACGTCCCCGTAGGCTTGCTGGACGACTTCCTGCAGCAGCTCCGCCTGCCCAATGGCGCTGATCGGCACCCCGCCCATCGCCCGTACCGCCTCAGCCAGACCCTCCCCCGACACTGCAGCGAAGATGGTGCGGCTCTCGGCCGTGACCGCCCTGTCGAGCGCGGTGACCTGGATTCGGCTCGGCCGGCCAAGGTCTAAGCCAGCCTCGATTGCCGCCCCGGCATCAAGCAAGTGCGCATGGATCTGCGCGACCGCCGAATCGCCCACGACGACGACGCTATTGCCCAAGTCTGACAACTGCTGTCGCAGCCGATCCAGCTGCCCAGGTGTCGCGCCCTGGAGGGCGTACATCACTTCGTACTCGACAACGGATTCCCGGACCTGGCGTTCGGGTCCTGACGCCGAACTCGCCGGCAATGGCAGCGGTCTAGCCAGCTCGCCGCCGAGCACCTCCACGAGTACATCGATCAGCAGCACGAGAGCCTGTGCGCCTGCGTCCACCACCCCCGCATCCGCGAGGATTGGAAGCTGTTGGGGCGTCCGGGCTAATGCCGCACGTGCTGCCACCTGGGTTGCCTGAGCGACTGCAAGCGCATCGGCGGGCGCATCGGCGACCTTGGCCTCTGACGCTCTGGCCGCCGCATTGGCCACTGTCAGAATGGTGCCGTCGATCGGTCGAGCCACCGCCCGGTCAGCTGCTGCGGAGGCGGTTCGGATCAGCCGGGAAATCAGCTCACCCGGCTGAAGGCTGAGCAGCTCGACATGATCATTCTGCAGAGCCCGGAAGATGCTGATGAACATCTCCGCGACGATGGCGCCTGAATTGCCGTGGGCCGACAGGATCGCTGCCTCCACGAGGGAGTCAAATCGATCGGCCGATGCTCGGAATCCATCGGGTGGACCAAGTTCGGAGGGTTCAACCTCTGGTAGAGCGTCGGCGATGCCGGTGAGTGTGAGCTCCAGGTTGGAGCCGGTGTCCGAGTCGGACACCGGGAAGACGTTCATGGCGTTCAGCGCAGGTGCCGATTCAGTGATGATCGTTCTTGCCCGACGCAACCAGGCGGTCAACGCCAGCCACACGACGCAACCTTATCGAGCCCCAGCGCCGAGAAGCTCAAGTTTGCGCGGCAACGAGGGTCCGGTACGCTAGCTCGGTTGCCCTACGCGGGCTGAAAGTGTGTTCCATCGAGCGGGAGTGGACTCCAGTGGCTGCCGTCTGTGACGTCTGTGGGAAGAGGCCGGGCTTCGGCCACAACGTGCCCTGGTCGAAGAAGAAGACCAATCGACGCTGGGATCCCAACATCCAGCGAGTGCGGGCAACGGTCGCCGGCAGTCGGAAGCGCCTGAACGTTTGCGCCTCCTGCCTCAAGGCCGGCAAGGTTACGCGTTAAACCTTTGTGCACTCGCGCGATCGCGCTCTCGGACGCCGGCTTCCTCACTCGCTCGCAGCAAAGCTGCACGACTCGCTCGTCCAGTCGGCGCCGCGCGATCTAACCGACGCTCGGGCACAGGTCGGTCAAGTCTGGATGACAACCGGGATGATCATGGGCCGCCGTCGGTGCGTGTCGCTGACCCACCGGCCGAGCTGGCGACGGATCACCTGCTGCAGCCGGTAAGCGTCGTCGACGCCATCAGCAAGCGCCTCCTCCAACGCAGCGGTGATCATAGGGCGCACCGGGTCGAAGACCGAATCGTCCTCCAGGAATCCGCGGGCGTGGATGTCTGGTCCGCTGATGATCTTGGAGGCGTGCGTGTTGACCACCATGACCACCGAGATGAAGCCTTCCTCCCCAAGGATCCGGCGGTCGGTCAGCGAGGCTTCCGAGATGTCCCCGACCGTCGTACCGTCGACAAAGATGTACCCGCTGTCGACTTTGCCGACGATCCGCGCAAGGCCGTTCTCCAGATCGACCACCGAGCCGTCCTCCGCGATGATCGTCCGCTCTCGCGGCACTCCGGTGGCGATCGCGAGCTCGCCGTTGGCAATCAGGTGTCTCGCCTCACCATGGACTGGCATCACGTTGCGCGGCCGTATGAGGTTGTAGCTGAAGAGCAGCTCGCCCGCACTGGCGTGGCCAGACACGTGCACAAGGGCGTTACCCCGGTGGACAACATGTGCTCCGAGTTTGCTGAGCCCGTTGATCACTCGGTAGACCGAGCTCTCGTTGCCCGGGATCAGCGAGCTGGCAAGCACCACTGTGTCGCCGGCTTTGAGCGATATCACCGGGTGGTCCCGGTCGGCAATCCGAGAGAGCGCCGACAATGGCTCGCCCTGCGATCCAGTCGAAATGATCACGACATCCTCGGGCCGGTATTCGTCAATATCCCGCAGATCGATCAGAGTGTCTGCCGGTACGTGCAGATAGCCAAGCTCGCGAGCGACTCCCATGTTGCGGACCATCGAACGTCCGACATAGACCACTTTCCGGCCGTGGGCCACGGCTGCGTCCATTACCTGCTGCACTCGGTGAACGTGCGAGGCGAAGCACGCCACGATGATGCGTTGCCGACTTCGCGCGAAGACCCGGTCCAGAGCAGGAGCGATGTCCCGTTCGGGTGTGATGAAGCCAGGTACTTCCGCGTTGGTTGAGTCGATCAGCAGGAGATCGACGCCCTCCTCGCCGAGACGGGCGAGCGCGCGTAGATCGGTGATCCGTTTGTCGAGTGGCAACTGGTCCAACTTGAAATCACCTGTGTGCAAAATCGTGCCGCTCGGAGTTCGGATCATCAGCGCCAGAGCGTCGGGAATCGAATGGTTCACCGCCAGAAACTCAAGATCGAATCGACCAACGGTCACTCGCTGCGAGTCGGTGACCTCCCGGTGGTCCGTGGCGCGGATCCGATGCTCCCGGATCTTTTCCTCGACCAGGGCCAGGGTGAGCTTCGATCCAATCAGAGGGATGTCGGCACGCTGCCGGAGGAGATATGGAACGGCCCCGATGTGGTCTTCGTGACCGTGTGTCAGAACCAGCGCGACGACGTCGGACAACCGGTCCGCGATCGCGTCCAGGCCGGGCAGAATAAGATCAACGCCAGGATGATCATCTTCGGGAAACAGTACCCCGCAGTCGATCAATAAGAGTTCGCCGTGGTACTCGATGGCGGTCATGTTCCGGCCGATATCACCGAGGCCACCCAGCGGAGTCACCCGCAGGGCGTTGGCGCCGAGTGTCGTGGGAGGCTTAAGGCTTGTCATGGCCACAGCCGCCAAGGTTATCCCCGACTTCCGGGCAAACCTGGCAATGCGTAACCAATGAGGAAGTCCGTGACCGCCTGCTCGGGGGATCAGGTAATCACGGACTTCGGATTAATTGTCCCCTGCAAGTAGCAAAACGGCGTGGAACTTAAAGTGTGATCTAGGTCACATGTGGTGCAAGCCAGCTAACATCGGGCTCCGTGACATCTCCGTCACCCGGCCGAGGTCGATCGTCCACCGAGTCGGTTCGGCTCGCCTGGCCGGCTGAGGCCGTCGCCATCGCCGAAGTCCAGCGGAGATCATGGGCCACCCAACCCCAGGAGATCGCCGACGTCTTGTTGGGTTCCATCGACACCGATGGCATGACCGAGTCCTGGCATGCGGCGATTCTCCGACCGCCGCAGGCACCCTTCCGTGTCCTGGTTGCGGTCGAGCACGAGCGCGTCGTCGGATTTGCGACAACGCTGCCGGGTCAAGACCCGGATCTCGATGAGTCAGCAGACGGACAGATTGGTGAATTGGAGGTGGATCCGTCGGCGCAGCACCGAGGACACGGCTCGCGGTTGCTGAACGCTTCCATAGATACGCTGCGCGCGGATGGCTTCCGCCGGGCGGTCTGTTGGATCTCCGCGCTCGATGACGCGCGCCGTAGGTTCCTCGTCCAGGCCGGTTGGTCGGCTGATGGGAGCTGGCGGGAGATCGGCACCGAAGAAGCGTCCGTACGGTTGAAGCAGATCCGGCTGCACACAGACCTCGGCTAGGTCATCCCTGCAACGGCACATTGTCGCCGACCACTCCGAAGCGGATGTCGCTGGGCTCGGCGGCGACCGAGGAGAGCGTCAGTCCGAGAGGCAGTCCGGTGACCGGAATCGGCTTGAGCACCGTACGAAGCATCGCCTGGGCGGTGAAGTCGGGCAATTCCACGCCGGCCACGGTGACAGTCGGATCGCCAAGGGTGATCGCCTGCGCTCGATCCAGTCGCGGAACGCCGGTGATTTGTGCAACGACCCGCGCACCGAACAATGTTGTGGTGGTTTCGATCCGGATCCGGCCATCGCCGGCATAGGACACCGGGATGTTGGATGCCTCATGCAGCACTGAATAGTCGACAACGGCGCTGCCATCGACATGGGACGCAGTCATGGTTTTGAACCAATCGGTCGTCGTCACGTCGGTGAAAAGCAGATCGGCACGGGCGACCGGCAGCAGACCCTCACGGGTAGCACCGATACCGTCTGCGACGACCTGCACCTGCCGGATACTTCTACTGGCAACCTGGGTCAAGAACGGAAATCCGTCGAATCTGACTTGCGGTGGATCCATCGTGCCGAGAGTCGACTGCAGGTTGTCGGCCACCTGGTCGGCAACCCGTCTCTCGGCCCAGCGGTCTACCGCGTACAACCCAGCAGTCAGCAGTAGGGCAACCGCCAGCACCAGGATCAGGAAGATCCAACCTCTGCGGTGCCGTGTCACCATAAGTTGGCTCAGATGCCCAGGAGCTCGTCGATGCCGACGGTAAGCCCGGGACGTGTGCTGACTGCCCGGATAGCGGCGATCACGCCAGGCATGAAAGACGAGCGGTCGAGCGAATCGTGGCGGATGGTCAGCGTTTCACCGTCGGCGCCCAGTAGGACCTCTTGGTGGGCGACCAGACCTCGCAGCCGGACACCGTGCACCCGGATCCCCTCGATCGAGGCTCCTCGGACTCCAGGCAGCTCCGAAACCGTCGCGTCTGGGGGCGGCCCAAGCTCCGCGGCGGCACGCGCGGCCGCGATCCGGCGGGCGGTTGTCGCGGCCGTCCCAGAGGGAGCGTCGGCTTTGTTGGGGTGATGTAGCTCGATGATCTCGACGCTCTCGAAGAATCGCGCCGCCTGCTCGGCAAAGTGCATCATCAGTACTGCACCGATGGAGAAATTGGGCACAATCAGAACGCCGACGCCATCCTGTGATGCGAGTTGCGCGCGGATGGCGTCGAGTTTCTGGTCGGTGAAACCAGTTGTGCCGACGACGGCGTGGATGCCCTGGTTGAGACACCAGGACAGGTTCTCCATCACCGCATCGGGATGTGTGAAGTCGACCGCCACCTGTGCCGCTTGAGCCGGCGCCCGGTCATCGCCCATGTCTATCGCCGCGACGAGTTGCAAGCCTTCAGCCGCTTCGACAGCACGACAGACTTCCGCCCCCATCCGGCCACGGGCTCCAAAAACCGCAACCTTCACATCCTCCGGCACGGCACCCTTCCTCTCGCCCCGGACAACCTACCGCGCAGCGGTTTCGCACCTGCTGCGCACAAGCAGCGTTCCAACCGTGGTGAATCCGCATCGACCTTCCCGACCGAAGGAGCAACCATGGACGCCAGTTCAGCGGATCCGAGTGACGCTCGATCTCCCTGCAGTGGTGGTGGGAGACGGCGCGGAGGCCTAAGCCGCCCGGCTGAGGCCCATGTACGCTCCGGCGCCGGTGAGTACGTCGGCCATGAGATCGACGATCTCGTCGAGGACAGCTCGGTCGCTGATCAGCGGCGGGGCGATGTGGAAGACGCTGTCCCCTCGGTCATCAAGCCTGGCGATCATCCCGACCTCTCGAAGCTTGCGCGGCAGGTAACCGCGCAGCAGCCGGTCGCGCTCACCTTTGTCAAAGCGGGTGTTGCGCTCATCCTTGATCAGCTCGACCGCCCAGAAGAAACCGCCCCCACGCACGTCGCCGACGATCGGGAGCTCGCGCAGGCTTTCCAGGCGCCGCTGCAGGTGGCCCTCCAGCGCTCGAACGTTTTCCAGCACACGATCCCTCTCGAAGATCTCGATGTTCTTCAGCGCCACGGTCGCGCTCAGTGGATGCCCGCCGAAGGTCACGCCGTGGCGGAATGACCGTCCGTGGGTGATCAGCGGTTCAACAACTTGCGGGCGGGCCAACACGGCACCCATGGGTGCGTACGCCGAGGTAAGACCCTTGGCTAGGCTGACTAAGTCGGGCACGACACCTTCGCGGCTGATCGCGAACCACTCAGCGATACGGCCGAACCCGGTGATCACCTCATCGGCCATCAGTAACGCTCCATAGCGGTCGGCCAACCGCCTCAGACCCGACCAGTAGCCGCGCGGCGCAACGATACAACCGCCCGCGTTCTGCACCGGCTCAGCGATGATCAGTGCGACCTCATCTGGTCCGGCCTCGAAGACTGTCTGCTCCACCTCGTCCAGCAGCCGGCGGCAGAAGATTTCGGGATTGTCACCATCGGGAGCCCGGAAGGCATTGGTCGTGGCAACGTGCCGCACGTCGATCGGAGCGGGGCCGAAATCGTCCTTGAACCCAGCCACGCCGGTCATCGCCAGCGCGCCAAGCGTGACACCGTGATAGGCCACCTGGCGGGCGATCACCTTCGTCCGGCGCGGTTGCCCCTGAGCCAGAAAGTGCTCGCGGGTGAGTTTCCAGGCCGCTTCGACCGACTCCGACCCCCCGCTGGTGAAGAAGACTCTGGCGTCACCCCCTGGAGCCAGCCCAGCGAGCCGCTCAGCCAGCTCGATCGAAGCGGGGTGGGCCGTAGCCCAGTTCGTGTTGAACGGAAGCGCCGCCAGCTGATCGGCGACGGCGGTGGCCATCTCCTTGCCATAGGAGTAGCCGATCTGGGCGCAGAACAAGCTGGACAGGGCATCGACGTAGCGCTTTCCCGACGTGTCGAAGACGTACGGGCCCTCGCCTCGCTCCAGCACAAGCAGGTCATCGATGTCCTGCTTGGCAAAGTGCATCATGAGGTGCGCGTGGGCCGAAGCCTGCAGCTGCTCGGCTCTGGTCATCGTGCTCACCAGCCGCGTCTAGACCTCCGCAGGCTCCTCGACCACCGGAATCAGCGACAGTTTGCCGCGGTCGTCCACCTCGTTGATCTCCACCTGAATCTTCTGGCCGACGCTCAGTACGTCCTCGACGTTGTCAACCCGAGAGCCGCCAGCCAGCGAACGCAGCTTCGAGATATGGAGCAGTCCGTCCTTGCCGGGCAGCAACGACACAAAAGCGCCGAAGGGGGTGATCTTGACCACGGTTCCCAGATATCGCTCGCCCTTCTCCGGCTGGGTTGGATTGGCGATTTGGTTGATCATGGTCCGAGCAGCTTCGGCCTTCTCGCCGCTGTCCGCGCCGATATAGATCGTTCCGTCGTCCTCGATGGTGATCTCAGCGCCGGTATCGTCCTGCATCTGGTTGATCACCTTGCCCTTGGGCCCGATTACCTCACCGATCTTGTCCACTGGAATCTTCACCGTGATGATCCGTGGCGCGTACATGCTCATCTCATCGGGCTCGCTGATGGCCTGGGCCATAACATCCAGCAGCGTTTCACGCGCCACCTTCGCCTGCTCCAGCGCACCAGCCAGCACCGTCGCTGGAATGCCGTCGAGCTTGGTATCCAGCTGGAGAGCGGTGATGAAGTCCCCGGTACCGGCAACCTTGAAGTCCATGTCTCCATAGGCGTCCTCCGCGCCCAGGATGTCGGTGAGCGCAACGTAGCGGGTCTCGCCGTCAACCGTGTCGGACACCAGACCCATTGCGATACCGGCCACCGGTGCACGCAGCGGCACACCGGCGTTGAGCAGCGAGAGAGTCGAGGCGCAGACCGAGCCCATTGAGGTCGAGCCGTTGGAGCCGAGCGCCTCCGAGACTTGCCTGATCGCGTACGGAAACTTCTCGCGGTTGGGCAGCACCGGGACCAGGGCCCGTTCAGCCAGCGCGCCGTGGCCGACCTCACGCCGCTTCGGCGAACCTACACGCCCAGTCTCGCCAGTTGAGTACGGCGGGAAGTTGTAGTTGTGCATGTAGCGCTTGCTCGTCTCAGGGGCGAGAGTGTCGAGCTTCTGCTCCATGCCCAGCATGTTGAGCGTGGTGATGCCCAGGATCTGAGTCTCGCCGCGCTGGAAGAGCGCTGAGCCGTGTACCCGGGGAACGACACCCACCTCTGCGGACAAGGTGCGAATGTCCGTCAAGCCTCGACCGTCAATTCGAACCTGGTCGCGCAGGATCCGCTGCCGGACCACCTTCTTGGTCAGCGCACGGTAAGCGCTGATCATTTGGCCCTCGCGGCCCTCGAATTGGCCAGCCAGTTGCTCCAGCAGCTTTTCGCGAAGAGCGTCCGAACGCTCTTCCCGAGTGTGCTTGTCGGCGATGGACATGATCTCAGTCAGCTCGCTGGTGACAGCTTCTGCTACGGCTTCGTACACCTCGTCGGTGTAGTCCACGAAGATCGGGAAGTTCGCCGTCGCCTTGGGGAAACGCGCCGCCAGCTCCGCCTGAGCTTCGCAGAGGGTCTGGATGAACGGCTTCGCGGCCTCCAAACCAGCAGCTACAACATCTTCGGTCGGTGCTGTCCTGCCTTGCGCGACCAGGTCCAAGGTGGATTCGGTCGACTCAGCCTCCACCATGGCAATCGCGACATCGCCATCGGACAGCACCCGTCCGGCGACCACCATGTCGAAGGTGGCATCCTCCAGTTGATCAACATCGGGAAAGCCGACCCAGCGGTCCTGGATGAGGGCTACTCGGACGGCGCCGACCGGGCCGCTGAACGGTAGACCAGCCAACTGGGTCGACAGAGACGCGGCGTTGATCGCAACGACGTCATATATCTTGTTCGGATTGAGCGCCATGACCGTGACGATCACCTGGACCTCGTTCCGAAGACCCTTCACGAAGCAAGGACGCAACGGGCGGTCAATCAGCCGGCAGGTGAGGATCGCAGCCTCGGTAGGCCGACCCTCCCTGCGGAAGAAGCTGCCCGGGATGCGGCCGACTGCGTACATGCGCTCTTCGACGTCTACCGTCAGGGGAAAGAAGTCGAGGGCTTCCCGCGCTCTGCTTTGCGCGGTGGTGGCGGACAGCAACATGGAGTCGCCGTCCAGGTAGACGGTTGCCGAACCGGCGGCCTGCTGAGCCAGCAGGCCGGACTCGAAGCGAACCACATGGCGACCGAGGTCGCCGTTGTCGATGACGGCTTCAGTGAACTGAAGATCGGGTCCCTCCACGGGAACTCCCTCCTGTTAGGCCGACTGCCGTAAATGTGGAGCAGGTCGGCGGTTTGACGGATCACATCCGTCACCGAGGAAGCGCGACCCTTGGTGGCCGTCGTACGAACTCGACCTCCGGCGTCGGTTGGGCGACGCTATTCCCGACTTCGAGGCCGGTCTTCGATCGAGGTCTGCGGGTCGGCGAGCGAGGTCACTTCCCGAAAACCACTACCGAGGACCGAGCCCTTCGGGGGTCGAGCCTGGTTGGATGCAATCTCCGAATTGAGATGTCCTATGTAGTTGTGGATCTAGACATACAACGGACGGCCTCCATCCCGCTAGGGACCCAGAGCCGCCCGGCAGGTCATCGGCGCAAGCCCAGGCGCTCGATCAGGGATCGGTACCGTTCGATGTCAGTCTTGGCTACGTAGTTGAGCAACCGTCGGCGTTGACCGACTAGCAGCATCAGGCCTCGCCGGCTGTGGTGGTCGTGCTTGTGCTCCTTGAGGTGTTCGGTCAGGTGAGCGATACGCCTGGTAAGGATCGCCACCTGAACCTCCGGAGAACCAGTGTCACCCTTGCTGGTGGCGTACTTTGCGATGATCTTCTTCTTCTCTGCAGCGTCGAACGACACTCAGATCTCCTCTCGGTTTCCCGTTGCGCGGCGCCCTCAGCCTCGGTTAGGAGGTTCACCAGTAAGTGAGTGGGGGCTCTTTTGAGTCCGCGGCCGATCAAACGGCGACCCACAGGCTACCAGCGGCCGTTCGAGAACGCCCAATCTTCGCGGTGCCCCTGAAAACAGACTGCCACTGGGTCTACCAACGGCGTGTCGGGCACAGTCTGGGCGACTACCAGTCACTTTTCAGGGCAATGCCGCCCTGCGAACCTGCTCGATGAAGTAAGACGGTCTCTCGTCCAGCATCCGCCAGGTGAATCGGAGCACGCGCCATCCGTTCAGGATCAATGCGTTCTGTCGGATCCGATCTGACTCAAAGAGGTCAGGATCCTTGTGGTGAATCCGACCATCTATCTCCGGCGCGAGACGGATCCGCCGAAACCCCACGTCCAAGTAGTAGAGCCGATCCTGCACAGTGACGGCGAGATTGCCCTTCCAGCCAGTGATATTTGACCCACGCAGCAGCCGATGAGCCCGGCGCTCCGCAGCGGACCAAGGCTCATGGCGGGAGTCAAGAAGCAATTTCAGCCGAAGCCGATTGCCGGACCGGTTCGCGGTACTGGTGAGCGCGTCATGCATTCCCTCGAGGGTCGCCGTCCGAGTGCGAAGCGCGACGTCGATACCGTCGGCGCAACCCTCGGAGGCCAGATCGAGGGCCGTTGGTGCCGGATTTGTGAACCGAAGACCGTTGCGTTCCATGACGAGGCTTGGCGAAAGGACCCGCTGACGGAAGGTGAAGCCGGGTTGCGCCCTGACCTTGTGTGGCACGGCGACTTCGATCCGATCGAGGGGTGCGTCGGGCCAGTAGGACACTCTCGCCGCCGCCGTCCCGATGAGGACCCCGTCCGGATAGCGAAGCAGGGAGGCCCGCATTCGGATGAGGGCCTCGTGGCGCCACTCGGTCATGGAGTAAATGCCTGGGAGGACTGCGCTGAGCTTTCCCCGTCTTATCAGCCAATCAATTGCGCCACTGAGTTCGGGACGGTCCCGACGGCACAGCACTCCGCCTTGGGCTCGCAGTAGCGTTGCCACCTCACCTGCCGACCCCACGCTGGTAACTTGCGCGAAGCGGCTGCAATCGTGCGACCCCAACGCGGGTCTGTAGATATCGAATTAGTCCGCGTTCTGCCTGTGGATATATACGCCGAATGATGCTAGGCCGCGTGCAAGATGTGCCGCGCCTGCTCCACGTCGGCGTGCATCTGCTTGATCAGCGACTCCATGCCCTCGTACTTGATCTGGCCACGCAGGCGCGCGTAGAAATCAATCCCTATCGGCACCCCGTAGAGCTCGAGGTCGTCGCGATCGAGAACGTATGCCTCCACGCGCCGTGGTACCCCATCGAATGTCGGGTTGGTGCCGACGGAGATCGCGGCGGGCCAGCGGGGCGAAGGGACGTCCAACCGAGTAACCCAGCCGGCATACACCCCGTCGGCAGGGACGGCCATCCCCGGTGGAACCGGAACGTTGGCGGTCGGGAAGCCCATCTGGCGGCCGCGATGATCGCCCTCGACAACGACACCTGAGAACCGGAAGGCGTGATCGCTCAGTTCCCGGACCCGCCCGAAATCTCCCTCGGCCACCGCGTGGCGGATCAATGTGGAGGAGCTGGGCTGAGTCCCATCGGTGAGCAGCGGTAGCGCCTGAACTTTGAAGTCGCCGGCGCCGAGTTCCTCCAGGGTGGCAACATCACCTGCCGCCCGAAACCCGAAGCGAAAGTTCTCGCCGACGACGATCCTGGTGGGATGCAGTGGTCGAAGGACCTCGTCAACGAAGCGCTCCGGACTCCAGCTGGCTACGTCTGTGGTGAAGTTCACGACGATGACCTCATCCACTCCGGCCGACCTCAGCAACTCTTTGCGGCGCTCCAAAGTTGTCAGCAGCGGTGGCGTCTGGTCCGGCCGGATCACTGACATCGGATGGGGCCAGAAGGTAATAGCGACGACTCGTGCGTTTGGTTCGGAGGCCTTGGCGGTACGGATGATCTCGACATGACCGCGATGCACGCCGTCGAAATTGCCGATGACCACTACCGTGGGTTGGCTCATCCGACGATCTTCCCTTCTCATGCGGGCTCGAACAGTTAACCAGACCGCAACGCGAGTCATGGATCACGCCGCGACACGCTGGATTCGCCAAGTGGGGCCAGGTCGTGTAAAAATGCGCGGGGCACCGCAACATCTGACATCTCGGGGGGAACGCAGTGAGGCGTATCACTAAAGCTGCGCTCGGCAGCCTTGCCGGCGGCGCAGCAATTCTGGCCGGAACGCAGTTGGCGGGCGGCGCATCAGGGACTTACGAGTTCTCCGGCCCGCTGGTCGATCTCCAGACTGCTAGCGACGACGGGCCATTGGACGAAGGCCAAGCGAGGGTCACGATCGTGGAGACGGCGGACAGCACACAGTTCTCCCTCCGTGTGATTGGGATCGACCCCCTATACGCAGATCGGGTCGGTGCTCACCTTCATACTGACCAATGCGTGGAGGGCATCGGATCGGCAGCCGGACCTCACTACAACACGGACGTGTTGGCCGGAGTGAAACCGCATAAAGTCGAGATCAGCACCGAAACCGAGGCCTGGTTTGACCTGGCACCCGAATTTGAGGCACCTGACGATTCGGGTAGGGCCTTCGATGAGACGACGGTGCCTTTCGTGCCCGTGGATTCGGACGGCATCATGTCTATCGTTATCCATGTCACCGAGACCGACCCAGCGACTGGTTTGGCTGGTTCTCGGCAAGCCTGCTTCCCACTGTCCGTGCCGCAATGGATTCCGGCACCTACTGAATAAACCTCAGATAAGGACAACCTCGGCGACAGCATCCGGTCCTTCCTGGCGATAGAGCGCCAGGAAGTGACCGGTTTCGTCTAGCAAGGCCGTGGGATTGTCCGGCAGGGTCAGATTGGCCAGCCCACGGCCATGCCGGATGTGGCTGACCTGGGCCTCACTCATGATCAGCGCCGGGAAGAAGTCCTGAACCACGCGGTCCAGCGGACACACCTGGAGCCCCCGCTCAGCTACATCGAGGGTCTGAGCTTCATCGACTCGGAATGAGCCCACTCGGGTGCGCCGCAACGTTGTGATGTGTCCACCAACGCCCAACGCGGCGCCGAGGTCGCGTGCCAGTGCCCGGACATAAGTGCCGGTCGAGCACACGACCTCGATATCGACATCAACGACCGGCAGACCGCCGACCTGGTTCGCTCGCGACGCCGTTAGCTCGAAGCGCTCCACCTGAACCGGCCGGGCTGGTAGGTCCACCTGGTCGCCCGCGCGTACCCGCGCGTAGGACCGAACTCCGCCGATCTTGATGGCCGATACCGCGGATGGCACCTGGAGGATGGCGCCGCGCAACCTGGCCATGGCAGCCTCAATATCGGAATCCTTCAGCCCCGCAGCACCGACTGCTGCCACGACCTCACCCTCGGTGTCATCGGTGACGGTGGAGATGCCTAGCCGGATTGTCGCCGAATACGCCTTATCCGCCAGTGCCAGATATCCGAGCAGCCTGGTGGCCTTTCCGATTCCGATGATCAAAACACCGGTGGCCATCGGATCGAGGGTGCCAGCGTGCCCCACCTTGCGAGTTCCAGCCAGCCGCCGTACCCGCCCCACTACGGAGTGGGATGTCCACCCGGCCGGTTTGTCGATCACCACCAGCCCAGCCGGCGGCTGGTCAGCCAATCCGCTCTTCATCATCGTCGGGATGCTTGTACGGGTCCTCGCCCCCGGCGTAGGACGCGCTCGTGGCTTGTTCGGCCAGGCGCTCGTCGGTCGCTCTGGCCTGGGCCAGCAGCTCATCGATCTGCCGGGCGCTTTCTGGCACCGCGTCCGGCACGAAGGTCAGGGTGGGAGTGAACTTCAGCCCGAGCTGCTTGCCGATCTGGGATCGGATCAGGCCAGTCGCCGAGGCCAGCGCCGCCGCAGTCCCGGCCTGATCTTGGTCCGAACCCAGCACCGTGTAGAAGGCCGTAGCCTCCCGACTATCCCCCGTGAGCCGGACGTCAGTGATCGTCACGAAGCCGAGTCGCGGATCCTTGATCCGGCGCCCCAGCATTTCGGCGATGATCACCTTGATTTGGTCAGCCAGCTTCAATACCCGTGGCCCGGCCATCGTTCACCTTCCCCTACGAGCGGGGTTTCTCCCGCATCTCGTACGTCTCGATGATGTCGCTGATCCGGATGTCGGAGTAGTTGGCGAGCGTCATGCCGCACTCGTAGCCCTCTCGAACCTCGGTGACGTCGTCCTTCTCCCGCCGAAGCGAGGCAATCGTGCTCTCCGCGACAACCACGCCTTCGCGCAGCAGCCGGGCCTTGGCGTTCCGGCGGATGGAGCCACTGATGACCATGCAGCCGGCGATAATGCCGGCCTTGGACGAGCGGAAGATCTCCCGGATCTCGGCCTGCCCGAGGATGACTTCCTCGAAGATCGGCTTGAGCATGCCCTTCAGAGCCGCCTCGATCTCATCGATTGCGGCGTAGATCACCGAGTAGTACCGAATGTCGACGCCCTCGCGATCGGCCAGCTCCGAGGCCTTGCCCTGTGGCCGCACATTGAAGCCAACGATGACCGCATCGGAGGCCGCCGCCAGCGAGACATTGGTCTCGGTGATTGCGCCGACACCGCGGTCGATGACCCGGAGCGACACTTCATCGCCCACATCGATCTTCGACAGAGCATCCTCCAGGGCCTCGACCGAACCGGCACCATCGCCCTTGAGGATAAGCCGCAGCTCCCTCGTCTCGCCCTTCTCCAGCTGCTCGAACAGCTGGTCGAGGGTCTTGCGACGGGTACCCGCAGCCTGAGCGGCCATTCGCAGCCGGGCCGAACGCCGCTCCCCGATCTGCCGGGCCATCCGGTCGTCCTCGACCACAAGGAAGCTGTCGCCGGCCCCGGGAACAGCCGTCAGCCCGAGCACCTGCACCGGGAAGGACGGCGGAGCGGAGCTGACGCTCTCGCCCCGGTCGTTGAGCAGTGCCCGAACCCGTCCATGGGCAGGACCTGCGACGATCGAGTCGCCGACTTGCAGGGTGCCGCGCTGGACAAGGACGGTTCCGACCGGACCGCGGCCCTTGTCCAGGTGTGCCTCGATAGCTACACCCTGGGCCGGCATTTCGGGATTCGCCCGCAGATCGAGAGCGGCGTCAGCAGTCAGCACAACCGCCTCCAACAGCTCGTCCAGGCCCTGGCCGGTCACCGCTGAGACGTCGACGAACATGGTGTCGCCGCCGTACTCCTCAGGGACAAGCCCGTATTCGGTCAGCTGGCCACGGACCTTCGTCGGGTCTGCGCCTTCCTTGTCGATCTTGTTCACGGCGACCACGACCGGAACGTCGGCCGCAAGCGCGTGGTTCAGTGCCTCGATGGTCTGCGGCATCACTCCGTCATCGGCCGCAACCACCAGGACGGCGATGTCGGTCGACTTGGCACCGCGTGCCCGCATCGCGGTGAATGCCTCGTGACCAGGCGTGTCGATGAAGGTGATCTTGCGTTCTTCGTTCTCGACCTCGGTCGAGACTTGGTACGCGCCGATCGCCTGAGTGATGCCACCGGCCTCACGCGCGACCACGTTGGTGTTGCGAATGGCGTCGAGCAGCTTGGTCTTGCCGTGATCGACATGGCCCATCACGGTTACCACGGGTGGCCGTGCCTCCAGGTCTTCCTCGCCGCCTGTGTCCTCGCCGAACTCGATGTCGAAGCTCTCCAGCAGCTCGCGGTCCTCATCCTCAGGGGAGACCACTTCGATGTCGTAGTTGAGCTCGGCGCCAAGGACCTGGAGCGTGTCGTCGCTCACCGATTGGGTCGCGGTCACCATCTCACCAAGGTGGAACAGCACCTGAACCAGCTGCGCCGGTTCGGCGCCGATCTTCTCGGCCAGGTCGGTCAGCGAGGCACCCCGTGCGAGGCGGATCGTCTGCCCATCGCCCTGCTTGACCCGGATGCCACCGATCGCCGGTGCCTCCATCTGGTCGAACTCTTGGCGACGCTGCTTCTTCGACTTACGACCACGGCGAGCCGGACCACCGGCCCGGCCGAAGGCGCCTTGAGTGCCCCCGCGGCCGCCACGGCCGCCACGGCCACTTGGCGGTGGGCCTCCCGGTCCACCGCCGGGGCCTCCTCTGCCCGGAGCCTGCCCTGGCCGGCCGCGGCCACCGGGAGGGGCGCCGCGACCCCGCACGCCGGGACCCCCAGGAGGACCGGCCAACTGTCCGTTGCTTTGCTTGGGCATCATGGCGGGGTTCGGCCGGGGCAGGCCTTGCACGCCAGAGCGGCCTCCGGGAGCCGGAGCACGGCCCGCCGGCGGCCGCGGTCCACCTGGCCGGGCCTGATCTGCAGCGCCCGGTCGCGGCGCCCGAGGCTGGCCCATGCCCTGAGAGGACGAGAACGGGTTGTTACCGGGTCGCGGCGCCCCTGGGCGCCGTCCTGGCGGAACCTGCCCGCCGGGAAGCCCGCCGGTGGACCCTGGGCGTGGCCGAGGGCCAGCGGGTGATCCGCCGACCTCACCTGGCCGAACGAAGGGGACCTCGGGAGCTGCGCTGCGAGCCGCCGGCGCCTGAGGCGGAGGTGCCGGGACTGCATCGCGTCGCTCACCCGGTCGCGGAACCGGCTGTCCCGGAGCCCGTGGGCTAGGCGCAGCTCGAGGAACGTCGCCCGGCGTCCCATCACCAGTCGACGGAGCCGTGCGGGACGGCGCGCCGTCGCCGGGCGTTGCGGTGACCGTTCGGTCATCCTTAGCAATCGGTGCTGCGGCTTCGGCCGGCGCGGCAATACCATCGCCGTCCGTTGTGGCGCCTGCGGCGGTTGTTGTCTTAGCGGCTGCCTTCTTCGCTGGCTTCTTGGCCGGCGGAGGCTCGCTCGCCAGTTTCTCCTTGAGCCGCCTCTCGACCGGCGCCTCCACGGTTGAAGAGGCGGATCGGACGAACTCTCCCATGTCCTTCAGCATGCTGAGGACGGTTTTGCTCTCGACCCCGAGCTCTTTCGCGAGCTCGTAGACACGGACCTTTGGCACTGCTCTCCTTGTTGGTGGTCCGGGTCTGGGTCTCCGGACCAGTTAGTTGTTGTGCATGCTCACTGCGAGATTCTCATCGAGTGGTCATGAGCGTTTGCCCACCTTCTGGTCGGCGCCCGGAACAGGTCCGGGCGCTTATATGGCGCCCCCGGCCAGGTGGCTTGGGCGCAATGCAGAACTCTATGCCCAACGGCGTGATTTCACCTAAGTGGTCAAAACCGCGTCGTCGATCAGCCCAATGACCGCACGCTCAAGATCTCCGGCCGTCACGCCGTCCACCTTGAGTGCCCGGCCAACCGCCCGGCGATGGGCAGCTTGGGCCAAGCAGTCAGCTCTCGGATGCAAGTATGCCCCGCGACCCAACTCTTGCTGCCGTATGTCAGCTCTGAGGCCCAATGGGGTCCACACCAACCGCAGCAGGTCGGACTTGTTCGCTCGCTCTCGGCAGCCCAGACAGGTACGGACCGGCAGGCTCATGCCGGCTAGCGTACGGCGTTACTCGGCGCTGCCGGGTTCTGCCATTTTCCGGTGCTGCTCCGCCTTGAGCGCGTCGGGCAGCAACTTGTCCGCTGCCCCCATCGCCTTTGTCCTCAAAGAGCCAGCGATGATCTTCGCCTCACCCTCCATCAGGGCATTGAAACCCTGCTCAGCAACACTGGCCGGGTCGTCCTTACCGCCCTGCGCTACTCGGGTGTCGTCCATCTCGGCCCGGGTGAAGAACCGGGTGTCGGTGGGCCCGGGCATGAGGGAGGTGATGACCACGCCAGTGTCCTTCAGTTCGTTTTGTACAGCCTCGGCGAAGGACTGGAGAAATGCCTTGCTTCCGGCGTAGACGGACTGGAAGCTGCCAGGCGTCATGGATGCAACGGATGAGGTGATCAATACCCTGCCTTCGTTGCGGGCGGCCATGTCGATGAGCAGCCGCTTCGCCAGGTGCACCGTGGACTTGATGTTGAGGTCGATGATGTCCATCTCGGCGGCAAGATCGGTCTCCACGAATGGGCCGCCCACGCCGACGCCGGCATTCAGCGCGGCGGCGTCCACAGGTCCTCCGGCGGCGGTCGCCGCGGAGTACAGGGTCTCCACGCCGTCGAAACTGCGCAGGTCGGCCTGGACCGGTGTGACGTTTGCACCCGAGGCGCCCAGAGCATCCGCCGCTTGGAAGATCTCGGCCTCCTCTGAGCAGACCACGAGATCGAAGTCGTGCAGTACGAACTGCTTGGCAAGCTCGAGACCAATGCCGCTGGACGCACCGGTGACGAGGGCTAGTTTCCTGGCTTCAGTCATGTGCTCGAACTACCCAGCAGCCAGGAGGCTCAACCTGCCGCCCGGAAAGGCGATTTGACTAGCGAACCGGTGCTGTATCGGGGCGGATATCGATCCGCCAACCGGTCAGCCGGGCCGCAAGGCGGGCGTTCTGGCCTTCTCGGCCGATAGCCAGGGAGAGCTGATAGTCAGGCACGATCACTCGCGCGGCGCGCAAGTTCGGGTCCACAACGATGACCGACGAGACCTTGGCAGGAGACAGCGCCTGCCCGACGAACGTCGCCGGATCCGGCGACCAGTCGATGATGTCGATCTTCTCCTCGTTCAGCTCGTGCATGACAGCCCGCACCCGCTGTCCCATCGGCCCGATGCAGGCTCCCTTGGCACTGACATCGGGATTGTGGCTGACGACCGCGATCTTGCTCCGGTGCCCTGCCTCACGGGCTACCGCCATGATTTCGACGGTTCCGTCGGCGATTTCGGGTACCTCGAGTCGGAAGAGCTTCTCAACCAGCTGTGGGTGGGTCCGGGAGACCACGATCTGCGGCCCCCGGAGCTCCTTTCGGACCGAGACCACGTAGACCTTTACTCGTGTGCCGTGTGTGTAGCTCTCCCCCGGCACTTGCTCGCTGAGCGGCATGATCGCCTCGATCTTGCCTAGATCAACCAGCACCGTGCGAGAGTCGCCGCCCTGCTGCACAACACCGGAGATGACATCGCCCTCGACGCCGGAGAAGTGCCCATACTTCTGCTCGTCCTCGGCGTCCCGCAGTCGCTGCATGATCACCTGACGAGCGGTCGAGGCCGCCACTCGGCCGAAGCCCTCGGGCGTGTTGTCGTATTCGCCGATCTGCTTGCCGTCCTCGTCGAACTCGGGTGCCAGCACCGTGACATGTCCGGTCTTGCGGTTGAGCTCAACCCGTGCCCCAGGGACTGCGCCCTCGGTCCTCTCATACGCAGTTCGCAACGCTTCCTCGATCGCCTTGACCAGGACGTCGAAGGGAACATCCTTCTCCCGCTCCATCAGCCGAAGTACGGAGATGTCGATATCCATCTCAATCCCCCTTGTCCACCACCGGCCGGTTGAGCTCGACTTGGACCAGCGCCGTTTCCACTTCGCTCAACTGCACTGTTCGCTGGACACCATCAACGTTGAGAACGGCTGCATCATCAGCTGTGGACACGACGCGCCCGGTGACCTGCTCTCCCGCGGCGGTCTTCACCGCAACCAGGCGACCGACGTTGCGCCGCCAGTGCCTCGGCAGCACCAGCGGACGGCTCACGCCCCGCGAGGAAACCTCCAAGGTGTACGGGCTGCCGCCGGCGATGTCAGCGCTATCCAACGCTCCCGACAAGACCTTGCTCGCCTCGGCGATATCGTCCAGCGTCGGCCCTGTGCCCTCCGGTCCATCACCGTCAACAACGACCCGAAGTAACCGACGCTTCCCCGCAGGGATGATCTCGACCGCCTCCAGCTCCAGATCGAATTCCGCCAGGTGAGGGCGCAGCAGATTGGCAATCTGGCTATCTCTCATCGGCGTCCTTCGATCCGGTTGTGGCCAAGCAGTTGTCAGGTCGGCTGCCCTTTGCACCGCTCAGTTTGAGCAGATGGCGCCGTGTTTCGCAGCATACTCGTGCCGCTGGGGTACGGTCGGCGAGTGGCATCGAGCGACGTGGCGCGCCCGCTGTCGCTCAGCAGACGCGACGCGCTACTTGCCCTGCTCGGTCTATCCGCCGCGCTGACAGGTTGCACCCGCGGTACTCCGAGGGTTCGGGAGCCGCTCGCCGAACGCTCGAATCCCACCTCGTCGATCCCCGCCACAGCCTCTGGAAGTCCGACACCAACTCCCCAAGGCACGGGCCAATCAGCCGCGATCGAACTTGCCCTGGCCGACCTCGCCGGAGCGACACTGATCGGCAGGCAACGCTCGTCGCTGACAGGCGCCCAGCGGGATCTGTTGGCCGCCGTGCGGGGAGGGCATCTCGATCATGCGACGGCGCTGGGCAGTCCGGAACCCACCAGCCGGCCAGAACCGTCATCGTCGACCTCCGCCCGGCCGGGCACTCTGGCGCCGAAAGAAGCGATCGCCGCGCTGATCAAGCAGGAACGCTCGGCAGCCGGTCGACACGCCAACAGCGCCCTGGGCTCAACCGGCTTCGATGCCCTGTTGTGGGCATCGATGTCGGTCGCCGCCAGCGGCTACGCGTCCGCGCTGTCCGCCGGCAAAGCTCGTGCGACAGAAGTATCCCCGCGCAGCCAGCTACCTGAACTCTCGGAGCCAGACGCGATCTCCGAGCTCGTCGCGCAGCTTCATGCTCTGGTCTACGGCTACCAGCTCGCCATCGGCAAGCTGCGTGTGCTGAGCAAGGCGCGTGCCCGAGCTGTCACTGAGCTGCGCAGCATTCGGGTTCTCCGTGACCGGCTGGTTGCGATCTTGGCCGCACGCTCAACCGACGCGCCGGTGCCTCAGGCTGCCTATGTGCCCTCGGTCCGGGTGCACGACGCCGCCAGCGCCGGACAGCTGATCGAGCAGATGCAATCTGCGCTACTGCCCTACTGTGGGCTCTTTCTCGCCTCGGCTTCAAACGCGAACAACCGCAAGCTGGCCTTCGACACCCTCGCCGGTACGGCCACCACTGCCCGGTCCTGGGGCGCTCCGCTAACCGCCTGGCCCGGCTGGCCGTAGCCAATCCTGCTATCCAGAGCCAAGCAGCTGCCGGGCCGTGTCAAAGGCGAGCTTGACGATCAACCCGGCCAGCACGATCAGAAAGACCCGGCGGATGAACACGTTGCCGTGCCGGATGGCCATCCGCGCGCCAACCAGCCCGCCCACCAGATTGGCCACGCCCATGGTCAACCCCAGCGCCCAGAGCACGGAGCCGGCCAACCCGAAGACAATGATCGCCGCGATGTTCGTCACCAGATTGGCGATCTTCGCATTGGCGCTCGCCTCCAGAAAGCCGTAGCCGAGAACGCCGACCAGCAAGATCACGAAGAACGAGCCGGTGCCGGGCCCCAGGAAGCCGTCGTAGGCACCGACCACCAGCCCGATGGCAACGGTGAGGCCGTAGTGCGCCCTGCCGGCGTGTCGGCGGTGGGAGGTGAGACCAAGCTGCGGGCGTCGCCATGTGTAGATGCCGACGCTAACCAGCGCGATCAACACAATCGGGGTGAAGTAGTCCCTCGGCAGTAGCTTGGCAGCCTGCGCACCGAGCGCAGATCCAATAGCCGCACTGACGACCAGTGGCGCGACCGTCGACCAGTCCAACTTGATCTTGACGGCGTAGGTGACCGAGCTGGTCGCCGTTCCCCAGACTGATGAGATCTTGTTGGTACCAAGGATTGTTGCCGGTGGGGTGCTGGCGGGAAGACCGATGAGCAGTGCCGGCAACTGGATCAGGCCGCCACCGCCCACCACTGCGTCCACCCAGCCGGCGCCGAAAGCAGCCAGGAGGAGCAACACCAATGTGATCGGATCAAGATCAACCCCAAGCACCGATCAGGCCGGCCCCGCACGGCCGTGCACCACCGCAACGATCTCGGCCAGCGCATCCGGCAACGCGACCTGGATTTGCTCCCCGCTTCGGCGATCGCGCAGCTCGATGGTGCCTTCAGCAAGTCCTCTGCCAATGACCACGATCGTGGGCATTCCCATCAGCTCGGCATCAGCAAACTTCACGCCGGGACTGGCCTTCCGGTCGTCCAGCAGCACCTGTACACCGGCTTCGTCCAGTTGCCTGGCAAGATCAACTGCAGCGGCCAGCGGCGACTCATCCTTGCCGGTCACCAGCACATGTAGGTCGTACGGTGCCAGCTCCCGTGGCCAGCACAGACCCTTCTCGTCCGCCGTACCTTCGGCTACGGCGGCGACAGCACGGGAGACGCCGACTCCGTACGAGCCCATGGTGACCGTGACCAGCCTGCCGCTCTGATCAAGGACCTTCAGACCCAGCGCCTCGGCATACTTCTTGCCGAGCTGAAAGATGTGGCCCATCTCGATGCCGCGGGCAAGGCGAAGTGGGCCGCTGCCATCGGGTGCGGGATCACCTTCCTTGATTTCGGCGGCCTCGATCGTGCCATCCGGAGTGAAGTCGCGGCCGCACACCAGATCGAAAACGTGCCGGCCCGGCTGATTGGCCCCAGTCACCCAACGGGTGCCGGACACGATGCGCGGGTCGACCAGGTACTTGATCTTGGATGGCCCATTCAAGCCGAGAACCTGTGGTCCCACATAGCCCTTGATCAGCTCCCGATGGGCGGTGAAGTCTGTATCGCTGAACGGCTCAGCCTCTGCCGGTTCGAGTTGGGCAGCCAGCCGCTTGAGATCGACCTCGCGATCACCCGGCACACCAATGACCAGCGGATGACGTGAGCCGTCGATCCCCTTGACCGAGAAGACGACATTCTTCAGTGTGTCGGAAGCCTGCCACGGACGGTCCGGCCGTGGGAACCGGGTGTTGGCAACGGCCACCAGTGTCTCGATCGTTGGTGTGTCTGGAGTGTCCTCGACGTGCGCGTCTGGCGCATCGTCGTACGGGATGTCGGGCGGCGGTGGCACCCGTACAGCCTCGACGTTGGCTGCATAACCGCCCGGCGAGCGGACGAACGTGTCCTCCCCGTGTTCGCCGAGTGCCAGGAACTCCTCACTGGCCGAGCCGCCCATCGCTCCCGACATGGCATGCACGATCACGTACTCGAAGCCCAACCGGTTGAAGATCTTGATGTAGGCATCCCGGTGCAGGTCGTAGGACTTCTGCAGTCCTTCATCGTCGATGTCGAAGGAATAGGAGTCCTTCATCACGAACTCCCGGCCGCGCAGCAAGCCGGCTCGCGGCCGCGGCTCGTCGCGATACTTCGTCTGGATCTGGTACAGCGAGAGCGGCAGATCCTTGTAGGAGGAGTAGAGGTCCTTCACCAGCAGGGTGAACATCTCCTCATGAGTTGGACCCAGCAGGTAGTCCGCGTTCTTACGGTCTTTGAGCCGGAAGATGCCTTCGCCATATTCGGCCCAACGCCCCGTCGCCTCGTACGGCTCGCGCGGGAGCAAGGCCGGGAAGTGCACCTCCTGGGCACCGATGGCGTCCATCTCCTCGCGAATGATCTGCTCAACCTTGCGCAGCACCCGATAGCCGAGCGGCAGCCAGCTGTAGAGCCCTGGTGCAACCCGGCGGATGTAGCCGGCGCGAATCAGCCAGCGGTGACTCGGCACCTCGGCATCCGCAGGGTCCTCTCGCAGCGTGCGGACGAAGAGCTCCGACATTCGGGTGATCACTGGAGCACCTTATCCACCTCGAGCGGATGATCATCTATGAAACGCATCACCATAAGCCCGCTGGATGAACCGGCTGACAAGGTGAGACGTGGAATAGCGACGCCGCAGTACAGCCTCAATAATGGATAGTGGCGAATTCACCGACTTCGGAGAAGCCGACGCGGGCATAACTGGCGCGAGCTGGCAGGTTGTAGTCGTTGACATAGAGCGACACCGTGGGCACTATCTTGCGGGCCAGCTGCACGACCGCTGCCATCGCCGCTGCTGACAGCCCGCGACCACGCAATTCCGGTTCCAGCCACACGCCCTGCACTTGGCAGACCGATCCCGAGACCGATCCGAGGTCAGCCTTGAACAGCACCCGATTTCCGTCGAAAAGCCCGAACGCCCGACCTGATGTGATCAGCTGCCGGATGTAGAAACGGTAGCCGGCTGGATTGCCCTGGACCGGGGAGACGCCGACTTCCTCGGTGTACATCCTTACCGCGGCCTCGAAATAGGCGTCCCAATGCTCCAGGGTGACCTTGCGGACGCCAGGATTCGGCGTCACCTGCGGATCCTTGCTGATCGCGAGCACCGGCTGGTGCGGGCGGACGTTACGAACATCCCGCCAGGCAGGACCCCACCGGTCCGAAAGCTCTCGCCAGAGGCCCAGAGCAACCGTCGACGGGCCGATGATCGACGCGCAGGGTCGCCTCGGTCCCGCGAAGTCCGCCCATGCAGCGACCGCCTCGGCATCGGCATTGACCGGCACCATGTTGGAGCCAACATGGCAGAGCGCGCGAAGCACGCCGTCGCGCTCGAAGCCCCAGATCGGGCAGCCTAGGCTGGATTGTTCCAGGCCGGCTGCCCGAACTCGCGCGGCCACCATCACGTTCTCGATCGGGTTGATGGACAGCACCCGAATTGCCGCTGGAAGATCCTTCCGATTCAGAACCCGGACATTTCCAGGCCTGCGGCGCAGTCCCACGGACGAGCGACCAGGGAAAGCGGCGGCCTGTTCCATGATCAGACCACGCTGACCTCTGCAGCGCCGGCACCCTCGGGCATGGTGTCGGCCAACGCCATCGCTTCCTCGATCAATGTCTCGACGATGTCGCTTTCCCGGACGGTCTTGATCACCTCACCGCGGACGAAGATTTGGCCCTTGCCATTGCCCGAAGCAACCCCAAGATCGGCTTCCCGCGCCTCACCCGGTCCGTTGACCACGCATCCCATCACCGCGACTCGCAGTGGCACCTCCAGGCCTTCCAAGCCGGCCGTAACCTCTTCCGCCAGCTTATAGACGTCGACCTGCGCCCGGCCACAGGACGGGCAGGAGACGATCTCCAGCTTCCGGGGCCGCAGGTTCAGCGACTCCAAGATCTTGATCCCGACTTTCACCTCTTCGACCGGTGGCGCGGACAGCGAGACGCGGATGGTGTCGCCGATGCCGCGAGACAGCAGAGTGCCGAATGCTACGGCCGACTTGATCGTTCCCTGGAAGGCCGGGCCGGCCTCCGTCACGCCAAGGTGCAGCGGATAGTCGCACGCCCCGGACAGCATCTCGTATGCCTGAACCATGATCACCGGATCATGGTGCTTGACCGAGATCTTGAAGTCACGAAAGCCATGTTCTTCGAACAGGCTCGCCTCCCACAGGGCCGACTCGACCAACGCCTCCGGAGTCGCCTTGCCGTACTTGGCGAGCAGCCGCTTGTCCAGTGATCCGGCGTTGACGCCGATCCGGATCGAGCACCCGGCCTCCTCGGCGGCCTTGGCGATCTCGGCCACCTTGTCGTCGAAGGCCTTGATGTTGCCCGGATTGACGCGGACGGCGGCACAGCCGGCCTCGATGGCGGCGAACACGTACCTGGGCTGGAAGTGGATGTCGGCGATCACCGGAATCTGCGACTTCCTGGCGATGACCGGCAGCGCATCCGCGTCGTCCTGGCTTGGTACGGCAACCCGGACGATGTCGCATCCGGTCGCGGTGAGCTCGGCAATCTGTTGAAGTGTGGCATTGATGTCCGAGGTCAGCGTTGTTGTCATTGACTGGACGCTGATCGGGGCGTCACCGCCGACAAGGACCTTGCCCACCTTGATCTGCCGTGTGGTGCGACGCGGCGAAAGAGTGGGCGGGGGCATGGCGGGAATCCCGAGGTCGATGCTCATGAGGCCTTTCGCGGTTCCGGCGGACACAGGCTCCGTACCCGTCTCGCCGCCGATCAAGCGTAGCCACTTACGCCGGATGTCACCACGACTTCCGTCACTAGGTGATTTCCGACAGGCGCCGTACCAAGAAAGCCCGCTCGGCTTCGTTGCCGACCAACTCCAAGGCTCGCCGGTATGCGGTGGCAGCCTCCCCCTCCCGCCGGAGTTTGTGCAACAGGTCGGCGCGGGCGGCATGAAGCATGTAGTAGCCCTTCAAACGACCCTCCGATACCAGCGTGTCGATGAGGGTCAATCCGGCTGCCGGACCGTCGACCATGGCAACCGAAACTGCCCGGTTGAGTTCGACCATGGGCGAAGGAGCGATTGCCTGCAGAACGTCGTAGAGCTTCACGATCTGTGGCCAGTCCGTCGTGGCAAGACTGGCCGCCTCGTCGTGCAAGGCCGCAATCGCCCCCTGTAAGGCGTAGGGACCTGGATTACTCCCGGCCAGGGCGAAAAGAAGATGTCTGCGCCCTTCCTCGATGAGGTCGCGGCTCCACCGTGAGCGGTCTTGGTCGGCCAGCAGAACAACATCTCCTTCGCTGTCTATCCGGGCGTCACGTCGGGCATCAATCAGCAACAGCAGCGCCAGCAGCCCGGCGACTTCCCGCTCAGTAGGAAGCAGCCGGCGCAGAATGCGAGCCAGCCTGACAGCCTCGTCCTCCAGATCCGGCCGGATCAGCGCAGGTCCGCTGCTAGCGGCGTAGCCCTCGGTGAAAATCAGGTAGATCACGCCTAATACGCCCGGCAACCGGTCGGGCAGGTCTGCGGCGGCGGGCACGCGGTACGGGATGCGCGCCTCGCGAATCTTCCGTTTCGCCCGAACCAGGCGCTGAGCCATTGTGGCCGGCGGAACGACGAAGGCGCGGGCCACCTCTGGGGTGCTCAGGCCGCCGAGACAATGCAGGGTGAGCGCGGTTTGCGCTTCCAGGCTGAGTGCTGGATGGCAACAGGTGAAGAACAGCCGCAGGCGCTCGTCGGGTACGTCATCCTCGGCCGCCAAGTCCTCTCGCGGCGGTTCGGCGCGGTCCGCCTCTACCTGCAGAAGCGCGAGCCGGGCGGCGTATGCGCGATCCCTGCGCAGGACGTCAACCGCCCGACGCCTGGCGACGGTGAGCAGCCAGGCGGCCGGCCGGTTCGGCACTCCGTCCACGGGCCAACGCTGGAGCGCTGTGGCTACGGCGTCGGAGGCCACCTCCTCGGCAAGGTCCAGATCGCCGAGCTGCCGGACGAGCGCGGCGAGCAGCCGGCCCCATTCCTCACGGAAGACGGCCTCAACCGAGTCGGCTGCCCGCTCGCCCACGCTGTACTTCTGCTCTACTGCGACGGGATGCCCTCGAACTCCATCACCGGCCGAACCTCCATCGACCCGTACTTCGCCCCCGGGCACTTCGCCGCCCAGTCGATGGCGGCATCGAGGTCTGGTACGTCAAGCAGGTAGTAACCGCCCAAAACCTCGCGCGTCTCGGCGAAGGGGCCGTCGGTCACGACTCGCTCGCCGTTCTGAACCCGTACAGTCGTCGCGGTTTGCGACGGTTGCAAGGCGGCTCCGCCCACCTTGACACCGGCATCGGCGACTGCCTTCTCGAACTCCCAGTAATCGCTCATGACCTGGTCAATGACCTCTTGCGACGGCGCCTCGGCCGGCTCCTCGCTGTAGATCAGCAGCAGGTAGTTCATCGAAACCCTCCCGTAGTATGCGGGACCGCCCGAATGGCCGTCCTCATCATTGACGACGAACGGAGTATGCCGGAATCGACACAGAGCAGCCACTGGCTCCCCGACGGTGTCACCGTCGGCATCCTGCTCAGAACAGACGGATCGGGTCCAAGATGTCGGCCAGGATCAGGACCACACCTGAGATCAGGATCATGCCGCCGACGACATAGGCGATCGGGAGCATCCGAGCCGTGTCCACGTACCCGGGATCCGGCCGTCCGAGCAGCCGGGCCAATCGTCGTCTGGCCGCTTCGTACATTGCGCCAGCCATGTGTCCGCCGTCCAGCGGCAGAAGCGGTACGAAGTTGAACAGCCCCACGAAAAGATTGACCGACCCCAGCACGGTGAACAGGCTGGCTATCTTGTCGGCAGCCTTGATCTGATCGGTCGAGGCAATCTCGCCTGCCGCCCGGCTAGCACCTACGATGCTCATCGGACCGTAGATGTCACGGGGTTTGCCGGTCACCAGGTTATAGCCGGTGTAGTAGACCTTCACCGGAAAGTCGATCAGCGCGACGGCAGTCTGCTTGGTCATCAGCCACATGTCACCCAGCACGGAAACCGGGCCACCGCGTTCGCGGCTGATGACAGGCTCAACACCGAAGAAGCCGGCGGGAACGCGCTTGGCGGGATCGTAGCGGTCCGGCACGCCGGTGATCACCGTGTCGACCTGCGGCAGATCGAGCCGCTGGCCATCGCGCTCCACGGTGATGACCACCGGCCGGTCCAGGTTGTCGCGGATCAGTGTCGACATCTCGTTCCAGTCGCCCACCGGTTGAGAGTTGAAGGAGACGATGCGGTCATCCTTGCGGATGCCGGCCTGGGCGGCTGGCGTCGGCGGCTTGCCCGCACAGCTCTGATCGGCCGCGTTGCTGGGGACGATGCACTCTTGGACACGGTTGATCACCGGCTGGGCGCGGTAGACACCGTAGGTGGCTGCGACCCCGAGCAGGATCAAGAACGCCAGCAGAATGTTCATGGTCGCGCCGGCGGCCATGATGACCAACTTCTGCCATGACTTCTTCTGGTAGAAGAGCCGGCCATTGTCCTCGGCCCGGATGTTCTGCCACTCGGCGGCCCGGGCGTTGTCGGCGATGGCTCGGAACGGGCTGGTGCTGTACGCGCGGACCTGGCCCGGCCGATCCTTGGCGGGCGGGAACATCCCGACAAACCGCACGTACCCGCCGAGCGGAACCAACTTGACGCCGTACTCAGTCTCTCCGCGCCGGCGAGACCAAAGGGTGCGCCCGAAGCCGATGAAGTACTGGGTGGTCTTGACGTCGAACCGCTTGCCCGGCACGAGATGGCCGAGCTCGTGCAGCGCGATCGAAGCCATCACCAGCGCGAAGAACCCCAGCGCCCCGGCCAGATAGATGACGATGTCCAACTAGCGTCCCAACTCCATCACTGTCCCGCTCCCGGCGGTCGAGAGCAGGGCTGCGGCCCGCTGACGAGCCCAGCCGTCAGCCGCAAGCACGACTTCGACGGTGAGGTCATCGCTGCCGACCAGGCCAGAGCCTACGTCGGCGACCAACCCGGGATGGGCCGGTCGAAGCCCGGCATGCTCGCCGAGGACCCGTTCGACAATTGCCAGAATGTCGAGGAATCCGATTCGGCCGTCATGGAACGCGTCCACGCACTCCTCGTTCGCCGCGTTGAACACAGCCGGTGCAGTGCCACCCAACTTTCCTGCCGAGCGAGCCAGCTCCACCGCTGGAAAAGCCTCGACGTCCAGGGGCTCGAACGTCCACGCTGTCGCCGCTGTCCAGTCACAGGAACGGGCCACACCCGGCAGCCGGTCGGGCCAGCTGAGGGCCAGGGCTATTGGCAGTTTCATATCTGGCGGCGAGCACTGGGCGAGGGTGGAGCCGTCCACGAATTGCACCATGGAATGGACTGTGGATTGGGGATGGACCACGACGTCAATCCGGTCCAGCGGCACGCCGTACAGCAGGTGGGCCTCGAGCAGTTCCAACCCCTTGTTCACCAGGGTGGCCGAGTTCGTCGTGACCACCCGCCCCATCGCCCAGGTCGGGTGAGCCAGCGCCTCCGCCGGCGTGACCGCAACAAGCTCCTTCCGCGCACGGCCACGAAATGGCCCCCCGCTGGCGGTGAGGATCAGCCGGTCGACCTCTGAGGCTTGGCCGCCTCGTAGGCATTGGGCCAGGGCGGAGTGCTCGGAGTCGACCGGGACGATCTGGCCTTCTGCGGCTGCCGAGGTGACCAGGCGGCCGCCGATGACGAGCGACTCCTTGTTGGCCAGCGCCAGCACACTTCCCGACCTGAGAGCAGCGAGCGTCGGAGGGAGGCCGGTCGAGCCGGTGATGCCATTGAGAACCACGTCGCATGGAATCTCCGCGAGCTGGGTCGCGGCATCGGCCCCGGCAAGAATCCGGGGCAGCTGCAGCCCGCCGGTAGCCCAGCCGCGCTTGCTCGCCTCCGCATAGAGGGCAAGCTGCAAGTCCTGTACCGCGGTGGCCCTGCTGACCGCGACCGAACGGGCTCCGGTGTCCAGCACCTGCCGAGCCAACAAGCCGATGTTCGAGCCGCCGGCTGCAAGCCCGACGATCCGAAAATCAGCTGGGTGCTCGGCCACCACCTCCAATGCCTGCGTGCCGATCGACCCGGTACTGCCCAAGACCACAACGTCACGCACGCCGCAAGTCTGCCGCAATAAGGACGGACCAGCGGCGCGGCAGAAGCACTGCCCGACATGGCGGCCGCTGACAAGCCGCCGACCAAGCCGTCACACCGTCGAGTTTTCAAAGTGTCCTCCAAGGCCGTTTCCAGGCGCCTGCCAGCTTGCCGGCGGAACCTCGGGCGTGACCAAGAGCCGGCCCCTAGAGCCGGCAACACAGGAGAGGGAGTGGAGACGTGTCACGACCGAGGAAAGCATTGCTAGCTTCGGCGGCGGTCGGGGTGACCGCAATTGGTGCAGCCGTGGGAGTCGCGAGCTTGGCAAGCGCCGACCCAACGGCGACACCGAGCCCTTCGGCGACATCGACCCCATTAGGCACTCCGTCGACCGGAACACCGGACTCCGGCCGGCGCGGCGGCCCCGACCGCGGGCCTCGCAGCGAGCAACTGGCCGAGCAGCTGGCCAGCAAGCTCGGCGTCAGCCAGGAGCAGGTGGAAACCGCGCTTGCCGATATCTGGGAGGAGAACCGGTCTCTCACCGAGCCAGATCCTGGCCAGCGGCCGGATCCGGCTGAGCGTGCCGCCACCCTCGCCAAGGCACTGGCAAGCAAGCTGGGCATCGACGAAGCGCAGGTGAAGGCCGCGATCGATGAGATTCGGACCGAACGGCAGGCCGAGCGGGCCGCAGCATTGAAATCCAGGCTCGACGCGGCGGTTCAGGCTGGGACGCTAACCCAGGCTGAAGCCGACGCCGTCCAGAAGGCGGTTGAGAAAGGTGTCATTCACGGCGATCGGTGACAGCCGATGCCAACCCGGTCCGGACGACGTCGACAAGGGAGGCGGCGCTCTTATTGGCGAAGAGATCTTCCAGCATGACCGGTGATCCGTCCGGGCCGGTCAGCGGCACTCGCCAGTTCGGGTATTCGTCGATGGTGCCGGGCTGGTTCTGAGCGCGTCGATCCTGCACGGCGTCGGTAAGCGCAAGGCAGAGCAGCCGGGACGGCGTCCAGGTCAGATAGCGGTGAAGGGCGCGGATGGTCTCCGCGACGTCCGCGTCCTCTGCCAGCGCACCTCGGTCTCGCAGATTGTTCAACCATGCCAAGCGATCCTTCTCATCAGCCTCGAGCTCCTCCTCAAGAGACCGGGTGAGCACGCCGAGTTCCTGTCGCAACTGCACGTGGTCGCCGTCCAGATAGGCAGCCGTTGGCGGCAGGTCGTGGGTGGTGACCGAAGCGAGACAGTACTCCCGCCACCATTCCGGCCGCAGCGGTGCATCGCCGGCATCCCACTCGAACTCGAACCACAGGATCGACGTACCGAGAATGCCCCGCTCGCGTAGATAGTCGCGTACCCAGGGCTCGACGGTCCCCAGGTCTTCGCCGACAACGACTGCCTCGGCGCGGTGCGCCTCCAGGGCCAGAATTCCGATCATCGCCTCGTGGTCGTAGCGAACGTAGGTGCCTTCGGTAGGCAGGGAACCGTCCGGTATCCACCACAGCCGGAATAGCCCGATGACGTGATCGACCCGGATGCCTCCGGCATGCCTCAGAATCGTCCGGACCATCTCGCGAAATGGAGCGTATGCGTTCTCGGCGAGCCGGTCGGGCCGCCAGGGCGGCTGCGTCCAGTCCTGGCCGTTCTGGTTGTACGGGTCGGGCGGCGCCCCCACGCTGATTCCGCGGGCATAGACGTCCTGCAGGCTCCAGACATCTGAACCGCTCGGATGGACACCAACGGCCAGGTCGTGCATGATCCCCAGGCCCATCCCAGCTCGGCGGCCCGCTTGTTGAGCCGAAGCGAACTGCTCATCCAACTGCCATTGCAGCCAGCATTCGAAGTCGACCTCACGGGCATGGTCTAGGCGGAACTGCTCGACTGCTGCCGAATCCGGGTATCGCAGCTCTGGCGGCCAATCATGGAAACGTTTGCCATAGTGCGTGGCCAGCACCGCCCACGTCGCGAAGTCCTCCAGGCCTCGACCTTCCCGCCGCCGGTATGCGTCGAAGGCGATTTGGCGGCCGGGACTGCGGTGAACATTGAAAACAACCGACAGCGCCTTGCGCTTCGCCTTCCATGCCCGGTCGCGATCGATGGGTGCAGCCGGATCGAACGCTAGAAAGAATTTCTCCCGGCGGTGATTGATCTTGCGTCGTTGTTTTTCAGTGGCTGACGCGTATTCCGGAATGCGCTCGACTCGAAGGTAGAGCGGGTTGGCGAAGCGACGGCTGGTCGGCAGGTAGGGCGAAGGTTCCATGGGTGCAACCGGCTCGGCAGCATGCATCGGATTGACCAATACGTAGTCACAGCCGTGCTCGGCGGCCGACCAGACTGCAAGGTCCTCGAGGTCGGTCAGGTCCCCCACTCCCCACGACTGCGCGGAGCGGACGCTGTAGAGCTGGGTCGCAATGCCCCAACCGCGGCGGTCCGCCAGCTGTTCGGGAAGACCCAGCCAAGCCGGCGTGATGACCAGCGGCATCGATGATTCGGCGTCGCTGCTGCGAGCTCGCAGTGTGTGATAGCCAAGGGGCAGATCTTCCGGCAGCTCGAAGGCGGCTTCGCCGACCCAGCGACCTTCGATTTCCCGCGGCGGTGTCCAGTTCTCCAGCTGGTGGATATTGTCGCGACGCCCGCCAGCCTCCAGGTCGATCCACACCTCGACCGGGTCGCCATGGGTGACATGCACCCACACCGAGGCCGTGCGGTGCTGCCGCAAGGCCAGGAATTCCGGGAGCATCCGAATCCAAGGCGCTCGATGTCGCTCGGCGAGAGCATGCCAGGCGGCCGCCGACGTAGAGGCGTCGATTCCAAGGCCACCTAAAACCTTGACGATGGTCTCAGGTGGAACCACCTGATGCCTGCCCTGCCAATCCCAATAGTCGGTGGCGATCTGGTACGCCTCCGCCAACTCCACAAGTGCCTGGTGGTGTTCCGTCGCTGCGTCGAGTTCCGCCACGGCGCAATCCTTGCGGCGCCTACCAACGACTGCAACCGCCCCCTCGAGGGTTGCCGGCACCTCTAGGCTGCAGGGATGGATCAGCGACGCACGCTGCTCGTACTCCGCCATGCGAAAACCGAAGACACCCGACCGGGAAGCCGGGACCCCGAACGACGGCTCACTTCCGATGGCGAACGCCAGGCAGCTGAGGCGGGCGATCACCTGAGAAGGCAGGAGACCAGCGTTGACACCGTGCTGTGTTCCAGCGCCGTCCGCGCGCGGCAGACGCTCGACCTGCTGATGCTGGGTGATCAGGTCGCCCCGGAGCGCATCGAGATCTCCGACCGTTTCTACAACGCGGGCACCGACACGCTGATTGAGGCCATCCGCGAGCTTGGCGATGACTGCCGCGTCGCTCTGCTAATCGGGCATGCCCCCGGTGCACCGGGTCTGGTCTACGAGATGACCGATCCGACCACGTCGGCCGTGGAGGCTGTTGCGGCCATCGATGGTCGCTTTCCCGCCGCCGCACTGGCCAGGCTGGAGTTCGACGGCGACTGGTCCGAACTCGAAGCGTGCTCGCTTGTCTCGGTCTGGATGCCCGGTTCTTCCGACGCATGAGAGTTGTCGTTCTCTCCGACACGCACAGCCCGCGACGCTGGAAGCGCTGCCCGACGGCGGTGGCCGAGCACCTGCGAGGGGCGGATCTGATCTTGCATGCTGGCGACGTCTGCACCGCAGAGGTCCTGATTGAGCTGAGCTCGTATGCGCCAGTCCAGGCAGTGCTCGGCAACAACGACTTGCCTGAGGTGGCCGAGTGGGGAGCGCCGGAGATCCTGGAGCTTGACCTGGACGGTCTCAAGATCGGCATGATCCATGACAGCGGTCAGGCAGATGGCCGCATAGAACGCATGCGACGACGCTTTCCTGATGCCAATCTTGTGATCTTCGGCCACTCACACATTCCGATGGACGCCGAGGCAGCCGGCATTCGCATCTTCAACCCCGGATCGCCGACCGACAAGCGCCGCCAGCCCTGCGGCACTCTCGGAGTGCTCCAGACCAGTGCCGGGCAACTCACCGAAGCCCGCATCGTGGCGCTCCCTTAGCGCAATTACGGCCGCGCGGCCAGTTGGCCACAAGCGCCGTCGATTTCACGGCCACGGGTGTCGCGCACCGTCACCGGAATACCTCTTGCTTGCAGCCTCCTCACGAACTCGTCCTCGTCCCGGCGTCGGGATGCGGTCCAGATCGAGCCGGGCGTTGGGTTCATCGGAATCAGATTGACGTGCACCCAACCCCAGTTGCCCCGCCGCCGCAGCACTCGGGCCAGCAGATCGGCCCGGAACGCCTGGTCATTCACATCGCGGATCAAGATGTACTCGATCGATACCCGCCGCTTGGTGAGCCGGGCATAATCCCAAGCCGCGTCGACCACTTCCTGAACATTCCATCGGGTGTTGATCGGTACCAACTCATCACGGAGTTCGTCGTCTGGGGCGTGTAGCGACAGCGCCAGCGTGACCGGGATGCCTTCGGTCGCGAGCTGCTGCATCCGGGGGACAAGCCCCACAGTGGAGACCGTGATCCCGCGAGCACTCAGTCCCAGACCGTCCGGAGTGGGAGTGACCAGTTGCCGGACCGCATCGATGACGGGCTTGTAATTGGCAAGCGGTTCCCCCATGCCCATGAAGACCACGTTGTCGATCCACCCTCGACCGCCCGGGACGTGTCCCCGGTCCAGCTTCCGTGCGCCGTCCATCACCTGCTCAACGATCTCGGCGGTGCTCAGATTGCGTTGCAGACCGCTCTGCCCAGTCGCGCAGAACGGACAGGCCATGCCACAGCCGGCCTGGCTCGATACGCACATCGTGGTCCGGTCCGGATAACGCATCAGGACGCTCTCGACCAAGGCGCCGTCGTGCAGCCGCCACAGGGTCTTCACCGTGGTGCCACCATCGGAATTCAGCTCCCGGACCGGAGTGAGCAGCTCGGGCAGGAATTTCTGCCCCAGGGAGTCACGAACGTTCGCCGGCAAGTCGGTCCACTCGCTGGGGTCCGTACCCAAGCCTTCGAAGTAGTGGGCCGATAGCTGCCGCGCCCGAAACGCCCGGTGTCCGGCTGCCTCGACGTACTCACGTCGTTGGGCCGGAGTGAGATCAGCCCAATGTCTCGGCGGCTGACCTCGCCGAGGGACCTGTACCACCAGCCTGGGCGCAGTCGCGGGAGAGTCAAGGGGAGTCGATCCCCCCAAGATGCGTCGTTCGCTCATCCGCCCGGGACCAACAGGTACATGATCAACCAGGCTACCGGGGCGGCGAAGAGGAGCGAATCGAGACGATCCATGACTCCCCCGTGCCCGGGCAGGAAGGAACTCATGTCCTTGATCCCGAGGTCTCTCTTGATCATTGATTCGATCAGGTCACCACAGGTACCGACCACGACCAGGGCGACGCCGAGCACGACCCCCACCCAGAAGGGCACCTTGAGACCGAAGATTGCTGTGCCCACAGCGGCGCCCACGCCGAAAATCAGCGAGCCGGTCAGGCCCTCCCACGTCTTCTTCGGGCTGATGGTCGGCGCCATCGGATGCTTGCCGAACAGGACCCCGGCGATCAATCCGCCGGTGTCGCTCATCGCCACTATCAGGATGAATGCCACGATTCGCGCGGCGCCGTTCTCGCCAGCCAGCATCAGCACGGTGAACGAGCCAAGCAGCGGCACGTAGGCGATGATCATCAGGCTTGCCGCGACGTCGCGCACATACCCGACCGAGCCCTGCGGAATCCGCCAGATCATCGCTGCGAGCACCGTTCCCGCTATACAGATCAGGACCAGTCCGATCATCGGTACGGCAAGTGAGACGAGCTCACCGAAGACGTACGGCACGACCGCAACAACCCCGCAGCCCGCAAGGATTGGCGCCAGCCCCGCGTTCAGGCCTTGCCTTTGCAGCTCACGTTGGAGCTCGCGTGCTGCGGCAGCTGTCGCGGCCGCCACAAGAAACACGAAGCCCAGCTGGAAGAAAATCAGGAATAGGGCTGCCAGAACTCCGAAGCCGACTCCTACTCCGATGGCTGCCGGCAGAGATCTGCCTGCCCGGCGAGTCGCCTTTACCCGACGGCTCTCGACCGGCGGGTCAGCGGGGGCCGTCACCGGATTGCTCGTCGTCACCTAGACCTCGAGAAGCTCAGCTTCCTTGTGCTTGAGGACCTCATCGACCTCGTCGGTGTGCCGTTTGGTGGAGGCATCGAGCTGTTTCTCGGCTCGGATCACCTCGTCCTCTCCGACTTCCTTGTCCTTGACCATCTTGTCCAGCGCCTCTTTCGCCGCACGTCGCGCGGCCCGAATCGAGATCCGAGCGTCCTCAGCCTTGTGCTTGGCGAGCTTCGTGTACTCCTTGCGTCTCTCTTCGGTGAGCTGTGGCAATGTGATCCGGATCGTGTTGCCGTCGTTGGACGGGTTCACCCCGAGGTCTGAGTTACGGATGGCTTTTTCAATGGCGGTCATTGCGGAGCGGTCGTACGGCGTGATCAGAACGACCCGCGCATCGGGCACATGGAATGTGGCGAGCTGTTGCAGCGGGGTCTGAGTACCGTAGTAGTCGGCGGTGATTTTGGCGAACATCGCCGGGTGGGCACGACCGGTACGAATCGCCGCGAACTCCTCCTTGGCGTGCTCGATCGCGTGGGCCATCTTGGTCTCGGCTTCGCGAATGATGTCGGAGATCACGAGAATCTGCTCCTAGCGACTTAGGCGTGGACGATCGTACCGATTTTCTCACCCGCAATCACTCGGACGATGGATCCGTCGGTATCCAGGCTGAAGAAGATCATCGGCAGCTTGTAGTCCCGAGCCATGCTGATCGCGGTCGCATCGGCAACTTTGAGGTCACGGGCCAAGAAGTCGTCGTAGGTAAGCTCGTCGAACTTGGTCGCGCCGGGATGCTTGTGCGGGTCGGCGTCGTAAACACCGTCGACCCCCTGCTTGCCCATCAGCAGCACCTCGGCACCGATCTCCAGCGCACGCTGTGCGCCGACCGTGTCAGTCGAGAAGTAGGGCAGACCTGAGCCGGCCCCGAAGATAACGACCCGTCCCTTCTCCAGGTGACGCTCGGCGCGACGCGGTATATACGGCTCAGCGATCTGGCCCATGGTGATCGCGGTCTGCACGCGGGTCTGGACGTCCAGCTTTTCAAGGAAGTCCTGCAATGCCAGGCAATTCATCACCGTACCGAGCATGCCCATATAGTCCCCGCGGTCCCGCTCCATCCCGTGAAGCTGCAATTCGGCGCCCCGAAAGAAGTTGCCGCCACCGACGACGACGGCGACCTGGACACCTGACCGGACAACCTCGGCAATCTGGCTCGCCAGGCCGGCAACGATGTCTGGATCGACGCCGACCTTCCCGCCACCGAAGACCTCTCCGGACAACTTGAGCAGTACTCGCTTGTAAGGACTGGTCACGAAACCTCCGGTGACGGGTTGAAGACTCCAGAGCTCAGGCGCCGGACGCCTCGAATCGGACGAACCGCTTGATCGACACGCCGGCCTCGGCAAGCAGCTTGCCGACCGGAGTCTTGTTGTCGGTGACCGATGGCTGGTCAAGCAGAGCCACATCCTTGAAGAAGGCGTTGACCCGACCGCCGACGATCCTTGGCACCGCTTGCTCCGGCTTGCCCTCTTCCTTGGCGGTGGCCTCGGCGATCCGACGCTCGTTCTCCACCAGCTCGGCCGGCACCTCGTCACGGTTGAGGTATTGCGGCCGCATCGCCGCGATCTGCATCGCGACGGTCCTTGCAGCCGCTTCGTCCGATCCGTCGTACTCGACCAGGACGCCCACCTGCGGTGGCAGATCAGACGCCCGCCGGTGCAGGTAGACCGCAGTCCTGCCGTCGAAGTACGCTGCGGCGCTTACTTCCAACTTCTCCCCGATCTTTGCCGCCAGTTCCTGGATCGCTTCGGCCACGGTCCGGCCGGACGGCAGGGCGGCCGCATTGGCGGCCTGGACCGAATCCGCGCGGCTAGCAGCTGCCGCCTTAACCGCTTCGGCTGCCAAGGCCTGGAATTCCTGGTTCTTGGCGACGAAGTCGGTTTCGGCGCCCAGCTGCAGCAGTGCGCCATCGTGGTAGGCCACTAACCCGTTCGTCGCCGAACGCTCCGAGCCGCGCTTGGCGGCCTTGGCTTGGCCGCTGACGCGCAGGATATCGATGGCCTTGTCGAAATCGCCCTCGGCTTCGGTCAGAGCGCGCTTGGCATCCATCATGCCGGCGCCGGTTGAATCCCGAAGCTTCTTGACGTCGACCGCGGTGATCGTTGGCATATCTGTTCGGTAATCCCCTTGTTGCGTGTTGTTTCCGTGCGACTGGTTTGATCTAGTTGTTGACCGGCTGGTCAAGCTGCCGCTCCACGTCGACGGCAGCATCCGCGGCGGCTTCGGCGAGTTCCGCCGCGTCCTCAGGCTGCTCCTCACCAGGAGTGGGCGCGGCGTCGGCTGCTGGAATGTCGTGCGCGACGGCCGGGGAGGGTTCCTGAGAGGCGCCCAGTAGCTCGCGCTCCCAGTCCGGCATCGGTTCAACCTCGGCCTCAGCCCCGGTCTGGACGCCGCCCGAGCGGGCCATCAGACCTTCGGCGACGGCATCGGCAACCACCCGGGTCAGCAGCGATATGGATCTGATCGCATCGTCGTTACCCGGGATCGCGAAGTCCACCTCGTCCGGATCACAGTTGGTGTCAAGGATGCCGATGATCGGGATCCGAAGCTTCCGGGCCTCGTCCACGGCCAGATGCTCTTTTTTGGTGTCAACGATCCAGACTGCCTGTGGCGTCTTGGTCATGTCCCGGATGCCGCCCAAAGCCTTTTCCAGCTTCTCCTTCTCGCGTCGCAGGCCGAGCACTTCCTTCTTGGTCAGTCCGGAGTTGGCGACATCGTCGAAGTCCATGCCCTCCAGCTCCTTGAGCCGCTGGATCCGCTTGATCACCGTATGGAAGTTGGTGAGCATGCCACCCAGCCAACGTTGATTGACGTAAGGCATGCCGACACGCGTTGCCTGCTCGGCGATCGCCTCCTGAGCCTGTTTCTTGGTCCCCACGAGGAGAATTTGGCCCCCCCGGGCGACGGTGTCCTTGATGAACGCGTAGGCCCGATCGATGTAGGTCAGCGACTGTTGCAAGTCGATGATGTAGATGCCGTTGCGCTCGGTGAAAATAAAGCGCTTCATCTTCGGGTTCCACCGACGGGTCTGGTGCCCGAAGTGGACGCCGCTCTCAAGGAGCTGACGGGTCGTGACGACGGCCATGGCCGTTTCCTCTCCTTACCGGGCAGGCGAGAGCCCGGCGTACGGTTTCTCGGCGCCGAGCCTTTCGACGCCGCCTGATGCCCGCACGACACAGACTCGCCCCTGCTCCGCCGGGCCGAGACCGGATGTGCCGCGTACATGCTTCGGGCATGCGAAGTCAGTCCAGGTGGACTGCCGCGGAGAGCTTAGCGCTTCGACGTTACCGGAGAAAGTTGTGCACATTGTTCCGTCGGCCTGGTACCAGGATCCACAGATCCATTCAACCCCGAACGATCGACCGGCCGATCGGCAATGTATCGACATGTCGGTCGTGCGCCCATTCATCCTGGCCGTCGCGGTCCTGATGGCGATCATCTCGGAGGCGGCCAGCGCGTCAGCCCTGCCGCGACTTCCCGCGTTGGGAGTCTGGCCATTGGACGGGCGGCCCGAGGTGACACGGGGATTCGATCCACCGGTTCAGCGCTGGAATGCGGGTCATCGAGGTGTGGACCTGGCTGCACGGGTCGGAACCCTGGTACGGGCAGCCGCTGGGGGCACGGTTCGGTTTGCCGGCACCATTGCCGGACGCGGCGTCGTAGTGGTCGATCACGGCTCCGTGCGAAGCATTTACGAACCCGTCCTCCCCGCTGTCGACGCTGCAGCGACCGTCGCCGCCGGACAGGTGATCGGCCGGATCGGGCTCGGCTCGCATTGCTCCTCCAGCTGTCTGCATTGGGGGCTGCGACGTGGCGAGGAATACCTCAATCCCCTGCAACTTCTCGACGACCACAGCGGATCCGTACGGCTGGTCGGCGCCGCTCAGCGTGATGTGGCAACGGCGGCCGCCGCAGCGCGAGCCGCCGAGATCGCCCGGTTCCCCACCCCGGCGACACTGCCGACTTCAGCTGGATCGGCAGGAAATCACGGATTTGTTTCACCAGTGCCCGGCGCGATCACATCGGGATTCGGCATGCGATTCCATCCCGTTCTCCGGACGTGGAAGCTGCACGACGGCACAGACATCGGCGCCGCTTGTGGCACACCGATCCGGGCGCCGTACACGGGACGGGTCAGCTCTGCCTACTACAACGCCGGCTACGGCAACCGCCTCATGATCGATCACGGGGTCGTCGGCGGCCGGCGGGTGATCACCGGCCTGAACCACGCGACCCGTTATGTCGTCGGCGTCGGCCAACCGGTCAGCCAGGGCCAGGTTCTCGGCTACGTCGGCAGCACCGGCTTTTCGACGGGATGCCATCTGCACCTGATGATCTGGCTGGACGGCGTTGTGGTGGATCCGATGACCTGGCTGTAACCACCACGATGCCTGAGCCTGTCTGAGCGTGCTGGTGCTAGGCCCTCGGATGGGCCTGCTGGTAGGCCGTACGAAGCCGGTCGTTGGTGACGTGGGTGTAGATCTGGGTCGTCGCGAGCGAAGCGTGCCCGAGCATTTCCTGCACGCTCCGCAGGTCGGCACCGCCTTCCAGCAGATGGGTTGCCATGGCGTGCCGGAGGCCATGCGGACCGAGGTCAGGAGCCCCTTCCACGACTCCAAGGGCGCGGTGGACGATCCGGCGCACCACCCGCTGATCAATCCGCCGGCCATGCAGGCCGAGAAAGATCGCGGTGCCGGACTCGGTTGTCGCCAGTTCCTCCCGAGGCTGTCCCAACCACACCTCGAGCGCACACAGCGCAGGCCGGCCAACCGGAACGCTTCGTTCCTTGCGCCCTTTGCCTGTTACCCGTACGGTGCCGTGTTGGATGTCCAGATCGTCGATGTTCAGCCCGACGAGTTCAGAAACCCGGATGCCCGTCGCATAGAGCAGCTCCAAAATGGCCACGTCTCGGCGAGAAGCCGGTCCCCCTGCCTCAGTTGTTAGCGCAATCGCGGCTGCAAGCATCTCAGCCGCGTCGGCCTGCCCGAGAGTGGCTGGAAGTTTTCGTACCGTCTTCGGTGAACGCAGTTTCGCGGCCGGATTGCTCGCCGCGTGCCCGACTTCGTGTGCCCAGGCCAGAAACATCCGTACGGCCGCGGCCCGGCGTTGCAGTGTCGCGCGAGATTGACCCAGCGACTGCTGCTTGGCAAGCCAGCTCCGGAGGCTGCCCAGCGACGCGTGGTCCAGCGAGCCTATCCCGAGCCGCTGAAGGTGCACCAGGAATCCGGATATGTCACCTGAGTACGCGCGAACCGTGTGTGTGGAGTGGTTGCGGTTGAGTCGAAGATGCCGGACATAATCGCCCAGCACGGCGGCATATGCCGGACTCAACTCCTCCCCGGGCTCCACGACACCACGATCAGCGCAAGGGCCGACCCGCACAAGCCGCCACTCCGCTAACCGGTTTTCAGTCAGATCGGACGGTAGCTTTGGTCCGTGAATCCGACCCCAGAGCTGAGCGTTGCGGACCTCAGAACGGGTGGCCGAGTCCTGCCGATCGTGCGCTGGGGAACCCCGGTGATGCACGCCATGACCAGGCCGGTTCGGGGGTTCGATGATGACTTGCATCAACTCATTCGAAGCATGTTCGCCACCATGTATGCAGCCGAGGGCGTCGGACTAGCCGCAACTCAGGTCGGCGTTGACCTGGCGCTCTTCGTCTTCGATTGCGTGGACGAATCCGAGGTCCGCCAGATCGGCGTGGTGTGCAACCCGCAGGTTTTGCTGCCCGAAGGCAAGGATCGAAAGCTCGAAGCATCAGACGAGGGCTGCCTTTCCCTCCCGGGCGCATTCATAGAGCTGGCCCGGCCGAACCAGGCCACATGTCGCGGCGTCGATGCCTTCGGCAACCCGATCGAGGTGCTCGGTACTGGGCTGCTTGCCCGTTGCCTTCAGCACGAGACCGACCACTTGAACGGCATCGTCTTCGGCGACCGGCTTTCCAGCCGAGCACGAAAAAAGCTCAACCAGATCCATGCCGAGGCCGCCGACCGCTATCCGCGTGACTGGCCGGTGTCCCCCCGCGTCCCTACTGAGTCCGAGCCGAGTACGTAGCAGGCGATCGCCGCGGCTGCCGAGACATTAAGTGAGTCGACGCCCGGAGACATCGGAATTCGCGCCCGAAGGTCCGCGCTGCGTGCCCAACTCGCGGACAGTCCTGCACCTTCAGTGCCGAGCAGAATTGCGATCTTCTGGTCCGCGCCCACTTGGGCATGAACAGCCTCGAGGTCCGCAGCGTCATCCGCCAGGCTCAAGGCAACGGTCCGGAAGCCAGCACCTCGAAGCAATTGGGGAGTTCCCGCCCAGTCGGTCAGTCGTGCCCAAGGCAGCGAGAACACCGCCCCCATGCTGACCTTGATCGCACGGCGGTAGAGCGGGTCGGCTGCCCGTGGCGCGAGCAATACGCCGTCCCAACCCAGACCCGCCGCGTTCCGCACGATCGCACCGACGTTGGTGTGATCGACAACATCCTCGATGACGACAATCCTGGGTAGCGCCAGCAGGTCCTCGACTTGATGGCGCTGCTCGCGATGGAGGGATCCAAGGGCGCCCCGATGGACATGGAATCCGGTGACGTCCTCGGCGACGCGTTCGGTCACCAGGTAGATGGGAACTTCCGGCCACCTTTGGGTCAGATCGACAAGCCCGGCGAGCCAGCGCTCGGTGAGCAGGAACGACTTCGGCCGGTAACCGGCTTCGACCGCACGGCGAATCACTTTTTCGCCCTCGGCGATGAACAGCCCTCGTTCAGTTTCCACAAGCCTGCGCAATGACGCGTCACGCAACCTGACGTAGTCCGACAGCCGGGGATCGTCGGCGCCATCGATCACGGCGATGCCCACAATCCCCCAGCCTACGGTGGTCAACCGGGACGCAGGCCGCAAGGGAATCGAGCTGCTCCTAGTCTGAGCCGGTGGCCGAAGACTCCATAACCCTCGGCAGCCCCAGTTGGCTTCCAGCACGTGATCATCCCGAGCTGCTCGCCGAGCCAGTTCGCGCAGCGATCGCGGATCAGCGCATGACCTGTTACGTGGCAGCCATCGAGCCGACGCTGGCCGACACGGCAGCATTCTGCGAGCAATACCAGGTACCGCTTGCCGTATCGGCGAACTGCGTGGTCGTCGCCGGTCGCCGCGCCGAAACATCCACGATGGCGGCGTGCCTGGTGCTGGCAACTGATCGGGCCGATATCAACAAGACAGTCCGCCGGCATCTTGACCTGCGCAAGATCTCCTTCGCCAGCATGGCCGACGCCGTGGCTCAGACAGGTATGGAGTATGGGGGCATCACGCCGATCGGGCTGCCACCGGACTGGCCGATCTTGGTCGATGATCAGGTAGCCAGGTCCGACTGGATCGTGATCGGCAGCGGCATCCGCGGCAGCAAGATCGCGATCAAGGGGGCCGATGTGGCAGCTCTGCCGGGCACGGACGTTATGAGCATCACTCAGTAGTCCATCGGAGACTGCTGGACCGTCAGGGCTGCGCGAACCTGCCACTTCGCGCGAACCCGCCACGTTGAGCCCCGCGGGTACACCTTGAGCCCCGGATACGAGGCTCAAGGTGGCGCTACGGGGCTCAAAGTCGATCTGGTAAAGGGTCGGTCGACCTCATTCCCAGACAAGGCTGATGATCGCCACCACCCCGACCGCAACGATGACCACCCGATAGAGCGTCGCCGGTAGCCTCCGGCCGACCCTGCCCCCGAGCTGCGCTCCCAGCACCGAACCAACTGCAATGGCGGCCGCAGCCGCCCAGTTCACTCGTGCCTCCTCCTGGGCGGTTGGCACGAAGGTGATGATCACGAAGAGAACGCCGGCCACCCCGTTCACGATCGCCGCCAGCACATTCTTGACGGCGTTTATTCGGGCCAGCGACTCCACCAACCCAATGCCCATGACCCCGATCAGCAAGACACCCTGGGCGGCACCGAAGTAACCCCCATAGACACCGGTCAGCAGAATGGCCAACCACAACCAGAACCCGCCGTGCGGGCCGGGTTCATCGGTGGAGAGCCGCACTCGCCGAGCAACGATTCGCCGGGTCAGGGCAGGCTGAATGATGACCAGGAGGCAGCCGACGCCGATCAGCACTGGGACTATGGCGTCGAACGCCTCAGAAGGCAGCCATAACAGCAGCAGGGCACCCACAATGCCGCCGATAAGTGATGCCGTCCCAAGGCGGAGCACTCGTATCCATTGCCCATTCAGTTCGGTGCGCATCGAGTGTGCACCCGACACCGAACCAGGCGCGAGTCCCACAGTGTTGGACATGTTGGCTGTGACCGGCGGTATCCCCAGCGCCAGCAAGGTGGGAAAGGTGATCAAGGTTCCCGATCCCACCACGGTGTTGATCAGGCCCGCAGCCGCACCGGCCACAACCAGGGCCAGCAGCTCGAGCCAAGTCACTGCGGCGGGCTAGGCGGCACCTGAGTAGAGTACGGCTGAAACTGCTCGGCCCCGGACCCGCTGTCGGAGACGGCCGGTTCGGCATGACCGTTGGGTCCGGCGGACACCGCCGGTTGGTCGGCTGTGCCACGAGGCAGGGATCGCTCGCCGCGAAGCGGTTTCTCCAGTTCGGCGGCTTCCTCGATCGCCTCCTGTACGGTCCGCTGTGCTTCGGCTTCCTCCTCGGCGTTCTGTCTCGCGATCTCGCTCGCCACGTCTACCTCAGGTGGAGGCTTGAAGTCGCCGTTGGCGACCGCCGGGATGGCCGAGCTGATCTTGCTCGCGGCACTGCCGAGACCCTTCAGCGCATCGTTGAGCTCGCTCGGCACGATCCACACCTTGTTGGCGTCACCGCGCGCAATGGTCGGGAGCATCTGCAGATACTGGTAGGCCAGCAGGGCTTGGTCGGGCTGGCCGGCGTGGATCGCGTTGAAAACCGTCGTTATGGCTTGGGCCTCACCTTCAGCATGCAGCATCTGCGCCTGCCTATCGGCCTGAGCTCGCAATACTGCGGCCTCCCGATCGCCTTGCGCCCGCAGGATCGCTGACTCCTTTTCACCGCTTGCGGAAAGGATCTGCGACTGCCGCTGGCCCTCCGCGATCAGGATGGCGGCCCGCTTGTCGCGCTCGGCCCGGGCACCCTTCTCCATCGCGTCCCGAATGGTCGCCGGTGGTTCGATTGCCCGCAGCTCCACTCGGTTTACTTTGATACCCCATTTGCCGGTTGCTTCATCCAGCACGACCCGCAACTGTTGGTTGATCTGCTCCCGGCTGGTCAGCGCCTGCTCGAGATCAAGACCGCCGATGATATTTCGCAAGGTCGTCATCGTCAGCTGTTCGATGGCCTGGACGTAATTCTGCGCCTCGTAGGCGGCGCGTACCGGGTCGATGATCTGGAAAAAGATCACCGAATCTATGTTGACCATCAGGTTGTCCTCGGTGATGACACCCTGGGGCGGAAACGGCACGACGTTCTCCCGCATGTCGATGTTGTAGCGAACCTTGTCCAACAGCGGCACGACCAGATGGGGGCCCGGCTCCAGCGTGCGGTTGAACTTCCCCAGCCGCTCGACAAGTCCGACCCGCTGCTGCCGGATGACCCGAACCGCGTTGGCAATAAAGAAGATCACCGCGAGCGCTATCACAAGCGCAACGATCAATGAGGTGACGTCCACTTCAGTCCTATCCGCAGAACCCGTTTGGGTTCAGCCTGTTCTCAACCCCAGCTCTTTAAGGCAGTGCGCCGTGTTTGGGGTAGACCACGGCGATGGCTCCGTCGATCTCGTAGACCTCGATCTCAGTGCCCTGCTCGATCACCACCTCGGAGATGTACGGGCGGGCCGTCCAGCTCTGCCCGTCAACCTTGATCTCGCCACCGTGCTTGTCGATCTGGGATACGGCGATGCCAGTGCTGCCGACGAGTTTCGCAGTCGAGGAGCGGTAGCCCGGCATGTTGCGTACCCGTTTCATCAACGTCGGTCGCAGCAGAAGCAGCATCAGGACCGATACCCCGGCAGCACTCAGAATCTGTAGCCACCACAGCCCGGGAGCGAGAACCGCCACAGCTGCACCGGCCAGCGCACCCACCGCGAGCATGATCAACACTAGGTCGAGCGACAGGATTTCGGCGACACCCAACAGGAATGCAAGGCTGAGCCAGATCGCCCAGCCATTGTCACCCAGCCAGTCGGTCAAGTTCTCTCCCACGGTGCACCCGCCTCACCATCAATGGTGCCATCTTGATTGTGTCCGCTTGAGCGATCGCACCACCGCACCCCATCAGACCGCCCGGGCGACCCATCGGCCATCGGATTCCGTCAACTCAAGCGGCATGTCGAACGTCGCTGAGAGGTTGTCGGCCGTCAATGTGTCGCGAAGTTCACCGACCGCAACGACCCGTCCCCCTCTGAGCAGCAGCGCGTGGGTGATGCCCTCCGGAATCTCCTCCACGTGGTGGGTGACCAGCACAGTGGCAGGCGCATATTCGTCGAGAGCCAGTTCGCTCAGCGTGCGAACCAGGGCCTCCCTTCCGGCCAGATCAAGCCCGGCAGCCGGTTCGTCCAGCAACAGCAGCTCTGGATCTGTCATCAGAGCCCGCGCAATCTGGACCCGCTTGCGTTCGCCTTCGCTAAGGGTGCCGAAGGTCCGATCGGCAAGCGAGTCGATCCGCATCTGTGCCAGCAACTCGTTCGCCCGCTCGTGATCAAGCCCGTCGTATTCTTCCCGCCAGCGACCGAGCACGGCGTACGACGCCGAGACCACGACGTCGTGCACCCGTTCCGCGCGCGGAATGCGCTCCGCCAAAGCTGCTGAGGTCAACCCGATGCGTGGTCGAAGCTCGAAGACGTCGACCGTGCCAAGCACTTCACCCAGCAAGCCGGCCACGCCGCTGGTGGGGTGGATCTGGGCCGCCAGGACCTGCAGCAGTGTTGTCTTGCCGGCGCCGTTGGGGCCGATGACGACCCAACGGTCGGTTTCATCGACTCGCCAGGTGATGTCGTCCACCAGCGTCGAGCCACCGCGAACGATGGTCACTCCAGCCAGGTCAACCACGATCGCCATGGAGGAAAACCCTACAGGCGAGCACGGTTCCTGAGGTTTGATCAGTAGTCGGCGAAATCTGCCTCGAGAATCTCCCGGTCCTCCGGATCGGCTACCGGGATCGACGTTGCTGCCGCCCAGGCCTGTGCAGCATCGGCGTCCCGACCCAACGCTCGCAGCGCGCGGGCCCGTGCTTCCTGCGCATAGGCGAGGTCGAAGTCGGTCAGTCCATGTTCGAGGCAGATCGCCAGGCATCGCTCGGCGGAACGCAGTGACGCGGTCGGCTGGCCGCTGAGCAGCAGCGCCTTGGCGATCATGTAATCGGCTCGAGCGGCGTTCTCCGGCTTGGCATCCCGAGCGCGTTGCCAATGAAAGGCCGCAGCGTACGCCCGGCGGAGCATTTCTTCATCGTCCTCAGCGGTCCGTACAGGCTTGTCGAACAAGTCCCAGAGTGAGTTGTTCGCCTCGACGGCCTGCGCCCGGTGCCAGTCGGGCTCGATGATCTCCACCGGGTCCGCCTCATCCATCACGGCCGGCAGTGCACGGCCGGTTTCCAGCAGGCTCTTCATGCTGTCCAGAATCCAGACCCAGCCGTCCTTCACATTTGCCCAGGTCAGCGGGCTTCTGGCGAGGTCGCCGTGCACCAGCCGAACTCTGGTCAACCCCTCGCCGGCCCGTTCGATTGTCCACTCGACCCGGCCAGGCGGCTCATCAGCCATGGCCGCGTCGTACAGCACGTGCCAGGTCTGCACCAAGCGACCCGGTTGCCCCTCCGCGGGCGGCTGCATGTCCTCGATCACTCCGTCGATTGCGGGCCGACCGTCGTCGGTGACCGTCCGGTAAGGTCTCCCGCGACTTGGGGGCCTGACAAATGACGTTCGATGGAAGTATCGGCGGGTCCACGCTGAGTCGGTAATCGCCGACCAGACCTGTTCCGGCGTGGCCGCGATATAGATCTGATAGACGTGCGCGGTGATGGGCATGGCAGCTCCTAGGGGTCGATGACCTGCTGTTCCAGATCGACCAGGGCGCTGGCAAAAGGCGCGGCATATTTGCTGATCCAGCGGTGGGCGATCTGGGCAATCGGAACCGGATTCAGGTAATGCAGCTTGGTCCGGCCTTGTCTGACAGTGGTGATCAAGTTGGCGTCCTGCAGAACGCTGAGATGCTTGCTGACACCGAACCTGGTCATCTCGGGAAAACGCGCCCAAAGATCACCGGCGGATTGGCCGTCGGCTTCGAACAACGCGTCGAGGATGGCTCGGCGGGTCGGGTCCGCCAGCGCCCGAAACACCTCGTCCCCCTCGTCCACGTCACCATAATAGGTGACTAAAAGGTCACATGTGAAGACCTTAGACCGTCAAGCGCCGGTGGAGTGGAGACCGCCGTCGACGTGAATCATCTCGCCGGTCGTCTTCGGGAAGAAGTCGCTGAGCAAGGCCACCACTCCCCGGGCGGTGGGCTCCATGTCCTTCGGGTCCCAGCCGAGGGGCGCCCGCTGACTCCACACCTCGTTGAATTCCTCAGCGCCCCCGATCGCCTTCTTGGCCAGCGTCTCCAGTGGCCCGGCGGCGACCAGGTTCACCCGAACGCCATCTGGGCCGAGGTAGCGAGCCAGGTACCGGCTCGTACTTTCGAGAGCCGCTTTGGCCACTCCCATCCAGTCGTAGACGGGCCAGGAGATCCGGGCGTCGAACGTCAGGCCGACCACCGAGGCAGGATTTGAGAACAGCGGTCGACAGGCCATCGTGAGCGAGGTCAATGAGTAGGCGGAGACCTGCAGGGCCGTCCCGACGTCTTGCCACGGCGTGCTCAAGAACTTCCCGGCGAGTGCAGTCTCCGGATTGGCAAAAGCGAGCGAGTGCACCAGGCCGTCCAGAGAGCCGACATGCTGACGCACCGCGTCGACCAGTCCGGAGAGATGATCGTCGTTCGTCACGTCGACCTCAAGCAGAGGCGGCACCGGATCCAGCTTCTTGATCACTCGCCCGGTTAGGCTCAGCGCCCTCCCGAAGTTGGAGACGATCACCGTCGCTCCTTCGAGTTGGGCAACACGGGCGACATGGAAGCCGATCGAAGTGTCGAGCGTGACTCCGGCTACCAGGATGTTCTTGCCCTCCAGGATTCCCACGTCAACTCCTTCAGTGGCCCATGCCAAGACCGCCGTCGACCGGAATCAGCGCACCGGTGATGTAGCCGGCGCCGTCGCTGGCAAGGAATTCGATGGTGCTCGCGATATCGTCGACGTCGCCCAGCCGGCCCAGAGGTATTTGTGCGGCGTACTTCGTGGTCAAGTCCTCGCCCAGCTCCGCGGTCATGTCGGTCTTGATGAAACCAGGAGCGACAACGTTGGCGGTGACGCCGCGGGAGCCCAATTCGCGGGCCAGCGAGCGCGCCAGGCCCACCAGGCCAGACTTTGATGCGGCGTAATTAACCTGGCCAGCCGAGCCGAGCAGCCCGACAACCGAGGAGATGAAGATGATCCGGCCGAAGCGTTTCTTGATCATCGGACGGGCGGCCCGCCTGGCCACCCGAAACGCCCCAGTCAGGTTGGTCGCAATCACCGCATCCCAATCGGCGTCGGTCATCCGCATCAGCAACGTGTCGCGGGTGATGCCGGCGTTGGCCACCAGGATGTCGACGGTGCCGAGTGCCGATTCGACCTGGCCGAATGCTACATCCACCTGACCCGGATCGGTAACGTCGCACTGCACACCCAGCACACCAGCGGGTACGTCACCGGTCCGGTAGGTCGCCGCAACCCGATGGCCCGCACCGACCAGCCGCTCGGCAATCCCCCGTCCAATTCCTTTGCTGGCACCTGTCACCAGAGCGACGCGCGGCGCCGTACCCTCCAGTTTCTGGTCGGCGATGTCTGGGCTGGGTGCTGTCACGAAGGTCACGCTATCGACTGACTTGAGGCCTCGCGAGCAGGCGTAGGCTGACAAGGTGGCAGGCAGTGCGCAGGTTTCCAGCCGCGGTCAGGGACAGCGGTCGCCGGCGACCTTGATCACCGACGCCCGGTCCGGAGCCAGTAAAGAGATGTCCTCCCGAGTCCGCCGCTACACCTACACAATGGCTTTCCGGACCGCCTGTTTCGTCGCGATGATCTTCGTTCCCGGCGTTTTTCGCTGGGTCCTGTTCGGCTGTGCGGTCTTCCTCCCGCTGATCGCGGTCATTCTCGCTAACCAGGCCAATCGACGCTCAGCTTCGCGGTGGGCGGTAGCCGCGATTCCCACACCCGCCAGCGACGCTCCACAGCTGACCACTGGACACGAGTCCGATGAGGAGACCAGTGACGTGATCGACGGCGACTCCCCGACCAGTGACATTCGGGGCGGGCGCGTTGCCTGACGGCGTTGACCCGTTGCCCGAGGAGGACCTGACC
>Ga0126313_10000018_pt1 | contig 81290 bp, 94 predicted proteins | sample Plot105A_FD_89954 | JGI IMG/M metagenome (GOLD analysis project Ga0126313, IMG submission 89954) | Serpentine soil microbial communities from UC McLaughlin Reserve, CA, USA - Plot105A | ecosystem: Environmental > Terrestrial > Soil > Grasslands | place: USA: UC McLaughlin Reserve, Lake County...
CGCTTCGCGACCTCCGACCTCAACGACCTCTACCGGCGCGTCATCAACCGCAACAACCGCCTCAAGCGGCTGCTCGACCTCGGCGCGCCCGAGATCATCGTCAACAACGAGAAGCGGATGCTCCAGGAGGCCGTCGACGCGCTGTTCGACAACGGCCGTCGCGGACGCCCCGTGACCGGACCGGGCAACCGTCCGCTCAAGTCCCTGAGCGACATGCTCAAGGGCAAGCAGGGCCGCTTCCGTCAGAACCTGCTCGGCAAGCGCGTCGACTACTCCGGCCGCTCGGTGATCGTCTCGGGCCCGAGCCTGCGGCTGCACCAGTGCGGTCTGCCGAAGCTGATGGCGCTCGAGCTGTTCAAGCCGTTCATCATGGCTCGGCTCGTCGAGCGCAAGGCCGTCCAGAACATCAAGGCGGCCAAGAAGATGGTCGACTCGATGATCCCGGAGGTCTGGGACGTCCTCGAGGAGGTCATCCAGGAGCACCCGGTGCTGCTCAACCGCGCACCCACGCTCCACCGCCTCGGCCTCCAGGCCTTCGAGCCGGTGCTGGTCGAGGGCAAGGCGATCCAGGTCCACCCGCTCGTCTGCTCCGCCTTCAACGCGGACTTCGACGGCGACCAGATGGCCGTCCACCTCCCGCTGTCCGCCGAGGCCCAGGCCGAGGCGCGGCTGCTGATGCTGTCGTCGAACAACATCCTGTCCCCGTCGCACGGCGCACCGCTGGCCACCCCGACGCAGGACATGGTGCTCGGCACCTACTACCTGACCTACGGACCCGACGCGGACGCCCTGCTCGAGCTCGAGCAGCGCATCACCGACGGCAAGTGGGACGAGAAGAGCGACGGGCCGCGCCCGCACGTCTTCCGCTCCGCTCAGGAGGCCGAGCTCTCCTACGAGCACGGCATGGTCAAGCTGCGCGATCTCGCCGAGTACCGGCGCGTCCACGGCCAGGGCCACGTCCTCACGACGGTCGGCCGGATCATCTTCAACGAGAACATCGAGCGCGCGTTGGAGGAGGTCCTCGGGGACAAGTACGACCCCGAGACGAGCTACACGTTCGTCAACCAGCCGCTCAAGAAGCGCGACATGTCGAACGTGATCGAGGCGCTCGTCGCCCAGCACGGACCGCATGCCACGGCCCAGGTCCTCGACGCGTTCAAGGACCTCGGCTTCCGCTTCGCGAGCCGTGCCGGCATCACGGTGTCGAAGAACGACGTCGTCATCCCGCCGCGCAAGGAGGAGATCCTCGAGCGCTACGAGGGTGAGGTCGCCGAGATCCGCGACCAGTACGACATGGGCCTCATCTCCCAGGAGGAGCGCAAAGAGGCCGTCATCGACAAGTGGAACGCCGCGACCGACGAGGTCGGCGAGGCGATGGCCGAGAACCTCGACGAGCTGAACCCCATCTTCATGATGGCCAACTCAGGCGCTCGTGGCTCGTTCAAGCAGATCCGTCAGCTGGCCGGAATGCGCGGCCTGATGGCGAATCCGAAGGGCGAGATCATCGAGCGTCCGATCAAGGCCAACTTCATGGAGGGCCTGACCGTTCTCGAGTACTTCATCTCGACGCACGGTGCCCGTAAGGGACTGGCCGACACCGCGCTCCGTACGGCGGACTCCGGCTACTTGACGCGCCGTCTGGTCGACGTCGCCCAGGACGTCATCGTCCGCGACGAGGACTGCGGCACCAAGGAGTACATCGACGTCCCGCTGCGCGGCGAGGACGGTGAGATCAACATCCAGGCGCTGGGTCGCTTCACCGCGACCGAGGTGACCACCAAGCGTGGCCGCAAGCTCGCCGACAAGGACGTGCTGCTCACGCGCGAGATGGCCGAGGAGATCCTCGAGGCCAACGACGGCGAGGACAAGGTCACCGCTCCGCTTCGGTCGGTGCTCAAGTGCGAGGCCGGCAGCGGAATCTGCCAGCGCTGCTACGGCGTCGCCCCGGCAACGGGCAAGGTCGTCGCGATCGGCGACGCGGTCGGCATCATCGCCGCTCAGTCGATCGGCGAGCCGGGCACGCAGCTCACCCTGCGTACCTTCCACACCGGTGGTGTGGCCGGGCTCGACATCACCCAGGGCCTGCCGCGTGTCGTCGAGCTCTTCGAGGCACGCAAGCCGAAGGGCCTGTCGAAGCTGGCCGAGGTCGACGGCACCGTCTCGATCGAGGAGACCGAGAAGGCGCTGAAGGTCACGATCCTCGACGCCGCCGGCGAGGAGGACGCGTACTCGTTCCCCCGCCGCACCCGTCTGTTCGTGGAGCAGGGTCAGAAGGTCAAGGCCGGAGACCAGCTCAACGAGGGATCGATCTACCCGCACGAGCTGCTGGAGATCAGGGGTCGCACGGACGCCGAGGTCTACTTCGTCGACGAGGTCCAGAAGGTCTACCGCTCACAAGGCGTGGACATCAAGGACAAGCACATCGAGGTGATCGTCCGCCAGATGATGAAGAAGGTCCGCATCGATCAGAAGGGCGACTCCGACTACCTGCCGGGCGCCTTCGTCGATCGCTTCGAGATGGCGCGGTCCGATGCCGAGCTCAAGAAGGCCAAGAAGGAGCCGGCTCAGTGGGAGCCGATCATCCTCGGCATCACCAAGGCCTCGCTGGCCACGGACTCGTTCCTGTCCGCGGCGTCGTTCCAGGAGACCACCAAGGTGCTCACCGACGCGGCGCTCGAGGGCAAGACCGACCGCCTGGTCGGCCTCAAGGAGAACGTGATCATCGGCAAGCTGATCCCAGCCGCCACGGGGCTCAAGCGCTACCGGCGGCTCGAGATCGAGCCAACCGAGCCGGTCCGCCGTCCGGCGGATGAGTTCGGCCTGCTCGACGAGGGCGACCTCGCGGCAGAGCTCGGGATCTCCGAGGACGGGGAGCTCGAGGGCTTCGGCTTCGGTGACAGCGCCGGAAACGGCGATAGCGCCGGCTTCGGCGACGAGCTGGCCGACGTGCCGGCCGCCGACGACTCCGCCGACTCCAAGTAGACAGCTGTTCGACAGAGCCTGGGGCGCCTCCGGCGCCTCGGGCTCTGTTGCGCTTGAGTTGCATCGACGGAAACTCCGCAACTTCGGCCGGATTCCGCTATTCGTTCAAGGGGGAAGGCGCTGCGTTCGATAAAGCGAATTAGCGGCTACAGGGGCAGGTCGTCCAGCGACCGCCCCAACGCACTTCAATGGGACTCCAACTCGGAATACTGCTCGCGCTTCTCTGCGCCCTGACCACCAACCTCGGCTTCTTGCTGAAGCACCGGGGAGCGGTCGCGGCCCCTGCGGTCGAGCTGCAGCACCCGTGGAAGAGCACCAAGGCGCTCTTCAGCTCCAAGTGGTTCTCGATCGGCATGCTGGTCGCGCTCGGCGCGTGGGTGTTCCACGTCGGTGCGATGGCACTCGCGCCGCTGTCGGTCGTCCAGGCGGTCATCTCCGGCGGTCTCGTCTTCCTGACGCTGCTCGCCGAGCGCTGGTTCGGCTGCAGCGTCGGGCTGCGTCAGTGGGCCGGCGTCGCCTGCACGGCGCTGGGCCTGGCGCTATTGGCCGTCACGTTGCCCCACGGGACCAACGACCACGGCTACTCCGTCGCGGCGATGGTCGCCTTCGAGGCCTCGCTGCTCGGGGTCGGCGCCGTGCTCGTCTTCACGCCGCGCTTCGGCGTCCACCACCAGCACGCCGGCGCGTTCCTCGGCATTGCCGCCGGGATCCTCTTCGGCGTCTCCGACGTCGCCATCAAGGCGCTCACCGAGGGCGTCGCGACCACCGGACTCGTCGGCGGACTCGTCTCTCCATGGCTCGCCACCTGCATCCTGGCCTCGGTGCTGGCCTTCTTCGCCTCGGCACGCGGCCTGCAGAAGGGCGAGGCCGTCCCGGTCATCACGATGACCAGCGCCGCCGCGAACGTCTCATGCATCTCGGGCGGCATCCTCGTATTCGGCGACCCGATGCCCGGTGACGTGCTCGGCATCGTCGTCCAGTGCGTCGCCTTCCTCCTGGTGATCGGAGCCGCGGCGATCATGCCCGCTCCGGTACGGGTGGCGCAGGCTCGTACCGCCTGAGCGCGGCACGCTGCTACCATCCCCGGCCGCTATGCCGAGCATCAACCAGCTAATTCGCAAGGGCCGCAAGAAGCCCAGCAAGAAGGTCGCCACCCCGGGCCTCAAGTCTGGGCAGGGCCGCAAGCAGCGCACCGCGGCGCCGCAGCGTCGTGGCGTCTGCACCCGCGTCTACACCACCACCCCGAAGAAGCCGAACTCCGCGCTTCGCAAGGTGGCGCGTGTCCGGTTGACCAACGGCATGGAGGTCACCTCCTACATCCCCGGCGAGGGACACAACCTGCAGGAGCACTCCGTCGTGCTCGTGCGCGGCGGTCGCGTCAAGGATCTTCCGGGCGTCCGCTACAAGGTCGTCCGCGGCGTGCTCGACGCCTCCGGCGTCGCCGACCGCAAGAAGTCGCGCTCCGCCTACGGGACCAAGGCCAAGTAGCTCATGCCTCGCCGCGCAGCAGCCGGGACTCGTCCCGTAGAGCCCGACGCCATCCACGGCTCCAAGCTCGTCCAGCAGGTCATCAACCGCGTGATGGTCGACGGCAAGAAGTCGACCGCCGAGAAGATCGTCTACGGCGCGCTCGACCGCCTCGCCGCCAAGACCGGCGAGGAGCCGATCGTCGCGCTCGAGAACTCGATCAAGGCGCTCACCCCGGTGCTCGAGGTCCGCTCGCGCCGTGTCGGCGGCGCCACCTACCAAGTCCCCGTCGAGGTCCCCGCGCCCCGCGCCAAGACCCTCGCCATCCGCTGGCTCGTCGAGTTCGCGCGCAACCGCCGCGAGAAGACGATGTCCGAGCGGCTCGCCAACGAGCTTCACGACGCCACGCAGCAGGCCGGACTTGCCTACAAGCGCAAGGACGACATCTACCGCATGGCCCAGGCCAACAAGGCCTTCGCGCATTATCGGTGGTAAGTAACCTCGCGGCGATATGCCGCTTCTAGACCTTCAGTGCGAGAAGTGCTCGGCTGTGTTCGAGGAGCTCGTGACGGGGAGTCGGCTGCCGAGCTGCCCGGAGTGTGGGGCGAGGGAGGTGCGGCGGTTGTACTCGCAGATCTCGCCGCCGGCGAGGATCGGGTTGAGGGGGGCGGCGGCGAAGCGGAGCGACTCGCGGAGGGCGGAGCGCGAGGTGGCTAGGCGACAGGGGTGGGCGGAGAAGCGGGAGAGGAAGCAGAAGGGCTAGCTCGCTGGGTTCGCTCGGCGAGCAGGCCGAGCACGCCGGCGAGCAGGGCGAGGACGCCGCCGAGCAGCTCGAGGTAGAAGCCGAGTCCGGCCTGGGCCGTCGCGCCGTCGAAGTCGCGGCCGATCGCTCCGGTCTCGTTCGTCTTCGGGAGGTCGCCGAGCAGCGCGAAGCCGATCACGAGGAGTCCGACTGCCGCGAGGATCGCTGCCGGCGCCGCTCCGCCGCGGCGGCCCGCGAGGAAGCCGACGCCGGCGATCACCAGGCCGAGGAAGATCAGGGCTCCGCCGTGGCGGTCCCAGCCGCTGAGCTCGCAGCGCTCGGCGAGCGCCGGGTCGGAGTCGTTGATGACCTGGCAGGAGTCGCCTGCGACGTCGACCGAGGCGACGGTCGAGAGCTCGGCGGCGACGAGCAGGACGGCCGCGACGAGTGCCAGCACGAGTATGACGCGAGAGGGCATCGGGGCGGATCGTAGCCGGGGCCGACGGGCACAGGAAACCCGTTCTTCAGGCCTGCTCTGCTCTGCTACTATGACTCGCCGCTTGGAGGAGCGACAGTTTTCGTCCTCTTGGCGCGCACGTATGCGAATGGAGACCTCGACCACATAGACCTCACTCGGGCCGGCCGCTAGTCACGCAGCACTGGGCCCGGCAAGGGCCTTTTTTCTGCCCGCAGACGAACGATCCAGGATCAAATGCCACGCAAAGTCCCACTAGAGAAGACCCGAAACATCGGGATCATGGCGCACATCGACGCGGGTAAGACCACGACGACGGAGCGCATCCTCTTCTACACCGGCCGCACCCACAAGATGGGCGAGGTGCACGAGGGCGCCGCGGTGATGGACTGGATGGAGCAGGAGCAAGAGCGCGGCATCACGATCACCTCCGCCGCGACGACGGCCTTCTGGGCCGATCACCGGATCAACATCATCGACACGCCCGGCCACGTCGACTTCACGGTCGAGGTCGAGCGCTCGCTGCGCGTCCTCGATGGCGCGATTGCGCTCTTCGACTCCGTCGCGGGCGTAGAGCCCCAGTCTGAGACGGTATGGCGACAGGCGGACAAGTACCGCGTCCCGCGCATCGCCTACGTCAACAAGATGGACCGCATCGGCGCGGACTTCGATCGCTCCGTGCAGACGATGCGCGACCGCCTCGGCGCAAATGGCAGCGGCGACGGTGGAGTGGCGATCCCGATCCAGCTCCCGATCGGAGCCGAGGCCGACTTCAAGGGCATCGTCGATCTCGTGACGATGAAGGCGATCGTCTACCACGACGATCTCGGCCAGGAGTGGGGCGAGGAGGAGATCCCCGCCGACATGGCCGACGCGGCCGCCGAGGCACGCACCCATCTCGTCGAGGCGCTCGCCAACTACGACGACGAGCTGATGGAGGACTACCTCGAGGAGAAGGAGATCGAGGCGGACCGGCTGCGCGAGGACATCCGCAAGGCGACTCTCGACATCTCGATCTTCCCCGTCATGTGCGGCTCGTCGTTCAAGAACAAGGGCGTCCAGCCGCTGCTCGACGCGGTCATCGCCTATCTCCCGAGCCCACTCGACGTCCCCCCGATGGAGGGCCTCGAGCCGGCTGCCAAGGGGAGTGGCGGCGAGGAGACCCCGGCGACCCGTCCGGCGTCCGACGAGGCTCCGTTCTCGGCGCTCGCCTTCAAGGTCATGTCCGACCCGTTCGTCGGCAAGCTCACCTACTTCCGCGTCTACTCGGGCTCGCTCGAGGCCGGCGGTCGGGTGCTCAACGTCTCGACCGGTCGCACAGAGCGGATCGGCCGCATCCTGATGATGCACGCGAACCATCGCGAGGAGGAGGAGCGCATCTACGCCGGCGACATCGCCGCGGGCGTCGGTCTCAAGCAGACCGCCACCGGCGACACGCTCTCGGCACCCGACGCGCCGATCAAGCTCGAGAACATCACCTTCCCGGAGCCGGTCGTCCACGTCTCGATCGAGCCGAAGACCAAGGCCGACCAGGAGAAGATGGCCGTCGCGCTCGGTCGCCTCGCCGAGGAGGACCCGACTTTCCGCATCCGCACCGACGAGGAGACCGGCCAGACCGTCATCTCCGGCATGGGCGAGCTCCACCTCGAGGTGCTGGTCGACCGGATGAAGCGTGAGTTCAACGTCGAGGCGGGCGTCGGGCGCCCGCAGGTCGCCTACCGCGAGACGGTTCGCGGCGAGGCCAAGAAGGTCGAGGGCAAGTTCATTCGCCAGACGGGTGGCTCGGGCCAGTACGGCGTGGTCTACATCGACCTCGAGCCGTGCCCCGGCGAGGGCTTCGAGTTCGTCAACAAGATCAAGGGCGGCGCGGTCCCCTCCGAGTACATCGGAGCGGTCGAGAAGGGCATCGAGGAGGCGCTCGAGTCAGGCGTCAAGGCCGGGTTCCCGATGGTCGACGTCCGCGCGACGCTGGTCGACGGCAAGTACCACGACACCGACTCCTCGGAGATCGCCTTCAAGGTCGCCGGCTCGCTGGCGCTCAAGGAGGCCGCCAAGAAGGCCAAGCCCGTGCTGCTCGAGCCGATCATGGCCGTCGAGGTGACGACGCCCGACGACTTCCTCGGCACCGTCATCGGCGACCTGTCGAGCCGGCGCGGACGCGTCGAGAGCCAGGAGCCGCGCGGCAACGCCCTCGTGGTCCAGGCGAGCGTCCCGCTGTCGGCGATGTTCGGCTACGCGACCGATCTTCGATCCAACACGCAGGGGCGTGCGAACTACTCGATGCAGTTCGACCGCTACGAGGAGGTCCCCTCCAACATCGCGGAGGAGATCGTCGAGACCAGGACCGGCGAGCCGGTCGGAGCGAGCGCATAACGAGTATGTTTCGGAGGTTCGCCTTCGCGCAGTGCGACAGGCCGCCGACAACGAGTTTTCGAAAGGAGTAGGACACAGTGGCGAAGGAGAAGTTCGAGCGCGACAAGCCGCACTGCAACGTCGGCACCATCGGTCACATCGACCATGGCAAGACGACGTTGACCGCGGCCATAACCAATGTCCTGGCCGAGGCCCAGGGCGGCGAGGCCAAGAGCTTCGAGGAGATCGACAACGCTCCGGAGGAGAAGGAGCGTGGCATCACGATCGCCACATCTCACGTCGAGTACCAGACGGAGAACCGCCACTACGCCCACGTCGACTGTCCCGGTCACGCGGACTACGTCAAGAACATGATCACTGGCGCCGCCCAGATGGACGGCGCGATCCTGGTGGTCTCCGCGGCTGACGGCCCGATGCCCCAGACTCGCGAGCACATCCTGCTCGCTCGTCAGGTCGGCGTCCCCTACATCGTCGTGTTCCTCAACAAGGTCGACATGGTCGACGACGAGGAGCTCCTCGAGCTCGTCGAGGTCGAGGTCCGCGATCTGCTCTCCGAGTACGACTTCCCGGGCGACGACGTGCCGATCATCACCGGCTCGGCCCTGAAGGCGCTCGAGGGCGACGACGAGTACAAGGCCAAGATCCTCGAGCTCGCCGCAGCGCTCGACTCCTACATCCCGCAGCCCGAGCGTCCACTCGACAAGCCCTTCCTGATGCCGGTCGAGGACGTCTTCTCGATCACGGGTCGTGGCACCGTCGCCACCGGCCGCATCGAGCAGGGCATCGTCAAGACCGGCGAGGAGGTGGAGATCGTCGGCATCAAGGAGCAGACCGACAAGACGGTCATCACCGGCGTCGAGATGTTCCGCAAGATCCTCGACGAGGGTCAGGCCGGAGACAACGTCGGCTGCCTCCTGCGTGGCACCAAGCGCGAGGAGATCGAGCGTGGACAGGTGCTCTGCGCCCCCGGCTCGATCACGCCGCACACCAAGTTCAAGGCCGAGGTCTACTGCCTCAAGAAGGAGGAGGGTGGTCGCCACACTCCGTTCTTCAACGGGTATCGGCCGCAGTTCTACTTCCGCACCACCGACGTGACCGGCGTCGCGAACCTCCCCGAGGGTGTCGAGATGGTCATGCCGGGCGACAACGTCCAGATGACGGTCGAGCTGATCCAGCCGATCGCCATGGACCAGGGCCTCCGCTTCGCGATCCGCGAGGGTGGCCGAACTGTCGGATCGGGGGTGGTGACCGAGGTCGTCGAGTAGTTCGACGGCCTCATAGGAGTCTTCCGGGGCGGGCCCGAAGCAACACGGCCCGCCCCAACTCTGTCCCAAACTCACAATGGCAACGCTCACTCAGAACAAGATCCGCATCCGGCTCAAGGCCTACGACCACTCGGCGATCGAGACGGCTGCGCGCGACATCGTCGAGACGGCTCAGCGCACCGGCGCGAGCATCTCGGGCCCGGTGCCGTTGCCGACCGAGAAGAACGTCTACTGCGTCATCCGCAGCCCGTTCAAGGACAAGGACTCCCGCGAGCACTTCGAGATCCGCACGCACAAGCGGCTGATCGACATCCTCCAGCCCACGCCGAAGACGGTCGACTCGCTCCAGCGCCTCGACCACCTCCCCGCCGGCGTCGACATCCAGATCCAGCTGATCTGATGGCCGGGATGCTGGGACGCAAGCTGGGCATGACTCAGGTCTTCGACTCCGAGGACGGCCACGTCGAGCGCGTGACCGTCATCGAGGCCGGCCCCTGCTGGGTCACCGGCAAGCGCACCGCCGATCGCGACGGCTACGACGCGGTCCAGCTCGCCTACGGCGACATCCGCGAGAAGCGCCTCACGCGCGCCGAGCTCGGCCACCTCAAGAAGGCCGACGCCCCGTCGCTGCGCCGCCTGGTCGAGTTCCGCGACTCGGGTGCCGACCTCGACGTCGGCACGGAGGTCAAGGTCGCCGACGTCTTCGAGAAGGGCCAGACGGTCAAGATCGCCGGAATCTCGAAGGGCAAGGGCTTCGCCGGAACCGTCAAGCGCCACAACTTCTCCCGCGGCCCCGTCAGCCACGGCTCGCACAACGTGCGCGCGCCGGGCTCGATCGGCCAGGCCGCGACCCCCTCGCGCGTCTTCAAGGGCATCCGCGGGCCGGGCCAGATGGGCAACAAGCGCCGCACGCAGAAGGGGCTGACGATCGTCGACATTCGTGGCGACGAGAACCTCCTGCTGGTGCGCGGCAGCGTCCCGGGTCCCAAGGGCTCGATCGTCGAGATCCGCATCGACGGGGAGCAGAGCTGACATGGCCGCCCCTCAGATTCCGTACATCGGCAAGAAGACCGGCAAGGTCGCCCTGGACGAGACCGTCTTCGGTGCCAGCTTCCACGAGTCGCTGATCCATCGCGCGGTGATCGCCGAGCTGGCGGCCAAGCGCAAGGGCACCGCATCGACGCTGACCCGCGGCGAGGTCTCGATGACCGGCGCCAAGGCGTGGCGCCAGAAGGGCACCGGCCGCGCCCGCGTCGGCGCGCTCTCGGTACCGCACCGCACCGGCGGCGGCGTCGCCTTCGGCCCCAAGCCGCGCCACTTCACCGTCAAGATCAACCGCAAGGAGCGCCGTGCCGCGCTGCGGTCGGCCTTGTCGGTCCACGTCGCTCGCGGCTCGCTCGCGGCGCTCGACGTCGATGCCTTCGACAAGCCCGCGACCAAGCTGGCCAACGAGCAGCTGACCGGCTTCGACGGCGGTCGCAGCGCGCTGATCGTGCTCGTCGATGGTGAGGAGAACGCCGCCCTCTCGTTCCGCAACCTCGAGGGCGTGAGCGTCCTGCGTGCAGAGGACGCCGGCGTCGCCGACGTCATCGGCGCCGCCCGCCTCGTCGCCTCGCCGACGGCGCTCGAGCGCCTCGCGGCGATCGCTGCCGTGCCCGAGCGGCGCGTCAAGGAGGTCGCGGCATGAACCCGCGCAGCGTGATCATCAAGCCGGTCATCAGCGAGAAGACCTATGCGCTGCTGGCAGCCAACAAGTACACCTTCCGCGTCCACGACGACGCGACCAAGCCGCAGGTCCGCCAGGCGATCGAGGCGATCTTCGGAGTGCGCGTCCAGGACGTCCGCACCCAGAACGTCAAGGCGAAGTCAAAGCGTCGCGGTCTCTACGTGGGCAAGCGCCGTCAGTGGAAGAAGGCCATCGTGAGCCTCCATCCCGACGACACGATCGAGCTGTTCGAGGGTCAGGAGCTGGGCGAGTAATGGCAGTCAGACGACAGAAGCCGACAAGTCCGGGCCGTCGCTTCGCGACCTACCAGGACCACGCCGAGGTCACCCGCACCAGCCCCGAGAAGTCGCTCATCGAGGGTCTGAAGAAGAGCGGTGGCCGCAACGCCAACGGTCGCATCACGTCGCGTCACCGTGGCGGCGGCGCCAAGCGCAAGTACCGCCGGATCGACTTCAAGCGGCTCAAGGACGGCATCCCCGCCCGCGTCGCGGCGATCGAGTACGACCCGAACCGCACCTCCTACATCGCGCTGCTCCACTACGCCGACGGCGACAAGGCCTACATCCTCGCCCCGGCGAAGCTGGGCGTCGGCGACGTCGTCTCGTCGGGACCCGATGCCGAGATCAAGACGGGCAACTGCCTGCCGATCGCGAACATCCCCACGGGCACGACGATCCACAACGTCGAGCTGACAGCCGGCCGCGGCGGCCAGATGGGCCGCTCGGCGGGAACGTCGATCCAACTCGTGGCGAAGGAGGGCGACTACGCGACGCTGCGCCTGCCCTCCGGCGAGATGCGGATGGTCCGCGTCGAGTGCCGCGCCTGCATCGGCTCGATCGGCAACGCCGAGCATCAGAACATCACGCTGGGCAAGGCCGGGCGCTCGCGCCACAAGGGCCGTCGCCCGCAGACGCGCGGCACCGCGATGAACCCGGTCGACCACCCGCACGGCGGCGGCGAGGGATCGACGACGGCGGGACGGCATCCGGTGACGCCATGGGGCGTGCCGACGCTCGGCTACCGCACGCGTAAGAAGAACAAGGCCTCCGACCGCTACATCGTCCGCGGCCGACGCCGTGGCAAGAAGGGTGGTCGTTGATGTCCCGCTCGTCCAAGAAGGGCCCGTTCGTCGAGGAGCGCCTCATGACCCGCATCGAGCGGATGAACGAGGCCGGCGACAAGCAGATGATCAAGACCTGGTCGCGGACCTCGACGATCTTCCCGGAGATGGTCGGCCACACGATCGCCGTCCACGACGGCCGCAAGCACATCCCCGTGTTCGTCTCGGAGTCGATGGTCGGTCACAAGCTCGGCGAGTTCGCCCCGACGCGTACCTTCCGCGGCCACCAGGGCAGCGACAAGGTGAGGATGCGCTAGGCGATGGCTGACGAGAAGGACAAGCAGGCCAAGGCCGCCGAGCCGAAGGCTGAGAAGCCGAAGGCCGCCAAGGCGAAGCCTAAGGCTGACGACAAGCCGAAGGCCGCCGCGAAGGCCAAGGCCGACGACAAGTCGAAGACCGCTGCCAAGGCGAAGGCGGACGAGAAGCCGAAGGCGACCAAGGCGAAGGCCGACGACAAGCCGAAGGCTGCCGCCAAGGCGGACGCGAAGTCCGACAAGGACTCCGAGGCCAAGGCGGACGACAAGCCGAAGTCCGGGGACAAGCCCAAGCGTCGTGGCTCCGCCGAGACCGCCGCCGCTAAGACTCAGGCTGCCCTGACCGCTCCGACGAGCGCCGACGGCACCGTCGAGGTTCGCGCGGTCGCTCGCTTCGTGCGGATCGCGCCGCGCAAGGCTCGCCTCGTCATGGACTACATCCGCGGCCGCAGCATCGAGGACGCCCGCGCGCTTCTCACCCACACGCCACGGGCCGCCGCCGTCGACATCAAGAAGCTGCTCGACTCGGCTGTGGCGAACGCCGAGAACAACTTCGAGCTGGACCCGGACGATCTGCGCATCTCCCGCGCGACGGCCGACGAGGGACCGACGATCAAGCGCTTCCGGCCCCGTGCCATGGGACGCGCGACGCCGATCCACAAGCGGACCAGCCACATGACGATCACGCTCACGACCGCCGCTGACGGCGCCGGCCGGGCCGACAAGCGGAAGGCGAGGAAGTAGAGATGGGACAGAAGGTTCATCCCGAGGCGATGCGGGTCGGCTACATCCACGACTGGAAGTCGACCTGGTTTTCCGAGAAGGAGTACGCCGACTACCTCCTCGAGGACATCAAGATCCGCACGCACATCGAGAACAAGCTGGCGCACGCGGGTCTGTCCGACATCACGATCCGCAAGAACAAGGGCGAGATCGAGGTCAACATCTTCACCGCCCGCCCCGGCATCGTGATCGGCAAGTCGGGCAGCGAGGTCGATGCGCTCCGTCGCGAGCTGCACAAGATGACTGGTCGTGCCGTGAAGGTGAACATCCTCGAGATCAAGCGCCCGGAGCTCGACTCGAAGCTCGTCGCGCAGTCGATCGCCGAGCAGCTGGTCAACCGCGTCGCCTTCCGTCGCGCGATGAAGCGCTCGCTGACCTCCGCGATGCGCTCGGGCGCCAAGGGCGCGAAGATCCAGGTCTCCGGCCGTCTCGGCGGCGCCGAGATGGCCCGCACGGAGAGCTACTCCGACGGTCGCGTGCCGCTGCACACGATCCGCGCCGACATCGACTACGGCTTCTACGAGGCCCGCACGACCTACGGGCGGATCGGCGTCAAGGTCTGGATCAACAAGGGCGAGATCATGCCCAAGGGCTTCGCCTCCGACCTCACCGAGCTCGAGGCGCCTCAGCAGGCGCCCGCCGGCGGACGTGGTGGCGGACCAGGTGGCCGTGGCGGCGCTGGCGGTCGCGGTGGCGGACCCGGCGGTGGCCGTGGCGGTGCTGGCGGTCGCGGTGGCGGACCCGGCGGTGGCCGTGGTGGCGCTGGCGGGCGTGGCGGCGGACCCGGTGGCAGCCGTGGCGGCGGCGGTGGAAGGGGACCGCGCTGATGTTGCAGCCAAAGCGTGTGAAGCACCGCAAGCAGCACCGTGGCCGCAGGGCCGGCTTCGCCAAGGGCGGCACGACCGTCGAGTTCGGCGAGTACGGCCTCAAGGCGATCGATCGCGGCTGGGTCACCAACCGCCAGATCGAGGCCGCGCGTATCGCGATGACCCGCAAGATCAAGCGTGGCGGCAAGGTCTGGATCAGCATCTTCCCGGACAAGCCCGTGACCAAGAAGCCGGCCGAGACCCGCATGGGATCTGGCAAGGGCTCGCCCGAGGGCTGGGTCGCGGTCGTCAAGCCAGGTCGCGTGATGTTCGAGCTATCCGGAGTGCCGGAGGATCTCGCCCGCGAGGCGATGCGCCTGGCCGGCCACAAGCTTCCGATCAAGACCAAGTTCGTTCTTCGCGAGGGGGCCGGACAGCAGTGAAAGCCGTAGAGGTGCACAATCTGGATGACCCGCAGCTCGTCGAGCTCGTCGACAACGCGCGCAAGGAGGCGTTCAACCTTCGCTTCCAGCACGCGACCGGACAGCTCGAGAACACCGCGGGTCTGAAGAACGCCAAGCGGGATCTGGCACGCGCGCTCACCGTGGCGCGTCAGCGCGGACTCGACGTAGAGGCAGAGCTCAGAAAGCAGCAGCGCAATGACTGACGCAGAGAACACAGAGAACATCGACGAGATCGACGAGGCGCCTGAGACGGCCGCCGCGGCGCCTCCTGCCGATGTCGAGCCCGCGGCTCCCGCGGCTGACGAGGACCCTGCCGAGGATCTCGGTCCCAAGGAGCGTCGCAAGCGCGCCCGCTCGACCCACAGTGGTCAGGCGAGCGCCACCAAGACCGTCGAGGAGCGCATCGCCGCGCGCGTCGAGCGTCGCCGCAAGAAGGCTGTCGAGCGTCGCGCCTGGCGCGTCAAGAGCCGTGAGCGTCGGCGCGCGAGCAGCTCGGGCGAGGGCACCCCGCCGGCCGAGAAGCAGACGACCGGCAGCCCGCGTGTCCTGCGCGGAGTCGTCGTCTCGGACAAGGCCGACAAGACGATCACGGTCCGGATCGACACCGCTCGTCCGCACCGCACCTACAAGAAGATCGTCCGCTCGTCGTCGACGCTGCACGCGCACGACGAGAGCAACGAGGCGAACGCCGGCGACACCGTCCGCGTCGTCGAGAGCCGTCCGCTCAGCCGCTCCAAGCGCTGGCGCTTGGTCGAGGTCGTGGAGCGCGCCCGGTGATCCAGCAGGAGACACGCCTCAGGGTGGCGGACAACACCGGCGCTCGCGAGATCCTCTGCATCCGCGTCGCGGGTGGATCGAAGCGCCGCTACGCCGGTGTCGGTGACGTGATCACCGCCACGGTCAAGCAGGCGATCCCGCACGGATCGGTCAAGAAGGGCGAGGTCGTCAAGGCCGTCGTCGTCCGCACGCGCAAGCAGTTCGGGCGCGAGGACGGCACCTACATCTCCTTCGACGAGAACGCCGCCGTGCTGATCGACCAGGCCAACAACCCGCGCGGCACGCGCATCTTCGGCCCGGTCGCCCGTGAGCTGCGCGACCGCAACTTCATGAAGATCGTCTCGCTGGCTCCGGAGGTGCTCTGATGGCGTCCCGGATGAAGGTCCGCAAGGACGACATGGTCAAGGTCATCTCCGGCAAGGACCGCGGCAAGACGGGACGGGTGCTGCGCACCGATCCCGTTCGCGACCGCGTCTTCGTCGAGGGAGTCGCCATCCAGAAGCGCCATGTGCGCGCCCAGACGCTTCAGGACACTCAGCGCGAGTCGCAAGTCGCGGGTGGCGTGATCGAGGTCGAGGGGCCGGTACACGTGTCCAACGTCCAGCTGATCGATCCGAGCACCGGCAAGCCGACTCGCGTCTCGATCAAGCGCGAGGACGGCCGTCGCATACGGGTCGCCAAGAAGTCCGGCAAGGACATCGACTGATGCCCGCGACCGCGCCGAAGATCAGCCCGCGCCTCAAGGAGCGCTACGCGTCGGAGATCGCCCCGAAGCTCACCGAGCGCTTCGGCTACGCGAACCCGATGGAGCTGCCGAAGATCGAGAAGATCACGCTCAACATGGGCGTCGGCGACGCGAAGCAGGACGCCCGCGCGCTCGAGTCGGCGCAGGGCCAGCTCGCGGCGATCGCCGGCCAGCGCCCGAACATCCGTCGCTCGCGCAAGTCGATTGCGGCCTTCAAGCTGCGTGAGGAGATGCCGGTCGGCCTCTCCGTGACGCTGCGCGACGCGCGCATGTACGAGTTCCTCGACCGGTTGATCTCGGTCGCGCTGCCGCGCGTGAGGGACTTCCGCGGCCTCAACCCGCGCTCCTTCGACGGCCGCGGCAACTGGTCGATGGGCGTGCGAGAGCAGATCATCTTCCCGGAGATCGACTACGACGCGATCGACCAAGTTCGCGGGCTCGACGTCACGATCACGACGTCGGCGAAGACCGATGAGGAGGCGTTCGCTCTACTCTCGGAGTTCGGGATGCCCTTCAAGCCAGGCGGGCCCGGCGAGCAGCCGAGCTCCGAGGACGACAGCTAGGGACTTAGAGAAATGGCAAAGACTTCAAAGCGGGTTAGCCAACAGCGCGAGCCCAAGTACAAGACCCGCGGGTACAACCGCTGCCGCAAGTGCGGCCGTCCGCGCGCGTTCATCCGCAAGTTCGGCCTCTGCCGGATCTGCCTGCGAGCCCACGCCCACGAGGGCGACGTCCCGGGCCTGACCAAGTCGAGCTGGTAGCACCGTGAGCTTCAACGATCCAATCGCAGACTTCCTGACGCGCGTGCGCAACGGCCTCCAGGCCGACCACGACGCCGTCGTGATGCCGCACTCGGGCTTCAAGACCGAGATCGCCCGCATCCTCAGCGAGCAGGGCTACGTCGAGGGCTACTCGGTCGAGCCGGGTCGCGTCGGGCAGGAGCTGCGCGTCACGCTCAAGTACACCGAGAACCGCGATCCGGTCATCAGCGGCATGCAGCGCATGTCCAAGCCCGGACGCCGGACCTACGTCGCCGCGGGGGACATCCCCAAGGTCCAGGGCGGCATGGGAACGACGATCGTGTCGACCTCTCGCGGGGTCATGACGGGCCACGACGCGCGCCGGGCCGGCGTCGGCGGCGAGCTCGTGGCAAAGGTCTGGTAGCCGCATGAGCCGCATCGGAAAGCAGCCGATCCCCGTGCCCGACGGCGTGTCCGTGGAGATCGCCCCTGAGCTCGTGAGCGTCAAGGGCCCCAAGGGCGAGCTGTCGGAGCGCATCAGCCGCGAGATGACCGTCGAGCAGGAGGACGGCACCGTCGTCGTCCGCCGTCCGTCGGACCGTGGCGAGCACCGTGCGCTGCACGGGCTGACGCGCACGCTGATCTACAACATGGTCGCCGGCGTGACCGACGGCTTCGAGAAGCGCCTCGAGATCCAGGGCGTCGGCTACCGCGCCGCGCTCAAGGGCAAGAACCTCGAGCTGGCGCTCGGCTACTCACATCCCGTGCCGATCGATGCGCCTGAGGGAATCGAGTTCGAGGTGCCGCAGCCGACGCAGGTCGTCGTGCGCGGGATCTCGAAGCAGGTCGTCGGCGAGACCGCCGCTCGCATCCGCAAGCAGCGCCCGCCGGAGCCCTACAAGGGCAAGGGCATCCGCTACGAGGGTGAGTACGTCGCCAGGAAGGTCGGTAAGCGCGCATGAGCACCGTCACGAAGGGCGCCACTCGCCTGCGCCGCCGCCGTCGCGTCCGCGCGAAGGTGCGCGGTACGGCCGAGCGGCCGCGCCTGTCGGTCTTCCGCTCGAACCGCGGCGTCATGTGCCAGCTCATCGACGACGTCGCCGGTCACACGATCGCCGCCGTCTCCTGGACCGAGGCCGAGCTGCGCGACCTGCAGCGCATGGAGCAGGCCAAGCGGGTCGGCGAGCTGCTCGGCGAGCGCGCCAAGGCTGCCGGCGTCGAGACCTGCGTCTTCGACCGCGGCGGCTACCGCTACCACGGCCGCGTCAAGGCCATCGCCGACGGGGCTCGTGAGGCCGGGCTCGTCTTCTAGCTACTCTGCGACAGGAACTTCATGGCACGTAACGACAACAGAAATGACCGGCGCGGAGGGCGCGACAGCGATCTGCAGGAGCGCGTGGTCGAGATCAACCGCGTCGCCAAGGTCGTCAAGGGCGGCCGTCGCTTCTCGTTCACGGCGCTCGTCGTCGTGGGCGACGAGAAGTCGAAGGTCGGCGTCGGCTACGGCAAGGCGAACGAGGTTCCGGTCGCGATCCAGAAGGGCGTAGAGCGCGCACGCCGCGCGATGGTCGAGGTGCCGATGCACGGCTCGACGATCACTCACGAGACGCTCGGCATCCACTCCGCCTCGCGCGTGCTGCTCAAGCCGGCCTCGCCCGGTACCGGCGTCATCGCAGGTGGAGGCGTGCGTGCGGTCCTCGAGCTCGCGGGCATCCACGACGTCCTCTCGAAGTCGCTCGGCAGCCAGAACCCGATCAACCTCGTCAAGGCCACGATCGCCGCGCTCGAGTCGCTGCGCCGGCCGGAGGACGTCGCCGCGCTGCGCGGGCTGACCGTCGCCGAGGTCCTCGGCCTCCCGCCACGCGAGCCAAAGGCCGCGGAGACGACTGACGACGCAACGGTCGACGCCGGCGAGGCCGAGCCCGTTCCGGCCGCCGCCGGCGCGGAGCAGGAGGCGTAGCCGATGGCCGGTCTCACGATCACCCAGGTCAAGTCCTCGAGCGGCTCGTCCAAGAGGCAGCTCGCGACGCTGCGCAGCCTCGGCCTCGGTCGTATCGGCCGCAAGGTCGAGCGCCCGGACGAGCCCGTCGTGCGCGGCCAGGTCCACAGCGTCCGTCATCTCCTCGAGGTGTCAGATGCCTGAGGAGCGCGAGGAGCTGATCGGCCTCCACAACCTCAAGCCCGCCAAGGGCTCGACGCACCGGCGCAAGCGCGTCGGCCGCGGCGAGGGCTCGGGCATGGGCAAGACGTCGGGTCGTGGCCAGAAGGGTGCCGGCTCACGCGCCGGCTCGAAGAGCAGGGTCGCCTTTGAGGGAGGGCAGAACCCGATTCAGGTGCGCATGCGCAAGCTGCGCGGACCGCACATGAAGAAGTCCATGCCGTTCGAGAAGTTCCGCACACACACGCAGCCGGTCAACCTGCGTGACCTCGAGGACCGCTTCGACAGCGGCGCCGAGGTGACACCCGACTCCCTCCGTGCGGCAGGTCTCGCGACCCGCCGCGACGTTCCAGTGAAGATCCTCGGAGAGGGAGAGCTCGGGAAGGCGCTCACCGTCAACGCCCACGGTTTCTCGGCCAGCGCGCGCGAGAAGATCGAGGCGGCGGGCGGCAGCGTCAACGTTCTCGAGTAGACCGGCGCGATGCTGCAGACGTTCCTCAACGCCTTCCGGATCCCCGAGCTCCGGAAGAAGATCGCGTTCACCGCCGGCATGCTCGCGCTCTACCGGCTTGGCGCCTACGTCCCGGCGCCGGGGATCAACGTCGACGCCGTCAACGACATCTCGCAGAACTTCGGCGGCTCGAACGTCCTCGGCTTCCTGAACCTCTTCTCCGGTGGCAGCCTCCAGCGCTTCGCCGTCTTCGCGCTCGGGATCATGCCCTACATCACCGCGTCGATCATCCTGCAGCTGATGGCCGTGGTGGTGCCCTCGCTCGAGAAGCTCCGCAAGGAGGGCGAGGTCGGCCAGCAGAAGATCACGCAGTACACCCGCTACCTGACCGTCGCGCTGGCGTTTGCCCAGTCGATCGGCTACGTCTTCCTCTTCCGCAGCTTCTCCAGCGGCTCGATCGACGTCGTCGAGAACTTCACGTTCGGCACGGTCTTCGTGATCGTCGTCAGCCTCACCGCGGGCTGCGTGCTGATCATGTGGTTCGGGGAGCTGATCACCCAACGCGGGATCGGCAACGGGATCTCGCTGATGATCTTCGCGAGCATCGCCGCCGGTCTGCCGAACGGCATCCAGGCCTGGTGGACCAACCCCGATCAGGTCTTCAAGGTGATGATGCCCTTCCTCGCGGTGGCGATCATCGTCTTCATCGTCTTCATGCAGGAGGGCCAGCGCCGGATCCCGGTCCAGTACGCCCGCCAGGTCGTCGGCCGCCAGGTTCGCTCGGGCAGCTCGACCTACCTGCCGCTGCGCGTCAACATGGCCGGCGTCATCCCTGTCATCTTCGCCGCCTCGCTGATGGCGTTTCCGCCTACCGTCGGCGAGCTGCTCCACACGCCTTGGGCGCGCGACATGGCCGCCTTCTTCGCCCCGAACGGCTGGGCGTACGTGATCGGCGAGTCGATCCTGATCGTCCTCTTCACCTACTTCTACACGGCCGTCACGTTCAACCCGGTCGAGCAGGCGGACAACCTCAAGAAGTACGGCGGGTTCATCCCCGGCGTCAGACCGGGGCGCCCGACGGCCGAGTATCTCGATCGCATCCTCGCGCGGCTGACGTTCCCGGGCGCGCTCTATCTCGCCGCCGTCGCCGCACTGCCGACGATCCTGCTCAACCAGACGAGCGCCAACTTCTTCTTCGGCGGCACGTCGATCCTGATCGTCGTCGGCGTCGCGCTGGACACCATGAAGCAGCTGGAGGCGCAGATGATGATGCGCAACTACGAGGGTTTCCTTAAGTAACGTCCCTCGTCTGTGAGCGAGCTGAACCTCATCCTGCTGGGCCCTCCCGGTGCCGGCAAGGGCACCCAGGCGGAGCGGCTGATCGAGGACTTCGATCTTCCGCACTACGCCACCGGCGACATCCTGCGCGGAGCTGTGAAGGCCGGAACGCCGCTTGGGCTCCAGGCCAAGGAGTACATGGACCGCGGCGACCTCGTCCCCGACGAGGTGATCTGCGGCGTCATCGTCGAGCGGATCGACAGCCAGGAGGCGCTCGACGGCTTCCTGCTCGACGGCTTCCCGCGGACGATCGTCCAGGCCGAGACCCTCGACAAGGCGCTCGAGCCGCTCGGTCGCGCCCTCAGCTCGGTGCTCTCGATCGAAGTGTCGGACGACGAGGTCGTGCGGCGCCTGTCCGGGCGGCGGGTGTGCGAGAAGAACGGGCACCCGTACCACGTCGAGTTCGACCCACCCAAGAACGAGGGCTTCTGCGATCAGGACGGCTCGCCGCTGATCCAGCGCGACGACGACCGCGAGGACACGATCAAGCACCGCCTCGAGGTCTTCCACGAGCAGACGGCGCCGCTCGTCGACTTCTACGAGCGCCAGGGCCTGCTGCGCCGCTTCGACGGCAGCCGCTCGCCCGACGAGGTCCATGCGCACATCCGCGCGACGCTCGCGACGCTGCGCTTGGAGGAGACGCTCTAGCGATGGCGATCATCAAGAAGACCCCCGAGGAGATCGACCTGATCGCCGCGTCCGGGGAGATCCTCGCGCGCTGTCACCGGCTGCTGCGCGGCAAGGCGCGCGCCGGTGTCACGACCGAGGACCTCGACACCGCCGCCGAACGCTTCATCCGCTCGCAGGGAGCGGTGCCGGTCTTCAAGGGCTACCACGGCTTCCCCGGCTCGATCTGCTCCTCGCCGAACTCGATGGTCGTCCACGGCATCCCGGGTGACTACGAGCTCAAGCGCGGGGACATCATCTCGCTCGACATCGGGGTCGAGCGCGAAGGCTGGGTCTCCGACGCCGCAGTCACGCTGCCGATCGGCCCGGTCAGCGACGTCGCGCTCAAGCTGATGGCCACGACGCGCGAGTCGCTCTACGAAGGCATCGAGCAGTGCGTCGTCGGCAACCGGCTCGGAGACGTGTCGGCGGCGATCCAGCAGCGCATCGAGGCCGACGGGTTCTCGGTCATCCGCTCGCTCGTCGGACACGGCGTCGGTCGCAGCATGCACGAGGATCCCCAGATCCCGAACTTCGGCACGGCTGGCACAGGCCCGCTGCTCGAGGAGGGCATGGTCCTGGCGATCGAGCCGATGGTCAACGTCGGCGGGCCAGAGGTGCGCATCGGCGCAGACAACTGGGCGGTCTACTCCGAGGACGGCTCGCTTGCGGCCCATTTCGAGCACACCGTCGCGATTACGGCCGCCGGACCGCGCATACTGACCCCATGGCACCTCGATGACGGGGCTGCCGACAAGACCGTCGCGGCGCCCGCGACCGCCAGGCATTAGCCGGACGGATGCGTGTGCGTCAGCCTGCTATCGTGCCACGTTGGCGTTTGGCCGACTCCTGGGCCTTGCGCTTGATCTCTCCATACGGAAGGCAGCGATGAAGGTCCGAGCTTCGGTCAAACCCATGTGTGAGAAGTGCAAGGTGATCCGCCGCAACGGCGCCGTGCTCGTGATCTGTCAGAACCCTCGTCACAAGCAGCGGCAGGGCTGACCCGAAGCACATGGCGCGAATCGCTGGCATCAACATCCCCCTCAACAAGAGGGTCGAGATCGGTCTCACCTACATCTACGGCGTCGGACGTTCGCAGTCGAACGTCCTGCTGAAGAAGGTCGGGGTCGACCCGGATACCTACGTACGCGACCTCACAGACGACGAGGTCATCAAGCTCCGCGACGCGATCGACACCGACCTCACGGTCGAGGGCGATCTCCGGCGCGAGCGCTCCCAGAACGTCAAGCGCCTCATGGAGATCGGCTCGTATCGCGGCCTGCGCCATCGGCGCGGTCTGCCGGTCAACGGCCAGCGCACCAAGACCAACGGCCGCACGCGCAAGGGACCGAAGCGCATGCAGGTGGCCGGTAAGAAGAAGGTGACGAAGTAGTGGCACAACAGCGTCCCGCACGGCCACGCGGCCGGCGCAAGCCGAAGAAGAACGTTCCCTTCGGTCAGGCTCACATCAAGACGAGCTTCAACAACACGATCGTCTCGCTGACCGACCGCGAGGGGAACGTGATCGCGTGGGAGTCCGCCGGCGGCGCCGGCTTCAAGGGCTCGCGCAAGTCGACTCCGTTCGCTGCCCAGGTGACCGCCGACGCGGCCGCCAAGAAGGGCATCGAGCAGGGGCTCGAGAAGGTCGAGGTCTTCGTCAAGGGTCCGGGCTCCGGCCGTGACACCGCGATCCGCTCGCTGCAGGCCGCCGGCCTAGAGGTGACGGGAATCCGCGACGTCACGCCGCAGGCACACAACGGCTGCCGCCCCCGCAAGCGGCGGAGGGTCTAGCTCATGGCGCGTGACACTTCACCGCAGTGCAAGCAGTGCCGCCGCGAGGGCACCAAGCTCTTCCTCAAGGGAGAGCGCTGCCTCACCGACAAGTGCGGCATCGAGCGGCGCAACTACCCGCCTGGCGATCACGGCCGCGGCCGTCCGCGCCAGTCCGAGTACCGCCTGCAGCTGCGCGAGAAGCAGAAGGCCCGTCGCTACTACGGCGTGCTCGAGAAGCAGTTCCGCGGCTACTACGACCGTGCCTCTCGTCAAGAGGGCGTCACGGGCGAGAACCTGCTGCGGATCCTCGAGTCCCGTCTCGACAACGTGCTCGTCAGGCTCGGCTTTGCCGCGTCTCGGCGCCAGGCCCGCCAGATGGTCCGTCACGGACACTGGATGGTCAACGGCCGCCGCCTCGACATTCCGTCGTACCAAGTGCGTCCCGACGACGTGATCACTCTGGCGCCTGGCTTCGCGGCCGATCAGATGATCCGTGACGCAACGGAGCTCGTCTCCGTGGTCCCCGCCTGGCTCCAGGCCGACCACGACGGCCTCACCGCCAAGGTGCTGCGCCGACCCGAGCGCGACGAGATCGCCGTGCCGGTCCAAGAGCAGCTCATCGTCGAGCTTTACTCGAAGTAGAAGTCCAAGCCGCGCGCGACGCCCTGGTCGGCGTACGTGCGCGCCCCAACGCGAAGGACACCGCCCATGATCGAGTTCCAAACCCCCCAGATCTCCTCCGAGACCGTGACGGACACGCGTGGCACGTTCACGATCGAGCCGCTCGACCGTGGCTTCGGCTACACGTTCGGCAACTCGCTCCGGCGTGTTCTGCTGTCGTCGCTGACCGGCGCCGCCGTGACGAGCGTTCGCATCGAGGGCGTCGCGCACGAGTTCTCGACGATCCAGGGTGTCAAGGAGGACGTCACCGACATCGTCCTCAACCTCAAGGACATCGTCTGCCGGATGCACTCCGACGCCTCGGAGATCGAGGCGCCGCTCGTCGTGACGGGCCCCGGCGAGATCACCGCGGGTGACATCGACCTGCCCTCAGGCGTCGAGATCCTCAACCCCGAGACGCACATCGCGACGCTCGAGAAGAAGACGAAGCTCGAGGTCTACCTGACGATCGGTCACGGCAGCGGCTACTCCCCCGCCGAGGACAACAAGACCGAGGACCAGCCGATCGGCGTCATCCCGATCGACTCGATCTTCTCGCCGGTCAAGCGTGTCGCCTACTCGGTCGAGTCCGCCCGTGTCGGTCAGCGCACCGACTACGACAAGCTGTCGCTCGACATCGAGACCGACGGCTCGATCGACCCGCACGCCGCGCTGCGCGAGGCCGCCGAGACGCTGATCAAGTACCTGGCGATCTTCAGCGAGCCCGAGCGCGTCGAGGCGCTGCGCGAGGCGGGCGCCCAGCTCGTCGGTGCCGGTGCCGTCGCCAACGGATCCGACGCCGGCCTCGGTGGTGGCGGCGGTGGTGTCTCGGGCGGTGACGGGATGGACGACATCCTGATCGAGGAGCTCGAGCTCGGCGTCCGCTCGTACAACTGCCTCAAGCGGGCCGGCGTGCAGACGGTCGGCGATCTCGTCCAGAAGTCCGAGTCCGAGCTGAACGCCATCCCGAACTTCGGTCGCAAGTCGATCGAGGAGGTCAAGGAGACGCTCGAGGCCCGTGGCCTCGCCCTTCGGGCTGCGTAAGCAGCCCGACGGGTTACACTCCTGAACGTTCGTCATGCGCCACCAGAAGCAAAAAGGGAAGCTCAGCCGCGATTCGGCGCACCGCAAGGCGCTGCTGATGAACCTCTCGCGCGAGGTCATCGACCACGAGCGGATCAAGACGTCGCAGGCGAAGGCGAAGGCGGTCAAGCCTGAGCTCGAGCGGCTGATCACGCTTGCCAAGAAGGGCGATGGCCATTCGCGCCGGTTGGCGATGGCGCGGCTGGGTCAGGACAAGGGCGTCGTCTACAAGCTGTTCGAGGAGATCGCGCCGCGGTACGAGGCGCGTCCTGGTGGCTACACGCGCATCCTGAAGCTCGGACCTCGTCGGTCGGATTCGACCGAGATGGTCTATCTAGAGCTTGTCTAGCTTCGGCTAGCTTCAAAGGCTGCTGTCCGCGGGTCCTGTCGTCGGGTTTTGCGCCCGACTACGCAAGCTCCGTCGGGTCGTCAAAACCCGCGCCACCCGCGGCTCGGAGCGTGCTGGCTGGTGGCGATAGGCTGCGGCGCGTGAAGCTATTGGCGTTTTCGGATGTGCATTGCGACCTGGGGGCGGTCGATTCGTTGGTTGCTCAGGCGTCGGATGTCGACATCGTGGCGGGGGTGGGTGACTTCGCGAGCGTGCACGAGGGGTTGGAGCAGACGCTGCGTCCGCTGCGGGCGATCGAGGTGCCGGTCTTGTTGGTGCCGGGGAACAACGAGACGGTCGATGCGCTGCGCGAGGCTTGTGAGGGCTGGGAGGGCGTGAGGGTCCTGCATGGCGAGGCGGCGGAGGTCGATGGCGTGAGCTTCTTCGGGCTGGGCGCGGGGGTTCCGACGACGCCTTGGGACTGGAGCTTCGATCTGACCGACGAGGAGGCGGCGGAGATGTTGGCTTCGATGGAGGAGGGGTCGGTGCTGTTGAGCCACTCGCCGCCGAAGGGGCATGTCGACAAGGGCTTCGGCAGCGAGGCGGTGTTGGCGGCCGCGCGGGACAAGCGGGCGCGGGCGGTGCTGTGTGGACATATTCATGAGGAGTGGGGGAGCGAGTCGCGGATCGGCGACACGCCCGTGCGCAATCTTGGACCCGATGGCTACGTCTTGGAGATCTAGATGGACTTGGAGCGTATGAAGGAGGCGACGCGGGTCGGCTGGGGCAAGGGCGACTACGCCGGCTTGTCCGAGGTTCTGCGCCCGGCAGCGCAAGCGCTGTGCGACGCGTGTGCGGTCGGGGCGGGTCAGGAGGTTCTCGACGTGGCCGCCGGCGATGGGAACTTCGCGCTCGCGTGCGCCTTCGAGGGCGCGAGCGTGGTGGCGTCGGACATCGCGCCGGGAATGGTCGAGCGCGGGAAGAAGCGCTCGGAGGCCGAGGGCTATGACGTCGAGTGGGTCGAGGCCGATGCGGAGGACCTGCCGTTCGAGGACGGCCGCTTCGAGTGCGTCGGGTCGGTGTTCGGCGCCGTCATGGCGCCGCGGCCCGAGGTCGTCGCCGGGGAGCTGTTCCGCGTGGTCCGGCCGGGCAACACCGTGGGGCTGGTCGCTTGGGTGCCGGAGGGGATCGCGCAGGAGATGTTCGCGATCGGCCGCAAGTTCGCACCGCCCTCGGATCCTCGTGCCGGCGCGCCGAGCCACGAGCAGTGGGGCATCGAGGACGTGGTTCGCGAGCGGCTCGGCCCCTACGCCAACACGATCGAGACCGAGCGGCGGTCGCTGCCGTTCGCGGCGGACTCGCCCGAGGCGTTCGTCGAGAACATGGAGCGCAGCGCGCCGATGCAGGCGGCCGCGAAGGAGGTGATGCCGGCGGACCAGTATGCCCTGATGCGCGACGACTTCCTCGCGATGGCGCGGGGCTGGGCGGGCGGCGACGGGCCGTTCTCGGTAGACGCCGAGTACCTCGTGGTGGTCGCGCGCAAGCGCGGCTAGCGGTGCGGTGACAGCCCGGCTCCTGATCGAGTACGACGGCGGCGGCTTCAGTGGCTGGGCACGCCAGGAGGGTTCGCGGACGGTCCAGGAGGTGCTCGAGGAGGCGATCGAGACGGTTCGCCGCGAGCCGGTGAGCCTCACCGTCGCCGGTAGGACCGACGCGGGAGTCCACGCGCGTGGGCAGGTCGCGTCGCATCCCGGCGAGCCGGTGCGCGCGTGGGCCCTGAACGGCGTGCTGCCGCCGGACGTCAGGGTCCTGGCGAGCGAGACCGCGCCCGATGGCTTCGACGCTCGCCGCGACGCGATCTCGCGGATCTACCGATACCGCGTGCTGCCGGGGCGAACGGCGCGGGTGTTCGAGCGCGGGCGCGCCTGGAACTGGCGCTATCCGATCGAGCGCGACGCGCTTGACCGCTGCGCCGAGCTCATACGCGGAAGCCACGACTTCACCGCCTTCACTCCGACGAAGACCTACCACCGGCGCTTCCAGCGCAAGGTCATGCGCTCCGAGTGGGTCGAGGAGGAGGGCGGCGTGCTGTCGTTCTGGATCGAGGCCGACACGTTCATGCGCCACATGGTGCGGACGCTCGTCGGCACGATGCTCGGCGTCTCGTCGGGACACCGCTCGGTCGAGGGCTTCGCCGAGCTGCTGGAGGGCCGTCCGCGCGCCGAGGCCGGGGACACGGCGCATCCGCACGGGCTCTACCTCGAGGCGATCCGGTATCCGCCTCCGGCCTGAGGTCTATCCTCGGTGGCTGCCATGAAGGTGCTGCTGACCAACGACGACGGGATCCAGGCGACCGGCCTGCACGTGATGCGCCGGGCGCTGCTCGAGGTGCCGGGCGTCGAGCTCGCGGTGATCGCGCCCGACTCGAACCGGTCCGCGACCGCGCGCAGCATCACGACCCGAACCCCGCTCTGGGTCGACGAGTTCGAGTTCGGCGATGGGACTACCGGTCACGCGACCGACGGCACGCCGGTCGACTGCGTCCGCTTCGCGGCGCTCGGGCTGATCGAGTTCCAGCCCGAGCTGATCGTCTCGGGGATCAACCACGGCTCGAACCTCGGCGACGACATCACCTACTCCGGGACCGTCGCCGCCGCGCTCGAGGGGATCGTGCTCGGGGTTCCGGCGATCGCGGTCTCCCAGCAAGCCGACCACGGGCAGATGGACTTTCGCGCCGGCAAGGCGTGGGAGGCCGAGGACTTCGAGAGCGTCGCGGCGTTCGTGGCGCGGATCGTCGAGGAGCTCGACGACGTGCCGATGCCCGCGGGCACGCTGCTCAACGTCAACGCGCCGGCCGGCGAGATTCGCGGCGCACGGGCTTGCGGGCTCGGCAAGCGGATCTACCGCGACTCGCTCGAGCTGGCCGAGGAGGAGGGAGGCCGCCGCCGCTACCGGATCTACGGCGAGGCGCCCGGCTACCACCACGAGGACGGCACAGACTTCGCCGCCATCGCCGACGGCTACATCGCCGCGACGCCGTTGCACTTCGACCTGACCGACCGAGCCGCCGTCGAGACCCTCTCGGGCTTCGACTTCGACCGGCTGCTCGCACCGGCCGCGCGCGAGGTTTGAGCGAGTCGCCCGAAGCGCGCGCCGCCGAGCTGCGGCGCCTGATCGAGCATCACAACAAGCTCTACTACGAGCAGGACGCCCCCGAGATCGGCGACGACGAGTACGACGCGCTGATCAACGAGCTGCGCGACCTCGAGGCGGCGAACCCGGAGCTGCGCACGCCGGAGTCGCCGACCCAGCGCGTCGGCTCGCGGCCGCTGGAGCGCTTTGCGCCGGTCGAGCACCTGCAGCCGATGCTCTCGCTCGCCAACGCGCGCAACGAGGAGGAGCTGCGCGCCTGGCTCGAGCGCTCGCGGCGATTCCTCGAGCGCGAGGGCGTCGAGGCCGAGGACACGCGCTTCGTCACCGAGCCGAAGATCGACGGATTGGCGATCTCACTGCTCTACGAGAACGGCGAGCTGGTACGCGGCGCCACACGCGGAGACGGGGAGATCGGCGAGGACGTCACCCAGAACCTGCGCACGGTCGGGTCGATCCCCCAGCGCGTCGAGGGCGCTCCGGCGGTGCTCGAGGTGCGCGGCGAGATCTACCTGCCGCGCGCCGCCTTCGCCCGTCTGAACGAGGAGCGTGCAGCCCAGGGACTGCCGACGTTCGCCAACCCGCGCAACTCGGCTGCCGGCTCGATCCGTCAGCTCGATCCGGCGCTCGCCGCTGCGCGGCCGCTCGACGTGTGGGCCTACTCGATCGGGGCGCTCGAGGGCCTCGAGTTCGAGACCCACTTCGAGTCGATGGAGTGGCTGCGCGGGCACGGCTTCCCGGTCAACGACGGTATCGAGCGTCACGACTCACTCGATCAGGTGGTGCTCGCCTGTCGCTCCTGGGAGGAGCGGCGCGAGGGGCTCGACTTCGAGATCGACGGCGTGGTCGTGAAGGTCGACGACCTCGAGCTGCAGCGGCGCCTCGGCGTCGTCGGACGCGAGCCGCGCGGCGCGATCGCCTGGAAGTTCCCTCCGATGACGGCGACCACGACATTGCGGCGGATCTCCTGGAACGTCGGCCGGACCGGTCACATGGTCCCGTTCGCGGAGCTCGAGCCGGTGCAGGTCTCGGGCGTGACGGTGAAGCTGGCGACGCTCCACAATGAGGAGGACATCGTCCGCAAGGACGTCCGCCCGGGCGACGAGGTGATCGTCACGCGCGCCGGCGACGTCATTCCGCGTGTGGTGTCGCCGACGCCCCAGGCTCAGGCCAACCCGGATCGCGCTCCGGTGCCCGGTCCGCCGACCGTGTGCCCGGCGTGCGGGACCGAGATCGTCAAGCCCGAGGGAGCCGCATGGTCGATCTGCCCCAACCGCGCCGGCTGCCCGGGCCAGCTCTTCCAGGGCGTGAAGCAGTTCGTCAGCCGCGGGGCGATGGACATCGAGGGGCTAGGCGAGGAGCGGGTGCTGCAGTTCCTGCGCGCCGGGGTGATCGACGGCATCGCCGGGATCTACGACCTGACGGAGGAGCGACTGCTCGGGCTCGAGGGGTTCAAGGAGAAGTCGGCGCGCAACTTGATCGACGCGATCGACCGGTCGAAGCAGCAGCCGTTCAGCCGGCTCGTCTTCGGGCTCGGGATGCCGGGGATCGGCGGCGTGAACGCGCGCGCGCTGACTGCCCACTTCCGCACGATCGACGCCCTGCTGGAGGCGACGCCGGAGCAGATCGCCGAGGTGCCGGGGATGGGGCCGATCCTCGCCGAGCAGATCGTCGAGTCGCTGTCGGAGCCGGAGATGCGAGCCCTGATCGAGCGGCTGCGCGCCCATGGGTTGAAGCTGGAGGAGGAGGGGCCGGCTCCGGGTGAGGTCGACGGCCCACTGAAGGGCAAGACGTTCGTCCTGACCGGCACGCTCCCCGATCTGACCCGGGAGGACGCAACCGCCCGTATCGAGGCAGCGGGCGGCAAGGTCACCAACAGCGTGTCGAAGAAGACCGACTACGTCGTCGCCGGTGCCGACCCGGGGACGAAGCTGGCGAAGGCTGAGAAGCTCGGGACCGACATCCTCGACGAGACCGGCCTACTGGCGCTGCTGGAGGGGTGATCAGGCGGCCGCTGAGCCGCCGCGGCCCTTCAGCTCGTCGAGGATGTGGAGCAGCGCTTGGCGTCCGGCACGGTTCTCCTCGATGGAATCGGAGAGGTGCTCGTTGAACTCCGAGCGGTGAGTCTTGAACTCTGAGCGGTGCTGCTCGATATCGCGAGTGAGGGCCCGTAGGGCGGCGGTGTTCTCGCGCATGTGTGCGGATAGCGACTCGTCGACGCGTCGGAACGCCTTCTCGAAGCGAAGGATCATCTCCTCCATGAAGCGCTTGCGCTCGTCGTAGAGCTCCTCAGCCATAGCCAGGGATTCTCGCATATCGTCTGTTACGCCAGCTGGCGCCATTGTGACGGCGGTGCGACAGCTCAGCGCACGCCGGCGAGCGCTTGCAGCATGCTGTCCTGGATCTTGCGTGCGCCGTAGGGATCGACGGCGTTCATCAGGATCGAGAAGACGTAGGTGTCGCCGGAGCGGGCGCGGCAGTAGCCGGAGACGGCTGAGACGTCGGAGAGCGTGCCGGTCTTGCCGCGGCAGTGGCCGCGGGCGGGACCGCGGCGCATGCGCTCACTCAGCGTGCCGTCGCGGCCGGCGACCGACAGCGAGCGGAGGAACATGCGGAAGTCGTCGCGCTTGCGCATCGCCAGCAGGAGGTGGGCAATCCGGTAGGGAGAGGCGCGGTTGCCGCGCGCGAGGCCGGAGCCGTCGACGAGGCTCGAGGGGCGGCCGCCGATCCGCCTGGCGAACCGTGCGGCGATCTTCGCTCCGCCGGCAGTCGTGCCACGGCCAGAGGCCTGCATCGACAGGTCCTTGGCGAGCATCTCGGCGAAGTAGTTGTCGGACGGCTTGTTGGTCAGCGCGATCAGCCTGCTCATCGGTGGCGACTCGACTGCCGCGAGCGTGTCGGCTCCCGAAGGCGCAACCCGCGCCGCCGGCTTGCCTCTCACTGCGACACCACGCCGGCGTAGCGCGTCGGTCAAACGCGCAGCGGCGAACGGCGCCGGGCTCGCCTGGAAGCTCGTGCCGCTCTCGGCCGCCAAGCCGCGGTTGTAGCCAAGCGCGCTCAGCGGACCGACCCAGATCGACGTGCCATAGCTCGAGTCCGGTCCGCCACGCAGCGAGTCGAAGCGGGACTCGTCACCGAGCACCGAGCCGGCCACGCGCTCGAGCCCGGCCGCCTTCAGCTGCGCGGCGAGCGCCTCGACCGTCGCCGAGGTGCTGCCGTAGTACCTGCTGGCGAAGCTGTTGCTGCCGAACGTCGGGTCGCCACCGCCGACGAGGTAGAGGTCGCCGCGCCAGACGCCCTTCGCGTCGAGCTCACCGTCGCCGCGGACCTCCGTCGCAAGCGTGCCGTCCGTGCCGAAGCGGGCCAGTGCCGCCGAGGTGGTGAAGAGCTTGGTGTTCGAGGCGAGGATCCGCGGACGCGTATGGCTCCAGCGGAAGATCGTCCGCCCGCTGTCGGCGTTGACGACGTAGGCGCCGCTCCAGCTCCCGGCGCCTGCCATGGCACGGGCGAGGCTGGCCGAGAGGCCGTGCTCGCTGGCGACCGCGGGCCCCGCCACAACTAGCGCGATCAGGGCGAGAAGAACGGCCAGAAACGAAAAACCGCCTAACAAGGGTGCTCTGGGACTGCGCATCTTCAAGGGCGGAACACGCTACAGCGGGTCTCGGAGCGGTTAGCGCCCGACGGCTAGGGGATAATGCAGGTAGGCATGGGAGACGTCGTCAAGCTGGAGAAGCCAGCCAAGGGGACCAAGGCAGCGGCCAAGACGCGTCGTCGGCGTCCAAAGCGGTCTCGTACCGCCCTGGTCCTCGGCGGCGGCGGGTTCACCGGCGGCGTCTACGAGATCGGCGCCCTGCGCGCGCTCGACCTGCTCGCGGTCAACCGCACGATCAACGACTTCGACATCTTCGTCGGCACGAGCGCCGGCTCGTTCGTCGGCAGCCTCGTCGCCAACGGCGTGACGCCCGAGGAGATGATGCGGGTCGTCAACGAGCAGCCGCCGAGCCCGTTCCGCGACGTCGACCGCGGCCAGCTGATGCGGCCGAACTACTCGGAGTACGTCGAGTCGGCGGTGCTGATGCCGCTGCGCGTGCTCGGCGTGCTCAAGAACGCCGTCACGCACTTCCGCGAGCTGTCGCTCGTCGACATGGCGGTCGAGATCGCGCAAGGACTGCCGTCCGGCGCCTACAGCAGCCACGGCGTCGAGCGCTACCTCGCGGACGTGCTCGGCGACGACGGCCGCGTCAACGACTTCCGCATGCTCGAGCGCGAGCTCTACCTGACCGCCACCGACCTCGACACCTGTGAGCGGATCGTCTTCGGGACGGACGGGTGGGACGACATCCCGATCTCTGCCGCCGTCAGCGCCTCGACCGCACTGCCGATGGTCTACAAGCCAGTCGAGCTCAAGGGCCGCCAGCTGATCGACGGCGGCATCCGATCGACGACGAACGTCGACGTCGCCGTCGAGCGCGGGGCGAAGTTCATCGTGGTCGTCAATCCGCTCGTACCGTACGTCAACGACTTCCAGAAGCAGATCCCGACGGCGCTCGGCACACGCGTGCGGCGCGTCTCGGACATGGGCTTCCCGCAGATCGGCTACCAGACGTTCAAGCTGCTCGCCCATCAGCGGCTGCACGAGGCGGTGAGCCACTGGAAGGAGCGCTACCCGGGCGTCGACATCGTCTTGATCGAGCCCGAGCCGAACGACCAGCTGATGTTCGAGACGAACATCATGAACTACACCCGGCGCGTCGAGATCGCCCGCCACGGCTTCGAGTCGGTGACGATCAAGCTCGCCGAGGACTACGACGACCTCAAGGCGGTCTGCGCGAAGCACGGCATCGAGATCTCGGCCGATCGCGTCCGCAAGGTGGTTCGAAAGTTCTCCGAGGAGCGCGAGAAGACGGCCGCCTGGCGGCGGATCCTCGAGCAGACGACGGGCGCGTTGCTGCGTCAGTCCGAGGACAGCGCCGGCTAGCTCGGCAACGCCGCTGCCCTAGTCTGTTTTCGAGTGGCACGCACTGATCCGACAGAGAGCGGGGGGCTGTTCGTCGGGGCTCCGCGCGAGGGCCGGCGCGGCCTTCGCTACCGCGGAACGCCGCAGCGAGCCGGTGCCGCGCGCCAACGCGCCGACCGCTTCGCCGCCGCGGCGATCCTCGCGCTCGAGATGCTGCTCTGCCTCAGCCTCTTCGGCCCCCAGCCGCTGTTCTGGTTCTGGTTCGGCTCTCAGGTGCAGTACTGGACCGGCTCGGTGTCAGCAGGGCTGGCGACCATCCTCATCGGATCGATCACAACGTTGATGATCACCGTCGCGATCGGCAAGCGGGTCGACGAGTGGTGGAAGCTCGTGCGCCGTGCGGCCGGCCACGAGCAGCGCAACGGGGCGCTCGAGCGGATCTTCGCCGTCAGCGTGCTGATCGCGCTCGCCATCTTCACCTTCTGGTTCCTGATCATCCAGGGGCCCGCTCCCTCCGTGGCGCCGACGAACTAGCCATGGGACTGCGCGACTACTACAAGCAGTTCGAGGACGTCGACGAGGAGGAGATCAACAAGGGCCGCCGTGCCCGTAGGGCGAAGGAGAAGCGGCTGGCGCTCGAGCGCGCCCCTGCGCTCGACCTGTCGAGCACCGAGTGGCCCGAGCTGCCGAACTCCGAGGTCGTCAACGCCTCGATCTACACCGCCCGCGGCCGGGTCAACGGCTACCCCGACCGCCACGCCTCGGGAGTGCGCCGACCGCTGGCCGAGCGCCATGGGGTGGATGCCGAGCGGATCGTCGTCGGCAATGGAGCCGCCGAGCTGCTGCAGGCGACCGCGATGGCGTTGCTCTCGCCGGACGACGAGTTGCTGACGCCCTGGCCGAGCTACCCGCTCTACCCGCTGATGGCGGCCCGTGCTGGGGGCCGTCCCGTCCCGGTCGAGTGCCCGGAGGACAGCGACACCGTCGATGCGCTGCGCGACGCCGTAACCGACCGCACGCGCATGATCGTCGTCTGCAATCCGAACGACCCAACCGGCGCGTACATCACGGCCGACCGCATCGCTGCGCTCGCGTCGAGCGTTCCCGAGCGCGTCCACATCGTCGTCGACGAGGCCCTGGTCCACTTCCAGGACGCCGAGGAGCTCGACGCGGTCCTGCGCCTCACCGACGCCTTCCCGCGCCTGCTCGTCGTCCGCACGTTCTCGAAGATCTACGGCCTCTCCGGGCTCCGCGCCGGGTATGCGGTGGGGTCGGGGAGCACGACCAAGCTGCTCGACTCGGTCGCCCCGGTGCTGGGCGTAAACGCGCTCACCCAGGCCGCGATCGTCCAGGCACTGAAGATGGGCGACAAGGAGATCGACAAGCGCCGCTCCGCCGTCATCGAAGAGCGCCACCGCCTCGAGGGAGCCCTCGCCAACATGCCGATCGACTTCACCCCGAGCCACGCCAACTTCGTCTGGATGTCAGCGAACGGCCTCTCAGGCGCCGCCCTCGCCAACCGCCTCGAGCGCGAGAGCATCACCGTGGCGCCGGGCGGTCCGCTCGGCGCGGACGATCACGTCCGCGCTGCAATCCGCGACACGGGGGCTACGAACCGGTTGCTCTCGGCGCTCGAGAAGGCGCATGCGTCTAGCTAACGGCGAACTCGTGCGAATCGACGCGCAGGTGGGATGCCCAGAGGCCGGCCGAGCGTCGACGGCGTAGACGGCCCTCCGATCGCCACGGCACCTGGCGCCCGCGGGAGCGGACCGGGTGGGCAATCGCCTGGGACAGTCGGGTCTCCTCGACGAACACGCCGCCCGGACACAGGACGCGGGCGATCTCCGACAGGCCATTTGCGGGGCGGGCGATGTGGTAGAGCGTGCCGAAGTCGATCACCACGTCGAACGAGGCGTCGTCGAACGGCATCCGACGCACGTCCGCGCAGACCAGCTCGCACCTCGCGCCGGCCTCGCTGAGGTTGTGTCGGGCTTCGTCGAGCAGCGCTGGGTCGACGTCGAGGCCGACAAGGCGACTCGGCTGGCAGAGCTCGGCCAGCACTGGCAGCGCGATCCCGCGCCCACAGCCGACCTCCAGCACGCGACTGCCGCTCGGCAGCGCCAGCGCACGCACCAGGGCTGGGATCTCGATCCGCTCTTGCCGCGAGTTGCGGCCCTCGTCATTGGGGAACGGCTGGTACTCCCCTGTGCTCGAAGAAGACACCTTGTTGACCTCCGGTAGATAGCGCATTGCGGCCTTATTTACCAAAGGTCAACAGGAAGGTTACAGTCGTAGCTTCAGCGTGGCTGCCTCTCGCCGGATTTTGGGGTGCGGCTAGCTCTCGTACAGCGCGTCGACCACGTCGGCGAACTTCTCGTTGACGACGTTGCGCTTGACCTTGAGCGTCGGGGTCAGCTCGCCGGTCTCCTGGGAGAGGTCGTGGTCGAGGATGGCGAATTTCTTGATCTGCTCGACCGGGCCGACCTTCGAGTTCACCTCGTCGACGGCCTTCTCGATCTCCGCTCGCAGCTCAGCCGACTCGACCACGGCGCTCTCCTCGATGCCGTGTTGCGCGGCGAACGCCGGGATCTCCTCCGGATCGATCGTGATCACCGCGACCAGGTACGGACGCCGGTCGCCGATCACCACGGCCTGTGAGACCCAGCGCGTCTGCTTGAGGCCGTTCTCGAGGTTCGCCGGAGTGATGTTCTTGCCGCCGGCGGTGATGATGATGTCCTTCTTGCGCCCGACGATGTAGATGAAGCCGTCCTCGTCGATCCTCCCCAGGTCGCCGGTATGCAGCCAGCCGTCGACGAGCGTCTCGGCTGTGGCGCTCGGGTTCTTGTAGTAGCCCTGGAAGATGTTCGGGCCCTTGACCAGCAGCTCGCCGTCCGCGGCGACCTTGGCCTCGACACCCGGTAGCGGTCGGCCGACCGAGCCGAAGCGGAAGCTGTCAGGCGTGTTCGCGCTGGCCACGGTCGAGGTCTCGGTCATGCCCCAGCCCTCCATCACGGGCACGCCACAGGCGTAGAAGAACTCGAGGATCTCCTGTGCGATCGGCGCCGCGCCGGTGACGCACTCGCGGATGTCGCCGCCAAAGAGCGCGCGGACGTTCTTGAAGAGCTCCTCCTCCGCTGCATCGAAATGCTGCGCCAGCTCGGCCGGGATCTCCTGGCCGTCGCGTTCCATCTCGCGCACCTTCAGGCCGACCGCGATCGCCTGCCGGAGGCGGTCCGGGTCCTCTGTGGCGCTCGTGGCGAGCGTGTAGATCTTCTCGAACATCCGCGGGACCGACGGGAAGTACGTCGGCTTGACCTCCATCAGGTTCGGGACGATCCTCGCGGCGTCCTTCTCCCAGTAGGCGATCGTGCCGCCGAGGTCGAGCGCGACGTACTGGATGAGCTTCGCGAAGGCGTGAGCCAGGGGCAGGAAGAGATAGACGGAGTCGCCCTCCGCGAGGGCGCCCATCGACTCGGTCATCGACGTCACGTCGCGGTAGTTGCCGTGGGTGAGCAGGCAGCCCTTCGGCGGACCGGTGGTTCCCGAGGTGTAGATCGTGATCGCGAGGTCGTCCTTGCCGATCTTGTCCGTGCGCGCCGCCAGCTCGGCGGCGTCGCGGGCGGCTCCGCGCTCGCGCAGCTCGGTGAGCGAGATCGCCCCGGTCGTGTCGCCGGACGGGTCGAAGATCACGACGTGCTCGAGGTCGGGCAGGCGGTCGCGGACGGCGCGGACCTTGGCGAGCTGCTCGGCGTCCTCGACGAAGATCGCCTTCGACTCGGAGTGCTCGAGCACGTAGTGGCACTCCTCCGCGGAGTTCGTCTGGTAGATCGATACCGAGACGGTGCCCGCGGAGAGGATCGCGAAGTTGGCGAAGGTCCACTCAGGGCGTGTGTGGCTGAGGATCGAGACCTTGTCGCCGGGCTGGAGGCCGAGGTCGATCAAGCCGCGGGCGGTCTCGCTCACAGCGCGCCCGAGCTCCTCGTAGGCGATGTCGACCCACTCGTTGCCGACCTTGTGCTGGAGCGCCGTCTGCCCGGCGTACTTGCGCGCGGCGAGCGGAAGCAGGTCCGCCATAGTCTTCGAGCCGGTGCCGGACGGCGCGGTTGCTGCCTCCATCGTCACTCCTCCTCAGAAGTCCTGCGGGGTTCCGAGGCGGAGTCTAAACGGGGTTCGGCACCTCGATGAAGCGGCTCTCGACGCCAAAGCGCTCTGCGACGAGCTCGCCGACGCGGCGGATGCCGAACGTCTCGCTGGCGTAGTGGCCGGCGGCGATGAAGTGGAGGCCGGCCTCGCGGGCGTCCGCCATCGAGTGCTCGGCGGGCTCGCCGGTTAGGAAGGCGTCGATGCCGGCCGCGACGGCGTCGCCCATGTAGGACGCGGCGCCGCCGGAGATGACGCCGACGCTGTGGACGACGTCGGGGCCGGCGCCCTGGATGAGCGGCTCGCGGCCGTCGAAGATCTCGATGCAGCGGTCGCGCAGCTGGGCGACTGGAACGCCGTCTTGGGATCGCCCGACGAAGCCGATTGGCTGGCCCTTGTAGTCGCCGAGCCGCTCGGCGGGCTCGAGCCCGAGCGCCCGGCAGATCAGCGCGTTGTTGCCAACCTCGGGATGGGCGTCGAGCGGCAGGTGGTAGCTGACGAGCGAGATGTCCGAGCCGAAGAGCAGCTCGAGCCGGCGGCGCAGCTGCGGCGTGATCGGGCCGGGACCCTGGCCCCAGAAGATCCCGTGGTGGGTGAGCACCATCTGCGCGCCGGCCGCGGCCGCGTGCTCGAACAGCTCGAGGTGCGCGGACACGCCGGTCACGACCAGCTCGACATCGGCAGTTCCCGGCACCTGGAGGCCGTTCGGCCCGTAGTCGGGGAAGCCGGGCGAGTCGAGCAGCTCGTCGAGGAAGTGGACGATCTCGTCGCGCGCTGCCATCGGGGAACCGTACCCGCAGCAGCGGCGCGGGTACTCTGGACCCGCATGGCCGACGGCCCGCACCGAACCGATCAGCCTGGCGCGCGCGACGACGCGTTCCTCGAGTCGCTGATGGACACGCGGCTCTACTCGATGGGCGCGTTCTTCTGCGACGAGCATCCCGACCTCGTCGATGAGGTGATCGTCCAGAGCGAGGCGATCGAGCGGGCGGGCATCCGCGTCTACTCCGAGGAGCACGAGCTCAGCCAGGAGGCGTGCTTCGAGACGCTGCTGACCGGGCTCGCTGTGCGCTACTACAACGCCGTCGCCTCATAGCGCGAGCCGTTTTGCGCCACTGACACGCGGGTAGCCGTCCCCTATGCCACGGCTCCGTCGAGTGGATTGCGGGGAGCAGGGCATTCACCGACGGCGCCATGGTCGCGGCTTCAGCTACGTCGACGCATGCGGCGAGCGCATCGACGACCCGGACACGCTCGAGCGGATCGGCAACCTGGCGATCCCGCCGGCGTGGAAGGACGTCTGGATTTGCCCCTACCCGACCGGCCACATCCAGGCAACCGGCTTCGACGCCGCCGGACGCAAGCAGTACCGCTACCACGACGCCTGGCGCACCCGGCGCGACGCCGACAAGTTCGAGTCGATGGTGGGGTTCGCCAAGGCGCTGCCGGCGCTGCGCGAGCAGGTCGAGAACGACCTGACCCTTGACGGCATGCCGCGCGAGCGTGCGCTCGCCTGCGCGGTGCGGCTGCTCGACCGCGGCTCGTTTCGGATCGGCTCCGAGGACTACGCCGAGGACAACGGCACCTACGGGCTGGCCACGATGCGCAAGGAGCACGTGACCGTCCGGGGCGACACGGTCGCCTTCGACTACGAGGCGAAGGGGGGCCTGCGCCGTCGGCAGCGAGTGATCGACGCCGATGCCGCGGGGGTGGTCAAGGCGCTGCTGCGCCGGCGGGGAGGGGGCGACGAGCTGCTGGCATACCGCGACGGGCGGCGCTGGCGCGACGTCCGCTCCGCGGACATCAACGCCTACCTCAAGGACGCGAGCGGCGGTGCGTTCTCCGCCAAGGACTTCCGCACCTGGAACGCGACGGTGCTCTCGGCGATCGCCCTCGCCGTCTCCGCGCCGGTGGCCGGCGGCTCCAAGACGGCACGCAAGCGGGCGATGAAGCGGGCGGTCGACGAGGTGTCGCGCCACCTCGGCAACACGCCGGCCGTCTGCCGTGCCGCTTACATCGACCCGCGGGTGTTCGACCGGTTCGACGGCGGTCTGACGATCGGCGGCGTGCTCCCCGAGCTCGCGGCCGACGCGGAAGGCTGGCCGGCCGTGCAGCGGACCGTCGAGGAGGCGGTGCTCGACCTGATCGCCGGCGACGAGTCCTCGGATGCGATCGAGAAGGCCGCATGATGTCCATCTCGGCGATCCTCGACATCGACGGCACGCTCGTCGACACCAACTACCACCACGCGCTCGCCTGGCAGCGGGCGCTCGCCGAGCACGGCGTGACCGTTCCCGCGTGGAGCATCCACCGTCACATCGGCATGGGCGGTGACCAGATCGTCGCGGCGGTCGCCGGAGACGAGGTGGAGGGGCGAGTCGGAGAGGCCGCACGCGAGACCGAGGGCCGGCTCTTCCAGGAGATGATCGACGACGTGAAGCCGCTCCCGGGCGCGCGCGACCTGCTGCAGGAGCTCAAGCGGCGCGACCACTCGATCGTCCTCGCGAGCTCGGCCAAGGCGGAGGAGGTCGATCACTATCTCGACCTGCTCGACGCGCGAGAGCTGGCCGACGACTGGACCACCTCAGCCGACGTCGAGGCGACCAAGCCCGAGCCCGACCTCGTGATGGCCGCACTCGACAAGGCCGGCGACAACGGCGGCGCGGTGCTGCTCGGCGACTCGGTGTGGGACAGCCGCGCCGCCAGCCGTGCCGGCATCCCGATGGTCGGTGTGCTGACGGGCGGCTTCGGCGAGCGCGAGCTGCGCGACGCCGGCGCGATGGACGTCTACGAGTCTGCCGCGGACCTGCTCGCGCGGATCCACGACAGCCCGTTCGGCCGCCAGGCAGCTTGACTCAGACCGGCCAGGTGCCGCGGGGGTCCGGGGGCGCGAGCCCCGGTCTCACTCAGACCGGCCAGGTGCCGCGGGGGTCCGGGGGCGCGAGCCCCCGGTCTCACTCCACGGCAGCGTTGAGACGGTCGATGGCGCGCCTCAGGAGGCGGGAGACGTGCATCTGCGAGATGCCGACGCGCTCGGCGATCTCGGACTGGGTGAGGTCCTCGAAGAAGCGCAGGTGGACGATCTGCTGCTCGCGCGCGGGCAGCACCTTGAAGGCCGGTCCGATCGACTGACCGATCTCGACGTAGTCGTATCCACGCTCGCGGCTGCCGAGCGTGTCGCCGAGCACCCGGCTGCCGTCGGCGTCCTCACCCGGGTGGGGGGCGTCGAGCGCCGCCGGGCTGTAGGAGCGACCGGCGTCGATCGCCTCGATGACCTCCTCGAGCGAGAGACCGGTCGCCTCGGCGATGTCGCGCACGGCCGGGGTGCGGCCGAGCCGGCCCGACAGCTGCTCGGTCGCCTCGTTGACCTTGAGGAAGTTCTCCTGGACCGTTCGCGGGACGTGCATGCCCCAGCCCTTGTCGCGGAAGTGGCGGCGCAGCTCGCCGAGGATGTTCGGCACCGCGTAGCGAACGAAGGGACCGACGTCGGGCTCGTAGCGGTCGACCGCCTTGATCAGGCCGACGCAGGCGACCTGCTCGAGATCCTCCTGACTCTCGCCAGAGTGGCGGTAGCGGCCAGCGAGGCGCTTGGCGAGCGGGAGCAAGCTTCCGATCAGCTCGTCGCGGGCGCGCATGTCGCCGGTCGTGCGGTAACGGGCCAGCAGCTTGTCTTCGCGTGTCGAACGCCGACGGCGCGCTGAGACCTGTGTCTGGGCGGGCGGTGCTGCCACGGCTGTTGTCATGGGACTCCTCGCAGTTGAAGTTGTTCAACTAAGACGCGAGATCCCCCACGCGACCCCGATCCGGATCGCTTTGGGTCCCTGCAATTGCCTCGGTTTGCGAGCCCTCAACCAGACGTCGCCTTTGGTGGCGACCGCCGGTTACGAGCCTGACTCGGTTCTACCCCTCCTGCCCGTTCGGCTAACACCACCCGGCCCATCCCCCTAGGTGAGTTTTGCCCGCGGTCCTCGTGGAAAGGTCAGAGGGATGGCTCAGCAGCGCAATCGACCGTTGGTCGCGTACGCGACCCTGGCGAGCTGCTTCAGCGCGGGGTTCGGATCGTTCGTGGCCTGGCGGCGGTCGCAGGGCGGATTGCCCGAGCGGATCGATCCGGCCGACGTGATCCTGATGGGCATCGCCACGCACAAGCTCAGCCGCGTGGTCACCAAGGACAAGGTGGCGTCGTTCATGCGCGCGCCCTTCGCCGAGCCGAAGGCCGACGGATCGCTCCCGGGCGAGGTCGAGGACAAGGCGAGCGGCGAGGGCCTACGCGCGGCGATCGGCCAGCTGTTGACCTGTCCGCACTGCTTCTCGATGTGGGCGGCAGCGGGCTTGTCGGCTGGACTCGTCACCGCTCCGCGCGAGACGCGGCTGATCGCGGCGACGCTCAGCTCGGTGACGCTGTCGGACTTCCTGTCGGCGGCCTACAGGCGCGCGGCACAGATCGAGGACGACTCCGAGGACGATCCGGGTCCGCCCCCCGACGCCCTGCCTGACAGCGACGAGTCGCAGTTTGCCTCGACCCCCGTCGGGTAGGCGCCGCTCATGCGAGTAGTCGTGACGGGCGCGACCGGCAACGTCGGGACGAGCGTGCTGCAGGCGCTGGCGCAGGATGCCTCGGTCGACGAGGTCGTCGGCGTCGCGCGTCGCAAGCCGACGCTCGTCATGCCGAAGACCACCTGGATCGCCGCGGACGTCGTCGAGGACGACCTCGAGAGCGTCTTCCGCGGCGCCGACTGCGTCGTCCACCTCGCTTGGCTGATCCAGCCTTCGCGCGACCAGCGGCTCCTGCAGGCGGTCAACGTCGAGGGCAGCTCGCGTGTCTTCCAGGCGGTCCGCGCGGCCCGCGTCCCGGCGCTCGTCTACGCCTCGTCGGTCGGCGCCTACTCGCGCGGCCCGAAGGACCGCCAGGTCGACGAGAGCTGGCCCACGGAGGGCATCGAGAGCGCTTACTACTCGCGCCAGAAGGCGGCGGTCGAGCGGATCCTTGACCGCTTCGAGGCCGAGGCGCCCGGTACGCGCGTCGTACGGCTGCGCCCGGCGCTGATCTTCAAGCGCGACGCGGCGTCGGAGATCCGGCGCCTGTTCGCAGGCCCGTTCCTGCCGAACCCGCTCGTCCGCCGTGCCCTGATCCCGGTCGTGCCACGTGCCGAGCGGCTCGTCTTCCAGGCCGTGCACTCCCATGACGTCGGCGAGGCCTACCGGCTTGCGATCGTGGGGGACGTGCGCGGCGCGTTCAACATCGCGGCCGATCCGGTGCTCGACGCCGAGGCGCTTGGCAACGCGCTCGGCGCCCGGCCAATTCCGGTCCACGCCGGCGCCCTGCGCGCGGCGGCGGCCGTGTCTTGGTGGATGCGACTCCAGCCCACCGCGCCGTCGTGGGTGGACATGGCGCTCGGCGTGCCGCTGATGGACACTGCGCGCGCGCGGACCGAGCTCGGCTGGAGGCCGCGCTACCGCGCCGACGAGGCACTCGTCGACCTGCTGCACGGGATGCGCGACGGAGCCGCCTACGACACGCCACCGCTCGAGCACCACGCCGGCGGCCCGTTGCGGGTCAAGGAGCTGCTGACCGGGGTTGGAGGCCGCCCCTGATGGACGCGACGCCGTTCCTGCCGCCGGAGGACGCGGCCTGGGACGAGCTCGCGGCGGCGGCCCAGGGCTGTCGCGGGTGTCCGCTGTGGGAAGGAGCGACGCAGGCGGTGCTCGGCGAGGGGTCGCTCGACGCGCGGATCGTGCTCGTCGGCGAGCAGCCGGGCGACCGCGAGGACGTCGAGGGACGACCGTTCGTCGGTCCGGCGGGCAAGGAGCTCGACCGTGTGCTCGAGGCGGCGGGGATCGACCGCGGCGAGGCCTACGTGACCAATGCGGTCAAGCACTTCAAGTTCAAGGAGCGCGGCAAGCGGCGCATCCACGACAAGCCGACCTACACCGAGATAGGAGCCTGCCTGCCGTGGCTGGAGCGCGAGCTCGACCTGCTGAGTCCAGATGCCGTAGTCGCACTCGGGGCCACCGCGGCCCAGGGTCTCTTCGGCCGCGGCTTCCGGGTCACCCGTCAGCACGGCGAGCTGATCGAGTCGCCGCTCGCCCGGGTTGTGACCGCGACGATCCACCCGTCGGCGATCCTGCGCGCACGCAGCGACGACGACCGCCGCGAGCTGCGAGCGATGATGGTCGAGGACCTCAGTGTGGTCGCCGGCGAGCTCGGCGACAGGGCGTTTCACCCGTCATCCGGCGGGTAGCCGGGCGGGCATGGAGCACGCACACGACGGGAGCCGCGACCGCGACGAGGCGCGTGCCGGCCTCCGCCACGAGCTGAGCGAGGTCGTCGGGGATCGGGCGGCCGAGCGAGCGGAGCGTGACGGCACGCTCGACAAGGCCATCGACGCGAAGGCACCGAAGACCGTTCTCGGCGTGCTGAGCGAGTCGCGCGTGCTGCTCGCGATCACGCTGTTCGTCGCGTTGATCGTAGGGGCGGTGATCGCCCTGATCACGGGGAGCTGGATCTTCCTGCTCGTAGCGCTGGTCCTCCACGCGATCGGCACGGCCATCGTGGTCGCGACCGGCCTGAGCCTCGCAAGCCAGACCGAGAGCGTCGGCGCTGGACCCGGCGCGGCCCTCGAGGCGCGTGGGGTGAGCAATCCCGACGCGGCGCTCAACCAGGCGGTAGACGCCGTCGGTCGGGACTCGGACAACGCCGAGGCCTCCGAGGTCCGGCGCGAGCAGACGGAGGCCACGCCGTCGCGGCGCAGCGATGCTACCGACCGCGAGACGCTCTCCTAGCCCGTGACGATCGACAGCGGCACCCACGCGGCCCGGCGGCGGGCGGTCGTCACCGGATCGGACTCCGGCATCGGCAGGGCGACCGCGGTGGCGCTGGCGCAGGCTGGCTTCGACATCGGAATCACCTGGCACGAGGACCGCGAGGGCGGCGAGGAGACGGCGCGCGAGGTCGAGGGCTACGGCTCGCGGGCGGTCGTCGAACGCCTGGACCTTGCCGACGCACGAGCGGCGGGCGCGGCGATCGACGGGTTGATCGAGCAGCTTGGCGGTGTCGACGTCTTCGTCAACAACGCCGGTGGCGCCGAGACGCATCCCTTCCTCGAGTACCCGCTCGACGACTGGCAGGCCGCGATCGACGTCAACCTGACCGGGACGTTCGTCTGCGCCCAGCGCGCCGCGCGGGCGATGGTCGGCGCCGGCGATGGCGGGACGATCGTCAACGGTCCACGAGCACATCCCGCTGCGCGACTCGGCCGGCTACTGCGCGGCCAAGGCGGGCATCGGCCTGCTGACCAAGGTGATGGCGATCGACCTGGCAGAGCACGGGATCACCGTGAACGCCGTCGCGCCGGGCGAGATCGCCACGGAGATGACCGGCAACGAGGACGTCGATCCGCACACGGTCGAGCGGAAGATGATCCCGGCCGGACGGCCCGGCCATGCCGGCGAGATCGCGTCGGCGATCGTCTACCTCGCCTCGGAGGGCGCCCGCTACATCACCGGCGCCTCACTCGTCATAGACGGCGGCCTCACCGTCATGGGCGCCGAGGCGAACCGGATAACCGGATGAAGTCCGGGGGCGCGCCCCCGGACCCCCGTGGCACCTGGCCGGTCGGCTACGGCTTAGCGGTCTGGCTGGTCGACCTCGTCGGGCTCGCCGTAATGGCGTCTGAGCGGTCGCTCTCCTGCTCGGGCGTGAATGCGTCGGTCTCCGGCGTCGAGCGCTCGTCGCCGTGGGAGGCGCGCTCGCCGAGCTCGCGCTCCGCCTGCTCGAAGCCCTCAGCTACGCCTTGACCGGCCTCCTCGAGCGGTGCCATCGCGGGGTCGGCGTCCTCAGGCGCGCCTCCGCGTCCACCGATCGCGCCTGCCTCCTCGGCCGCAGCCTCCTCCTGCTCCTGAACGAGCGGATCGAGCGAGGTGTCGGCGGCTGCGTCGCGATCTGAGTGCTCCATGTGACCTCCTGGAGGTTGCGGAATTGCATCCGAAGTACCCACCGCGTCCGTAAGGAAACGAGTAGGCAATTGTTTCGGCCCTGCACAACGCGGATATCCATGGGCCGGACGGCACCCCCGAGAGGAGAGCACCAATGGCCGTAGACCGACCCAACGACCGCAGCCCCGCCCAGCTCTACGCGCTGATCTTCGGCGCGACGCTCCTGATCGCAGGCATCGTCGGCTTCTTCGTCGACGCGTCCTTCGGCGACCTCGGCAACGACGTGCAGGGTGACGAGCTGATCGCCTTCGAGGTCAACGGCTGGCACAACATCGTGCACATCCTCTCCGGCCTGCTGGGGTTGGCCGTCGCCAGCAACCGGGCAAACGCACGGGCTTATGCGCTCGGCTTCGGCGCGGTGTACCTCGTCGTCACGATCTGGGGCTTCATCGCCGGCGACCAGGTGCTGTTCGGACTCGTTCCCGTCAACGGCGCGGACAACGTCCTGCACCTGCTGATCGCCCTTGCCGGCATTGCGGCCGGCCTCGCCTCAGACCCCCGTCGGGATCGGGCAGCGGCCGGAGACCGCTCCTACGCCTAGAGGAGGAGCACTTCATCCAGCTGCTGTCGCGCGGGCCGGCTCGGGGCTGACCCAGGCCGGTCCGGACAGCAGCTCGTAGGCCGCCTCGGCGACCTCGAGCGGCGGGACGGCTCGCAGGCAGGCGTGGTGGCCCTCGGGGCAGACGCTGGCGAAGCACCAGCGGCAGGGCACGTCGTGGTTGAGCACGCGCGACTCGGCCTGCCAGGGCGTGTGCTGCGGGTTGGTGAGCGCGTAGAGGACTACGGTGGGCGTGCCGACCGCAGCGGCGACGTGCGCGGGACCGCTGTTGTTGCAGACGAGCAAGGGCGCCGCGTCGATCAGGCCACACAGCTCAGGGAAGCCCAGCTGGCCGGCGAGCGGGACGGCGAAAGGGCCGAGCCGTCGCGAGAGCTCGTCGACCAGATGCTCCTCGGTCCGGTCGCCGACGATCACGACGCGGTGGCCGGTGGCGCCGCACAGCTTGCGCATCGCCTCGCCGTAGAGCGATGGCGGATAGCGCCGTGACTGCGCCGTCGAGCCGGGATGGAGGAGCAGCCACGGCTCGGCGGGGTCGTGGCCGGCCTCGCGCAGGGCGTCGAGGGCGTGTGCGGTCGCTGCCGGCGGCACCTCGAGCGAGAGCGCTGTCCGCTCGGTCCTCGCCCCGACGGTGGCGACCAGGTCGAGATGGCGCTCTACCTCGTGGCGGATGCCGCCCTCGGGCTCGGTCTCCGACACCCAGTCCGTGAGCAGGTGGTACGGCTTCTCGCGGCAGTGGGCGAGCCGGTCCGGGATGCCGGCGAGGTGACAGGTGAGCGCGGCCGGCAGCGGGCTCTGGCTGAAGGTCGTGAAGATGGCGGCGGCGTCGAAGCCACCGGCTCGCAGCCGCTCCACCATCGCGCAGTCGGTGCGCGATGAGAGATCTTGGGGAGTTGGCTTCATCCACGGCGCCTCGTAGGCGATCGTCCGGTCGATCTCCGGTACGAGCCGAGCCGCCTCGGCGCCCGTCGGCGAGGTCAGCAAGGTGATGTGGCGCCCGTCGCGCTGCTCGCGCAAGGCACGGATCGCCGGGGTGGTCATCAGGACGTCGCCGACCGTGTCGAGCCGGACGCAAAGCACCTCGTCGTGCTGGTCCCATGACGGCTCGTCACGCATTCCGCACAGGGATGTCCGAATCGCTCCCGCGCAAACAAGCGCTTCCTTGGCGAACGCGTTTGGAGCCGAGTCGCCCGGGAAGCGCTTCCCAGCAGATGTTCCAAGGCGCTTCCCTCGACACCGTGGCCAACGCATGAACGTGCTTGGCGTCAACGCGGTCTTCCACGATCCCGCCGCGGCACTCGTCGTGGACGGCGTGACCGTGGCGGCGGCCGAGGAGGAGCGCTTCAGCCGGCGCAAGCACGGCAAGCCGTCGGTTGCCTTCTCGACATGGGAGCTGCCCGAGCAGGCGATGCGCTGGTGCCTCGAGCATGCGGGCTTAGAGCCGCGGGACCTCGACGCGGTCGCGTACTCGTACGACCCGGCGCTCGCTCTCAACCCGAACTCTCCCGGCACTGACGAGTGGGAGGCGCTGCGCACCCTCTACGTCCGGCGTGCCCCCTTGTTCCTGAAGACCGCGCTGCCCGGTCTCGACCCGGCGCGAGTGACTTTCGTGGCCCACCACATGGCGCACGCGGCCTCGACCCACATCGCCTCGCCGCACGACCGCTCGGCGGTGCTGGTCGCCGACGGCCGCGGGGAGCAGACATCGATGCTGCTCGCTCACGGCCGTGGGGGCGACATCGAGCCGATCGCCTCGCAGCCACTGCCTCACTCGCTCGGCCTGCTCTACGAGGAGCTGACGGTCCATCTCGGCTTCCACCGCTCGTCTGACGAGTACAAGGTGATGGCGCTCGCCTCCTACGGCGAGCCGAGCTTCCTCGAGGAGATGCGGCGGCTTGTGACGGTCGCCGACGGCGGCTTTCGGATCGGTGAGATCGACTTCACGCGCTTCGCGCCGCCGCTGGCTCCCGGAGCCGACTTCGAGCCGGTCCACGCGGAGCTCGCATCGAGCGTCCAGCACCGGATCGAGGAGGTGCTGCTCGAGCTGACCGCCTTCCTCCACGAGCAGACGGGCGCGAGCGCGCTGACGATGGCCGGCGGCGTCGCGCTCAACTGCGTAGCCAACCAGCGACTGCTCGCCGGGGGCCCGTACGACGACATCTGGGTCCAGCCGGCGGCGGGCGATTCGGGTACGGCGCTCGGCGCGGCGATGCTGGTCGCCTCCCAGCTCGGCGACGACGTCCAGCCGATGGACGGCGCCGATCTCGGACGCGGCTTCTCCGACGGTGAGATCGAGGAGATGCTCGGCGTGGCGGAGCTTCCACACGAGCGGCCCGCTGATCTCGCCGACGAGGTGGGAGGGGTGCTCGCCGACGGCGGTGTCGTCGCCTGGTTCCAGGGCCGTGCGGAGTTCGGCCCGCGCGCGCTCGGCCACCGCAGCCTGCTCGCCGATCCGCGCCAGGCGAGCAACCTCGAGCGGGTCAACGACATCAAGGGCCGCGAGCAGTTCCGCCCCGTCGCGCCGATGGTGCTGCTCGAGCGCGCCGGAGAGATCTTCGAGGGGGCGATCCCGAGCCCGTACATGCTGTTCACGCACGACGTGAAGCCTGAGTGGCGCGACCGGATCCCGGCGGTCGTCCACGTCGACGGAACCGCGCGCGTGCAGACGGTGGATCGCGAGAGGGAGCCGCTGGTGGCGCGGATGCTCGAGGCGTTCGAGCGGCGTACCGGCGTGCCGGTCGTCGTCAACACCTCGCTCAACACGGCCGGCCGGCCGATGGTCGACCATCCCCGTGACGCGCTCGAGTGCTTCGGCTCGGCGCCGGTCGACGCGCTGGCGATCGGTCCTTGCCTGGTGCGGCGCTCGCAGATCGGCGTGCGCCCGGTCCGGGAGCAGGTGGCCGCGTGAGCGTGTCGTACGACATCGTGATCCCGACCGCCGGGCGGCCGGCGCTGGCGGACCTGATCGAGGCCCTCACGGCCCAGAGGGGCACGATCCCCGAACGGGTGATCGTGGTGGACGATCGCCCGGCGACGGTGAGTGCGCCGCTCGACCTCGGCGTGGGCACGGCGCATCCGAACGATCGCGTGGAGGTGCTGCGCGGTCGCTCGCGCGGTCCGGCGGCGGCGCGCAACTTCGGCTGGCGTCATGCGAGCGCCGAGTGGGTCGTCTTCCTCGATGACGACGTGGTTCCCGATCCCGACTGGTCGGAGCGGGTGGAGCGCGATCTCAGCGGTCTGCCGGCCGACGTCGCGGCGAGCCAGGGACGGATCCATGTGCCGCTTCCCTCACGCCGGCGGCCGACGGATCGCGAGCGGTGCGTGGCCGGTCTCGAGACGGCGGTCTGGGCGACCGCCGACATGGCGTACCGACGGGCGGTCCTGACAGAGCTCGTGGGCTTCGACGAGCGCTTCCCGCGTGCCTACCGCGAGGACGCCGACCTCGGGTTGCGCACGATCGCCGCCGGCTACCGGATCGTGACCGGCTCGCGGCGGGTCGTGCACCCGGTCGGCGAGTCGGGCCTCCTTGCGAGCGTGCGGCTGCAGGCGGGCAACGCCGACGACGTGCTGATGCGCGCGCTGCACGGAGCCGGGTGGCGCGAGGCTGCGCACGCCCCGTCGGGACGGGGCCGACGTCATCTCGGCACCGTCGCGGCCGGGGCAGCGGGATTGCTGGGTCGTCTCACCGGCAACCGCGCGCTGGCCGTGGCCGGCGCGGCGACATGGGCCGCCGCGACCGCCGAGTTCGCGTGGGCCAGGATCGCGCCCGGTCCGCGGACGCCGGCGGAGATCGGCTCGATGATCCTCACCAGCGCGCTCATACCGCCTGCCGCCGCCTTCCACACGGCCAAGGGCGTGCTTGCGCTGCCGGCGAGTCTGCGAGGGACTCGTGGCCGCTACGACATACCGGACGCGGTGCTGCTCGATCGTGATGGCACGCTGGTGATCGACGTGCCCTACAACGGCGATCCGGACGCCGTCGAGCCGATGCCCGGCGCCGCGGAGGCGCTCGAGCGTCTGCGCGCCGCCGGGATCGAGACGGCAGTCGTGTCCAACCAGAGCGGCATCGGCCGTGGGATGCTGAACCGAGACAGCGTCGACGCGGTCAACCGGCGCATCGAGCAGCTGCTAGGGCCGGTGGGGCCGTGGATCGTCTGCCCACACGCTCCTGACGACGGCTGCGACTGCCGCAAGCCGGCGCCCGGACTGGTGCTCGAGGCGGCGGAGCGCCTCGGCGCCGACCCGCGCCGCTGCGCGGTGATCGGCGACATCGGGGCGGACGTCCAGGCCGCTCGCGCGGCCGGTGCGCGGGCGATCCTCGTGCCGACGCCGCAGACGCGCTACGAGGAGATCGTCTCGGCGCCGGAGGTCGCGCCAGACCTGCCGACCGCCGTCGACATGCTGCTCGGGGAGCGGGCGGCATGAGGATCATGATCTGGCACGTCCACGGCTCCTGGACGACCGCGTTCGTCCAGGGCGGGCACGAGTACCTGATCCCGGTCACGCCGGACCGTGGGCCGGACGGCCGCGGCCGCGCGCAGACATGGGACTGGCCGGAGACGGCCACGGAGCTGACGAAGGAGCAGGCCGCCGACGCGGACGTCGGCCTGGTGATCCTCCAGCGCCCGCACGAGCTCGAGCGCCTCTGCGAGGAGTGGCTCGGCGGCCGCCGCCCTGGGCGCGACGTGCCGGCGGTCTACGTCGAGCACAACGCTCCCCAGGGCCGGATCGCCGAGATGCGCCATCCCGCCGCCGACCGGCCGGAGCTCACGGTCGTCCACGTCACCCACTTCAACGACCTCTTCTGGGACACCGGGGCGACGCCGAGCCGCGTGATCGAGCACGGCATCGTCGACCCGGGTTACCGCTACACCGGCGAGCTCGCCCACGCCGCGGTCGTGATCAACGAGCCCGGCCGGCGCGGACGGGTCACGGGAACCGACCTCCTGCCCGAGCTGAACGGCCGCGTCCCGCTCGACCTGTTCGGCATCGGAGCGGCGGCGATGGGTGGCTACGAGAACCTGCGCCAGGACGAGCTGCACACCGAGATGGCACGCCGCCGCGCTTATCTCCACCCGATCCGCTGGACGTCGCTCGGCCTCTCGCTGATCGAGGCGATGCAGCTCGGGATGCCGGTCGTTGCGCTCGCGACGACCGAGGTCCCGGAGGCGGTGCCGCGCGACGCGGGTGTGATCTCCACTGACGTGAATGAGTTGCGCGCCGGGCTGCGGCGCCTGATCGACGAGCCCGATGAGGCTCGCCGACGCGGCGAAGCAGCCCGGAGCGCTGCGATCGAGCGGTTCGGCCTGGAGCGCTTCCTGGCCGACTGGGATTCCCTTCTCGAGGAGGTGGCGCCATGAGGGTGTCGTTGGTGTCCGAGCACGCAAGCCCGCTGGCGACGCTGGGCGGTGTCGACGCCGGTGGGCAGAACGTCCACGTGGCCGAGCTGGCTCGCGGTCTGGCGCGGCGCGGCCACGAGGTGACCGTGCACACGCGTCGCGACGACGCGGCGCTGCCGCGCTCCGCCCGTTTCGCGCCGGGCGTGACCGTCCATCACGTCGACGCGGGCCCATCGCGGGTCATGCCGAAGGACGAGCTGCTGGCCCATATGCCGGTGTTCGCCGACTGCCTCAACGACGCCTGGAGCAGGTCGCGGCCGGACGTCGTGCACGCCCACTTCTGGATGTCGGCGCTCGCTTCGCTCGACGCGGCGCGGCCGCTCGGGATCCCGGTCGTCCAGACGTTCCACGCCTTGGGGGTCGTGAAGCGCCGTCACCAGGGCGCCGCCGACACCAGCCCGGAGGACCGACTGCGGATCGAGGCGGAGATCGCCGCGAACGTCGACCGGATCGTCGCCACGTGCACCGACGAGGTGTTCGAGCTCGTGCGGATCGGCGCGGACCGGCGTCGGATATCGGTCGTGCCGTGTGGCGTCGACCTCAGTCTCTTCCGGCCCGACGGCCCCGCCCTTCCGCGCAGGGAGGGCGTTCGCCGGTTGGTCACGATCGGGCGTCTCGTCGAGCGCAAGGGCGTCGGCAACGTCATCGCCGCGCTCGCCGAGCTGCCGGATGCGGAGCTGATCGTCGCCGGCGGTCCGGACGCGTCCGGTCTCGACTCCGATCGGGACGTCCGCCGCCTGCGGGCGGTCGCCGCCGCGGCCGGCGTCGAGGACCGCGTGACCTTCACCGGTCGCTTCGACCGCGAGCGGGTGCCGGCGTTTCTGCGGTCGGCCGACGCGGTGGTCTGCGTTCCCTGGTACGAGCCGTTCGGGATCGTCCCGCTGGAGGCGATGGCCTGCGGCACGCCGGTCGTCGCAACGGCGGTCGGCGGGATGATCGACTCGGTCGTCGACGGAATCACCGGCGTGCACGTTCCGCCGCGCGAGCCGGCGACGCTGGCGGTCGCTCTGCGCGAGCTGCTCGACCAACCGACGCGAGCTGAGCGCCTGGGAAGCGCGGGCGTCGTCCGGGCGCGTGAGCGCTACGGCTGGGACAGGATCGCGGCGGCCACGCATGACGTCTACGAGAGCTTGCTCGACCGACGTGCCGTCGGCGCGGCGATGGCCGGAGTCGCGGGCCGATGAACACGGTCGAGCAGCTCAGGCCCGATGCCCGCGGCCACCTGCGCGCGCTGCGCCGCACGCTCGGCCTGCTCGAGAGCGAGCTGCCGCGTATCGAGCGCTGGGGCGACCAGCTCGCGACCGTCCTGCTTGGCGGAGGACGCCTGCTCGTGGCCGGCAACGGCGGCAGCGCCGCGGAGGCCCAGCACCTGACCGCCGAGCTCGTCGGCCGCTACCGCGACGAGCGCCGTCCCCTGAGCGCGATCTCGCTGCACGCGGACACGTCGAGCCTGACGGCGATCTCCAACGACTACGGCGCCGGCGAGTGCTTCGCGCGCCAGGTACGGGCCCACGGCCGCGAGGGCGACGTCCTGCTCGCGCTGAGCACGTCGGGCGAGAGCGAGAACGTCGTCGCCGCGGCCCGCGCCGCCTGCGAGCTCGACATGCAGTCGTGGGCCTTGACCGGGCCGGGAGCGAGCACGCTCGGCGACGCCTGCACCGATCTGCTCTGCGTCGACGCGCCATCGACGGCCACCGTCCAGGAGGCGCACCTCGTGACGATCCACCTGCTCTGCGCGGCCGTCGACGATCGGATCGTGCATGCGGCCAGGCCGGCCCGCCGCTTCGCGCCCGTCGGGGACGGCTGGCGGTGATGGCGGGCGAGCGCAAGCTGGTCGTGGTCGGCGACGCGCTGCTCGACCGCGACATCGAGGGGACCGTCGAGCGGCTCAGTCCCGACGCTCCGGTGCCGGTCGTCGACCGCCCGCACGATCGCGCCCGTCCGGGCGGCGCCGCGCTCGCCGCGACGCTGGCCGCCGGCGACGGGCACGCCGTCAAGCTCGTGACGGCGCTCGGCGACGACCCGGCGGGTCGCGAGCTGCGCCGACTGCTCGAGCTGGCAGACGTCAAGGTCGTCGACGTCGGCCTCGCAGCCCCGACGCCGGAGAAGGTCCGAGTGTTGGCCGACGGTCGCTCGCTGCTGCGGATCGACCGCGGCGAGCGCTGCCCAGCCGCGGTGGGCGGCGCTACCGAGGCGGCGCGTGACGCGATCGCGGCGGCGGACGCCGTGCTCGTGTCGGACTACGGCCGCGGCGTGGCCGCCGAGCCTGGCATCAGGTCGGCGCTGGAGCGGGCCGGGAGCGAACGACCGGTGGTCTGGGATCCGCATCCCGCCGGGCCGGCGCCGGTTCCCGGGGCGGAGCTCGTGACGCCGAACGCAGCCGAGGCGGCGCTGTTCGCCAGCGAGGTCGAGGGCGGCGGGACCGGCGCGGCGATCGCGCGCGCTCGATCGCTGGCCGCGCGTTGGCGCTGCGCGGCCGTAGCGGTGACGCTCGGCTCCGACGGGGCGCTGCTCGTCGGCAAGGACGGGCATCCCGTGGCCGTTCCAGCACCGCCCGCCGCCGGGGGAGACCCCTGCGGGGCAGGCGACCGCTTCGCCTCGCGCGCCGCCGGCGCGCTCGCGGCAGGTGCGCGCGTCGCGGACGCGATCGAGCAGGCGGTCGCGGCCGCCTCTGGATTCGTGGACGCCGGCGGCGCGGCCTCGGTACGTGTCGAGGAGAAGAGCGACAGGCGGCGTCCTGTGACGATTGAGAGGACGGGGCACCTCGCGCTGACCGGCGGCGCCATCGCGCTCGCCGGCCGCGAGCGCGCGGCGGGCCGCCGCGTCGTCGCGACCGGCGGCTGCTTCGACCTCCTGCACGCCGGCCACGTGCGGATGCTCCAGGCCGCGCGGGCGCTCGGCGACTGCCTGATCGTCTGCCTCAACTCCGACCGCTCGGTCAGCGTGCTGAAGGGGCCCGAGCGCCCGCTCGTCGCGCAGTCGGAGCGCGCGGCGGTGCTCGAGGCGCTCGAGTCGGTCGACGCGGTCCTGATCTTCGACGAGGCGACCCCCGAGGCGGCGATCGACCGCCTGGCGCCGGACATCTGGGTCAAGGGCGGGGACTACTCCGCGGACGACCTTCCCGAGGCCGCCGCCGTGCGGCGACACAGAGGCGAGGTGGTCGTGCTGCCGTACCTGCAGGGCCACTCAACGACGCGACTGATCGAGGAGGCAGCGAACAGACATGCAGCTTGAGAACGGCATCGTGATCGTGACCGGGGGAGCCTCCGGGCTGGGCGCTGCGACGGTGAAGGCGGTCCGGGACGCCGGCGGCATCCCGCACGTCCTCGACCTCAACGACCCGCCCGAGGGCATCGAGGGCCAGCGCGTCGACCTCGCCGATCCACAGGCCGCCGCAGCCGCGGTCGACCGGGCGGTGGAGGAGCACGGCCGCCTCGACGCGGTCGTCACCGCGGCCGGCACGGACAGCTGCGGCCGGCTCGTCGACGTCGACCCGCGCGCCTGGGAGCGCGTGATCATGGTCAATCTGATCGGCACCGCAGCGATCGTGCGCGCCGCCCTGCCGCACCTGGATAGGACGGGCGGGCGCGTGGTGACGATCGGCTCGACGCTCGGACAGACCGCGCTCAGCGACGCGACCGCCTACTGTGCGAGCAAGTTCGGCGTCGTCGGCTTCACCCGTTCGCTGACCGCGGAGCTGGCCGGTCAGGTCGGGGTGACGATGGTCGTCCCGGGCGGCATGAGCACCGCCTTCTTCGACTCGCGCGACGAGCAGTACAAGCCGCCGCCCGACGCCAAGCTCAACGACCCCGCGAACGTCGCGAACGCCGTCGTCTTCGCGCTGAGCCAGCCGCCCGGCTGCGAGGTGCGCGAGGTCGTCGTCACGCCGTCGACGGAGTCGTCGTGGCCGCCGTAGGGCGGCAGCACCGCCTCCTCGCCCTGCGCGCGCTCGGGCTCGGCGACCTGCTGACAGCCGTGCCGGCGCTGCGGGCGCTCGCCGACGCGTTTCCCGACCACCGCCGCACGCTCGCCTGCCCGCGAGCGCTGGAGCCGCTCGTCGCGCTGATCGGAGCGGTCGACGAGGTCGTCGACACGCGACCGCTGGAGCCGCTCGACACCGGCCTGCGCGGCGTCGACGTCGCGGTTGACCTGCATGGCCGCGGGCCGCAGAGCCACCGCCTGCTGATGGCGCTCGCGCCCGCGACGCTGATCGCCTTCGCCAACCCCGACGCGGGAGCTCACGAGGGACCGGAGTGGCGACCCGGCGAGCACGAGGTGACGCGCTGGTGTCGCCTCCTGGAGGAGAGCGGCATACCCGCTGACCCGTCGCGCCTCCAGATCGCCCCGCCGGCCGCGGACCCGCCCGACGGCGTTCGCGGCGCGACGCTGATCCACCCTGGCGCGGCGTCCGGTGCGCGCCGGTGGCCGGCCGATCGCTTCGCCGCAGTGGCGCGCGCGGAGATCGAGCGCGGCCGGGCCGTCGCGATCACCGGCGACCCGTCCGAGCGGCCGCTGGCGCGGCGGGTCGCCCGCCTGGCCGGCCTGCCACCCGCCTGCGTCCTCGCGGGCGCGACCGACCTCACCGGGCTCGCGGCTGCCGTCGCCGCGGCGGGGCGGGTGATCTGCGGCGACACCGGCGTCGCCCACCTCGCTACGGCGCTCGGCACGCCTTCGGTCGTTCTCTTCGGACCGGTCTCGCCCGCCGAATGGGGGCCGCCGCCCGACCGCCGCCAGCACCGCGCGATCTGGAAGCGCCGCACCGGAGATCCCCATGGCCGGGAGACCGACCGGGGCCTGCTCGAGATCGGCGTCGGCGATGTGCTGGCCGAGCTCGACGCCGTGCCCGAGCGCCTGGTCGCGGTGCGCGCGTGAGACGTGACGGCCCCCGCGCACGGTCTCGTGCCGCAACCGGCACGGTCCAGCGAACGGGTTCCGTCACGTGGCCGAGCCCTACCCCGGCATGGCGGAAGGGAACCCTGGCCGCTCAGCCGCCGCACGGGTTTAACGGCGATTCCGTGCACGGTATGTTCCCCCACATGGCGTCGGACTCAGCCTTGAGCGACACCGAGGAGCGGCGGCCGCACGGCGGCGAGGCGCTCGCCGCGATCTCGAACGGAGTCGTGCGCCTCATGCGCGACGCAACCGGCAAGGGCCCGACGAAGTGCAAGACGCACTGGGCCGGCTCGGACACGCTGGTCGTGGTGCTCGGTGGCGGCTATCTCGAGGCCGAGAAGACGCTCTACGCAGCCGGAAGAGCGGAGGACGTGCGCCAGAGCCGCCAGGCGATCCAGGCGGTGCTCGAGAATCCCATGCGCGCGCTCGTCGAGGAGACGGTCGGCCGTCGGGTGATCGCCTTCATGAGCACCCAGCACCAGGACCCCGACTTGCAGGTCGAGATATTCGTGCTCGAGCCTTCCGGCGCGTCCGGTGACTTCGCGTAGCTGCTCGCCACCGCGGCGGCGCTGACTGGTCGAGCTCGCGCAGCGCTCGCTCGAGCCGTGAGGTGACCGGCCGTCGCTCGCGAGCGATCCAAGGTGCGGCGCGCAATGCATCGACCGCGCCGAGGGCAGTCTCGCGGCTGGCTCGATTGCTCACCGCGAGCCGGACCGTCGTTCGCAGCGCGCTCGTCAGCGGCCGGCGCAGCCAGGCGACCAGCAGCTGGTTGCGTACCAAGCTGCGAGCGCGCCCGGACCGGCCGCCACCGCTCGGCTGGTGGTGGGCGACGACGCTCTCCGCGTAGATCTGGCGGTAGCCGGCCATCGCCAGCTCGAGCGACAGCAGCTGCTCCTCGCCGCCGATGCCTAGCCGCTCCTCGAAGCCTCCGACCGACAGCAGGGCGTCGCGCCGGACTACCGCTCCGCACGCGACGAAGCCCAGCACGGACGGGCGGCCCTGACCTGGTGCGACGGGCAGCGGGCTGTCCGCCATCGCCTGACACGTCGGGTCGAGCCGGCCGCCTGGCTCGACGAGGATGCGGGCCGCGACCAGCGCGAGCCGGGGATCGGCGTCGAGGATCCGCCCCGCCTCGGCGAGCGCGCCCGGCTCCCACCAGGAGTCGTCGTCGCTGAATGCCACGTATGGCGTGTCCGCGGCCCTCAGCCCGACGTTGCGGGCGGCGCCGCCGCGGTTCTCGCCCAGTGTGATCAGCCGCACCGCGGGGAAGCGCTCGCGAACCGCGGTCGACGTGTGATCGCCCGAGCCGTTGTCGACGACGATCACCGGTGGCCGCTCGGGCATCCGACCGAGACGGTCGAGCGTCGCGAGGAGCTCTTCGCGCCGATCCCTCGTCGCGATCACGACCGTCGTTCGCGGCGCACGGGGCGCCGCCGTCATGTCGCGAAGCGGAGAGCCAGCTCCTCTCCGTCGGAGGCGCGTCCCGTCTCGGGCGGGACGTGCCAGACCGAGTCCGCGAAGCGCTCGACGATCGATCCCAGCACCGGTGTCCCGGAGCCCTCGAGGATCGCCTCGGCACCGCCTGGCACGAACGGGCCGAGGAACAGCTGCGCGCCAAGGGCGTCGCGCTCGATGCGCAGGCGCACGACCTCGTCGACCACCTTGGCGGGAGCCTTGCGCGCGACGATCTCGGCTGCGATCAGCGCCTCGCTGATGCGATCCGGCGGAAGATCGGACTGGGCGGTGACGATCGCGACGAGCTGACGGATCACGCGCTCGATGAGGTGGCCGTCGATCGGCTCGCGTGGAGCTGTGTGGGCGCTGGCGTACAGAGGCAGGTCCATCGCCACCTCCGTGCCGATCCCCTGCTGGCTGCGGATCTCGACGTCTTGGGCGATCGCCTCGATGACCTTCAGTCCCAACCCGCCGATCGGCTTCGGGCCCGGCGGCTCAGACGGCATTCCACGACCCTGATCGCGCACGACGGCATGAACGTCGTCGCCCTGAGCGGCGATGCTGACGCCCATCGTGCCCTCCCCGTCCGGGTAGGCATGACGGACCGCGTTGGCGCACGCCTCGGTCAGCGCGAGCTCGGCGTCGTGGAGTGCGTCGAAGTCGGCTTGGACCGAGTTTCCCAGTGCGCGCAGCGCCTGGCGCGCGAGCGGCAGCCCGTCCTTGTCAGCGCATGCGCGTAGCTCCAGCCGCGGGCTCGCGGTGTCTATCTCGACGTCCACGATCCAGCGCGACTCCAGGGGCGACCCGTCTGGTGCCTTCAGATTGGTCCCGCGTGCGACTGGGCGTCCGTCATCTGCGAAGACGGAGAAAGGCATCGACACGCCTCCAGGCATAGCGGCGATTTGCTGCGAATTAAGATGGACGGCAGGCGGCGCTGATGCCGCCTGGCTAGGTCCTACCCGTGGGCCTCCCAACCAAACGGCCTGCACCACTTCGACCGGCCAGGTGCCACGGGGGTCCGGGGGCGCGAGCCCCCGGTCCTCATCCAGCCGCGGGCAGGTCGCGCAGCTCGAACTGGCGGGTGCCGCTCCAGTTGCGGAAGAAGGACTCGGCGGCAGCGGCCTCGAGCGGGCGGGCGAAGAGGAAGCCCTGCCCGCTGTCGCACTTCTCGTCGCGCACCATCGACAGCTCGCGTGCGCCCTCGATCCCCTCGGCGAGCGTCTCGATCGAGAGCGACTTGCCGAGCTGGACGAGCGTCCGCAAGAGGATCTCGCCCTCGTAGCCATCGCTGAGCTGGGCGATGAACGAGCGGTCGATCTTCAGCGCGTCGACGGGGAACCGCTGGAGATGGGCCAGCGACGAGTAGCCGGTCCCGAAGTCGTCGATCGCGATTCGGACGCCGAGCTCTTTGATGGCGAGCAGGCGCTGCGACGTCTCCTCGGCGTTGCTCATCAACGTGGTCTCGGTGATCTCGATCGTCAGCGACCCCGGGTCGAGCCCGCTCTCCTCGAGCGCCGCGCGCACGTCGTCGACGATGTCGTCGTTGTCGAGCTGGCGACCCGACACGTTGACCGCTACGCCGAGCGTGAAGCCGTCGGCATGCCACTCCGCGGTCTGGCGACACGCTTCCCTGAGCACCCAGGCCCCGACCGGCTTGATCATGCCGGTCTCCTCGAGCAGCGGCACGAAGTCGTCCGGCTGGACCACCCCGCGAGTCGGGCTGCGCCAGCGCAGCAGCGACTCGACGCCCGTCGGGCTCATGTCGTTGAGGTCGAACGTCGGCTGGTAGACGAGGAAGAACTCGTCGTTCGTGAGGGCCTCGTTGAGGTCCATCTCGAGCAGCATCTTGTTCTGGACGTCGTCCTGCATCTCGGTCTCGAAGACGACGTAGCGGTTCTTGCCGTCCCACTTGGCGCGGTACATCGCGATGTCGGCGTCGCGCAGCAGGTCGTCGGCGCACGAGCGGTCGCCGGTCGCGATGCCGACGCTCGCCTTGACGGTCACGGTGGTGTCCTCCGCCTCGCCGAGCTTGAACGGCTCGGCCAGCGCCTCGAGCAGACGCTCGGCGATCAGCTCGGGGCCGGCCGCCAACGACAGCCCGTCGGCGATCACGACGAACTCGTCGCCACCGAGGCGCCCCAGCGCGTCCGTCTCGCGCACGACGGCCGCCAAGCGCGCTGCGACAGCGCAGAGCAGCTCATCGCCGGCGCGGTGTCCGAGCGTGTCGTTGATCGCCTTGAAGTTGTCGAGGTCGACGAACAGCGCGGCGACCGGGTCGTGGCTGAGCCGGGCACGGATGATCATCTGCTCGATCCGGTCACGGATCAGCGTCCGGTTCGGCAGGCCGGTCAGCGCATCGTGCGTAGCCAGGTGGGCGAGCTCGTCCTGGCGTCGGGTCAGCTCCTCTAGCGCGCGCTGGCGCTCTCCCTCGAAGGACTCGCACATCCGCACGAGCGTCACGTCGAGGCTGCGCTGGAGCATCCGGTGTGCCGTCTCGAGCGCCTCCTCGGAGACGCCGAGCTCGAGAGCGCCCTGCTCCATCACGTCGCCGGTAGCGTCGCGCCAGCGCAGGCAACGCTTGGTGACCTCGTTGAGGGGCGCGGCGCGCTGGGCGGCGAGCTGGCCGAAGATGCTCCAAGCCTCGCGGCCGACGTCACGGGCGGTCTCCTCGCCGTCGCCGGCCATCCAGCGGGCCACGGCGACCGTGGAGACGGCGCCGACGCGGCGGAAGTTCTCCTCCACCACGGGATCGAGCTGGCGTCCGGAGCCTGCTGAGCGCTCCACGATCTCCTCGACCACGTCGAGGGTCTTCGCGTTCAACATCTCGCCGAGACGACGTAGGTCGTCAGCCGTCACGGGGCCAGTCGCGGACGCTTGCATCTACCTCTCCCTTGGTTCGCCGGCGAGATGCCGGCATGGCTCGGGGTATCGGAGCCGATCCCTCGTGGCTTTAGGCACGAATGAGAAAACTCGGCGAACGTGGACGCAGCCCCGTCCAGCGGGCAGCGCGTCTAGGGTTCCTCGCGTGACGCGCAACGACGACCTCCTCCAGGCCAACGAGCGGTTCGCCGCGGGCTACGACAGCCGTCACCTCGACGTTCGGCCCAGGCGCAAGCTGGCGATCGTCGCCTGCATGGACTCGCGGCTCGACATCTTCGCCGCGCTCGGCCTGCAGCCCGGCGAGGCACACGTGCTGCGCAACGCCGGCGGCGTCGTCACCGACGACGTCATCCGCTCCCTCGCCGTCTCCCAGCGCCGGCTCGGCACCGAGGAGATCGTCCTGATCCACCACACCGACTGCGGCATGCAGAAGGTCACCGACGACGGCTTCCGAGCCGAGCTGCAAGAGGCCACCGGCATCGCGCCCTCCTTCGCCATCGAGTCCTTCACCGACCTCGACGCCGACGTCCGCCAGTCGATCGAGCGCATCAAGCACTCGCCTTTCCTGCTTCACCGCGACAAAGTCCGTGGCTTCGTCTACGACGTAGACACCGGCGCCCTGAGCGAAGTCCAGTAGCCGGTACTTCAGTAACCGTCCCTCCGGCCAAGACGCCGAGGGCGCCCCGGCCGGCCTGGTGCCTCGGGGGTCCGGGGGCGCGAGCCCCCGGTCAACATCGGGCTGCCGAGATTCGAACTCGGGACCTCTCCGACCCGAACGGAGCGCGCTACCAGGCTGCGCCACAGCCCGTGGCTCGGCAAAGGCTATCGAGAGGCGGCCGCTTCGTCCTCCGCGAGCGCGCGGCGCAACGTCTCGTCGAAGCCGGCGGGCTCGACGTCGAAGAGCGCTGCGCCCGACGGGTCGGTGACGACGGTCTCCGTCGACAGCCCCTCGACGAGCGGACGGGCCACTCCGGCGTCGACCGGCGTGACCAGCCCGATCCAGAGCGAGGACAGCCAAGGCGTGAGGAACGGGACGGGCACCTTCGGCCGCGGCCGCCGGCCGAGCGTGATGGCCATCCGGTCGAGCATCTCGCCGTAGGGGAGCACGTCCGGTCCGCCGATCTGGATCTCACGGCCCGCGGACTCGGGCACGTGCGGAGCGGCCGCGAGGTAGGCGACCACGTCGTCGATCCCGATCGGCTGGGTCGGCGTCTTGAGCCACGCGGGGGCGATCATCGCCGGCAGGCGCTGGACGAGGTAGCGCAGCGTGCGGTAGCTCTCGCTCGCCGCGCCGACGACCATCGCCGCGCGGAAGTACGTCAGCGGAGGTCCGTCGCGACCGAGGATCACGGCGGTCTCGTGACGGCTGCGCAGGTGCTGGGAGCCGGGCTGGTCGCCTAGCCCGCCGAGGTAGATCACGCGGCCCACGGCCTCCTGCGCAGCCATGCGGGCGAAGTTGCGTGCGGACTGGCGCTCGCGCTCGGCGAAGTCGCCCTCTGAGCCCCGTCCCATGCCGTGGACGAGGTAGTACGCGACGTCGACGCCCTCGCCGGCGCCGCGCAGGCTCTCGGGGTCGAGCACGTCCCCCTCGTGAAGCTCGATGCCCTCCTGTTCGAGCCCCGCGGCCCGCTTGCGGCTGCGCACCAGACCACGGACCTCGACGCCATCGGCCACCAACGCTCGCGCCAGGCGGCCGCCCACGAAGCCGGTCGCTCCGGTCACCAGTGCGCGCACGCTCTCAACCTACCCGGGAGGAGCCGGATGCTTGTCATACTGGCGCCGGTGCGCCGGGCCATCGCGATCCTGACCGTCCTCGGATGTCTGACCTTCGCCGTCGTCGCCTGCGCGTCGTCAGGGTCCGACGGAGCCTCGGAGAGCAGTGACTCCATGCCCCCGACCGCCCATGCCGCCGCCACCGGTGTGCGCCTCGCCAAGGTCGGTAACTTCGATGCACCGACCTACATCGCCGCTCCACCCGGCGATCGCGCGCGCCGCTTCGTCACCGAGCGCGACGGACGGATCGTGCTGCTGCGCAAGGGCCGCCGCTCGACGTTCCTCGACATCAGCTCGCGTGTGCAGACCGGGGGCGAGAGCGGCTTGCTGTCGATGGCGTTCCATCCGCGCTACGCGAGCAACCGGCGCTACTTCGTCTACTACGTCGCAAATGACGGCGCGATCACCATCGAGCAGTACCGTGCGACGTCCGACGGCAACCGGACCCGTCCCGGCTCGGCGCGCCTGGTGCTGCGCCAGCCGCACGGGCGCTCCAATCACAAGGGCGGCCAGCTGCAGTTCGGCCACGACGGGATGCTCTACGCCGGCTTCGGCGACGGCGGTGGGGGAGGCGACCCTGACCGCAACGCGCGGAACCTCGGCGTGCTGCTCGGCAAGATCGTCCGGATCGATCCGAAGCCGAACGGCGGCTACCGGGTCCCGGCCGACAACCCTCTCCGCGGTCGCGCCGGCGCCCGCGGCGAGATCTTCGCCTACGGCCTGCGCAACCCCTACCGCTTCTCGTTCGACCGCCGGACAGGCGACATGGCGATCGGCGACGTCGGCCAGGACAGGGTGGAGGAGATCGACTTCCTCAAGGCCTCGCCGCGAGCGAAGCGCCCGCGTGGCGGCGTCGACTTCGGCTGGTCGGTCTTCGAGGGCCGCAGCCGCCTTCGCGCGGGAACCGCGCCCGGCCACGTCCCGCCGGTCGTCCAGCGCTTCCACCGCGAGGGCAACTGCTCGATCACCGGCGGCTACGTGATTCGCGACCGGTCGCTCGGCTCGCTGCGCGGCGCCTACGTCTACGGCGACCTCTGCGATCCACGCCTGCGGATTGCTCGGATCAGTTCCGGCCGCGTCCGCGGCGGCAGGCTGCTCGGCGTCGGAGTTCCCTCGCTCGACTCGTTCGGCGAGGACGCCCGCGGCCGCGTCTATGCGGTCTCGCTCGAGGGCGGCGTGTGGCGCCTCGCGCCGCGTCGGTAGCCTGCTCAGGCCCCGTTTCAAGCCCCACGAGAGGAACCAGCAAGTGACCGGAGTCGTGATCTCGTCCGCCGCGCGCACCGCCGTCGGCTCATACGGCAAGAGCCTCGCCGGCGTGCCGACCACCGACCTCGGCGCGACCGCCGTGACCGCCGCGCTCGAGCGCGCGCAGGTCGAGCCGGACCAGGTCGAGCAGGTCGTCTTCGGCAACGTCATCCACTCGGACCCCGAGGACATGTACATGGCTCGGGTCGTCGGCATGAAGGCCGGCATCCCCAAGGAGTCGCCCGCCTTCACAGTCAACCGCCTCTGCGGCAGCGGCGTGCAGTCGATCGTGTCCGCCGCCCAGGCGATCCAGACCGGCGACGCCAACTGCGTGGTCGCCGGTGGCGCGGAGAACATGAGTCGCGGTCCGTACTGGATGCCCGCCGCACGCTTCGGCGCCCGGATGGGCGAGAGCAAGCTCGTCGACCCGGTCGTCGGCGGCCTCACCGACCCGTTCGACAAGGTCCACATGGGCATCACCGCCGAGAACCTCGCGGAGTCGCACTCGATCTCGCGCGAGGACCAGGACGCCTTCGCGCTCGAGTCGCACCGGCGCGCCAAGGCTGCGATCGACGCCGGCCGTTTCGCGGACGAGATCGTTCCCGTCGAGGTGAAGGTCAAGCGCAAGGTCGCCGAGTTCACGCAGGACGAGCACGTCCGGCCGGAGGCGACGCTCGAGAGCATGGCCAAGCTCAAGCCGGTCTTCAAGAAGGACGGCACCGTCACGGCCGGCAACGCGTCGGGCATGAACGACGCCGGCGCGGCCGTCGTCCTGATGTCGGAGGACAAGGCGAAGGAGCTCGGCTCCCAGGTGCGGGCGAAGATCCTCTCCTACGCCTACTGCGGCGTGGATCCGAAGACGATGGGCATCGGTCCGGTGCCCGCGGTCAAGAAGGCGATGGAGCGCGCCGGCCGCTCGCTCGACGAGGTCGGCGTGATCGAGCTCAACGAGGCTTTCGCCGCCCAGGCGCTCGCTGTGATGCAGGACCTCGAGCTCGACCCGGCCAAGGTCAACCCGAACGGCGGCGCGATCGCCCTCGGCCACCCCGTCGCGGCGACCGGCTCGGTCATCACCGCGAAGATCCTCGGCGAGATGGAGCGCGAGGACCACGAGCTCGGCCTCGTCACCCTCTGCATCGGCGGCGGTCAGGGCATCGCGCTGCTGCTGGGACGCGGCTAGATGGCGCACGAGGTCGAGATCCGGGGCAGCGCCTACCGCGGCAAGGTCCGCGATCCGCTCGGCGTGGTGATCCTCGGCCTCGTGACGTTCGGGATCTACTACCTCGTCTGGTACTACAAGACCAACAAGGAGATGGCGCAGCTCGGCACGGGCGCGGGCACCGAGGAGTGCGGTACGAGCCCCGGGACGTCGCTGCTCGCGGTGACGCTCGGAGCGTTGGTCGTCGTGCCGGCGCTGGTCTCGCTCTACCGGTTCTGCAAGCGCCTCAGCGCCAGCGAGCGGGTGGCCGGTGCGCCCGAGGGAATCGAGGCGCCGCTGCTGTTCCTCGTGCTGATCTTCATCGGTCCCGTCGGCCACTACCTCTTCCAGCGCAACCTCAACCGCGTCCTCGAGGCGCAGTCCGGGACCGCTCGACCGACTGCTTGAGCCGGGCGGCTAGAGCCCGATCCAGACGGTCTTGTCCTCGAGGTAGGAGTCGAGCCCAGCCTGGCCGTGCTCGCGGCCGATGCCCGAGGCCTTGACGCCGCCGAACGGCGCGGCGGCGTCGCTCGGTCCCCAGATGTTCACATAGACGTTGCCGGCCTGGAGCAGAGCGGCGAGCTTGTGCGCGTTGCCGACGTCGCGCGTCCAGACGCCGGCGGCGAGGCCGTACTCGCTGTCGTTGGCGCGCCGGGCGACCTCCTCGAGGTCCTCGTACGGCGAGGCGACGAGCACCGGGCCGAAGATCTCCTCGCGCGAGATCGTCAGGCTGTCGTCGGTGGCGGTGAAGAGGGTCGGCTCGATGTAGTAGCCGTCGTCCAGCCCGTCGGGCGTCCCACCACCCGCCACGAGCTCGGCGCCCTCGCTGACGCCCTTGTCGATGTAGCCGCGCACGCGGCTCTCCTGCTCGGCCGAGATCACCGGTCCCAGCTGGGTGCCCGCGTCGAGGCCGGGACCGACGCGCGCCTTGCCCGCTTGCTCCGACAGCAGCGAGACGACCTCGTCGAACTGGTCCTTCTGGACGAACAGCCGCGAGCCGGCGTTGCAGGCCTGGCCGGTGTTGTAGTAGATGCCCTGGTAGCTGCCCTTGACGGCGGCGTCGAGGTCGGCGTCGGGGAGGATGATGTTCGGCGACTTGCCCCCGAGCTCGAGCGTGACCCGCTTGAGGGCACGGCCGGCCTTGGCACCGATCTCGCGACCGACCGCCGTCGAGCCGGTGAAGGCGATCTTGTCGATGCCCGGGTGGTCGACCAGCGCAGCGCCGGTCGTGCCGTCGCCGGTCACGACGTTCAGGACGCCCTCCGGGAAGCCCGCCTCGAGCGCGAGCTCTCCGAGTCGGAGTGCGCTCAACGGCGTCTGCTCGGCCGGCTTGAGCACGGTCGTGCAGCCGGCGGCGAGCGCCGGGCCGATCTTCCACGCCGCCATCAGCAATGGGAAGTTCCACGGGATGATCTGGCCGCAGACGCCGACGGGCTCGCGGCGCGTGTAGACGTGAACGCCGGGCTGGGAGACCGGGACCGTGCGTCCCTCGATCTTCGTCGGCCAGCCGGCGTAGTAGCGCAAGTGCTCGGCCGCCTTGCCGACGTCGACGATCTTCGCCAGCTTGACCGGCTTGCCGGTGTCGAGCGACTCGAGCTCCGCCAGCTCGTCGGCGTGCGTGTCGATCAGCTCGGCCAGCCGGAGCATCAGCGCGGCCCGCCTGGCCGGCAGCATCGAGCCCCACTTGCCCTCGAGCGCCGCGCGCGCGGAGCGGACCGCCCGGTCGACGTCCTCGGCGCCCGCGAGCGCGACCCTGGCGATCGGCTGACCCGTCGACGGATCCACCGTCTCGAACGTCGCGCCGTCCGCAGCGTCGATGCGCTCGCCGCCGATCAGCAGCCGGTGCGGCCCGGCGGCAAAGGAGCGCGACGGCTCTGAGAGCGCGTCAGGCAGTGTCGCGGTCATCGGTCGTCTCCTCCTAGGGCGTCATGACGATCTTGAGCGCCTCGCGGCGGTCATACGCAGCGTAGGCCTCCGGCGCATCGTCGAGCGACATGTGGTGGGTGACGAGTGGCGTCGGGTCGAGCACGCCGCCGGCCATCATCGCCAGCACCCGGTCGACATGGCCGATCACGTTGGCGTGGCCGGTATGGATCTCGAGCGCCTTGATCCAGATCACGCCCATGTGGACCTCCATCCGCTCGGCGTAGACGCCGGTCGCCGACACGCTGCCGGCCTTGCGCGCCATCCGGCAGGCCATGTCGAAGGCGTCGGGGTGGCCGACGGCATCGACGACCACGTCGGCGCCGCGGCCCTCCGTAGCTGCTTTAACGGCCTTACGCGGATCCTCCTCGGTCAGGTGGACCGGCTGGGCGCCGAAGCTCTCGGCCATCTTCAGACGGTCCTCGACCGTGTCGACGGCGATCACCTGCGATGCACCCGCGGCACGGGCGGCCTGGACGGCGCAGAGCCCGACCGGGCCGAGGCCCAGCACGACGGCCACGTCGCCCGGCTCGAGACCCGCCGACTCGACGGCGTGGAAGCCGGTTCCCATCACGTCGCCGGCGAACAGCGCCGCGTCACTCGACATGCCATCCGGAACCTTACGCAGCGTCAGGTTGGCGTTTGGCACCAGCACCTGATCCGCCTGGGCGCCTTGCAGCGAGCCGAGCGTCGCTCCGTGGCCGAACACTCGACCCTCGTCGCACTTGTGGAAGTCGCCGCGCCGGCAGAAGAAGCAGCGGCCGCAGGCCGTGCAGTAACAGCCGAGCACCTTGTCGCCGACTGCCACCTCTGTGACACCGTCGCCCGCCGCGATCACCTCGCCGACGAACTCGTGCCCGATCGTGAAGCCGGGATCGACCTGTACGCGGCCGTGGAAGATGTGGAGGTCCGATCCGCAGACGCCGGTCGCCTCGACCCGCACGACCGCCTCGGTCGGGGAGCCCAGCTCGGGCTCAGGCTTCTCGTCGACCCGGACCTCGCCGGGACCCTGGAATGTGACAGCGCGCATGACGGCGAACCGTACCGGCCGGCGGTCGAGGTGTCAGAGTGGCCGCCATGAGCGAGACCTCCAAGGCTGTGCTGATCACGGGCTGCTCGACCGGCATCGGCCGGGCGACAGCGGAGCGGCTCGCGAAGAAGGGGCACACGGTGTACGCGACCGCTCGCCGACTCGACTCGATCGCGGACCTCGAGGCGAAGGGCTGCAAGACGCTGGCGCTCGACGTGACCGACGAGGCTTCGATGCGCGCGGCGGTGGCGGCCGTCGAGGATGCCGAGGGTGCCGTAGGAGCGCTGGTCAACAACGCGGGCTACAGCCAGTCGGGTGCGGTCGAGTCGCTCGGGCTCGACGCGATTCGCGCTCAGTTCGAGACGAACGTCTTCGGCTTGGTGCGGATGTGCCAGCTCGTGCTCCCGGGCATGCGCGACCAGGGCTTCGGCCGGATCGTCAACGTGAGCTCGATCGGCGGCAAGCTGACCTTCCCCGGCGGTGGCGCCTACCACGCGACCAAGCACGCGGTCGAGGCGTTCAGCGACGCGCTGCGCTTCGAGGTCAAGGGCTTCGGCGTCGACGTCGTGGTGATCGAGCCCGGCCTGATCAAGACGGAGTTCGCCTCAGCCGCGACGGCCGCGCTCAACGAGGGCGCCGCTGCGGGGGAGGGCCCGTACGCGACGTTCAACCAGGCAGTCGGGGCGGCGACGGTCGGTGCCTACGAGGGCCCTGCCGCGCTCCTCGGCGGCGGACCGGCGACGGTCGCAAAGGCGATCGACAAGGCCATCGCCAAGCGCCGCCCGAAGATCCGCTACCGCGTCACGCCATCTGCGCACATCGTGCTGGCGCAACGCGCGCTCTTCACCGACCGCATGTGGGACGCCTTCGTCGCCACCCAGTTCCCCAGACCTACGGCGGAGTGAGTCCCGTCGCGGAGGTGGGGGCGCCGGTCAAGACCGGCGCCCCCGACTCCTCAGCGGCTACTCGACGAGCCCGCTCTCCTGCAGGTACTCCTTCGCCACCTGCTCCGGCGTCTTCTTGTCGAGGTCGACGCGGGCGTTGAGCTCCTGCATCGTCTCGTTCGTCAGGCCCTCCTCGACCTGGGCGACGACCTTCGCCAGATCGGGACCGGCCTGCTTCGCCGTCTCGTCGCGGACGACGAACGTCGAGTTGTAGGGCGGGAACATGCCCTTGTCGTCCTCGAGCAGGACGAAGCCCTCGCGCTTGATCTGCGGATCGGTCGTGAAGACGATCGACAGGTCGGCTTGGCCCTTGGTCAGCACCTCGTGGCGCAGGGCGATGTCGACCGGAACGAACTTCTTGAACTGCAGGCCGTAGACCTTCTGCAGGCCGAGCAGGCAGTCCATCCGCTGGCGGCACTCAGGCGAGCCGTAGAGCGTCAGGTCCTGGGATTTGCCCTCGAGGTCGGAGATCTTCTCGACCCCGAGCTCGTCGGCCTTGTCCTTCGTCAGCGCTACCTCGTTCGAGCTGGTGAACGGCGTCGGCTCGAACGCCGTCAGGCCCTTCTTGGCGAATCCGGCCTTGGCGTCCTCGAACGCCTGCTCCGGATCCTTGGGGATCTCGTTCGACGCAACGCCGAAGAACGATCCGAGCGCGGTGCCCGTGTACTCGGGGTAGGCGTCGATGTCGCCGCCCTCGAGCGCCTTCAGCGCCGTCTTCTCGTCGCCGAGGTTGAGCTGCTTGTCGGTCTTGTAGCCCGCGGCCGCCAGCGCCTGGGCGAAGATCTCGCCGAGCACCTTCTGCTCGGTGAAGTTCTTCGACCCGACGACGATCGTCGTGCCCGCGTTGTCGGGGTTCGAGGCGATCGCCTCCGAGTTCCCCGTGTCGGCCGTGGTGTCGCTGCTTCCCCCGTCGCCGCTGTCGTCGTCATCTCCGCACGCGGCGAGAGAGAACGACGCCATCAGCAACATGGCCAGCAGTACGCCGAGCCAGCGCTTGGTCGTCATGTGTGTGCCTGCCTCCTAGTCGTTATGGGTGTTCGGGTAAGGCGTGAGGCTCTCGAGTCGAGCCTGATTCCCTCGGGCGTCGCGGCGCGCTGCGCTACGCCGAGGAGGAACTCCGTCAGGACCGCGAGTGCGGCCACCAGGATGGCCGCGGCGAGCCGGCCGGTGTCGCCGTAGCCGGAGACGTTGATGATCGGGTCGCCGAGCGTGTTGATGCCCGCCAGCGGGGCGATCGTCGCCGTGGCGATGACGTTCACGGCCGAGATCCGGATGCCGCCGAAGATCAGCGGGAGCGCCAACGGCAGCTCGACCTTTCGCACGATCTCGCCCTCGCCCATCCCCATCCCACGGGCAGCGTCGACGGTGTCGGCGTCCACCTGCGTCACGCCGACGTAGGTGTTGGTGAGGATCGGGGGCAGCGCCAGCAGGACGAGGGCAAGGGTGACGTTGAGGAACCCCGTTCCGAGGTATGCCACGAAGAAGGCGATCAGGGCAAGGCTCGGAACCGCGCGCCCGACGTTCGAGACGCTGATCGCCAGGAACTGCCAGCGGCGCTGGTGACCAAGCCAGAGGCCGATCGGGATCGCGATGGCACAGGCCAGGGCCATGGACACCGACGACAGCGCCAGGTGCGCGCCCAGGAGGTCGAGGAACTGCGAGCCGCCGACGTCTGCACCCTCACGCGTCGTCTCACCCTCGAAGATGAAACGCACGGCGTCGCTGAACTGATCCAGGAAGGCGATTGTCGTCATACCGCCCTCGCCCACGGGGTGACCGCGCGCTGCAGCAGGAGTATCGACGCGTCGAGGATCGCGGCGAGCAGCACCGCCAGCGCGCCGGCCGTGACGACGTTCGACTTGAAGGTGATGTCGGCGAAGATCTGCTCACCGAGCCCGCCGGCGCCGGCGAAGAACGCGAGCGTGGCAAGCCCCACCGTGGTGGTGGCGGCGATCCGCAGACCCGCGAGGATCTCCGGCAGGGCGAGCGGCAGCTCGACGCGCCAGAGCAGCTGGCGCTCGGTCAGGCCCATCCCGCGCCCGGCGTCCTTGGTCTCCTCCGGCACGTTGTCAAGGCCGGCGGTGACGTTGCGGAACACGATCAGCAGCGTGTAGGCGACGAGCGCGACGATCGCCGTGGTGTTGCCGCGACCGGTCAGCGGCAGCAGCAAGAAGAAGACCGCGATGCTCGGCAGCGTGTAGAGGATCCCCGTGATCTGGGTGATCGGGCCGATCAGCCAGCGTCGCCGGTGAGCGAGCAGCGCGAGCGCGAAGGAGATCGCAAAGCCGATCGCCAGCGATACCACCGTCAGGAAGGCGTGCTGGAGCAGCGGGTCGACGTAGCGGTCGAGGTTGTCGCCGATCCAGCTCGGGCAGAAGCCGTTGTCGGCGATGCAGCTCGACTCGCCGCCGCTGCGGTCGTGGATCTGGATTCCCGCGGCGAGCAGTGTCGTCAACGGTCTCGCTCCTGAGCCAGCACGCTGTCGGCACCGCTCGGGACGCTCTCGGCCGAGGCCTGGAGCGCGTGGCCGATCATCTCCACCGACAGCACCCCGACGACGTGTCCGCGGTCGTCGACGACCGGTCCGTACTGCGTCTCGTGCTGAAGCAGATCGGACAGCGCGTCGCGCAGCACGTCGTCGAGCTCGACGACCGGCTCTGCGTTCGTGCGCGCCATCGCCTGAACCCGCTCGCCGCGCAATGCGCCCTCGGCCAGCCAGCCGAGCGGCCGGTCCTCGCCGTCGACGAGCAGGGCGTATGGCACGTCGCAGTCCTCGACCTTCTGCCGCGCCCCGGCGGTCGAGTCGCCGACGCGCACCAGCGGAGCGGTCCACAGGTCGACGTCGCGCACCCGCTGCAGCGCGAGCCGCTTGAGCGCCCGGTCGGCTCCGACGAAGTCCTCGACGAAGTCGTCCGCGGGCGTGCTGAGCAGCTCCGCGGGGGACGCGTACTGCGCGAGCTTGCCGCCCTTGCGCATGATCGCGATCCGGTCGCCCATCTTGATCGCCTCGTCGATGTCGTGGGTCACGAAGACGACGGTCTTGCGGATCTCTCGCTGGAGGCGCAGGAACTCGTTCTGCAAGCGCTCGCGGTTGATCGGGTCGATCGCGCCGAAGGGCTCGTCCATCAGCATCAGCGGCGGGTCGACCGCAAGGGCGCGCGCCACGCCGACCCGCTGGCGCTGGCCGCCCGAGAGCTGGGCGGGATAGCGCGAGCGGGTCTCGGCGGGATCGAGTTGCACCAGCTCCAGCAGCTCCTCGACACGCGCCCGTATCCGGTCTTTCGACCAGCCGAGCAGCTTGGGAACGGTCGCGATGTTGTCGGCGATCGTCAGGTGCGGGAAGAGGCCGATCTGCTGGATCGCATAGCCGATCTCGCGGCGCAGCTCGGCCGGACGGCGCTCGCGCACGCTGCGCCCGTCGAGCAGGATGTCGCCGTCGGTGATGTCGATCATCCGGTTGACCATCCGCATGGCCGTCGTCTTCCCGCAGCCCGATGGGCCGACGAGCACGCAGATCTCGCCCGCCGGCACCTCGAGCGACAGCCTGTCGACCGCCGGCTCCTCCTGACCCGGATAGCGCTTCGTGGCCGCGCGGAACTCCAGCGCGGCGGCACGGTGGCCGTCGCCGCTGCCCTGGGCGGAAAGCTGCTTGGAGGAGTTCACGTCGGGCCGGAGAGAGACCCAAACCTACCGCGCGAGCCCCTTCAGGCTTGGACGTCGCCGTGCTGGACGCTCTCGGCCGCGGCGCCCGGTCCGCGTGAGGCCCGGATGTCGCCCTGCGCCAGGCGATCGAGCTCGCGCTCGAGATCGGCGCGCAGGTCGCGCACCTGCACGTCGCTGACGTCTGGATCCGCCTGCGCCGACTTGACCATCGCGTCGGCGAGCTTCTCGTTGGCGGCGCGCAGCTCCTGGCCGGCAACCGCCTGATCGGTCTCCCCGCGCATGTCGAGCGCACGGTCCTTGACGTCGTCGGCGATCTGCTCGATCTTCGCGCGCCGCGCAGCCGGCATCCGCTGCCAGCGCCCATGCAGCGACCGGGCGACGGCGATGCTCAGCGACGTTGCGCCGCGCTCGAGCGCCCGTACGGCTCGGGCTGTCGGATCGGCCGCGTTCATCTTCCTGGCGCCAGGCATCGACCCGAATGCTCGCGGTCGCGGTGGACGGACAGCGCTCCGCTCGCCCTGAGCGCTCTACGCTTCCGCGGTCATGCGAGCGGTGACGATCACGGACGGGGCGCTCTCCGTCGAACAGCGTCCAGATCCCACGCCGGGTCCGGGCGAGATCCTGGTCGCGGTCAAAGCTGCCGGGATCAACGGCGCCGACATCCTTCAGCGAAAGGGCGCATATCCCGCGCCGCCCGGGGCTCCGGCGGACATCCCAGGTCTCGAGCTGGCCGGGGAGGTCGTAGGTCGGGGGCCCGGCGCCGAGCGGTTCTCCGAGGGCGATCGCGTGGCGGCGATCGTCGCCGGCGGCGGGCAGGCGGAGCTCGCGGTGCTGCACGAGCGGGCCGCGATGCCGGTCCCGCCGAGCCTCGACTGGCCGGCCGCCGGCGGGCTCGCCGAGGTGTTCGTCACGGCCCACGACGCGATCGTCAGCCAGGGCACGCTGCGTCCGGGCGAGCGGCTGCTCGTCCACGGCGGCGCCGGCGGCGTCGGAACCGCTGCGATCCAGCTCGGGCGGGCAACCGGCGCCCGGGTCACGGCAACCGTGCGCAACGAGGACCTGCGCTCGGAGGTCGAGCGCCTCGGGGCGACCGCGATCGACCCCGCCGGGTTCGAGGAGCACGGCCCGTTCGACGTGGTGCTCGAGCTGATCGGCGCGCCGAACATAGGCGCGAACCTCAAGGCGCTCGCGACCGATGGCCGGATCGTCGTGATCGGCGTGGGGGCGGGGTTCAAGGCGGAGGTCAACCTGCTCGCCCTGATGGGCAAGCGCGCCGTGATCCGCGGCTCCACCTTGCGCGCGCGGCCGCTCGAGGAGAAGGCGATCGCCATGCGGCGGGTCGAGGCCGAGGTGCTGCCGCTCTTCGACGCCGGCTCGCTCGCCGTCCCTGTCGCCGCCACCTTCCCGCTCGACGAGGCCGAGGCGGCCTATGACCGCTTCACCGCCGGCCGCAAGCTCGGCAAGATCGTCCTCCTGACCTGAGCCGACCGGCCAGGTGCCACGGGGGTCCGGGGGCGTGAGCCCCCGGTTCTCATCCCGACCGGCCAGGTGCCACGGGGGTCCGGGGGCGTGAGCCCCCGGTTCTCATCCCATCGATCAGGCCGAGCAGGGCGGGCTCCATCTCGGCGCGGGCGGCGGCTGGGTCGGCGGCGTTGGCGATCGCCATGCCCGCCTCGCCCATCGCGCCGAGCATCAGGTGGGCGAGGGGCTTCACGGGCTGCCGCCGTAGTGCGCCGGCGTCCATGCCCGCCTGCAGGCCGAGCATCACCAGGCCGAGGCCGTGGCGCGCGTCGATCTCGCGCCACTCCTCCCACCCGAGCACCGATGGCGCGTCGCTCAGCGTGATGCGTGCGATCGCCGGGTCGGTGCAGACGTTCAGGTAGGCGCGCGTGCCGACGATCAGCAGCTCGATCGGATCTTGGACGTCGGCCATCTTGGCGGCGATCGCCCCGACGACCTCTTCCTCGATCTGCTCGTGGACCGCGCGGAAGAGGTCCTTCTTGTCCTCGAAGTGGTGGTAGAGCGCCCCGCGTGTCACCTTCGCTCGCCGGACGATCTCCTCGGTGCCGACCGCGGCGTAGCTCTTCTCGGTGAAGAGCGTGCGTGCCGCGCCGACGAGCGCCGCTCGCGTCGCCTCTCCCTGCTCTGCCTTGCTCGTCTTGGCTTCCACCGCGGGCGCCAGCCTAACCGGTTGCGTTACATACAAACTGTTTGTATGTTAAGCCGGGTAATCGACGAAAGGCCGGAGATGGGACGCGAGAGCAGCAGGCAGAGAGCGGCATGGCGTTCGCCAGCCCTGGGCGAGCAGCACACCGTCGACCTCCCCGGCGGCCGTCTTGCCTACTACGACGTCGGTCGCGGCCCGACGCTCGTCTTCGTGCACGGCCTGCTCGTCAACGCCAACCTGTGGCGCAAGCTCGTCGAGCGGCTCGCTCCCGACTTCCGCTGCATCGTGCTCGACCTCCCGCTCGGCTCGCATCGGATCCCGCTGCCGGCCGACGCGCGCAACAGCCCCAGCTCGGTCGCGACGCTGATCGCCGACGCCCTCGAGGCGCTCGACCTCGACGACGTGACCCTCATCGGCAACGACTCGGGCGGCGCGCTCAGCCAGATCGTCGTCACCACTCGTCCCGAGCGTGTCGGGCGTCTCGTGCTCACCTCCTGCGACTACCGCGACAACTTCCCCCCGAAGCTGTTCGCCTACCTCAAGCCGCTGGCAGCAGCGCCGCCTCTGCTCTGGGCGTTCTCGCAGCCGCTTCGCCTTCGCCCGCTCCGGCGCAGCCCGATCGCCTTCGGCTGGCTGACGAAGCGCCCGATCGAGCGCGACGCCGAGGACTCCTACGTCCTGCCGCCGATCCTCGACCGCGCGATCCGCCGCGACGCCACGACCTTCATCCGATCCGCCGATCCTGCGGACACCAACGCCGCGGCCGACAAGCTCGGGACGTTCGACAGGCCGGCGCTGATCGCATGGGCTGCCGACGAGCGCGTCTTCCCGCTCACCGACGGCCGCAGCCTCGCAGCCGACCTGCCGAGCTCGCGCTTCGAGCTGGTCGAGGACGCCTACACGTTCTCGATGGAGGACAACCCCGACCGGCTGTCCGAGCTGATCGCCGGCTTCGTCAGGGAGCCGGCGCGGGCGGGGGCGTAGCCGCGGCCACGCCTCCGCGACGCCGAAGCGCTAGCTCAGCCTCTCCACGATCATCGCCTCGCCCTGTCCCTGGGCGACGCACATCGTCTCAAGGCCGATCGTCTTGTTGTCCGACTCGAGGCCGTTGAGCAGCGTGGTCATGATGCGCACGCCGGTCATGCCGAACGGATGGCCGAGGGCGATCGCGCCGCCGTGCGGGTTCATCTTCTCGAGCGGGATGCCGCACTCGTCCATGATCGGGATGACTTGGGCGGCGAACGCCTCGTTGAGCTCGACGGTGTCGACGTCCTCGATCGTCATGCCGGCGCGGTCGAGCGCCTTCTTGATCGCGCCGATGGGCGCTACGCCCATGTACTCCGGCTCGTTGCCCCAGGTCGCGGCGGTGATGATCCGTGCGCGCGGCTTCAGGCCGAGCTCCTTGGCCTTCGTGTCCGACATGATCAGCGCGGCGGCGGCGCCGTCGTTGAGCGGACACGAGTTGCCGGCGGTGACGCCGCCACCGCCCTCGAACGCCTCGGGCAGCTGCGAGAGCTTCTCGTAGGACGAGGACGCCCGCGGGCCGTCGTCCTTGGCGACCTGCGTGCCGTTCACGTCGACCGGGATGATCTCGCGGTCGAAGAAGCCGTTCTCCTGCGACTCGACGGCGAGCTCCTGCGAGCGCTGGGCGTACTTGTCCATGTCCTCGCGGCTGACGCCGTACTTCTTGGCGACGTTGACGGCCGTGTCACCCATCTGGATGTAGACGTTCGGCTGCCCGTCGTTGCCCTGGAGGTTCTCGTTCTGGTCCGACGGTCCGGCCGCCTCCTGGCGCTCGTTGTACTGCGAGACGAACTCGACGCCGGCGGCGATGTAGGCGTCGCCCTGGCCGGCGCGGACGTTGTTCGAGGCGATGCGGATCGCGTCGAGGCCCGAGGCGCAGTAGCGCGAGACGGTCGAGCCGTTGACCTCCTGCGGCAGCTTCTCCGACAGCAGCGCGACGATGCGGCCGATGTTGAACGCCTGGCGGCCCTGGGGCAGTCCGCAACCGGCGATGACCTCCTCGATCAGCGCCGGATCGACGTCCGGGTTGCGCTCGAGCAGCTGGTCCACGATGAAGGCCGCCGTGTTGTCGGGGCGCAGCGGGGCCAGCGAGCCCTTGAAGGCGCGGCCGATCGGGCTGCGCGCGATGTCGACGATTACTGCGTCAGGCATGAAGAGGCGTCTCCTGTGGCGGGGGATGAACGAAGTCTCGTGGGCGCGGAACTCTACGGGGGCGCTCTGTGCCGGCCCTACTTGGGCGGCATCCGCAGCGCGCCGTCGAGGCGGATCGTCTCGCCGTTGAGCATCGGGTTCTCGGCGATCGAGACGGCCAGTTGCGCGTACTCCGACGGACGGCCGAGGCGTCGGGGGAAGGGAACGCCCTCGCCGAGCGCCTGACGTGCCGGCTCTGGCAGCGCGGCGAGCAACGGCGTGTCGAACAGCCCAGGGGCGATCGAGCAGACGCGGATGCCGCGGCTCGAGAGGTCGCGTGCGGCCGGCAGCGTCATGCCGACGATGCCGCCCTTCGACGCCGAGTAGGCGACCTGGCCGATCTGGCCGTCGAAGGCCGCGACCGATGCCGTCATGACGACGGCGCCGCGCTCGCCCTCGGCGTCCGGCTCGTTCTCGTTCATCGCCGCCGCGGTCAGCCGCAGGACGTTGAACATGCCGATCAGGTTCACCCGAACGACCGTCTCGAACGGAAGCAGCTGGTGCGGGCCGCGTTTCGAGACGACCTTCTCCGGCCAGCCGACGCCGGCGCAGCCGACGGTCAGCCGCAGCTCGCCGAAGGCGTCGATCGCCGTCGAGACCGCGCCTTGCACGTCCTCCTCCGACGTGACGTCGCAGTGCAGCGCGAGCGTCGCATCGCCGAGCTCCTCTGCGAGTGCGTTGGCCTTGTCGTCGTTGACGTCGGCGATCGCCACGCGCGCCCCGCGATCGACCAGCGCTCGAACGGTGGCCTCGCCGAGCCCGGAAGCTCCACCGGACACGAACGCGCCTGCTCCTTGGAGGTTCATGGCGCGGCAGCCTAGCGGGACTGGCCGGCTAGCCAGGATCGGCGACCGCCGGCTCCCGGCGATTTTCGTAGGGTCCCGTCGATGACCGACACCTTCTCCGCCACGAAGCCCGATCGGAACCTCGCGCTCGAGCTCGTGCGCACGACCGAGTACGCCGCGATCGCCGCCGCTCGCTGGATCGGTCGCGGTCAGAAGGAGTCGGCCGACGGCGCCGCGGTCGACGCGATGCGGCTGATGCTCGACACCGTGCGCATGAACGGCACAGTGGTGATCGGCGAGGGCGAGAAGGACGAGGCCCCGATGCTCTACAACGGCGAGCAGATCGGCGACGGCTCTCCGCCCGAGGTCGACATCGCCGTCGACCCGCTCGAGGGCACCGAGCTATGCGCGATGGGCCTGCCGAACTCGCTCGCCGTGATCGCGATGGCCGAGCGCGGCACGATGTTCGACCCGGGCCCGTGCGTCTACATGGAGAAGATGGCGACCTCCAAGGACCTCGCTCACCTGCTCGACTTCGACCGCCCGCTCGCCGAGACGCTCGGCCTGATCGCCAAGGAGAAGGGCACGCCGATCGGCGACGTGATGGTGATCATGCTCGACCGCCCGCGTCACGAGCAGGCGGTGCAGGAGATCCGCGACTGTGGGGCGCGCATCCGCTTCATCCCGCACGGCGACGTCTCGGCCGCGCTGCTGGCGGTCACCCAGGGTTCGCCGGTCGACCTGCTCTGGGGCATCGGCGGAACGCCCGAGGGCGTGCTCTCGGCCGCGGCGATCAAGTGCATCGGCGGCAAGATCATCGGACGGCTGTGGCCGCGCGACGACGACGAGCGCCGGGCGGCGATCGACGCCGGCTACGACCTCAGCGAGGTGCTCGACACGGACCGCCTCGTCTCGGGCAACGACGTCTTCTTCTCGGCGACGGGCGTGACGGACGGAGACACGCTCGCAGGAGTCCACTTCAAGGGGCCCGAGGGCGCCACGACCGAGTCGCTGGTCATGCGCTCACGATCCGGGACCGTGCGAAGGATCAGCGCGACGCATGACCGCACCAAGCTCAAGGAGCTGATGGGCGACAGATTGGCCTAGAGGTCTGTCGGCTCCGACCCGCGATCGGGCGCGACCTCGGCGAGTGCGCCGACGTGGCTCGGCGCGAGGTCGAGGCGAGCGAGGCTGCGCAGGAAGGCGTGGGTGATGACGACATGGAACTTCAGTTGGGTCACCCGGTAGACGTGCCTGCCGATGCGGGCGAACCAGCCCCATCCGGCGATCGTCGGATAGAAGCTGGCCACCTCTGAGGTGACCCGTCCGGTCACCTCGTCGCTCGCGTCATCGTGCTCCGGTCGCTCGACCGTGATCCGCAGGAAGCCGCGGCCGCGGCCGGCCGGAGCGACGAGCACGCCGCGGTCGATGCGCCAGGTGACCGTTCCGCGGTTGCCGGCCGCCTCGTACTCGGGCGTGTGGAAGCGGAGCAGCACGAACGGGCGAGTCAGCAGCACGACCTCGCGCGCGTCTGGCGAGTACAGGACGCGTAGCAGGCCGAGCGACACGCGCGTGAGGAACCGCCAGTAGGTAGCCGCCAGCCGCTCGAGGTACTGGGCGCTCCAGATCCGGTCGAGCTCGGCGCGTGGCAGCGTCACGTCGGCGACCTGCTTCGTCGTCACGCTTCCGTCCGACGGTGCTGCCGACTCCGTCTCGCGCACGATGTGGACCCGAGCCTGCGCCTGGCGCGTGCGATGGATCAGCCGCCTCGGATCCCGTCGCCGCATCCGCCCGACGATATCGCTCGCGGCCCGGGCCCCAGGTTCTCCGTCAAACCTGCGCAAAGACGTCGATTCGTTGGCCGTCCGGCCGATCTTGGGCCTAGAGTGAACTTCGGCTTACCAGTGGGATTTCTCCTTTGCCTGACGACGACACCCCCAAGCGCAAATCGCAGCTCCGCGGCCCGCTCGCACGCCTCGATCGCAGTCGCGACGAGCTTGCGAAGGCGTGGTTGGTCCGGCTGATCCAGCGCGCGTCGCTCGACGAGATCAGGGAGCTGCCGACCGATCGGCTTGCGGACGAGCTTCCGGATCTGATCTCCGACGTGCTCACGCTGACCGCCAAGGGCACGGACGATCCCGACAGCATGCCGCCCGGCATGCACGAGCGGGCAGCCCGGATAGCGGATCTGCGCGATGCCGGCGACCGCTCGGCAGCAGAGATGACCCGCGACCTCACCGCGATCCAGACCGCGATTCTCGGAAGCCTCGCCAAGGATCCCGAGGGCCTCGACATAGAGGGCTTCGCGGACCTGGCCCTGCGGCTCTCCGAGGCCGTCGGGGCCGTGCAGTCGGTCGCCGTCGAGGGACTCGTCGAGCGTCAGGTGCATGAGCTCGAGTCGCTCGCCAACAGCGACCCGCTCACCGGGCTGGCGAACCGCCGCGCGCTGCAGGATCGCTTGCTCGAGGCACTCGCCGTCCACAAGCGCTACGACACGCCCTTCGCGTTGCTCGTGCTCGACGTGGACGGCCTGAAGCGGATCAACGACTCGCAGGGTCACAAGGCGGGCGATCGTGCGCTCGTCCAGGTCTCGCTCGCGATGCGCCGCACGCTGCGCACGACGGACACGCCCGCCCGCATCGGCGGCGACGAGTTCTGCGTCCTCGCGCCGAACCAGAACGCGGCAGCGGCTGAGCCGCTCGGCCGACGGATCGCCGAGGCCGTGGAGGCCGACTCCGACGACGGTGCGCCTGTCGGCGTCTCGATCGGCGTGGTGTCCTGTCCCGAGCACGGAACCGACATCGACGCGCTGCTCGACACCGCCGATCAGGCGATGTACCGGGCCAAGGCGGGTGGGCTCAAGGTCGCGCTGGGCGATCCGGAGAACCCCGAGCTGATCAAGGTCGAGAAGACCTCGAGCTGAGCCATTCGGCCGCTGCTACGGTCGAGGGTGTAACCAACTGGATCGCTGGAGTAGTAGACGGGCCGGTTGACTCGGGAGTCAACCCTCCAGCGGGCATCGTTGCGACCAGTTGACTTGCGGGATCGCGTCGTTATGCTTGACAACGTCTTTTGAATGGCCCGCAGCACGGCTCCGGGCACGCCATAAGGGTGTGAGAACTTCATGTCGGTAGGGGAACTGCAAGAGCTGGAGGAGGTAAAGCTCCTCCTCACGAAGGGCCGCCAGATCGGGGTCCTGACATACGCCGAGGTCGCCAGCGCGCTGGCCGAGGTCGACCTCGACGAGGGCGACATCGAGGACCTGCACGGGTTCATCGAGAAGTCGGAGATCGAGCTGGTCGAGGAGATCGACCCCGCTCTGGCAGCCGCCCAGCAGGTCGAGCGCGCCCCCGACAAGCGCGGCCGTCGCAAGAAGGCGACGATCGACCTCAAGCCCGACATGACGACGGACAGTCTCCAGCTGTTCCTCAAGGACATCGGCAAGGTCCGCCTGCTCACCGCCCAGGAGGAGGTCGATCTCGCCAAGCGCATCGAGCGCGGCGACCTCGACGCGAAGCAGAAGATGGTCGAGTCGAACCTCCGTCTCGTCGTCTCGATCGCGAAGAACTACCGCAACCAGGGCCTGCCGTTCCTCGACCTGATCCAGGAGGGGACGCTCGGCTTGGTCCGCGCCGCCGAGAAGTTCGACTACCGCAAGGGCTTCAAGTTCTCGACCTACGCGACCTGGTGGATCCGCCAGGCGATCGCCCGCGCGCTCGCCGACAAGGCACGCACGATCCGCATCCC
>Ga0126313_10000019_pt1 | contig 79622 bp, 74 predicted proteins | sample Plot105A_FD_89954 | JGI IMG/M metagenome (GOLD analysis project Ga0126313, IMG submission 89954) | Serpentine soil microbial communities from UC McLaughlin Reserve, CA, USA - Plot105A | ecosystem: Environmental > Terrestrial > Soil > Grasslands | place: USA: UC McLaughlin Reserve, Lake County...
CCCTCGTTGATCTCCGTCTGCTCGGCGCGCGAGACGACGTCGCGCGAGGCCAGCTCGAGCTTGGTCGGCGCGTACTTCTCCATGAAGCGCTCGCCCTGCGTGTTGTAGAGATGCGCACCCTCGCCGCGCGCACCCTCGGTGATGAGGAAGCCGTTCTCCGCAAGCGTGGTCGGGTGGTACTGGATCATCTCCATGTCCATCAGCGGCGCGCCGATGCGGTAGGCCTGCGCGATTCCGTCGCCGGTGCAGATGAGCGCGTTGGTGGTCGGCTTGAAGGCTTGGCCGGCGCCGCCGGAGGCGAGGATCACGCTCTTGGCATCGAAGACCTCGAGCGTCCCCGTGCGGATGTCGCGCGCGACACAGCCGATGCAGTTGCCGTCGTCGTCCTGCAGCAGCGTGGTCGTGAACCACTCCTCGTAGCGGTCGACGCGCTCGTGGTGCTTCATCAGCTGCTCGTAGAGCACGTGCAGGATCGCCTGCCCGGTGATGTCCGCCACGTAGTACGTGCGCGCGGCGGAGGCGCCCCCGAAGGCGCGCGTGCCGAGGTGACCCGTGTCGCTGCGATGGAAGGTGACGCCGGCGTGCTCGAGCCAGAGGATCTCGTCGGGCGCCGCGCGGCACATGATCTCGATCGCGTCCTGGTCGCCGAGGTAGTCGGAGCCCTTGACGGTGTCGTAGGCGTGTGACTCCCAGGAGTCCTCGGGATTGAGGGCGGCGTTGATGCCGCCGGCGGCGGCGACCGAGTGGGAGCGGACGGGATGGACCTTGCTGAGGATCGCGACCGACGCCCCGGCGTCGGCGGCCGCAAGAGCGGCGCGCTGGCCGGCGAGGCCCGCGCCGATGATGAGGACGTCGTGAGCTGGCATGGCTCGCGATCCTATCGCCGCGTTCTCCAGCTTGATCTCCGAGTGGGGCGGAGGGAATTGACTGTCAGTAAGGTGGTCCATCGGGGAAGCTGGACCACGACTGCACTGGGGGAGGGCGCGGGGCGCCTGCGCGATCGATGAGTCGAACGCGGCTGCGGACGAACGACCGAGAGACGGTGAAACAGGCACAGTCGCAGACGCGGGGTGCGCTCGACCGCCGTGCGTTGATCTGCCTCGTGCTCGGCCTGCTGGTGCTCGCCGTCGGGATTGCCGCCGCGCTCTCGCACAGCGCGCAGCGGCGCACCGGGACGAATGGAGTGTGGCCGCAGCTGGCAGCGGGCGAACTGGCGGCCGGCCAGCGTGCCTGCCAGGACGGCGAGCTGCTGCCGGCGGGCACCGCGCAGGCGCAGTTCGTGGTGCAGCCGCTGCAGGCGGTCGGGCCGCGTGTGACGGTCACGCTCAGTCGGCAGGGTCGCGCGCTCGCGCGCGCGTCCGCGCTCGTCGCGGCCCGCAACGGGACGACCCTCCGTGTCCCGCTCAGGCCGCTGACGCAGGACGTCGACGACGTGACGGTCTGCCTCACACCACCGCACGTGGTCGGGTGGCGCTCGTCGGCGGTCCGACGCCACCCGGGACCGGGTCGCTGACGATCGCCGGACAGCAGACCGGGGCGTCGCTGTCGATCGGCTACATGGCGGCCGGTGCGAGCTCGTGGTGGAGACACGCGTCGACCGTCGTCGACCGCATGGCACTGGGGCGCGGCGACTGGGGTGGGCGCTGGCTCGTGTGGCTGGCGGGCCTGCTGCTGCTCACATCGCTGGTGCTCGTCGGCGGCGTGCTCGTGCGCGGGGTGATCGCGCAGGCGCCGGAGGCAAGCGACGAAGCGGCAGACGCCGCGGCGAGCGCGAGCGGAGAGGGCAGCTGGCGTGCCCGGCTGCGCCGCGTCCCGGCGCTCGCATGGGCGATCGCGGCCGTGGCGGTCTGCAACGCAGCCGCCTGGTCCATTCTCACGCCCGCCTTCCAGGTTCCCGACGAGCAGACGCACGTCGCCTACGCGCAACAGATCGCCGAGACCGGCCGGCCGCCGATCGCTAGGCGCGGCGACGAACAGCTCGCGCCCGAGCTGCTCGGGGCGATGGCCCGCACACGTTTCGGCACGCTGGACGCGCGCACCTACGGGGCGGCCGTCTGGTCGCCGCTGCAGCAGCGCCTGCTCGATGCCGAACTGCACGCTGGGCTGGCGCACCGGAGCCCCAACAACACGGCCGGGCCGGCCGCACCGGAGCCCCCGACCTACTACGCGCTGGAGGCGATCCCCTACCGCGTCGCGGGCGGTGCGACGCTGCTCGACCGGATCGCGCTGATGCGGCTGCTGTCGGCCCTGATGGCGGGCGTCACCGCGCTGTTCGTCTTCCTGTTCGTGCGCGAGTGCCTCCCGGGACGGCCGTGGGCGTGGACGGTCGGAGCGCTCGGGGCCGCGCTCAGCCCGGTGCTCGGCTTCGTCTCCGGCGGCGTCAACCCGGACGCACTGCTGTTCCCGATCTGTGCGGCGCTGTTCTATGCGCTCGCGGTCGCGTTCCGCCGCGGACTGACGACGCACCGCGCCGCCTGGATCGGCGGGATCCTCGCCCTGGGCCTGATCGGCAAGATCAACTTCTACGGCCTCGCGCCGGGCGCACTGCTGGCGCTCGCCCTCGCGGCGCGCACCAGCGCGGGTGGCCTGAACATGCGGGCGGCGCGCCTTGTCGGCATCGCGGTCGTCATCGCAGTCGCGCCGTTCCTGTTGCTGACGATGCTCGACGCGCTCGCGTGGGACCGCGCGTTCGTGCTCGCGCACACGCCGGCCGAACGGCCGGAGGACCACGGGAACCTCGGCGGCCAGCTCAGCTACCTGTGGCAGGTGTTCCTGCCGCGGCTGCCGGGCCAGTCGACCGCGTTCCCTGAATTTTATCCGGGCTACCAGCTGTGGCTGAAGGGCTTCGTCGGCAAGTTCGGCTGGACAGTGGTGGGCTTCGCCGAGTGGGCCTACAGGCTGGGAGCGCTGCTGCTCGGCGCCGTCGTCGTGCTCGCGGGAAGCGTGCTCATCCGCGAGCGCGCGGCACTGCGGCAGCGGCGCTGGGAGTTCCTCGGATACGCGGCGATGACCGGCGGCCTGCTGCTGTTGATAGGGATGGTCGCACTGCGCGGCTTCGCGCCAGGCATCGCGGGCGCAGTCCAGGGGCGCTACCTGCTGCCGCTGCTGGCACTGTTCGCCGCGCTGCTGGCACTGGCCGCGCGCGGGGCGGGCGCCCGCTGGGGCAGGACGGTCGGCGTCGCGCTCGTGCTCGTGTGCGTCGGCTGGAGCCTGTTCGGCCAGCTGCTGACGATCGCCTGGTTCTACGGCTGAGCGCCGGGAAGCTCGCGCAGCGGCGGACGCTCCTCGACGGCGACCTGCGTCTGTGTCAACGCGCCTTCGGCGGTCGGCCGCGCGAGCGGACCGGGCGCGACGGTCCCGTGGATGCGGCGCTCGGCGGCGACGAGCACGGCGTACGCCATCGCGCTCAGCGCGTGCAGCGACTGGTGAGCGTTGCGGCGCGTGCCGAGGTCGACCTGCGCGAGCGCGTCGAGCCCGGCGTGGCGCAGGGCGTCGATCAGCAGCGCGATCTCGACGCCGTAGCCGACCGGGAACGGCAGCCGTTCGAGCAGCGCGCGCCGGCCTGCCATCTCGCCGGCGAGCGGCTGCACGATCCCCGCCAGCTTCGGCACGTGCAGGTTGAGGAACGGGCGCGCGAGCAGTTCGGTGACGCGGCCACCGCCCTCCGGCACGGTCTCGGCACCGACCGTGAGCGGGCGGCGGTAGGCGCCCTTCACGAACGCGACCTCCGGGTCGGTCAGCAGCGGACCGAGCAGGCCGAGCACGAAGCGCGGATCGAAATCGGCGCTGTCGGCGTCGACGAACGCGACGACGTCGCCGCGCGTTGCGTGCACCGCGCGCCACAGCGCGTCGCCCTTCCCGCACGCGGGACCGTGCTCGGCGAGGATCTCCGACTCCTGCACGACCGTCGCGCCCGCCTGCTGCGCGATCGCAGCGGTTCCGTCGGCGGAGGCGGCGTCGATCACGAGCAGCTCGTCGAGCAGGCCCGCATCGCGGAGCGGCACGAGCTGCGCGACGGTCGGCCCGATCGTGTCCGCGACCTCGCGCGCGGGCAGCACGACGCTGACCGTCGTCTCGCCCTTCGCCGTGAGCAGGCGGTCGAGCGGGAAGGCGTCGGCGGGGTAGGTACGGCGTGCGAGCCAGTCGGCGACGTCCGGCTGCGCTTCGGCGGTCACGCCGGGCAGGATCGCAGACGGTACCCTTCGCTCCGCGTCACACACGCACTCGGAGAGGTGCCGGAGCGGCTGAACGGGCGCGACTGGAAATCGCGTAACGGGGGTGACCTCGTTCGGGGGTTCGAATCCCCCCCTCTCCGTGCCTCGGCGCCTGGCGCAGCGCCGCTCATGCGCTACCAGCCGGTCGGCAAAGGGCTGGTAAAAGGCGATGTTCGAGTTCGAACATCGCGTTCGATAGCATCCGGCGCCGGTTCCCGGCACACGGCCATGTGACGGGCACCTCCCCCCGTATGCACGCCCGAGTCAGCGACATCGCGACAGCGAATCCCGAGACGTCCTACTCGCAGGACGAGATGTTGGGACTGCTGGGACTCGAGGGCGATCGCTTTGCGGAGACGATCTTCGCCCGCGGCGGAATCGACAAGCGTCATCTCGACGTCACGGCGGACAAGCTGGGGACGACGCTCCAAGAGCGGGCGACCGGCACGGAGGAGCTGCTCGTGCAGCTCGCGACCGAGGCGATCGACGCGCTCGACGTCGACCCGCAGGAGGTCGGCACGCTGATCACCGCCGCGTACTACTCGCTCGGCGGCCCGACGATCGCGCATCAGCTTGTGGCGCACTACGACATGGACCCGTCGACCGACAAGTACCACGTCGCCGGCGTCGGCTGTGCGAGCGCGGTGCCGCTGTTCAAGCTCGCCGGACAGGCGCTGCGCGACCATCCCGACAGACCGGCGCTCGTCGTCGGGGTCGACAGCATGTCCGGGGTGATGAGCCGCATCAACGGCTCCGACGCGCGCCCGAAGGCGGTCAGCCTCTCGCTGTTCGCGGACGGCTGCTCGGCCGCCCTGCTGCGCAGCAGCGACGACCCGGCCGCCACCGGGCCGGCGGTGCGCGCGACGCGCGTGCACCAGGTGCCGGGGACACTCGACGCCGTGGGCTTCCAGCATGCGCGTGACGACAGCTTCTTCCGCATCGGCCGCGAGCTGCCAGCGGTCGCAAAGACGCTCGGCCCGCTCGTCGACGACTTCCTCGCGGACCAGGGCCGTACCCGCGCCGACATCGCCCACTGGCTCGTCCACCCCGGCGGCCGCGCGATCCTCGACGGCGTGCAGGAGGCCGTCTCGCTCAGCGACGAGCAGATCGCCGTCAGCCGCGACGTGCTCGCCCGCTACGGCAACATGGGCACCCCCACGAGCTTCTACGTCTTGCACGAGACGATCGTGCAGCGCGAGCCCCGCCCCGGCGACCTCGGCCTGATGATCACCATCGGGCCCGGCGTCACGGCGGGCTTCATGCTGCTCGAGTGGTAGCCCGATCGAAGGAGAGCACGTGGCAGATCTGCAAGTGATCGGTGCAGGCTTCGGCCGCACTGGAACCTGGTCGTTGAAGGCGGCGCTCGAGCGACTCGGCGTCGGACCGTGTTTCCACATGATCGACCTGCGCGAGGTTCCCGACCGCGCGCCCCGCTTCCTCGCGGCGCTGAACGGCGAGCCGGCCGACTGGGATGCGACATTCGCCGGGTACTCGTCGAGCGTCGACTGGCCCGGCTGCACGTTCTACAAAGACCTGATGGCGAAGTACCCCGACGCGAAGGTGATCCTCAGCGAGCGTGACCCCGAGAAGTGGTACGCAAGCGCCGAGAGAACGATCTACGCGCTCAAGGAGGCCGCCCTGCGCAACGCGCTGGCGGAGGATCGGGTGGTTGCGCCGCCGGAGGTCCTGATGATGATCAAGACGCTCATCTGGGACCACACGTTCCAGGATCGCTTCGCCGACAAGGACTTCGCGATCGACGTCTTCAACAGACACAACGAGAACGTCAAGCGGACCGTCCCCGCCGACAAGCTGCTGGTCTACGAGATCCAGCAGGGCTGGGAGCCGCTCTGCGAGCTGCTCGGCGTGGACGTGCCGGACGAGGAGTTCCCCCACCTCAACGACGCCGAGACGTTCCGCCAGATGTTCGGCATCCCGGCGGGCGTCTGAAGCTTCAGTCAGTCTGCGCCTCGGTGCGGCGCCGTTCCGGTGCCGTGCCGAAGACGTGGTCCCAGAAGGGAGCACTGACGCCGTAGCCGGCGTCGTGGTCCTGGAAGTGATGGCGCATGTGCAACTCGTGCAGCATGCGCGGCAGCCACGCACTCGGCTTGCGTCCGCCCGGAAGATGGTGGACGTAGTAGTGGAGCATGTCGTACGCCAGGTAGCCCGCCCAGAAGCCGGCCGCGAACGGCAGCGCGCGCGTGCTGCCGAGCACGAGCACGAACAGCCCGTAGAAGGCGGCGGCGAGCGGGATGCTGACCGACGGCGGCATCACGAGCCGCAGCGGGTCGTTGGGGTGGTCGTGGTGGACGCCGTGGATGATCCAGTGCAACCGCGCGCCGAGCCCCTCGTCGGGCTCGAAGTGGAAGACGATGCGGTGCAGCCAGTACTCCGTCAGCGTCCAGAAGACGTAGCCGCCGATCGCCCATGCCAGCACCTGGCCGGCGCCCATGCGGCCGGTCGCGGTCGCGAGCGCAATTCCGATCGCCGGCAAGAAGATGAACAGCGGCACGGTCCAATGGACGCGCGACAGCTTGTCGAGCAGGTTCGACTCGAACATTCGCGGGGAGGCGCGCAGCACCTCGGACCGCTTCATCGCCGTCAGTTCAGCGCGCCGGGGGTAGCTCGCCATGACGCCTACGATACCCGGCCGTTCATCATCCTCAAGCGCCTACCCCACCTCGACCGCCGCGGGCAGTCAGGCAGCCGCCGGGCCTTGGTCGTCGGCGCTCGTCGCGAAGACGATATGCCGCCGCCCGAGTGCGACGTAGCCGTGGTGACTGTGCGGGCGGGAGGGATCGTCGAGCGAGGCGATCTCGACGTCGGTCAACGCGACGAACTCGCGCTCGCCAGCGTTGAGATGGTCGGTGAGCCGGCTGCGGTAGCCCTCGGACGGCAAGCGCACCGTGCCGATCAGCCGGTAGTGCTCCGTTTCGACGACGATCCGCTCTTCGCGCTGGTTCAAGCGGGCGACCTTAGCGGACGACGGCCTTGGTTCCGGCGGACGCGGACGGACCGACGAGCCTGATGGAAGGGCTGGTCCGGCCGCGCCGCGAGGGGTAGAGTCGCGAACGTGCGCGTTCACCGGACGATCGCCGTTGCGCTCGCCGCCTCTGCCCTGCTCGCGGGGAGTGCCGGCGCGAAGACGCTCGTCGACATCAGCGGGACGGCGACGCCGGCGATCGGCGCCTTCACGCTGCAGCCGCAGACGCTCAGCCTCACGATCGACGCGAGATTCTCCAACGACGTCACCGGCGAGCTGCCGGACACCGTCTCGAAGGCCGTCATCTCCTTCCCACACGGCTCGCGCGTGAACGGCCGCCTGTTCCCGTCGTGCGACCCACAGCGGCTGCGAAGATTTCGCGGCGCCCCGCGCGCCTGCCCGCGCGGCTCGCGGCTCGGAGGCGGGACGGCGCTCGGAGCCTCGCCGCAGTTCGGCATCGGCGTGCGCGAGCACCTCAAGGTCGACCTCTACAACGGCAGAGGCGGGCGCAGCATCATCTTCTTCCTGCGCGGGCTGAACCCGGTGCTGATCGCCGGCATGATCGTCGCGCCGTTCAAGGCGCTGCACGGCGGCAGATGGGGCTATCGCCTGACGATGCCCGTGCCACCCGGTCTGCAGGAGATCGCACCTGACATCTTCGCCTCGCTGCTCGACTTCAAAGTCACCGCGGGCGGCAGCGTGCGCGTGCAGGGGCGCCGCTATGGCTACATCGAGGCACTTGCCTGCCCGCCGGGTGCGCTCGTGCCGGTGCGCGGGGTGTTCTCGTTCCGCGGCGGCGACTCGACGACGACCGACTCGTACATCGCCTGCGGGCACAGATAGGGCAAGCGCAGAGCAGTCGAGCCGAGGGGGATCGGCGATGACGGAGACGGGGGACCAGATCGACGGGTGGATTGCGCGGCTGCGCGAGATCCCGGACGCGGAGCGCGACTTCGCCGTCGCGCGCGAGCGGGCGGAGCGCGAGTTCGGCTTTGACGCGGAGGCCGCCGACGAGCTGATCGCGCGCGGGCTGCCACACGCGGACGGAGATGACGGGCCGCTGCTGTGGGAGACCGACCTGCAGTACCTCGGGCTGCGGCTCGGGTGCGGCCGCGTCTACCAGGGTGTGCTGAACCGCTGGGCGGGCGCGCTGACGTCGCTGTCGGCACGCGCCGAGACGCCGGTCGCGATCCGCTGCCGCGCCTACGCGCCGGCGGGGACCGCGGTCGAGTTGCTCGCGCCCGGCGGTACGCGCGTGCGTGGGGAGGCCGGCGGAGGCGGTGGCGCGGCGCTCGGGTTCGAGACGACGATGCGCGGCGAGCTGCCGCCGCTGCCCGACGCGTTTGTCCGCCCGCTCGGCGACCTGCTGGCCGATCTCGCGTCGTATGACTTCTGCTGGCTGAGACCGCCGTTGGAGGCCGACCTCGCGTTCGTGCGACGCACGCGGCTGGCGAACTGCCGCTCGACCGCCGGCCTGCTCGTGGAGGAGGCGCCGCGGTTGGGCGTCGAGGCGCGACTCGCGCACGGCCTGCTGCTCGCGCCGCCGTACTCGACGCCGCACAACTGGGCCGAGGTCCGCACGGACGACGGCTGGGTCGCGTTCGACCCGCTGCTGCTCGGGCTGCTCGCGCGCTTCGCCGGGCTCGACCCGGCGGCCTGGCCGCCGGCGCGCTCGCCGGGGGCGATCCTGCTGCGGCTGACGGAGCCCGGTACGCCGCTCGTGACCAAGGCGGAGACGGGTGCACCGCTCGAGGCAACCTTCCTGACGAAGCCGCTGGTGGAGGCGTAGCAACCGCCAATTCGATACACCGGACACTGGTAGGATGGGTGCACGGTGGCGACCGCCCCTGGGGGATGGCAGTGACAGCTGGTTCCGCGGCCGTCGATCCCGCACTGCGCGCCATCTGGGCGGAGGTGCTGGGCGTCGACGCGCCCGACGTCGATGACGACTTCTTCGCGCTCGGAGGCAACTCCCTTCTCGCGACGCAGATCACCGCCCGCGTGGCCGACGTGCTCGGGGTCGAAGTCGCGCTGGATGCGCTGTTCGAGGCGCCGACACTCGGTGAGTACGCCGAGCGCGTGCGCGCGGCCGACCAGGTGGCGGCGCCGGGGCGCAACGGCGCCGTGCGCGAGGAGCGCGGCGGTGGCGGGCGTGGCGGTCTGCGGGCGCTGCTGCGCGGCCGGCGCAACGGCGAGCGGACGGAGCAGCCCACCCGCGGCGGGCGCGGGGGCGGCGGCGTGCCGGCGGACGCGCTGTCCGCGATGGAGGCCTCGGCGTGGGCGGTCCAGCACTACCAGCCGGACCTCCATCCGCACGTCGGCCAGGTCTTCTCCCTGCAGGGCTCGCTCGACGTCGCCGCGCTGGAGCGGGCCTTCACGGCGCTCGTCGCGCGGCACGAGCTGCTGCGCACCAGCTACCCGCGCGATGGCCTTCGCGCGCGGGCGTGCGTGCACCCAGCCGAGCCGGTCCAGATCGAGCAGATCGGCGGCGGCAGACGTATGCGCGACGAGGAGGTGCGAAGGCACGTCGACGCGGCGTGGAGCAAGTCGTTCGACTACATGACGACACCGCCGCTGCGCGTGCGGCTGATCCGCAGCGGCAAGAGCACCGCCGTGCTCGTGTTCCTCGTGCACGAGGTCGTCTGCGACGGACAGTCCTACGACCTGCTCGTGCGCGAGCTCGGGCAGCTCTACGCGGCCGAGGTGGCGGGCGAGCCGTCGCCGCTCGCCGAACCGGTGGGGCAGTACCGCGACGTCGTGCGCGAGCTGGGGCCGTATTTGAGCGGGCGCGACGCCCAGGCCAGCACGACGTATTGGCGCGACACGCTCGCGGGTGCGCCGCTCACGCTGCCGCTGCCGCACGAGGAGCTCGGCGTCGCAGCCCCCGGCCGCAACGGCTCCTACGCGCGCAGAAGCGTCCAGCTTCCCGCTCCGCTCGTCGCGCGGCTGCAGGCGTTCACGCGCGAGGAGGCCGCGACCTCGTTCATGCTCCACCTCGCCGCGCTCTACGCGCTGCTGCACCGCTGGAGCGGCGAGACCGACCTGCTCGTCAAGTCCCCGGCGGCGAACCGGCAGCGGATCGAGTGGGAGCAGATCGTCGGCTTCTTCTCGATGGTGCTGCCGCTGCGCATCCGCGTAGACGACGATCCGAGCTTCCGCATGCTGCTGCGGCGCACGCGCGAGACCGCGCTCGCCGCGTTCGCCCACGCGAGCCACGCCCCCGAGGACAACGCGCTGCGCGAACTGTCGGGCCTGCACGGCCTCGGCGGCCGGTCGGTGCTGTTCCGCCTGTGGGATCCGACCACCGAGCAGCCGCTCGAGCTCTCGTCCGTGAACGCCAAGCCCTACCGCGACGACGCCGAGGCCGGCGAGCTCGTGCTCGTTGTGACCGAGCGCTCCGACGGCCGCACCGTCGCGCAGCTCAGCAGCTCTTCCCCGGACCTCGACGCGCGTGCGCTCGGCGAGCTGCTGCGCCACTACGAGCGCCTGCTCGAGCAGGCCGCCGAGGATCCCGACCGGCGGATCGGCAGCGACATCGCGCTGCTGTCGTCGGCCGAGCGCGACCAGCTCGGCGGTCGTGCGCCGGGGCGCGGTGGCACGGAGACCGGCGGTGGCCTGCACGGGCTTGTGGCGGCGACGGCTCGGCGCGCGCCGGATGCCCTTGCGTTCGACGCGGGCGGCGGGGCCACCGGAGTCACGTACGGCGAGCTGGAGGCGCGCGCCGGACAGATCACCGGGCTGCTGCGGGCGCGCGGTATCACCGCCGGTGAGCTTGTCGGACTGGCGCTGCCGCCGTCCGGCGACCTGCTCGCGGCGATGCTCGGCGTGCTGCGGGCCGGCGCTGTGGCGGTGCCGCTCGTGGAGCCCGGGCCGGAAGATGCACAGGCGGGGCTGCCGCCGCTGGCGGTGGTGCTGGACGCGGCGGCGCTCAGCGAAGCCGGAGACCGGGTCGCGGCGTCGGCCGGCGAGACGGCGACCGCTGCGGAGGTCGATCCCGAGCGGGTGGCGATGATCGTCCGGACCAGCGGGGTGACCGCCGGGCCGCGGGCCGTCGAGCTGACGCACGGCGCGCTCTGCCGGGCGGCACTGCGTCAGCGCGACGCGCAGCGCCTGACCGCGAGCGACCGCGTCGCGCATGTGCCCGGCCGCGGCGCCTGGTCGTGGGCGCTCGCGCCGTGGGCGGCGCTGGCGGCCGGCGCGACCGTCGTCGGGCCCGAGCGCGCACCGCAGCCGCGCAGCGCGACGCCGCCGACCGGCTGGCTGGACGCGAACGCGATCAGCGTCGCCGCGATGGATCCGTGGCTCGCAACCGCCGCGCTGGAGCGGGCCGCCGCGCTGCCGGCGACGCTGCGCCTCCTGTGCGTGCAGGGCGCGGGTCCGCTGACCGTGCCACCCGAGGCCGGCGGGCGGGGGCGGCTGGTCGTGCAGCGGTGGTACGGCTTGACGGAGGCGGGAGGTCTCGTCCTGACCGCCAGGGTGGACGGAGGATCGCGCACGGCCGGCGCGCCGCTCGCCGGTGAGCCGTCGGGCCTGCCCGCACGCGTGCTCGACCGGCACGGCACTGTCGCGCCCGCCGGCGTGATCGGCGAGTTGGTGCTCGGCGACGACGCGCAGCCGCTGCACACCGGCGACCTTGCGCGGCGCCGCGCGGACGGCGGGCTGGAGCTCGTTGGTCGCGCCGAGGACGAGCTGCGCTGGCGCGGCGTGCGCCTGGGGCCGATCCTGCTCGACCTCGAGACGGCGCTCGCCGGCCATCCGGGCGTGCAGGCAGCGGCTGCCTGCTGGGTGCCGGAGCGAGGGGCGCTCGTCGCCTGCGTCGTACCGCGACGCGCGGAGCTGCCCGACCGCGGCCAGCTCGACGAGTGGCTGCAGCACACCATGACCGACTGGATCCTGCCGGCGGCGTACGCCTCGCTCGGCGCGATCCCACTGCGAGCCGACGGCCTGCCCGATCGCCGCGCGCTCGCCGCAGCGCCGGCCGTGACGCGGGCGCTGAGTGACGAGGTGGACGCCGCGCCGCGCAGCGCCACCGAGCGCCGGCTGGCGGGGGCGTGGAGCCAGGTGCTCGGTGTCCGGCAGCCGGGCGCGCACGACAGCTTCTTCGCCGCGGGCGGCAACCTGAGCCTCGGTCTCGAGCTGGTCGAGCGAGCGCGCGAGTCGGGTGTCGCAATCGAGCCGGGCGACGTGATGTACCGCCCGACGATCGCCGCGCTGGCAGCCGCCGCAGACGGCCGCTGAGCGACTGTTTCAGCGCTCAGCAGGCGGACTTCCAGATTTCGGTTTGGGCATTCCGGACTGGGGAACATTCCCGCGCGGCGAACTCGATCCCCCAGGTCGACCCCAAACGATCGCGGGATCGCCTTCTTCCCCGGCCCTTCGGTTCCCTTCGCCGAAGGGCCGGGGATCCCCTTCGCCCTGGAAGCCTTCATCGGAGTACCCTCATGCGGCCAGCGACGATGGAGGGCGGACGGAATGAGCGAGCCGCAGGGCTTTCGGGCCGGTGAGCTGTTCGAGATGGCCGAGCGACACGAGCGCGACGCGACGGTGCTCGCACTCCGCGGCGAGCTCGACTTTGGCACCGTCGGCCAGGTGCAGGCGCGCCTCGCCGAGCTGCGCGACCAGGGTTTGGCGACGCTGCTTGACCTCGACGCGCTCACCTTCATCGACTCGACGGGGATCCGGCTCGTGCTGACGGCGTGCGAGGACGCTCAGCGTGGTGACTGGAGCTTTCGCGTCACACGCGGATCGGAGCGCGTGCAGCGGGTACTGGAGGCGGCACAGGTGATCGACCGTCTCCCCTACGACCCCGCGGTGGGGTGAACCCGCCCGCCTCGGTTCACCGTCGCGCGCTGCCCCGCGACCCGAGCGCCGCTGCGCTCGCCCGTCGCGTGGTCGAGGCGGACGCCGACGGGCTCGACGAGGAGCAACTCCACGTCGCTCGCCTGCTCGTGTCCGAGCTCGTGACGAATGCGGTGCGGCACGGCGCCGGCGAGGAGGTCGTCCTGTCGATGCGGATGGACGGACGCTGCGCGCGCTTCGAGGTCCAGGACGCCGGCCGGCAGACGCCGATGCGGGGTGAGCCGCGCGGCGCCGCAGGTGGCTACGGCCTGAACCTCGTCGCCTCGCTGGCAAGCCGTTGGGGCACCGACCCGCATGCCGGCGTGTGGTTCGAGCTCGACCGCACGCCCGGCGAGGCGGCGCGGCCGGCCATCGACGAGCACGTCGCGCGCCAGCTCGCCACGATCCTCGACCGCCTCGCGGAGGCGGTGACCGTCTCCGACGAGAGTGGTCGCACCGTGTACGCGAATGACGCCGCCGCCCGCCTGCTGCGGCTGACGCCCGAGGAGCGCGTGCACGGCGCCGCCGGGCGCGACCTGATGCGCCGCTTCGACGTCTACGACGAGCACGGCGAGCCGGTCGTGCTCGAGCAGCTGCCCGGCTCCCGCGCGCGCGCCGGCGAGATCGACCCAGAGCCGATGCTCGTACGCAACGTCGTGCAGGCGACCGGCGAGGAGCGCTGGCTGTTGAACAAGACGACGACCATCCGCGACGCCGACGGAACGGTCACCGGCATCGTCAACGTGATCGAGGACGTGACCGAGGCGAAGCGCGTCGAGTTCGCGCAGCGACTGCTGGCGGAGGCGAGCGACGTGCTGGCGTCCTCGCTCGACTACGAGGCGACGCTGGAACGCGTCGCCCGCGTCGCCGTGCCCGAGTTCGCCGACTGGTGCGGCGTCGACGTGCCCGGTCCGGGCGGGTCCGCCCAGCTCGTCGCGATCGCGCACCGCGATCCGGAGAAGGCCGCGCTCGCGAAGCGGATGCGCGTCCTCTACCCGGTCCCGCTCGACCGCAGCGCGGGGATCGCGACCGTCATGCGCGGGGCGCCGCGATTCGTGCGTACGCAGATCAGCGACGAGGAGCTGCGCGGCTACGCACAGGACGAGCAGCACTTCCGCATGCTCCGCGAGTTGGGCATGGCGTCGGTGATCGTCGTGCCGCTTGCCGCCGGCGGGCAGCGGCCGGGAACGCTCATCCTCGCGCGCGCGACCTCCGCGCGGCCCTTCGACACGGCGGACGTCGAGCTCGCCGAGGAGCTTGGCCGGCGCGCCGGCACTGCCGCACTGAACGCGCGCTCGTACACGGAGCGAGCAGCGATCGCGGCGACGCTGCAGCGCGGCCTGCGTCCGCCGGAGCTGCTCGCGCCGCCGGGCTTCGCGGTCGCGACGCACTACGACGCGGCCGGCGCGTTCAACGAGGTCGGCGGCGACTTCTACGACGCCTTCACGACCGCCGACGGCTGGATGCTCGTCGTCGGCGACGTAGCCGGACACGGCGCGGAGGCGGCGGCGCTGACCGCGCTCGCGCGCTACACGCTGCGCAGCGCCGGCCAGCTCACGCGCGACCCCGCGCGCGCCGCGCAGCAGCTCAACGCGACGCTGCGCGACCTGCCGCAGCTCTCGCTCTGCACGAGCATCTGCGCACACGTTCGCAACGGCGGGCCGCCGGGTGGCGAGGTGACCGTGACGCTTGCCAACTGCGGCCATCCACGCCCGCTGCTCGTACGCGACGGACACCTCGAGGAGCTCGGCGGCGTCGGGCCGATGGCGGGAGCGTTCGACGACGGCGTGTGGGAGTGCACCGAGGTGACGCTGCATGCCGAGGACACGCTCCTGCTCTACACGGACGGCGTGCTCGACACGGTTGGCGAGGAAGAGCGCTTCGGCGCTGAGCGGTTGCGAGACGTGCTCGAGGGAGCGGGGACGGCTGAGCCGAGCGTGCTCGTGTCGCGGCTGGCGGCCGCGCTCGAGGCATTCCGCCGTGGGCCGCAGCGGGACGACACGGCGATCGTGGCCGTGCGCTTCACCGGGTTGCCGGCGCGCGCGTAGGCGAGGACGAAAGCGGGAACGAGGGGCGCGTGCCACGCACGCGCCGCAGCGACTGCTCAGGACCTGGGATCGCCCGTCGGCGGCATGGCCGCGGGTTCGCGTACGTGGATGCGAGCGGAAGACGCGTGAGCGACGTGCCTACGATCGACCGCATCCGTGCGCTCGCGATCCCACCGGCGTGGACCGACGTGTGGATCTGCACCGATCCATGCGGTCATATTCAGGCGACCGGGACCGACGCCGCCGGGCGCAAGCAGTACCGCTACCACGACGACTGGCGCAGACGGCGCGATCAGGCGAAGTTCGACGCGATGATCGCGTTCGCGCGGGCGCTGCCGGCGTTGCGGCGGCGGGTGGCGCGCGACCTTGCGGCCGAGGACGACGGCGTCGGCGGGCTCGGCGAGGCGCGCGTGCTGGCGTGCGCCGTGCGGCTTCTGGACGTCGGCCTCTTTCGCATCGGTGGCGAGGACTACGCGGCGCAGAACGAGACGTACGGGTTGACGACGCTGTTGAAGTCGCACGTGCGCGTGGAGCGGGACGGGCTGCTGTTCGACTTCCCCGCCAAGCATGGACAGCGGCGCGTGCAGCGGGTCGAGGATGCCGGCGTACGGCCGGTGATCGCGGCCTTGAAGCGGCGGCGTGGCGGCGGCGAGGAGCTGCTGGCGTGGCGCCGGCCGGCCGCGGGCGGCTCGCGCGCGTGGGTCGACGTGAAGGCCGAGGACGTCAACGCGTACCTCAAGGAGGCAGCCGGCGGCGACTTCAGCGCGAAGGACTTCCGCACCTGGAACGCAACCGCGCTGTGCGCTGTCGCGCTGGCGGTGCGCGCGCAGGAGGCGAGTTCGCGCACGTCGCGCAGACGGCTCGTGAAGGCGGCGATCGACGAGGTCGCGACGTTCCTCGGCAACACGCCGGCCGTCGCGCGCGGGTCCTATGTCGACCCGCGCGTGATCGACCGGTTCGGCGAGGGGCTGACCGTGGCAGCCGCCCTGGCTGCCGAGCACGAGGGGATCGAGGAGGACGAGCCGGTGCCGGAGCACTCGGTGTCCGAGCGCGTGCGCCGCGCCGTCCTCGACCTGATCGCCGGTGACGAGGACGCGCCTGGCGTGGACGAAGTAGAGGCGCTGGCCGCGTAGTGACCAGCGCCCCAGCCGCTACATCAGCTCACCCCGGGTGGTTCCGTGTCGGGCTCGGGCGGCTGCGGATCGTCGGGGATCTCCGGGCCGGTCGGGTCGGGCGAGGGCACGTTCGGCTCGCCGGGCTCGGGCTCGACCGGCGGCTGCGGATCGGGAACCTCCGGTGCCGGCGGGGTCTCGGCCGGCTGCTCCGGCGGCGTCGGGTCGACAGGCACTTCCGGACCGGGTCCCGGAGGACCGGTCGGCGCCTCTGGCGGACTGGGGTCGGGTACCTCCAGCAGCGCGCCCGCCGTCGCGCCTTGCATTGTCTGTGCCATCGCTTGTCCCTTCACTCGGAGTCGCTTCCGGGCTACCCGCGGTGTGGGCGGCGAAACGGGCGCGTCGGCGCGTCGCCTGCGCGTTTCAGCCGAGCAGCGCCGCGACCTCGCGCAGATCCGCCACGAACCCCGCGTACGCCTCCCGCCGGGCCGTCTCGTCCGGCGCCCGCAGCAGCGACGACGGGTGCACGGTCGCGAGCACGAAGTCCGCGAGCGGAGAGTCCAATGGCCGCCCGCGGTCCACGGTGACGCGCACCTGCCGGCCGACGAGCGCCTGCGCGGCGGTCGCGCCGAGGCACACGAGCACGCGCGGTCTCACGATCGCCAGCTCGGCGTCGAGCCACGGGCGGCACGCGGCGACGTGCACGGCGTCGGGCTTCTGGTGAATCCGCCGCTTCCCGCGCGCTCTGTAACGGAAGTGCTTGACGACGTTCGTGACGTACACCCGCGACCGTTCGATGCCAGCGTCTGCCAGGCCGCGGTCGAGCATCTTCCCGGCCGGTCCGACGAACGGCTCGCCCTCCAAGTCCTCTCTGTCGCCCGGCTGCTCGCCCACGAGCATCGCCTCCGCCGGCGCCGCCCCCTCCCCCATCACCGCCTGCGTCGCGCCCGCCCACAGCTCGCACGCGCGACACGTCTGCGCGGCGCTGCGCAGGCGCGGCAGCGTCGGGCGTTCCGGGACCGGGGCGGGGGCGGATTCAGTGGATCGCTGCTGCGGCATGGTCGGGCAGCTCGAAGACGTGGAAGTCGCGGCCGAGGACGTGAATCGAGACGTTGCGGACGGGCACGGTCCCGATCGCGGCGGCGAACGTGCCGGCATGGGCATGGCCGTGCAGCACGAGCGTCGGCTCGTGCTCGGCGATCGGCGCGGCGAGCCGGTCGGTGCCCAGGAACGCCTGGATCCCCGGCGCCTCGCCGACGAGCGTCGCGTCGGTCGGGGCGTAGTGCAGCAGCACGATCCGCACCGGGCACAGCGCGATCGCCCGCAGACCGCGCTCGAGCGCCTCGACGTCGCGCGAGGTCTCGGCGTAGACCTCGCGCAGCAGCGGCTCGCCGAAGTCGGGCAGGTGCGAGCCGGGGAAGCCGCCGACGAAGCCCTTCACGCCGACGACGCCGACCTCGACCCCGGTCGCCTCGCAGGTGCGCCAGTCGCGATCGAGCACGACGACGTCGCCGTGCTGCTCGATCGCCGCGACCAGCTCGGTGCGACGGTCGGCATGCCAGTCGTGGTTGCCGAGCACGGCGTAGACCGGCATGCCGAGATCGCGGCAGGCGTCGGCCAGCACCGCACCCTCCTCGGGCTCACCGGTCGTCGTCAGGTCGCCTGCAAGCAGCAGCAGGTCCGCCTCCCCGCGCAGCCGCGCAAAGCTCTCGACAACCGCCGCACGATGGTCGACGCGGCAGTGCACGTCGCCGGCAGCGGCGACCCGCACGGCCTCCTGCGCGCGGGCGCCGTCGACCGCGGCGCGTTCGGCTGTCGCAAGCTTGTCCACGCTGGACTCCCTACCCCGCTTCGCCGCGCGGCTAGCGCTCGACCGAGCGGGGTACGGCTGCAAGCATGGGCAGCGGCAACAACACGAGCTTCGATCGGATCGTGGAGGCCCTGCGCGCGGCGGTCCCCGCGCTGCGCGCAGCGGAGATCCCGTTCATGCTCGGCGGCAGCATGGCGGTGTGGGCGTACGGCGGTCCGGAGCCGACGAACGACCTCGACCTGATGCTGCGCGAGCAGGACGCCGAGCAGGCGCTGCGCGCGCTCGAGCAGGCCGGCATGCGCGCCGAGCACCCGCCCGAGGAGTGGCTCGTGAAAGCGTGGCACGGCGATGTGCTGATCGACCTGATCTACGGCCCGCGAGGGATGCCGATCACCGACGACGTCCTCGCCCGCAGCGTCGTGCGCAACCTCAGCGCACTGCGCGTGCAGGTGATGGCGCTCGAGGACGTGCTGACAACGAAGCTGCTCGCGCTCGACGAGCACCAGCTCGACCTCTCCTGGCTGCTGCAGATCTCGCGCGCGGTGCGCGAGCAGGTCGACTGGGAGACGCTGCGCGCGCGCACCGACGAGTCGCCCTACGCGGCCGCCTTCTTCACGCTGGTGGAGCGGCTGGGGATCGTCTCGCGAGACCGCGGCGAGGTGCCCGACCTCGCTTGACCGGCGTCCGTCAGTCGCCGAGCGGCTTGCGCTCGAGTCGGTGGACCGCCGGGCCCTCGAGGACCGTGCCGTCGACGCCGAAGCGCGAGCCGTGGCAGGGACAGTCCCAGCTGCGCTCGGCGTTGTTCCAGGAGACGAGGCAGCCAAGGTGGGTGCAGCGAGCGGAGACGGCATGCAGCGTGCCGTCCTCGTCGCGGGCGGCCGCGATCTGCTCGCCGTCGTGCTGGACGAGCGCGCCCTCGCCGGGCTGCAGACTGTCGAGCGGGCGCTTGGCGGGATGCTTGAGCCGGTCCCCGACGAAGTGCATCGCGACCTGCGCGTTCTCCTTGACGAGGCTCGGCGCCGATGCGCGCAGCGTCAGCCGGTTGGGATCGAACAGGTCCTTCCACATCGCCTTGCGGCCGAGCGCCAGGTCGGCGAGCAGCAGGGCTGCCGCGGTCCCGCCGGTCATGCCCCACTTGCCGAAGCCGGTCGCCATCAGCACACGATCGTCGCGCGGCGTGAGCGCGCCGACGTACGGCAACAGGTCCGCCGTGACCGGGTCCTGCGCCGACCAGCGGTGCTCGACCGCAACGACGTCCCAGTGCTCCCGCGCGAACGCCTCGAGGCGCTCGTAGCGCAACTCGGTGTCCGACTCGGTGCCCGTCTTGTGGCCCTCCCCGCCGACGAGCAGCAGCTCCTCGCGCTCGAAAGGCACGGCACGCACGGAGCGCGTCGGGCTGTCGCCCGAGATGAACATGCCCTCGGGCGGTGCTGCTCCGGCAATGCGGCAGGCGATCGCGTAGGAGCGCTGGGGGTGCAGCCGCGCGAACGCGAGCGAGCGGTCGAGGAACGGGTAGTGCGTCGCGACGACCACGCGATCGGCGAGCACTCGCCCGCCGGGACTCTTCACGACCCGACGCCCATCGAGGGTGCCCACCTCGACCGCGTGCGAGCGCTCGAAGATGCGCGCGTTCGCAGTGGCACCGAGCCGCTCCGCGAGCGCGAACAGGTACTTGCGCGGGTGAAACTCGGCCTGATGGTCGAAGCGCACAGCGGCCTCGACGGGGTATGGCAGCGGTGTCTCCTCCACGAGCGTTGCCGGCAGGCCGGCCTCGCTCGCCGCCTGCGCCTCGCGCTCGACCCGCGCCCGCTCGTCCGCCGAGGACACGTACGCGTACGACGGCCGCCGGCGGAAGTCGCAGTCGATCGCGTCTCTCGCAACTCGCGCGGCGATCCACGCGAGCGCGACCTCGTTGGCCTCGCCGTAGCGCTGCGCCACCTCGGCGCCGTGCTTCGCGCGCAGCTGCCCGTAGAGCAGCCCGTGCTGGGAGGAGACCTTCGCGGTCGTGAAGCCGCTCGTCCCACCGGCGAGCCGGCCGGCCTCCAGCAGCACGACACTCGATCCCGCCTCGGCCAACAACAGTGCGGTGGTGATCCCGACGATCCCGCCGCCGATGACGGCAACGTCCGCGTGGACGTCGCCATCGAGCTGCGGATGCAACGGCGGCGCAGGCGCCGTGTCAACCCAGACGGAGGTGCGGCGCGCCGTCGGTACGCCCGCGCTGGCACTCACGAGGCCGACCGCCCCGCCTGTCGCAGCGCGAGCTCCTCAAGCCGCATCAGCGACTCGGCGTTGCGGCCGCGCAGGAGCAGTTGCACGAGCGGGTTGAACGTGAGCGATGCCGTGAAGCCGTCTGGGTTCTCGGTCATCCGCACACGCGTGCCGCCGTTGTGCGGCGTCATCGTCAACGTCACCTTGGCGGTGCCGAGCGGCCGCGCCTTCGCGCGGATGCGCAGGAAAGTCGGGCGGCGCACCTCGAGCGCCTCGGTGTGATCGTCGATCTTCAGCGGACCGATGCCGACCGTGTGGTGGAAGCGCGCTCCGGGCGCGGGCCAGTTCGCGTCGGCGTCGCGGATCTCGCTCGATCCGACGACCCAGTAGCCGTACCCGCCGGGGTCGGCGAGCGCGTCCCAGACGGCTTCGGGTGGGACCGGCATGAAGCGCTCGTTCGTTGCCATGCGCCCCGAGCTACCCGCCAGCCGCCGGAGCGCAAACGGCTTCGCGCTCAGCCTGGCGGGTATGCGACAGGCATGCACGCGGACGCCGACGCGGTCGTGATCGGTGCGGGTCCCAACGGGCTCGTCGCCGCCAACGTGTTGGCCGACCGCGGCTGGCGTGTGCTCGTGCTGGAGGAGCAGGATCGCCCGGGCGGCGCTGTCAAGAGCGGCGAGCTGACCGAGCCGGGCTTCACGAGCGACCTCTTCAGCGCCTTCTATCCACTCGCCGCCGTCTCGCCGGCGCTGCGCGCGCTGCGGTTGGAGGAGCACGGGCTGCGCTGGCGGCGGGCGCCTTATGCGGTCGCGCACCCGCAACCGGACGGGCGCTGCGCCGTGCTGTCGACCGACGTCGAGGAGACCGCCGCCTCGCTGGAGCGCTTCGCCACGGGCGACGGCGAGCACTGGCGCTCGTTCTACGCGTCGTGGGAGCGAGCCGGCCCGGCGTTCATGGATGCGCTGCTGCGACCGTTTCCCCCACTGCGCGGCGGCGCACGACTGGCTGCGGCGCTCGGGCCGAGAGGGCTGCTGGAGTTCACGCGCTTCGCGCTGCTGCCGGTGCGGCGACTGGCAGAGGAGTCGTTCGACGGCGACGGCGGCGGGTGGTTGCTCGCCGGCAACGCGCTGCACGCCGACCTGACGCCCGACTCGGCTGGCGGCGGGCTGTTCGGATGGGTCCTCTGCGGGCTCGGACAGCAGCACGGCTTTCCTGTGCCGGAGGGCGGCGCGGGGCGGCTGACGGACGCACTGGTGGCGCGACTGCGTGCGCACGGCGGACGTGTGGAGTGCGGCGTTTCGGTCGAGCAGGGGATCGTGCGCGGCGGCCGCGCGGTGGGCGTGCGGCTGCGCGACGGCTCGCAGGTGTCGGCACCGCGCGGCGTGCTTGCGAGCACGGTCGCGCCGACGCTGTTCCATCGGCTGATCGGCGACCAGCACCTGCCGCGCGACTTCGTCCGCGATCTGGGCCACTTTCAGCTTGACAACGGAACGGTGAAGGTCGACTGGTCCCTTGACGGGCCGATCCCATGGTTGGCCGCGGAGGCCCGCCGTGCTGGGACGCTGCACATCGCTGATGGCATGGACGACCTCACGCGCACGAGCGCGCAGCTGTCGCGGCGGCTCGTACCCGACCGCCCGTTCCTCGTGATGGGCCAGTACGCGACGACCGACCCGACGCGTCAGCCGGCCGGCCGCGAGACCGCGTGGGCGTACACGCACGTGCCGCAGCAAGTGCGCGGCGACGCCGGCTCCGACGGGCTGACGGGCGAGTGGGATGCCCGCGAGGTCGAGCTGTTCGTCGCGCGCATGGAGGCGGAGATCGAGCGGCGCGCGCCCGGCTTCGGCGCGCTGATCCGCAGACGGCACGTATTCACGCCCGCAAAGCTCGAGGCAGCGAACGCGAACCTGCTCGGCGGTGCGCTCAACGCCGGCACGGCGCAGATCCACCAGCAGGTCGTGTTCCGCCCGGTGCCGGGGCTGGCGCGTCCGCAAACGCCGCTGCGCGGACTCTGGCTCGCCGGCGCCTCGGCGCATCCCGGCGGCGGGGTGCACGGCGCAGCGGGAGCGAACGCGGCGAGGGCGGCGCTGATGGCGTGGCGTGTCGGTGCTGCGCGGCGCGCGGCGCGGCGGTCCTGAGCCTGCGATACCGGTTCTTTGGGATGGTGAACGTGTAGAGGCGGCGACGAGCGCGCATGTGCCGCAACGGGCCGGGGTACCCAGGGGCAGGGAACGCCGGCCCCGTCATCCCAGTCGCCGCCGCGCCGCCGCCGCCGCGGCGTACGTCGCTGCCGCGGGCGCGCGGGCCGGTGTCCGGGATCCTGCTCGAAGTGCTGCGCTGTGCGCCGGGCATGCCGGTCGAACTGCCGCTGCTCGATCCCAGCCCCGAGCTGCTCGCGGACGACGATGTCCAGCTCGCGCTGTACCTCTGCTACGAGCTGCACTACGGCGAGTTCGCGGGAGTGGACGACCGCTGGGAGTGGGACCCGGGGCTGCTCGCCTTTCGCGCCGTCCTCGAGCGCGCGTTCGAGGCGTCGCTGTGCGAGGCCGTGCCGCCGCCGCAGTCGGCGACGCCGGCGGAGGTGGTCGGGACGGCGCTGCACGCGCTCGTCGCAGCCGACGAGCGCCCCTCCCCGTCGCGCTTCGCCGAGCTGCACGCGACGCGGGCGCAGATGCGCGAGCTGATGATCCACCGCTCCGCCTATCACCTGAAGGAGGCCGACCCGCACGCATGGGCGATCCCGCGACTCAGTGACGCGCCGAAGGCGGCGCTCGCGGAAGTGCAGATGGACGGGTACGGCGGCGGACACGCCGAGCGCGTTCACGCGACGCTGTTCGCGAGGTCGATGGCGGCGGCCGGGCTCGACCCGCGCTACGGCGCGTACGTCGAACGGCTTCCGGGGATCACGCTCGCGACCGTGAACGTGATGTCGCTGTGCGGCCTGCACCGGCGGCTGCGCGGTGCGATCGTCGGACACCTCGCCGTGCTCGAGATGGCCTCGCCGCTGCCGAACCGCCGCTACGGCGACGGCCTGCGCCGCCTGGGATTCGGCGAGGACGCCACCGCCTTCTTCGACAAGCACGTCGAGGCGGATGTAGCCCATGAGCAGGTCGCGACCTGGGATCTCTCCAGCCACCTCGCGGCGGCGGAGCCCGAGCTCGCGAGCGACATCCTGTGGGGCGCTGCCGTGCTGCTCGAGCTCGAAGCTCGCTGGAGCCGACACCTGCTCGACGCATGGGAGCGCGGCGTGAGCTCGCTGCTGGCACCGCGCTCCCGCGAGCCCCTTGCCGGCAGGCATAGGGCGTTTTAGACGTACGTCCCCCCGGGGCCATGTCAACTGACCAGCCCGCGTTTCCCGCAACAGGTGCCGGGTATCGCCACGGAGGACATGACGATCATGGCGCTGCGCCGCTCGCATGCAGCGCCGATCAGCGGGGTATCGGACAATGATGCAGAGAGACCAGCGGATGGGGGCGCCGGCGCGGGCGACCGTACGCCGACGCCGTCGCGCCGCACGTCGCCGCAGCCGGCGACCTTCAGCTATGCCGACCATCGTCACCGACGCGCACACGGACGCCGACGGGCATCCGTCGAGGTTCCGCCACGAGGCGATGCTCTACGCCGGCGAGCGCGGCTTTGCGGAGGGAGCGCTGCGCTTCCTGCGTGAGGGGATCGCGCAGGAGGAGCCGGCGCTGGTCGTCGTCGCGCCGGAGAAGATCTCTCTGCTGCGCGAGGCGCTCGGGGCAGATGCGGCGCAGGTTCACTTCGAGGACATGACGGGCGTCGGTGCCAACCCGGCGCGCATCATCCCGGCCTGGAGCGCGTTCGTACGCGAGCAGGGCGGGGAGGGACGACCGCTGCGCGGGATCGGTGAGCCGATCTCTGCCGAGCGTTCTGCCGCGGAGCTGTTCGAGTGCCAGCGGCACGAGTCGCTGCTGAATCTCGCGTTCGCGGACGCGGGCGACTTCCGGCTCGTCTGTCCGTACGACGTCAGCGCGCTCGATCCCGCCGTCGTCGCGCATGCACGCTGCACGCATCCGCTTGTGCAGGACCCGGACGGGAGCGTGCACGGGAGCACCGCCTTCCACGGGATCGAGGCTGCGACCGAGCCCTGCCGGGCGCCGCTGCCGCCTGCGCCGTCGACGGCGCAGGCGATCCCGATCCTGCCCGCCGGGCTCACGTCGCTGCGCGCTGTGGTCGCACGCCGGGGCACACGCGCCGGCCTGACGCCCGAGCGCCGCGAGGATCTCGTGCTCGCCGTCAACGAGCTCGCGACGAACAGCATCCGCCACGGCGGCGGGGCCGGCACGCTCACGATCTGGGAGACGGACAGCGCGCTCGTGTGCGAGGTGACGGACACCGGCCGCCTCGATCACCCGCTCGCCGGCCGCGAGCTCCCCCGACCCGGCCAGATCGGCCGCTACGGCCTGTGGCTCGTGAACCAGCTCTGCGACCTGACCGAGCAGCGTGCGCTGCCGCGCGGAAACCTCGTGCGGGTGTGGATGCGGCGCGGGTGAGGCACCAGCGGTCACTCACCGCCATGGGGCGGTTCTGAACTAGTCAGCCAGAACGATCCGCCGCAGCTCCTCCACGAGCCGGTCCACCTCGTCCGGTGAGTTGTAGTAGTGGACGGAGGCGCGCAGCCACTGGTCCCAGCCGCGCGACTCCATGTCCAGGCGGGTATCGACCACGTCCGAGACGGAGATGTTGACGCCGCGCCGGCGCAGCGTCGCGGCGACGTCCTCCGGCTCCTGTCCGGCGAGCGCGAAGGAGACGATCGCGCAGGGACGCACGCCGAGGTCGAGCACGGTCGCGCCCTCCAGCTCGTGCAGGGCGTCGCGCAGCCGATCGGCGAGCGCCGTGTTCGCGTCGCGAATCTCCTCGAGGCCCCACCCGAGCGCGTAGTCGGCGGCGACGCCGAGCGCGATCTTCGTCGCGTGGTTGGTCTCCCACGTCTCGAAGCGGCGCGCGTCGTCGCGCAGTCTGTAGGTGTCGACCGTCTCCCACGTCGCCGCGCGGAGGTCGACGAAGGGCGGGTGCAGCCGCTCGACGATGCTCCTGCGCGCGTACAGGAAGCCGGTGCCGCGCGGCGCGCGCAGGAACTTGCGCCCGGTTGCCGCGAGCAGGTCGCAGCCGATCGCGTCGACGTCGAGCGGCAGCTGCCCGGCCGACTGGCAGGCGTCGACGAGGTAGGGAATCCCGGCCGCGCGCGTGAGGCGGCCGATCGCCTCAATCGGGTTGACGAGCCCGCCGTTCGTCGGCACGTGCGTGACGGCGACGAGCTTGACGCGCTCGTCGAGCATCTCCGCCAGCGCCTCGACCGACAGCTGGCCCGACTCGTCGTCGGGGACCGCCTCGACGACGGCGCCGGTGCGCTGCACGACTTGCAGGTACGCGAGGTAGTTGCTGGCGTACTCGGCGCGGGCGGTGAGGATGCGGTCGCCCGCTCTGAAGTCGAACGAGTAGAACGCCATGTCCCAGGCGCGGGTGGCGTTCTCGACGATCGCGATCTCCTCGCGGGCGGCGCCCACGAGACGGGCGATCGCGTCGTACGTGTGCTCCCGGACCTCGCGCCGGGCGTCGGCCGCCTCGTAGCCGCCGATCTCGGCCTCGAGGTCGAGATGCTCCTTGACGGCGCTCAACACCGGCGCGGGCATGAGCGCCGCGCCGGCGTTGTTGAGGTGCGCCACATGGGACGTGCCGGGGGTGTCGGCGCGTGCCTTCTGCAGATCGATCGACACGCGCCGCTCCCGTGACCTAGCTCGACGCGCCCGTGAAGCCGATCGGCTCCTTCAGCGGAACGAACGAGCCGTCGTCCTCCTGCTTGAGGAACACGTACGGCACGGACGAGCGCTGCCCGTCGTCGTCGAACGCGATCCGTCCGGTCGCGCCGCTGAACGACTCCGCCGTTCTGGTCAGCCCGTCGCCGAGGTCGGTGCCGCCCTCGCCTCTCGACGCTCTCAACGCGTCGCCGAGCATCTTCATGCCGTCATAGGCGTACACGGCGGATGCCGTCTGCGCCGGCTGGTCGAACTTCTGCTCGTAGGCTCTGCGGAAGGCGTCGCCCTCCGGCAGGTCGTAGCCGAAGTCGATCCCGAACAGTCTGCCGTTCGCGTCTCTGATCGGCAGGCCGGTCGGGTAGGCGACGAGCCACGGCACGTCGAGGCCGATCTGATGCGCCTGCTTCCACAGCAGCACCGCGTCCGCACCGTAGGCGCCGGTGATGATCGCCTCCGGTCTCGACGCGAGGATCCGCTGCAGGTCGGGGCGGTAGTCCTGCTGGCCCTCCTTGAAGTTCACGCCCTCGGTGACGGTGCCGCCGAGCCGCTCGAACGCGTCCGTGAAGGACGTGTTGAGGCCGGTGCCGAACGGGTTGGACGGCATCAGGACGGCGACGTTGCGCGCGCCCTCTCTGTAGACCCATCTGGCGAAGCCATCGGTGAAGATGTCGTCGAGCGGGATCATGCTGTAGACGGTCCCGCTCATCGGACGCAGCTCGATCGACGACGCGCCGGTGTTGACGACGACCGTCTTGCGGCCCTGCGCGTACTTCGCGACGGGGACGACGACGGAGCTGCCGGCGTTCGAGATGAGCGCCGTGACGTGATCGACGTCGATCAGCTTCCGCGCGGCGTTGACGCCGGAGACGGGCTTGTACTCGCTGTCCTCGACGATCAGCTTCACTCTGCGGCCGTCGATTCCGCCGGCCTTGTTGATCTCGTCCGCCGCGAGCGTGATGCCGCGCACGGAGTCACGCCCGTTCAGCGTGTCCGGTCCGGTGATGTTCGCGATCACGCCGATCTTGATCGGGCCATCGGAGTCCGATCCGCCGCAGGCCGCGAGCACGGCGACGACCACCGCCAGCAGGGCGCTCAGCGCAGCTTTTCGATACATGCAGGACACCTCTCTCCTTCCACCCGTCGGGGGAAACGGGATGGCTTGGGACTGGCGCGCCGCGACACGGACGGCGGGCCGACTCTCTTCTCGCTCGTCACGCTAGAGCGGGCGCCTCCGCTCCCACGAGGCCAACGTGACAGACGTTGCGGGCGCGCGCTTGACACTCCGCACCGCCGCGCCCGCCGCCCGCTCAGGCGAGCACGATCGCGTCGATCTCGACGCGCGCTCCGCGGGGAAGCGAGGCGACCCCGATCGTGGAGCGGGCCGGCGCGCTGTCGCCGAGAAACTCGGCATACACCTCGTTGACGGCGGCGAACTCGTCCAGGTCGACGAGGTAGACGCCGACGCGCAGCGCGCGCCGCAGCTCGGTGCCGGCCGCGCGGCAGACGCGCTGGAGGTTCTCCAGGCACTGGCGCGCCTGCGCCGCCGCGTCCTCGCCGACGATCTCGCCGCCCGCGTCGAGCGGCAGCTGGCCCGAGCAGCAGACGATCCCGCCGCCGCCGGCGGCGTGCGAGTAGGGGCCGATCGCGGGGGCGACGTCGTCGGCCGTGGCGAGGGTGCGTCCGGAGCTCATCGGCCGGCCTCGCTCGCAAGCCGCTCGACGGCCTCGGCGAACACCTCGGTGTGGCGGTCGACCTGCGCGGCCGTCGTGGCCGGGCACATCAGCGCCATGTTGTGGAAGGGCGTCATCAGGATGCCTCGATTCAGCAGGTAGAGGTGGAAGTAGCGGTCGAGCAGCGGGTCGACGGCCGCCGCCGCCTCGCCGCCGTTGCGCGGCCGCTCGCGACAGAACCAGTACTCGGCGCGACAGCCGAGCCGCGTGACGTGCCACGGCGCGTCATGCGCGGCGATCACGTCGGCGACACCGGCCTCGAAGCGCTCCGCGAGCGCCGTCATGCCGACGAACGCCTCGTCCGTGAGGACCTCGTCCAGCGTCGTGCGGATCGCCGCCAGCGACAGCGCGTTGCCGGCGAGCGTGCCGCCGACGCCACCGACGTCGGAGCCGCGCAGGAACGACAGCTCACCCATCCGCTCGACCATCTCCGCGCCCATCCCGTAGGCGGCCGCCGGCACCCCGCCGGCGATCGTCTTGCCGATCGTCACGGCGTCGGGCTTGAGCCCGTGGGCGCCCGTGTAGCCGCCGGGACCGCAGCAGATCGTGTGCGTCTCGTCGATCACGAGCAGCGTCCCGTGGCGGCGCGTGAGCTCGCGCAGCGCGTCGTGGAAGCCGGGGTCGGGCGGGACGATGCCGATGTTCGTCAGCGCCGGCTCGGCCAGCACGCAGGCGACGTCCTCGTCGGCGAGCGCGCGCTCCAGCGCCGCGACGTCGTTCCACTCGACGACCTTCGTCGTCAGCGCGGGATCGACGGGCGGGCCGATGCTCTGGGGCCGCTCCACGACCGCGTCGCCGTCGAGCACGGCGAGCGTCTCGTCGGCGCTGCCGTGGTAGCACCAGTTGAACACGAGCACCTTCGGGCGTCCGGTGATGCGCCGCGCGAGGCGCATCACGAAGCGGTTCGCGTCGGTGGCGGTGAGCGAGAACTGCCAGTGCGATACGCCGAAGCGGCGCGTCAGCTCCTCCCCCACCGCGGCCGCGTCGGCCGTCGGCAGCATCATCGTGATGCCGGCCGCCGCCTGCGCGGCGACCGCGCGCGCGACCGGCGCCGCGGCGTGACCGGCCATCGCGCCTGTGTCGCCGAGGCAGAAGTCGACGTACTCGCGCCCGTCGACGTTCCAGAAGGCGGCGCCCTCGGCGCGCTCGACGAACAGCGGATAGGGGCTCGCCCACTCCGTCATCCACGGCATCGGGACGCCTTCGAGCAGCGGTCCGCGCGCCTCCTGGAAGCACGCCCACGAGCCGGGGTTCTCCTCGCGGAAGCGAGTGACCTCGGCGTCGATGAGCGACTGGAGCTGTTGATCAGTGGGGCGCATGCAGGTCCTCTTCGGTGGTGATGGGGGCCTCGCCGCAAAAGCGCCGGATCGCCGACGCCAGGAAGGCGGCGCCGTCGGTCAGGTCGCGCAGCGAGATGCTCTCGTCGATCGTGTGCGCCTGCTCGATGCGACCGGGCCCGCACGAGACGGCGGGGATGCCGGCCAGGCGACCGAGCGAGGCGGCGTCGTGCCAGGCGTTGAGACCGGCGCGGCCGACCGGACGGCCGACCTGCTCGCCCGCCGCGTCGAGCGCGGCGAGCAGCGGCGCGGCGCCCGCGCCGGCAAGCTCGTAGGGCGGGTAGTCGGTCGTCCACGACCAGCGCAGCGGATGCTCGGCGAGCCAGTCGTCGTGCGCCACCGCCGCGTCGATCGCCTCGCGGAGACGGGCGCGGGCGCGCGTGCCATGACCGTCGGCGTCGGCGTCGGCGGGCAGGTAGGTCGCGTCGAACGTGAGCGTGCAGGCGCGCGGGAAGGACGCGATGAACTCGCCGCCCTCCACGAGTGTCGGCACGACGCACGGCGGCGCAAGCAGCGGATGGGCGCCGGCGGCGCCGTCCTGCCAGCGCGCGTTCAGCTCGCGGATCGCATCCAGCACCGGGCCGAGGCGCTCGATCGCGCCGACCGCGCCGCCCTCGCGCCAGTGCGGCTGGGGCTGCTCGGCATGCGCCGGCCGGCCCTCGATCGCGATCTGCCCGTAGAGCACGCCACGGCAGGCGACGTACGCGTCGAAGTGGCTCGGCTCCGGCACGATCGCGCCGTCGGCCGGCGGCTGGTGCTCGAGCATCGCCACGGTGCCCATGCCGTTCGTCTCCTCGTCGGTGACGAGCTGCACCCACACGTCGCCGGCGAGCCGCACGCCGTTGGCGTGGAGCGCCTCCAACGCGAACAGACCCGCCGCGACGCCGCCCTTCATGTCGCTCGCGCCACGACCGACGAGCCGCTCGCCGACGACCTCGCCGGCGAACGGCGGCACCGACCAGTCGCCGCGCGGCTCGGCGCTGACGACGTCGAGGTGCCCGTTCAGCACGAGGTCGCGCCCGCCGCCGGTGCCGCGGATGCGCGCGAGCGTCATCGGCCGGCCGTCCCAGTGGTGACCGGCCGGCATCATCGGATGGCCGGCGAAGTCGGCCGGATCGGGCTCGATCGACGTGACGTCAGCGCCGATCCGCGTCAGCCGCTCGCGCAGGAAGTCCTGGCAGTCCGCCTCCGCGTTGCGCCGCCCCGGCTCGAACGCCGGCTCGATGCACGTCGTGTCGAAGCGGATCATCTCGGCCAGCAGCGCGGCGAGCGCGTCGCGGCGCTGTTCGATCCACGCGCTGACCGGCTCCTCGGAGGACGACACGCCCCACATGCTGGCGGCGGCCGCGGGGCTACGGAAGCGGCCGAGCGTCGAACTCGGCCGGCGAAAGGCGACGATCTGTCAGGTGACGGCGTCGGTGCCCAGCTCGCCGAGCATCCGGCGCGCACGGCACGCAAGATGCAGCGAGAGCGCGACGTCTTCGTCGTCGAGTCTCACGCCCAGCAGCTCCTCGATCCGCTGCAGGCGCGAGTAGAGCGACTGGCGTTCGAGGTTCAGCGCCCGCGCCGCGTCGGTCTTGCGTCCGCCCTTCGCCAGATACGTCTCAAGCGTCAGCAGCAGGCCGCGGTTGCGGCGCCGCTCGTCGTCGAGCAACGGGCCGAGCTGGCGGTCGATGAAGTGCTGCAGCTCCGGCGAGCCGCGGATCGCGAAGAGGAAGTCCGTCACCTCGTGCCGGCGCGCGTCGTGCCAGGAGCGCGGCGGCAGCGCACGCGCCACGCCGGCGGCGTTCGTCGTCGCCAGCAGCGCCGAGCCGATCTGCTCCCAGCGGCGTTGCACCGGCCCGATCGCCAGCACGACGTCGTCGCTGCTGAGCCCGCGCCGCGCGAGCGCGCCGCCGAGGCTCTCGGCGATGCGGTCGAGGTCGGCCGTCTCGGGCACGCGCGCGTCGAGGTCGAGCACCATCAGCAGCTCCGTCCCGGACGGGCCCATCAGCACCGCGCGGCTGTCGGCCGCGACGACCTGCTTGAGCGCCGGGCCGAGCGCGACCCAGGCGCGCTCCATCGTCGAGCCGAGCGACTGCCAGCGCCCCGAGCGCCACGACGCGACGAGCGGCAGCATGTTGCCGGGATGACGCGGGAAGCCCTGCGTCGCGGCGCGCCGGGCGACGTCCTCGGCGTGCAGGCGCCCGTGCGCCAGGTCGGCGAGCAGCAGGCCGCGCGTCTGCGCGTGCAGATGCTCCTCGTGGTTGTGCCGGCGCATCTCTAGCGAGACGCTGACGGCGGCGCGGTCGAGCACGAGCTGCACGTAGGCGTCGAGCGGCGCGTCGACCTCCAGCACGACGAGGCGCCCGACGATCCGGCCGAGGCTCGTCACGTCGGCCTCCAGCGCGCCCGGCACGTGCGCCTCGTCGTCGAGGCTCGCGTAGCTCTCCCACGCCGCCAGCGCGACGTCCTCGCGCGCCTGGTGCGTCGCGTAGGCGACGAGCTGCCGCGCCGCGTTCTCGAACACGACGGGGTTGCCGACCATGCGCGCCAGCTCCTCCAGCAGGTCGCGCACGCTGCCGCCCTGCAGCAGCAGGTCGAGGAACTCGCCCTGCACCTGCTCGGCGCGGCGCAGGCGCACGATCTGCTCCTCGACGACGGCGCTGTGGACCGCCTCCGTGATGTCGATGAAACGCACGCGGCGGCGGAAGGCGATCAGCGGGAAGTCGTCCTTGCGCGCTTGCGCCGTCATCGGCTCCGGCAGGCGCGTGCGGTACGTGCTGCCGAGCTCGATCGCGAGCCCGGAGGCGTCCTCGTCGACGAGCTGGCGCACGAACGCACGCTGCGTCTGCGGGTCGTCGCCGATCGCCGCGCCGGTCGAGAGGATCAGCTCCTGCCCCTTCAGCAGGCCGTCGACGTTCGCGATGTCCATCACGTGCGCCCAGCGCACCGGGCGGTCGACCCGTTCGACGCCGCACACGAGCTCCGGCAGACCGAGCCGGAGCGCCGGCAGCTCGAGCACGTCGCGCAGGCTCAGCATCGCGCGCCTATGCCGCTCCCGTGGCTTCGGATACGGCCGCCGCAAGCGGCTGCTCGATCGCGATGCGGCCGCCGCGCACGACCGCGCGGATGCGGCGCGCAGCCGAGATCTCCTCGCACGGGTCGCCGTCGACGAGCAGCACGTCGGCGCGGCAGCCGGGCCGCAGCCGCCCCAGGTCGGGCCGGCGCAGGACGTCGGCCGCCGTGCTCGTCGCGGCGCGCACGATCGCATCCGCGGGCAGGCCGGCGTCGGACAGCCAGCGCAGCTCGGAGTGCAGCATCACGCCGCCGTAGCGCGTGTCGGTGCCGGCGACGACGCGCCCGCCCGCGGCGTGGAAGCGGCGCAGCCACTCCTCGCGGTTGCTGAGTGCGGCACGCATCAGCATCTTCAGCTCGCGCGTCCACGTCCGTTCCACCTCGGCCAGCGTCCGCTGGTTCGGGGTCAGCTGCTCGGACGGCTGCGTCGCGCGGAACAGCGGGTCCTGCTCCAACTCGTGCCGGCACAGATCGGTCCACCAGTAGTGGGCCGTCAGCGTCGGGCAGTGCGCGACCTCGCGCTCGACCATTGTGTCCACGATCCGCATCGTGGCGTCCCAGTCGACGCTGCTCCAGCCGCGCACCCAGCACTCGATCCGGTCCTCCACGCGCTTGAACGTGTCGGGGCCGCGCCGCGGCCACAGGCTCGACGAGAACAGGCGCGAGGTGTTGTCGAGCTGGTCGATCCCGAGCTGCGCGGCCTGCGCGCCGTCGAGCGCCCACGTCTGGCCGACGACCGGCAGGTCGTGCGCGTGCGCGGCCGCGACGAGCGGTCGCAGCAGCGCCGCGTCGACGTTCTGCGCGGCGATCAGCGCGTCCACGCGACCGCTCGCGGCGAGCTGCTCGCCGACGCGGGCGGCGTCCTGCGGCGAGTCGAGCAGCGTCGTCCACTGCGGCCAGTTCGCCGGCGCGGCGTCGAGCAGCGGACCGCAGGAGAGGATCCGCGGCGTGACGTGCGGATGGCTCGCGGCCGCGGCACGCGCGCGCTCGACCGACGGCTCGTCGAGGCCGGCGAAGCGCAGCGTCGTGACGCCGCCGCGCACGTAGCGCGTCAGCTCGCCGAGCCCGTCGGAGCGGGTGTGCATGTCGATCAGGCCCGGCATCGCCGTCAGCCCCTCGGCGCGCAGCACGCGCGCCTCGTCGCCGACCGGCGGGGCGTCGGCCTCGGGGCCGACCCAGGCGATCTCATCGCCCGCGAGCACCAGCGTCACCGCCTCCGTCGTCGTCGGCTCCACGCCGTCGAACAGACGGCAGCCGGAGATGACGAGCGGTTCGGCGGCGGCCATCACCCGAGGAAGAGCCGCTCCAGCTCGCCGTGCTCGATCTCGTCCGGGCGTTTGTCCATCCGGCAGGTGCCGGCGACGAGCACCGTGACGTGATCGGCGATGTTGAGCGCACGAGGAACGTTCTGCTCGACAAGCACGATCGGTACACGGTATTCGCGGCGGATCGCCGCGATGCACTCGAACACGACGTCGATTGCGGCCGGCGCGAGATCGCTCGTCGGCTCGTCGAGCAGCAGCACTCTCGGGCGCGCCATCAGCGTCATCGCCATCGACAGCAGCCGTCGCTCGCCGCCGCTGAGCGACGCGCCCTGCGTGCCGAGCCGCTCGCGCAGCTGGGGGAACAGCTCGATCACACGCTCGCGTTCGGAACGCACCTCCGCCCGCGGCAGCAGGAAACCGCCCATGCGCAGGTTGGCGTCGACGCTGAGGCCCGGGAAGACGTTGTCGTTCTGCGGGACGTAGCCGAAGCCGGCCGCGACGCGCTTGTGAACGGGGACCTTCAGCAGGTCGACCTCGCCCCAGCGCATGTCGCCGCCGTGAATGCGTGTGAGGCCCATCATCGTCTTCAGCAGCGTCGACTTGCCCGAGCCGTTGGGGCCGAGGATGGCGCGCACGCGGTCGTCGCCGATCTCGAGGTCGACGCCCTGCAGGATGCGCACCTTGCCGTAGCCGGCGATCAGCTGGTCCAGCACGAGCGCGCCGCTCACGTCTTCGCCCCCTCGTAGCCGAGGTAGGCCTGCACGACGCGCTCGTCACGCCGCACGTCGTCGGGCGTGCCATGCGCGATCACGCGGCCCGCGTCGAGCACGTACACCTCGTCGCAGTGGCTCGTGATGAGGTCCATGTTGTGCTCGATCAGGACGATCGTCTGACCGACCGGGCGGCGCTCAAAGACGGGGTCGATGAGGCGCCCGATCAGCGACGGGTTGACGCCGGCCGTCGGCTCGTCGAGCAGCAGCACCTGCGGTCTCGCCATCATCGCCATCCCGAGCGACAGCAGCTTGAGCTGGCCGCCCGAGAGGTTGCCGGCGTACTCGTCGGCCTTTGGCGCGAGCCCGACCGTCTCGGCGACGTCGAACGCCTCGACCGTCGCCTCCTGCTCGAAGCGGTCGGCGCGGCGGCGGCCGAGCAGCGCGCTCCAGACGCGTTCGTTGCGGTGACCGGGCGCGCCGAACATCAGGTTGTCCATCACCGTCAGGCGCTTGGCGACGTGCGGCACCTGGAACGTGCGCACGAGTCCGGCGCGCGCGATCTTGTGCGGCGCGCGGCTCGTGATCGCGGCGTCCTCGAGCCGCACCGTGCCGTCGTCCGCGCGCAGGAAGCCGCTGATGACGTTGAAAAGGGTGCTCTTGCCCGAGCCGTTCGGACCGATGATCCCGACGACGCGGCCGTCCCCCGCCGTGAGGCTGACCTCGCGCAGCGCGTGGACGCCGGCGAAGCGCTTGCTGACGTTCTCGATCACGAGCCGCATCGTCACGCCTCCTGCGCGGCCACGAGCGCGCCCTCGCCGTTCGGCGCCGACGGCGCCGTCGAGGAGGCGGCGCGCCGGTCGCGATAGCGGCGCTTGCGCTCCGGCAGCAGGCCCTGCGGGCGCCACAGGATCACGAGCACGAGCACGAGGCCGTAGACGAACAGGCGCACGTTGCCGATCCGGTCGGAGCCGAGGTCGACCCACTGCGCGACGAAGCGCGTCGCCTCCGAGGTCGTCTGCACGAGCACCACGCCGATCAGCACGCCGAGCGTGTTGCCCTGGCCGCCGAGCAGGATCATCAGGAAGATCAGGAACGTCTCGCCCGAGGTGAACTGGTCGGGGCTGACGAAGCTGAAGTAGTGGGCGTAGAGCATGCCGGCGCCGGCCGCCATCGCCCCGCCGAGCATCATCACGCGCAGCCGCAGCGAGAAGACGTCGCGGCCGAGCGCGCTCGCCATCGCCTCGTCCTCGCGCAGGACGCGCAGCGCGCGGCCGTAGGGGGCGCGGCGGATCCGCTCGCTGGCGATCGCGGACAGCAGCACGATGCCGGCGAGGATCCACAGGTACGTGCCTTGCGAGGCCAGCGGCTCGATCCCCACGACGCCGGAGGGCCCGTTGGCGATGCCCTCCTCGCTCTCGAGGAACAGCCGCAGGATCTCCGCGACGCCGAGCGTCACGAGCCACCAGTAGTCCTGCGAGAGCCGTCGCACGGGGAGCGTCATCAGCGCCCCGAGCGCGGCGCCGGCCGGGATGCCGAGCAGCTCCATCCAGCCCGGGTCGGTGTGCTGGACGACGATCGCGGCGGCGTACGCGCCGACGAGGAAGAACGCGATCTGCCCGTAGTTGAGCAGCCCCGCCATGCCGAGCTGGAAGTTCAGGCTCAACGCGACGAGCGCGTAGATCAGGACGAGGATCGCGTTGCCCTCGATGTAGTCGATCATGCGGTCGCCGATCGTGCGAGGCCGGTGGGCTTGATCATCAGGACCGTCACCAGCACGACCAGTGCCACGAGGTCCTTGTAGTCGGTCGGCAGCTGGAAGCCGCCGAAGTCGAGCGCGAGCGCGACGTTCTGCACGAACGCGATCAGGAAGCCGCCGGCGACGGCACCGTAGGCACTGCCGAGTCCGCCGACGGTGGCCGCGGCGAAGACGGGGATCATCAGCGACAGGCCCATGCTCGGGCGCACCTGGTTCTGCATCGCGACGAGCACGCCCGCGACCGCGGCGAAGGCGCCGGCGATCATCCACACGAGCAGGATCACGCGCTCGGCGTTGATGCCGCGCGTGGTCGCGAGCGCGCGGTTCTGCGCAGTCGCGCGGACCGCCGTCCCGAGTCGCGTGCGCGTCAGCGCGAGGTGCAGCGCCGCCATCATCACGAGCGTCGTCGCGAGGATCGTCACCTCGAGCGAGGTGACCTCGGTGTCGCCGAGGCTGAACAGCACGCTCGGGTCGCCGCCGATGTCGTGCGAGTCGCCGCCGAACAGCAGCGGGATCGCGGCGCGGATCATGATCGCGACGCCGACCGAGGCGATCATCTTCGAGTTCGCGCCCTCGTGCTCGAGCCAGCGGAAGAGGCCGAGGTGCAGCCCCGCGGCGAGCAGCGCCGTCAGCAGCGCCGAGCCGACGCCGGCGAGCACGAGCGGCATGCCGGTGCGCGTCAGCTCGTAGGCGAGGAAGGCGCCAACGGTGACGAACTCGACGTGCGCGAAGTTGGCGAACTGGAGCAACCCGTAGACGAGGTTCACGCCCAGCGCGACGATCGCCAGCAGGCTGCCGAACACGAGCGTGTCGACGATGATGTGCGTCATGCGGCCGTGCCGCCTCTCTCCTCCGGCATGCAGGGCACAGTAGGCCGGGCGACCGCAGCCGGGGTCCGACAAATTGACAGATATCGGCGAGCACCACCGGCGATCTGTCCGCCCTTCCGGAGCCCTCGCGCGCTGATACTGGCGCGGTGCCGCGATGCCCCGCCGACAGTGCCCGCGACGCGCGCGCCCGCCTGGCGCGCGTGCAGGAGCGTCTGGTCGAGGAGCGCTTCGACGCGGCCGTGCTCGCGTCGGAGGCGAACTTCACCTACGTCACCGGCTACACGACCCCGTCGTGGGCGATGACGGCACGGCCGCTGACCGTCGTCGTCGAGCCCGACCGCTGCACCGCCGTCGTCGGCAGCCTCGACGCCGAGCCGCTCGCGGCCGCCTGCCCGTGGCTGGAGATCGTGCCGTACACGGACCCCTCGATCCGCCGGCTCGACGGCCTCTGCCTGGCCGACTTCGCGGCCTCCGCCGTCGAGCTGATCGCCGGCGTGCTCGACGGGCGGGGCGTGCGGCGGCTGGGGATCGAGGCCTCCGCGCCGTCCGCGTCCGGCCTCCCCCACGCGAGCCTGCTGGCGCTCGCGGCTGCGCTCGGCGTCGAGCTGCACGACGTCGCTCCCGTGCTGTGGCGGCTGCGTCAGATCAAGACGCCGTACGAGCTGGACCGCCTCGCGCACGTCGGGCAGCAGCTCGGCCGGCTGTACGAGCTGTTCGCCGAGCGCGCCCGGCCGGGCATGAGCGAGCGCGAGCTGCACGGGCTCGTGCGCAGTGCCGCCGGCGAGGTCGACGTCGACCGCATCGGCTACTCGATCGCGATCGCGGGCGACTCGATCGGCGAGGGCTTCCCCGGCGAGCGTCGCTGGGAGCGCGGCGAGTTGCTGCTGCTCGACACCTCGCTCGTCGCCGACGGCTACGCGTCGGACTTCTGCCGCCACTACGCCGCCGGCGACGCCGACGACGCGCAGGTCGAGGGCTACGCGCGCCTCGTGCGGGCGGTGCAGGCGGGGCGCACCGCGTGCCGCCCCGGCGCGACGATGGGCGACCTCGTCGCGGCGATGGTCGAGCACCTGCCCGCGCAGGATGGCGCGAGCCCGCTCGACATCGGCCGCATCGGGCACGGGATCGGGCTCGATCTGACGGAGCCGCCGTCCGTCGCACCGGCCGACGACACGACATTGCAGCCGGGCATGGCGCTGACGGTCGAGCCGTCGGGGACGTACCCGTGCGGCCACCTCGAGGCCGAGGAGATGGTGGCGATCACGGATGACGGGCACCGGCTGCTGTCGCCGCCGTACCCGGCCGAGCTGCCGGTGCTCGGATGACCGCCGGGACGGTCGTGGCGCTCGAGCCGCTGCTGCGCGCGCTCGTCGCAGCCGACTCCAGCAACCCGCCCGGCGACGAGCGGCCGGTCGCGGCCGCGATCGAGCGCACCGCCGCCGAGCTCGGCCTGCCACAGGCGCATGTGCTCGCGCGCGACGTGCAGCGACCGAACCTGCTGTTCGAGCTGGGCGGCGGCAGCCCGACGCTGCTGATCGGCGCCCACATGGACACCGTCCCGCCCGACGACCTCGGCGCCTGGCACACGGATCCGCACGTGCTGCGCGCCGAGGGCGAGACGTACGTCGGGCTCGGCGTCGCCGACATGAAGGGAGCGATCGCCGCGATGCTGCTGGCCGCCGCACGGCTGCGCGGCCGCCTGCCCGCCGGCCGGCTGCTGCTCGCCTTCACGGCCGACGAGGAAGATGCGACCGGTCACGGGATGGAGTGGCTGTGCGAGCAGCGGCTGCTCGCGGCGGATGCCGCCGTGCTGCTGGAGCCGGGCAGCGCCACGGAGCGCTCGTGGGACGCGCTGTACGTCGGCGAGCGCGGCTCGTGCGTCGTCGAGCTGACCGCGCACGGTCGCGCGGGCCACTCCGGCGAGCCGCTGTCGGCCTCGGCGCGCGCCGGCACGGCGCTGCTCGACGGGCTCGGCGCGCTGCGCGCGGCGGACCTCTTCGCCGGGCACCGCCACGCCGTCGACGGCACCGGCCCGATCGTCAACCTGCCGACGATGCTGTCCGGCGGGACGACGCCGTGGGCGCACCCCGGCTCGTTCCACGCGACGCTGGAGATCCGCACCGTCCCGGGCATGCGACCGGACGACGTGCTCGGCGAGCTGCGCGACGTGCTGCGCGCCGACGGCCTGGACGAGCGCGTCACGCTCGCACTCGGCTCGTGGGGCGAGCCCAGCGCGACGGTGACCGACGCACGCCTGCTCGCTGCCGCGCGGCGCGCGCTGGACGCCACGCTCGGCCACGTCCCCGCGGACGCCGTCTTCCCCGCCTCGACCGACGCCGGCTTCCTCGCCCGCATCGGCATTCCGACGCTGCCGGCGCTCGGCCCGGGCACGCTCGGCGCGGTGCACCGCCCGAACGAGTGGGTGCCGCGCGAGGACCTGGAGCGAACGGTCGATCTCGTCGAGCAGCTCGCGCTCGCGTACCTCGGCGGCTGAGGCGCCTCAGCGCGTCAGTCCAGCTTCGCCATCACGTGCTTGATGCGCGTGTACTCCTCGAGCGCGTAGGCGGAGAGGTCCTTGCCGTAGCCGGACTGCCCGAAGCCGCCGTGCGGCATCTCGGAGACGAACGGCAGGTGGTCGTTGACCCACACGCAGCCGTAGTCGAGCTGCTTGCAGGCGCGCAGCGCGCTGCCGACGTCGCGCGTCCAGACGGAGGCGGCGAGCCCGTAGACGCTGTCGTTCGCCCACGCGATCGCCTGCGCCTCGTCGGCCGCGCGCTGGACGGTGACGACTGGGCCGAAGATCTCCCGCTGGACAATCTCGCTGTCCTGGGACGGGCCGGCGACGACCGCCGGCGCGACGAAGAAGCCGCGCTCGCCGACGGCCGATCCGCCCGTGAGCACCTCCGCCCCCGCCTCGTCGGCGCGCGCGACGAAGCCGAGCACGCGCTCGCGCTGCTGCGCGGAGATGACCGGGCCGAGCTCGACCGCGTCGTCCTCCGAGGGATCGCCGATGCGCAGCGAGGCGACGGCCGGCACGAGCTGCTCGACGAGCGTCTCGTAGACGCGCGGCGTCGCGATCACGCGCGCCGCCGCCGTGCAGTCCTGGCCGGCGTTGAAGAAGCTCGCCACGCGCACGCCGGCGACGACGGCCTCCACGTCGGCGTCGTCCAGCACGACGACCGGCGCCTTGCCGCCCAGCTCCAGGTGGACGCGCGCGAGCGTGTCGGCCGCCGCGCGCGCGATCGCTCTGCCGGTCGCGACCGAGCCGGTCAGCGAGATCAGCCGCACCGCGGGGTCGCGCACGAGCGTCGTTCCGACCGGGTCGCCCTGGCCCGTGACGACGTTGAGGACGCCGGGAGGCAGCACCTGCAATGCAAGCTCCGCCAGGCGGATCGTCGTGAACGGCGTCAGCTCGGAGGGCTTGAGGACGATCGCGTTGCCGGCCGCGAGCGCCGGCGCGATCTTCCACACCGCCATCGCGAGCGGATAGTTCCACGGCGTGATCTGGCCGACGACGCCGAGCGGCTCGCGGCGGATCATCGACGTGTACCCGGCCAGGTACTCGCCGGCCGCCTTGCCCTCGAGCACGCGCCCGGCGCCGGCGAAGAAGCGCAGGTGGTCGGCGCACAGCTCGACCTCCTCGGCGGTCGCGCCGCGCGGCTTGCCGGCGTTGCGCGACTCCAGCTCGACGAGCTCGTCGCCGTGCTCCTCCAGCAGGTCGGCGAGCTTGAGCAGCGCGCGCTGGCGCCCCGCCGGCGCCGTCTCGCCCCACGCGGGGGCGGCGGCGCCGGCGGCGGCGACCGCGCGCGTGACGTCGGCCGCCGCGCCCGCCGGCGCACGCCCGATCGTCTCGCCCGATGCCGGGCTCAGGACGTCGTCCCAAGCGCCGGTCGTCGCGTCGACGAGCTCGCCGCCGACGACGTTGCGGAAGTCTGTCCGGATGCTCATGCGGCCTCCGTGCCGACGGCGATGAGCAGCCGGTCGCCGGCGTCGCTCAGCACCGCGCCGAGACGCTCGACGATCTCGTCCAGCAGGTCGGCGTCGGCGATCAACGGCGGGGCGATCTGCACGACCGCGTCGCCGCGGTCGTCGGCGCGCGCGATCAGGCCGGCGTCGAGCAGTCGCTGCGGCAGGAAGCCGCGCAGCAGCGCGTCGCGCTGCGTCTGGTCGAGGCGCGTGCCGTCCGCGTCAGCCACCAGCTCGACCGCCCAGAAGAAGCCACGGCCGCGCACGTCGCCGACGATCGGCAGCTCGCGCAGCGCCTCCATGCGAGCCGCGAGGTGCGGCTCGAGCGCCTGCACGTTGGAGAGGATCCCCTCGCGCTCGAAGATCTCGATGTTGCGCAGCGCCATCGCGGCCGCGACCGGGTGCCCGCCGAACGTGACGCCGTGGCGCAGCGTCGTGCCGGCGCCGAACAGCGGCTCGGCGACGCGGTCGGAGACGAGCACGGCGCCCATCGGCGCATAGGCGGACGTGAGGCCCTTGGCAACCGTTGCAATGTCCGGGACGACGCCCTCGCACTCGACGCCGAGCCAATGCCCGAGCCGCCCGAAGCCGCAGATCACCTCGTCGGCGATCAGCAGCGCACCGATCTCGTCGGCGATCGCGCGCAGGCCCTTCCAGTAGCCGGGCGGCGCGACGAAGCAGCCGCCCGCGTTCTGCACCGGCTCGGCGATGATGACCGCCACCTCGTCGAGCCCGGCCTCCGCGACCGTCGCGCGCACCTCGTCCAGCAGCCGCGCGCACAGCGCTGCCGAGTCCTCGCCGTTCGGCGCGCGGTAGGCGTTCGTCGTGGAGACGTGGTGGACCTCGATCGGCGGCGGCCCGAACGCCTCCTTCATCCCTGGCACGCCGGTGAAGGAGAGCGCTCCGAGCGTGACGCCGTGATACGCGATCCGGCGCGCGATTGCCTTGCGTCGCTGTGGCTCGCCGCGCGCGACGAAGTGCTCGCGCACGATCTTCCAGGCGGCCTCGACGGACTCCGATCCGCCGGAGGTGAAGAAGGCGCGGTTGAGGTCGCCGGGCATCACCTCGGCAAGCCGTTCGGCCAGCTCGATCGCGGCCGGGTGCGCGGTCGACCAGTTCGTGTTGAACGCGAGCGTGGTCAGCTGGGCCGCTGCCGCCTCGGCCATCTCCTCGCCGTAGGAGTAGCCGAGCTGCGCGCAGTAGAGGCTCGAGAGCGCGTCTATGTAGCGGCGGCCGTGCGTGTCGAACACATACGGGCCCTCGCCGCGCTCGAGCACGAGCAGCTCCGCGCCGTCCGCGTAGGCGCTGCCGTGGCGCGTGAAGTGCAGCAGCAGGTGCTCGCGCGCGGCGCGCTGGAGCGCGTCGTGGCTCACGCCCATCGCGACGTCACGACCTTCTTGCGCGTGTAGAACTCGAACGCGTCGTCGCCGTTGGCGTGCAGGTCCCCGTCGATCGAGTCCTTCCAGCCCGAGAAGGGGAACCACGCGACCGGCGCGGCCACGCCAACGTTGATGCCGACCATGCCGGCCTCGACGCGGTAGCGGTACTCGCGCGCGGTCCCGCCGGACTGGGTGAACAGCACTGACGCATTGCCATACCGGCTGGAGTTGACGAACTCGATCGCACCCGCGAGGTCGGGGACACGCACGAGCGAGAGCACCGGACCGAACAGCTCCTCGGTCAGCACACGGTGCCCGTCCGGGATCCCGTCGAGGATCGTCGGACCAAGGTTCGCGCCGCCGGGCCCGGCGTCGCCGCGGCCGTCGAGCACGAGCTCGATGCCCTCGCCCTCAGCGTTGACGATCTCCTCCACGAGGCGCTCGCGCGCCTCCGCGCTCACGAGCGGGCAGACGTCCGTCTCCGGGTCGATGCCGGCACCGGTGCGCAAGCCGCGCGCCGCCTCCACGAGCGCGTCGCGCGAGCGATCCTGCTGCTCGCGCGTGCCGACGAGCACGGCGATCGAGCCGGCGAGACAACGCTGGCCGGCGGCCCCAAAGGCGGAGCCGTTGACGCCGCCGGCGAGCAGCTTCGGATCGGCGTCGGGCATCACGACCATCGAGTTCTTCGCGCCGCCGAGCGCCTGCACGCGCTTGCCGCGCTCGGCGCCACGCGAGTTGACGTAGCGCGCGGTCGTGGCGGAGCCGACGAACGAGATCGCGTCGATGCCCGGGTGGTCGAGGATCGCGTCGACCGCCTCGCGCCCACCGTGGACGAGGTTGACGAGGCCGGCCGGGATCTCCGGGATCGAGGCGATCAGCTCCACGATCCGCTCGGACGTCAGCGGGTCGCGCTCGGACGGCTTCAGGATGAACGCGTTGCCGCACGCGAGCGCGAACGGCAGGAACCACAGCGGGATCATCGCCGGAAAGTTGAACGGCGTGATCGCCGCCACGACGCCGACCGGCTGGCGCACCAGCTCGACGTCGAGCCCGCGCGCGACGCCCTCGAGGTTCTGGCCCTTGAGCAGATGCGGTGCCGCCATCGCCGCCTCGACCGACTCGATCCCGCGGCCGACCTCGCCGCGCGCGTCGTCGATCGTCTTGCCCATGTCGCGCGTGACGAGCGTCGCCAGCTCCTCGCGGTGGGCGTCGAGCACGTCGCGCAGCCGGTAGAGCGCCCGCGCGCGGACCTGCGGGGCGGTCTCGCGCCAGGCCGGCTGTGCGGCGCGCGCGGCGCGCACCGCGGCGTCGACGTCGGCCGCGCCGCTGAGCGGGATGCGGGCGAGCAGCTCGCCGGTCGCCGGGTTGAGGTCATTGAGCACGTCGTCGCCAGCGGCGTCGACCCACGCGCCGCCCACATAGTTGGGCAGCGTGCGTGCCGCGGTGGGGCTCGAAGGTGTCTGGGTCTTCATCGGGAAGCCTCTCTGTCGCTGAGAAGCATCATGTGGTCACCGCCGACGAGCGGCCCCTTCCGGCCTGTCCACGATTTGCGCCGCGACACGACACAACGTCTGGTTGCTCCTCCGCGACAAGCTCGCCATCAAGGTCTTCTCCGTCACGCAGCCGATGGGCGAGGACCCGAACGACAAGCCCAGCCCGTCGAGCCCGGACTTTGCACACCCGCCGGCTCGGCGAGCTCGAGCGCGCAGCGCAGCGCCCGCCCGTCGCCGAGCTGCTGCAGCGAGCCCGCTCGCGCGCCGGTGGCGCGTCGAGCAGAGCGATCGCCGCGGCGATCCGCTCCGGCCGCGACCGCGGCTGACACCCTCGTGCTCGTCGTCGACAGCTCGGCGGTGCTCGAAGCGCTCGCCGCCCACGACCCGGCCCCAGGACTCGTCGAGCGCCTCTCCGAGGACGGCGACCTCCACGCCCCGCACCTGATCGACACCGAAGTGCTCCACGCGCTGCGTCGCATGCTGCGCAGAGGACAGATCAGCGCCGAGCGCGCCCACGACACCCGCACCGACTTCTCCGACCTCACCCTCGCGCGCTACCCACACGAACCGCTCAACGACCGCGTCTGGGAACTGCGGGAGAGCCTCACCGCCTACGACGCCACCTTCGTCGCACTCGCTGAAGCACTCGACGTTCCCCTCATCACCTGCGACGGACGCCTGGCCGCCGCCCCCAGCCACCGCGCCCATATCGAGCTCCACGACAACCGCCGCTGAAGCGGGGGGCGGGAGCCACGGGCACGTCGACTAGCTCGGCGTGCTAACGTACAACTAGATGGTTGTAGATGAGCTCACCGAAGCCGAGATCGACCGCGTGTTCCACGCGCTGGCCGACGCCACGCGCCGGGACCTGCTGCGCCGCGCGGCCGACGGCGAGCTGTCGGTGTCGCGCCTGGCCGACGGCTACGACATGAGCTTCGCCGCCGTGCAGAAGCACGTCGCGGTGCTCGAACGCGCCGGACTCGTTACGAAGGCGCGCCACGGCCGCGAGCAGCTGGTGCGCACCGATCCCGTCGCCGTCGCCCGCGCCCGCCGGGCGTTGGACGCGCTCGAGGCCACATGGCGCGAGCGCGTCGGCCGCATAGCCGACCTGTTGGACACCCCGAACACCGAAGGAGACCCCCGATGACCGTCACCACCATCGACAAGGACACCGAGGCGCTCACCCTCACCCTCGTCGCCGACTTCGCCGCGCCCGTCGACGCCGTGTGGGAGCTGTGGGCCGATCCGCGCAAGCTCGAGCGCTGGTGGGGGCCGCCGACCCACCCGGCAACGTTCGTGGAACACGACCTCACCCCCGGGGCGCTGGTCACCTACTTCATGACCAGCCCGGAGGGGGACAAGCACTACGGCTGGTGGCGCATCGAGACGGTCGACGCCCTGCGCGGGCTGACGATCGAGGACGGCTTCGGCGACGCCGACGGCAAGCCGCTGACCGACAAGACCGGACAGCTGCGGATGCGCCTCTTCGAGCACGACGGCGGCACACGGATGGAGCTGCGCGACCAGTTCCCCTCCCTCGAGCAGATGGAGGAGATGCTGAAGATGGGCATGGAGGAGGGCCTGCGTCAGGCCGTCGGACAGATGGACGGTCTGCTCTAGCGTGGCCGAGCCGGGCTGGGTTTCGCGGAGGCCGGGTTTGGTAATTCCCTCCGGGAAGCTTTGTCATGGGTCCCGTAATGCGTCCGGCGGCGAGCGCACCACTAATTGCCTCAGCGCGCAACGATGATTGACGGCGGCGCGTGCACGACCATCGTCACGTTCGATGCGCCAGGTCGTCGTCGAGGTCGGCCACGCACCGACGCTAGCAACACCCCGCATCTGGCAGGACGACGGCCTGATCGCCGTCAGACCCCGCGCGCCCTTCGCGCGGTACTTCGCCACTGTCGCGGAGCGATCAGCGAGATCCCCGAAACCCCGACCAGAGATGCGGGGTGTAAAACACGGGAGCGACGGGACTCGAACCCGCTCGTGACACCTCGGATCGAGATTCGGGATTGATGGCGGGTGGCAGCTTGCCGCCATCCCGTCGACTCAGAAGGCGAGGTCAGAGAGCGCCGCGGTCGGCGAGCCACCTTGTCGGCTGGCCGGTGATCTCGGCGATGCGGTCGAAGTCCTCGTCGTAGTGCAGCACCGTTAGGCCCGCTGCTTCTGCCGCAGCGGCGATGAGGAGGTCCGCGTGCTTGACGGAGCGCTGATGGGCTCCGCCCTGCGCGGCAAGCTGCTCGTAGACCCAGAGCGCGCGAGCCCACTGCTCCTTGCCGGCCGGGCAATCGCGCAGCGACGCCAATTCGTCACGAAGCTCGCCAAACTCGCTGGCGTTGCGTGCGCTGTAGAGCAGCTCGAGGCGAATCATGTCGCAGGTCGCGATCTCGCCGTCAACGAGCGCGACGTCGAACGCGTGGCGAAGCTCGCGATGACCCGACCGACGCGACCACACCCACGCGCTGGTATCTGCCAACTCGGTCAAGCGCTGCGACCTGTCGGCCGGCGCATCTGCTCCAGGGCATCGGGCGTCAGGTCAGCGAAGTCGCGTCGTGCGAGCCGCACCCGCCGTGCCCGGGCGACGACGTCGCGAAGCGCCTCATGAACCGTGTCCGTCGTGCGACGGGTGCCCAGCTCATGCGCCGCCTGCTCAACGAGGCCCAGATCGAGATTGATATTGGTGCGCTTGACCACAGGAACAGCATACACACAACATGGTTGCCTCAGTACACCTTCACGACCGTGGTGGTTGCATCACCGTGCCTGTGAAGCCGCGTGCGCTGGGATGGTGTGGTCGGCCGTGCCCGGGCCGCGCCGCGCCAGCCGCGCATCAGCGCTAACAGCCACACCACCGCCTTTCGAAGGACAACACAAGTGCTGTTGAGCCGTCGGCGGCGACGCGCAACACCGGTCCCATGCCGCATTCACCACCCGACCCATTCGCACAGATGCTCGCCAGCGCCCCACTCGATGACGAACCCGAGACGAAAGCGGAGCGCCGAGCAGTCGCCGAGGCGCGCGCTGACCGCGAGCGCGGTATTGCGCCCGTGCCACTCGACGAGGTGCTCCGCGAGTTCCGTTTCACTCTCGATGCGCCGAACGGCCACTACCATGGACGCATGACCGCGAAGGAGAAGCTGCGAGTTCGGGTCGAGGAATTGACCGAGCGAGAGGCCAAGGCAACGCTCGACTTCATCGCTTCGCGCGGAGCGGACGACTTCACGCGCTGGCTCGAGTCGCGCCCAGAGGACGACGAGCCGCTCACGCCCGATGAGCAAGCGGCGCTCGCCGAGAGCGACGCGGACATTGCCGCAGGCCGCACGGTCTCCTTCGAGGAGATCAAGCGCGAGTTCGGCCACCCGGCCGGGTGAGCGACCCGCGCGCGCTGCGCTTCACGCGCAGCGCCCAGAAGGAACTGCGACGGCTCGACCCGCCAGTTCGCACTCACATCCTCGTGGCGCTCGACCGCCTCATTGCCGAGGATGGCCCGCTCGACGTCCGCCGTCTCACCGGCAGCGAGCAGTACCGCCTACGCGTCGGCGATTGGCGCGTGATCTTCGACCACGACCCGAACACCCACACGATCCTGGTGCGGCATGTGTTACCGCGTGGGCGGGCGTACGAGCGGTAGCCGACTTGCGGAGGAGGTCGGCAGCGCTTGGAGCGTGGGATCGAACCGATCCCGTTGGATGCGGTGCTGGCAGAGTTCGAGGACGCTTGACACGGCCAACCCACAGAGCCACCGTCCGAGCCAGCTCTGACAGGCCTCCGTGCGAGCCGGCGCGCGGCGCGGGCACCCGGCACATGAAGGCGGCTCCGGGGGTACCAGTCGTGCTAGGTTCGCTTTTGGTTCTGCTTATTCTGCCGATGTATATAGGGAACCCATGACTCCCTCCTCCCACTTCGAGCAATACCCCTCGGCCCCGCTGCGCTTTGTGACCTTCGAGGTCCAGCACAGCCGAGTTCCCGGCTTCGCGACCGAGGAAGGCCATGCCGCCATTTTCGAGCGCTTGCGCGACCACTTCCCGGTGGCCGATACCCAGCAGCGCGTCCAAGTAGCGGTAACCCCTGACGGCCTTGCGTCGCCCGCCTCCAGCACCACAGAGCTGGTGATGGTCAACCGCGACCGCACCCGATCTGTGACGGCAAGTCCGACCGCCTTCGGCGTGCAGTCCTCCACGTTCACCGACTGGCCAGAGCTTCGGAGCGTCATCGAGATCGCGATACGCGCCATCGGCGAGTCGGGCATAACGGCAGTGCGCCGCGTTGGCCTGCGATACATCGACGAGATTCGAATCGAGGGCGTCAGCGGTCCCGACCAATGGCATCAGTACATCCAAGATTTTCTGCTGGCTCCACAGGCGCTGGCCGAGGGCCACCGTGTCGAGGCACAAGACGGCATCCTCGGGGTGCGAATAGACGAAGACGTTCTTGCGACAATACGGTTCGGTGCGCACTCCGGCTACGCCGTCGACCCCAACGGACGCCTTCGCTTGCCACCCATCGAGGATCCTGGACCGTACTTCCTGCTTGACCTGGACTGCTCGTGGCAAGAGGACAACGGCGAGATGCGGGCCTTCGATCCCGACGACCTCCTCAATCTCTCCGACGCCTTGAACGCACCTGCTCACTATCTGTTCGAGAAGGCGATCACCGAAGACGCTCGCGAAGCATTCCGGAGGATCCCGTCATGAGCATCACCGACGCAAAGAATGAGCCACTGAATGCCCCCATCACACGCAGCGAGCCAGAGCCCACCGGCGGGATCACGACTCAGCGCCCTCGGACGCAGACCGGCGGAAGCGCGACTCTCAACGCAGTCTCAACGCTCCGAGACCACGCGAGATTCCTGCACGAAGATGCCGGCGCCCTCCGCAGCGAGATCGACGACCTGCACAGCGGGGTGCGAGTGGAGGCTCTCGACGAACGCACGAGCGCGATTGCCCTTGGTGATCCGCGTGACCTGCTCACCGTGCTCGCGGACGAATTCGGACTCTCCTGGGCCACGATTGCCCGGATGACGAACGTCAGTCCGACCGCTGTTCGAAAGTGGCGCAGGGGCGAAACAATCGCTCCAGAGAACCGCCGTGGCCTTGCTCGGGTTGTTGCGTTTCTGCGCATGGTCGAGGAAGGGTCCTCGCCACTGGGCGACCCCGCGTCCTGGCTGGAGATGCCGCTCAGCGACGAGGCAAATCTTGCGCCAGTCGACTTGTACCTGGCCGGCGCAGCGGATCTCTTGCTCGACCATGCGGCCGGGCGTCTGGGCTCCCAAGAAACCCTTGACCGAGCCATGCCAAATTGGCGACAGGTTCACCCAGCCGACACGCGGTTCAAGGTCGAGACAGCGGCCGACGGGCTCCCCGTGATCGTCGAGGCCTCGTAGAACTGCGGCATCTTGACTGATCTGGACTGTCCAGGGTCAAGCGACGAGCTTTACATCGCTCGGGGGAACGACGTAGAGGCGTGGCGTCCCATCATGACCGGCGATGTTTTCCGGGACCTGCCGATCCCCGGAATCGACCCGACGCCCTATTCGATGATCGTCTCGCATCCGTGTTCGATGCGGCGTGGCGTCGCATTGGTCGACCGTCTTCAAGCGATGCCGGTCATCGCCTACCAACGGGTTGAGTTCGCACGTTGGGCGGACGGCTTCGTACGCGTGCTCCCCCTTCCAGATTTCCCCGCCGCAGGAACGCACCATGCCGTGAATCTGAACGAGATCGGCATGGTCGATGCGAGCATCCTGGCTCTCGAGCGTCGGGTTGCGTGTCTCAGTGAGCGCGCGATCGCGTTGCTGTTGCAGCGGTTCTTTAAGAATCAGAGCCGTGTCGTCGTATCTCTGAGCAGGATCGAAGAAGCCTTCGGAGGGGTGATGGAGGAGATAGCCCTCTGGGAGGAATGGAACGAGCAACTTGCCTCAGCTCGTGTCGAGCGTGGCGAGGGTCTTGACGCGGTGATGCATGACGAAGGCGTCGCCTTCGATGAAGTCGTTGGAGCCGCTGCCCAGGGGACGGACTCAACCTTGCGCGATCGACTCTCCATCGCGAGCGAACGCACGGCCGTGCGCCGGACGGTCCGGCAGGAGATCAAGCAACGGCTCGCAAGCGTCGGCGAGTGATGCCATCGAGCGGCACCGCAACGAGTGCGGTGCCGAAAGCGGGAGCGACGAGACTCGAACCCGCTCGTGGCACCTCGGATTGAGATTCGGCCGTGACGGCCCAAGCCAACCGCGTGGCGCTATTCCGGGATCCGGATGTCTCAGTTCGTCGTTACGCGGCGCGGCGGCAGCGGTGGCGGCAATGGCGGGAAGCCCGGGCCATCGGAATGGCGGAAGAGCTGGCTCCACCAGCCGTTGACCGTCAACTCGTTCACGCCTTCAACCGGTTCGTCAGCGACCGGTGCCAGCCGGTCAGAATGGTCGCTGTTGCGCAGCATGAACAAGTAACGATCGGGGCTAAGCGGCAACTGGATGGCGTCCGCGTTGGCTGGGCCGAGCCCCATGTGTGCGTTCTCCGGCGTCGGCTCGCGCAGCAACGAGATCGGCTCGTCGCTGGTCAACAGGACGCGGCCATCTGCGCGGCCCAGAAACCACTGCGACATGATGAAGGGCTCAGCCGCTTTGGGCACGCCTTCGATCATCGAGGCGACAAGGTGCTCCTTCGGCGGCTCGAACGTGTAGCTCTCGGTGTTGCGCAGAATCTCCTTGGCCTCGTCCGGCAAGTGCGCGAGCGAGGGGACGGCTATGCCTGGACCGACACCAGGGGGAGGCTCGGACTGCTGCCTCGACGACCCCACCGAAGCGGCCCCCTCCCGCGCTTAGGGGAGCGCTCGGCGGAACCGGCCGGCAGGTCGAGACCCAAGGTGATCAGCATCTTGTGAAACTCGTCGAAGAACTCTCTGCCGATCTGACGAGCGGCGCGGCCACGCAGCCACTGCAAGCCCAACCAGAGAGCGAACTGCATTCGGGCGTCGTCGTCCAACGGAAAGTCCCCGGCGAGCAGCCGCCGATGCACAGAGGCGCCCTTCGCATCCCAGTCGCGGAGCAGCCCCTCCTCGACGACGCTCGTCGGACTCCCATCGGCATCGGTGACGGTGTAGAAGTCTCTCTCGACACCGAGCGCAGCCGTGCCGGTCGCGAACTCGCGGCCCTCGCGGCTCAACGTGCTCACCGCGCCCGCGTCGTTCGCCCACGCCCGCAGGTAGAACTGCGGCAGCACATGATGGGCGCGGGCTCGATTCTGACGCTTCCCCTCCATGCTGCCTTAGACGGTACAACGCGCCTCGGAGGCCTGGAGCGGCGCAAGACGTTCTACTGTGGTGTGGATCGTCGATCAACCACCTTCCAGCCGTGAGGCCAGCTACAACATGCGCATGACGCTTGAAGAGTTCATCGAGAAGGTGAGCCGGGAGCGTCCTGCTGTGCTCACTTTGGGCGACCTTGCGCCCGTCAGGCCCAAGCCTTGGGTACTTCGCGCGGGCAACGGCACGGAGGCCCGCATCCGCATGCTTGTAGGCGACGTGCGATACGAGCGAGAGCAGGGCGAGGAAATCTGGCACCTGTCACAGACGGCCTCCGACTTCGACACCGAAGCGGAGTGAACCCAAGCCAGCTTCGATGCGCGGGATCGCCTGATCCAGCCTTGATGCCGCTAGTCCACGGCTGACGGCCGTCGCCTGGTCGCCGAGAGTCGAGGCGCAGGCGCTGCCCGTCTTTCCAGCCAGTGGGCGTCACCGGCGCGGGCAAGTTCCTCCCAGCGCCGAGCACGAGTGATCCGCGCTTCCTCAACTGCCAGCTCGGTCTCCTCTCTGCGGGACATCGCCTCCATTGCCTCAACCGAGGCATGCTGCTCGTCAGCATTGGCACGTTTCCGAGCAGCACGAATCGCAGGCGGCGCGCAGACGACCTTCGTCACCAGTTCGGTCACCGCTGACACAAGATTGCTCGCCCCGGACACGAGGCGGCGCACTGCTGCAGCGAGAGCAGTCACGCCCAGCAGAGTGATGGTAAGCGCGAGCGCGTTAGTCATCGCCAGCGACTATCGGCCGCGCACCGCAGGCTGGCCCGGTTTGGTTGGCCCATCGCCGCGCCTCGTGGGCAGACAGAAGTACGACAAGCCGATCGACGACTCGACTAAATGTGAGCCGAATCGCAGCCAGCATGTGGGTGCTACTGGCGACGCCGAAGGCGCCGGTAGGCGTACTAAGCACGGATGGTCTCCGTAGGTCCGAGACGGATCTTCGCGCTATGCAGCGCTGCGCCCTGATAGTGCGGGCATCTCCGGTGCAGCACCTGCCCCCTGACCGTGCGGTACGGGGCCGGCGCTCAAGCGCGGGTGGGAATCACGCGCCTGCGGCTTTCTAAGGTCGGCACCTGCGTGAGCGCCATGCGACTCAGCACGACCAACCTAGAGTGATTCAAAATCCTACGGCAGCGTGGGGACGGAACGTCAAGCTGCCCGGTGGGCGTGAGCCCGGCGAAGTCGATAGACCATCGCCTGCGAGATTCCATGTTCCTCGGCCACGACCGATACGTGGCGCGTGTCCCGACCGATCTCCTCCGGAGTCGCCCTCCGTCTGGATATGCCTCTAGGCGATCTACGGAAGCGTCTCAACTCGACGAAGGCGTCGCGGACGACACGCGCTCGCTGGTGGTCGGTCGTGCAGCCAACGTACCGGCGGCGAAAGAACTCGTGAGGGGCGTCACGTGTCCCGTTTGGCATCGCAACGTCGTCACCGAACGCGCCGTCCCCTCCGTACCGGGAGGTAGCACCGTGACCGACCAGCTCAAGCTGCGCCAACGCGCGTTTCATCATGCCATCGAGCTTCGCGGTGCCAGCAGCAGCCAGGGTTTCGAGCACCCTCGCATCCATCCGGCCATCGTGCCACCGACCACGGACAAACTACGAACGCTCGTGGGGTCGTTCAGGACGACGCGCGCGGAGGATGACCGGCCGCTCGACGCTCGACATCACCGCACGCTCAGCGACGATCGGCGAGGCGATCCGCGCAAAGGTGGGGAACTGTCGGCCACGATGGTGCGGGAAGCCGTGGGTCGAGGGCTACCAGCGCGCTTGGCCGCTTCCGAGTCGGCTGACGAGGTGTTCGACAACCGTCACCGCTTGCGATCTGCCACGCGATCTGATCTTGTCGTCGCGCAACGACAAAGTGGCCCAGGCGGTGCGTGAACACCCCTGGGCCTGGCACCGAAGGAGCAAGCCTTCGATGCGGGCACACCGTAGCTCACCGGGCTGCGGCGTTTGTTCGTGTCGTTCGTGTGCGTTCTCTTCGGTGCCCTGAGCCCGAGGGAGCAAGACCATGCGCTCACGAAGACCGGCCCATTCGCCGGTTCATGACATGTTCGGCCACGCCGTCCGCGAGACGCGCGCGCGACGAGGATTGAGCCAAGAGGAGCTGGGTTTCCGCGCGAAGCTGCACCGCAACTACGTCGGGGCGATCGAGCGCGGCGAGATCAACCCGACCCTGCGCGTCATCCTGAAGGTCTCCAAAGGACTTCAGGTGTGGCCGTCCGAGCTGGCCGAGCTGACGGAGGTTCGCTGGGAGGCGATGCGCAACGGGAACAACGTCGCAGAGCCGTTCGACGAGCCGAAGGTGTTCGGCCGGAGGCGACACAGATGAGCGGGCATCGCTCCTCCCCGCCCGCGCCAAGAGGGAACGTACTCGCCTTCGCTCGCCCACGACAACCACCATCGTTCGAGCCCCCGGAGCAGCTTCGCCTCGCCAGCGAGGCGAGCCTGCGTGCAAGACGTGTACGTGCGCCGCCTGCACGACCGGCTCGAAACCGCGCGACGCGCACGGATCGACGGAGATCTCGGCCGGCTGGAGGCAAGCGGGCTGCACCGCGTCATCGCTGCCTCAGACGCGCTCCAGCACTCCTGCGAGGAAGCGCTCGCTCAGATCGACCGACAGCTCGCGACACGGGCGCGCCTCGTAGCTCAAGCTGCTGCCAACCTCGTTCCGGGCGGCGGCCGATGATGCGGACTCGACATGAGCGACGAGCCTTCGCCGCGGGCATGCGGTCAGGCTTCCGGAGCGTCCTGGCGATCGGCCGCTATGGGACGAGTCTCCGTGAGGCCGTTCCGCCCGGTGTACCGACCGGCGTTCCACTCCGTGTTCCGGCTAGGAGCGGAACACCTCAAACCGGTCGAGATCGCCGTGATGACAGCGGATCGGCTGGTCGAACTCAACCCCGACAAGGGGGACAAGATCGAAAGAACAAGTCTCCTTCAGCCGCACGCAGCGCCGAAGGCCCGTCGCCCCGTGCCGCAGGCTGAGCAACCCCCGGCAGCACGCGCCCGTACCGCCGTCTCCCCTGCGCGGACGTTTCGTCGATGGACGCGCCTTGCCGGCCAACCACCCATTGACCAGACCGAGACCTCCTCGCTCAACCGGCAGACCTCGGACCGATCAGGCCGAAGCTCGATCAGGCGCGCAAGAAAAGGACCGACAACATGAGCGCGACATCGCAACAGACCCGCAGCTCGAAGCCTTCGCAGCGTGGTTCGCAGACTGGTGGCTGCGACGTGGGCGGCGGCTCATCTAACGCCGATACGCCGGTCGCGCTGCGCGCCGTTGCGTACGTACGCGAGTCGACCGAGGAGCAGGGGCAGGGCTTCTCGCCCGGCGCCCAGCGCGAGGCGATTAAGAGATTCGCCGCCGAGAACGACCTCAACCTCATCGACGAGTACTGCGACTTCCACTCCGGCTGGCGCAAGACCGACGGGCGCAGAGACTTCCACCGCCTGATGGCCGACGCCGCCGAGAAGCGGTTCGACGTGGTGCTCGTCTTCCACACCTCGCGGTTTGCGCGCAACCAGGTCGAGGCTCGCAAGTACAAGCAGCTCCTGCGCGACAAGCTCGGCATCAAGGTCTTTTCCGTCACACAGCCGATGGGCGAGGATCACAGCGACCCCTCGTCGTTCCTCGCCGAATCCATCCACGAGATGTTCGACGAGTACTACTCCGTCTCGCTCTCGTTCTGGACCCGAGCCGGACTGGCGGAGAAGGCGCGGCAGGGCTACCTCGTCGGCAGCCTCCCTTGGGGATACATGCGCGACCCGGACAGCAGCGAAGCGGTGCCCGACCCAGAGCTGGCACCGCTCGTGCTCGGCATGTACGAACGCTATGCGGCGGGGCAGGAGTCCGACCGCAGCATCGCCGCCTGGCTCAACGCGAAGGGCGCGCGCACCGCGCGGGGCCGCGCGTTCGCGAAGGACACCGTGCGCGAGATGCTCGTCAACGCCTCGTACTGCGGCTATGTCACCGGCCTGCGCGACCAGTCGCGCGAGATCCGCGGCCGGCACCAGGCGATCGTCCCCGAGGAGCTGTTCGACCGCGTGCAGGCGATCCGCGGCTGGCGCACGCGCGTCGACCGACCCGGCCGGCCATCCGAGGACTACCTGCTGCGCAAGCTGCTGTTCTGCGAGCGCTGCGGCGCACGGATGCAGGGCACGCGCGGCGGACGCGAGCAGCATCGCCGCTACCAATGCGGAACCCGCCGCCGCGGCGGCGACTGCACAGACGATCGTCAAGGCAATGCCGCTGGAGGACCAGCTTGTCGAGTGGCTGCGCGACTTCCAACCCGACAGCGAGCTGCGCGCCCTCGTGATCGACGCGATCAACGCAGCCGCCCGCGAACAGGGCAACGACGAGCCCGAGCGCCGCCGCGACCTGCTCGCCCAGCTCGACCGCCTCCAAGACCTCTACGTCATGGGCGACCTGACCAAAGGCCAGTACCTGATGCGCCGTCAGGCGATGGAGCAGGAGGTCGAGCGCATCGGTCCACCAGTTGACCCCAGCATCGCCAGCGCCGAGACGCTGCTCGACGACTTCGCCCGCTTCTGGGAGATCGAGGACGCGCCCGCCGAGCGCCGCAAGCTGCTCGCCCAGCTGTTCGAGCGCATCTGGCAGGACGGCGGCACCATCGTCGCCGTCAAGCCGAAGACGCCGTTCGCGCGCTATTTCCAGACCGTCGCGGAGATCCAAGAGATCCACCGCGAAATCCCCGCAACCCCGACCGAAGGTCCGAGGTGTAAAGAGCGGGAGCGACGGGACTCGAACCCGCGACCTCCGGCGTGACAGGCCGGCGCTCTAACCAACTGAGCTACGCCCCCACGAGGGGGCGAGAAGTATGGCATGCCGCGCCGCGCGGCGACGGTGCGCCGCGCGGCCTCGATCCACTCGCTATATGCAGCCCTCGATGCCGAGGCTTCTCGACGCGGCCTGCACTCTTCTCGTGGCTGCTTCCACCTCGGCCTGGATCGATCTGATGACTCTCTGCTGATCGGCTCTGTCGGCCGACGCGACTCTTTCGATCGCGTCGAGACGGGTCTGCATGCCGCTCTTGAAGGTTCCCCAGTCTGCCTTCGCCGCACCGGAGGCCTCGATGCTGTCGATCTTGTCGGAGACCGCCTTCTGGTTCGCGAGGACCGCGTCGATGAAGGCCCCGGCGTCGCCTCTCGACTCTCTCGCCTGCTCCTCACCCGCGCGTCTTCCTTCTCTGCAAGCGACCTCGACCTGTCTCACGAGCTCTGCTCTCGACAGCGTCGTCGTCTCGCTCCCTCCGCAGCTCGCAACCGCGAGTGCGAGCGCGGCGACAAGCGCAGCCGCGACCTTGCGATGCATGGTTCCCCCTCATGCAGTGAATACGTGCGGCCCACACTACCTTCTGGTCACGCCGCGCGTGACCGCCGAGCGCCACCATCCTGGCTGCGCAGCCAGTACGCTGTGCGGCATGAGCGTCGTCGCACCCGAGCCGCTGTCGAGCAACGCCTTCCGCAGGATCTTCGTCGACCTCGCCAACGAGCGCTCGGCCCCCGTCCCGTACCCGCCGGGACCGAACGACTTCAGCGTCGACCGCACGTTCCGCTTCGTGCGCGACCCGCTGCCGATCCTGCTGCCGCTCTACCGCGAGTACGGCCCGATCTTCAGCATGCGCGTCTTCCACGGTCGCGTCGTGTTCATGCTCGGGCCCGAGGCGAACCACTTCGTGACCGTCTCGAACGCCGACAAGTTCCACTGGCGCACGGGCAGCATGGGGGACCTGGTCCCGCTGCTGGGCGACGGGCTGTTGACCGTCGACGGCGCCTACCACCGCCGCGCGCGGCGGATCATGCTGCCGGCCTTCCACCGCGAGAAGATCGCCGCCTCCTACGCCACGATGGTCGAGGAGGCCGAGCAGGCGCTCGCGGGCTGGGGCGAGGGCGAGACGCTCGACGTCTACCACTGGGCGCGCCGGCTGACGTTGCGCGTCGCGATGCGCGCGCTGTTCGGGCTCGATCCGGACGAGCGCGGCAAGGGCGCCCAGGCGGCAATCGAGTTCGAGCGCGCGCTCTCGTTCTACGGGACCGACTTCGCCGTGCGGATCATGCGCGGCCCGCGCACCCCCTGGAGCCGCATGCTGGCCGCCCGCAAGGCGCTCGACCGCATCGTCTTCGCCGAGATCGAACGCCGCCGCCGACAGCCGGACCCCGACCGCACCGACGTGCTGTCGATGCTGATCGAGGCGACCGACGCGGAGGACGGCTCGCGCCTGAGCGACCGCGAGGTGCGCGACCAGGTGATGACCCTGCTGTTTGCCGGGCACGACACGTCGACCTCGACGATCTCCTTCATGCTCTACGAGCTCGCGCGCCATCCCGCGGTGCTCGCGCGGCTGCTCGAGGAGCAGGACCGCGTGCTCGCCGGTCGCACGCCGACCGCCGCCGAGCTGATGGGCGAGACGCTTCCCGAGCTCGAGATGGTGCTCGACGAGACGCTGCGCCTCTACCCGGCCGCATGGGTCGGCCCGCGCCGCGCCGTCGAGACGTTCGAGTTCGGCGGACATCAAGTGCCCAAGGACGCTTACGTCTACTACAGCTCGTGGGCCAGCCACCGGCTGCCAGACGTGTGGCCCGAGCCGGAGGCGTTCGTGCCCGAGCGCTTCGCACCCGAGGCGAAGGCGCAACTGCCGAAGGGCGCCTACATCCCGTTCGGCGGCGGCTCGCGGACGTGCATCGGGATGCGCTTCGGCCAGCTCGAGATCAAGACGATCGTGACGCTGCTGCTGCAGCGCCACCGGCTCGAGCTCGTGCCCGGGCACACCATGACGGTCCGTCAGATGCCGACGCTCAGCCCGCGCGAGCCGCTGCAGATGACGGTTCGCGAGCGGGGCGTGCCTTCCGGGCTCGCCGCGTAGCGTCGATGGACCCCTGCGATACTCGATCGATGGCTGAGCGCAAGGACTCGTTCACGACGCTCTCGGGGGAGCCGATTGAGGCGCTGTACTCAGCGGCGGATCTGCCGGCCGATCCCGACGCCGCGATCGGCCGGCCCGGCGAGTACCCGTTCACGCGCGGCGTCTACGACTCGATGTACCGCGGTCGATTGTGGACGATGCGGCAGTTCGCCGGCTTCGGAACCGCGGAGGAGACGAACGAGCGCTTCCGCTATCTGATCGACCACGGGCAGACGGGCCTCAGCACGGCGTTCGACATGCCGTCGCTGATGGGCCACGACTCCGACCACCCGCGCGCGCTCGGCGAGGTCGGCCGCGAGGGCGTCGCCGTCGACTCGCTGGAGGACATGACGACGCTGTTCGGGGGGATCGACCTCGGCGAGGTGACCGTCTCGATGACGATCAACGCGCCGGCGGCGATCATGCTCGCCTTCTACGTCGTCGCCGCGGAGCGCGCGCCCACGCCGGTGCCCGCCGACAAGCTCGGCGGCACGATCCAGACGGACATCCTCAAGGAGTACATCGCCCAGAAGGAGTGGTGCTTCCCGATCGATCCGGCGATGCGGCTCGTCGGCGACATGATCGAGTGGTGCTCGACCGACATGCCGCGTTGGCACCCGGTCTCGATCTCCGGGTACCACATCCGCGAGGCGGGATCCACGGCCGCGCAGGAACTCGCGTTCACGCTGAAGGACGGCCTCACCTACGTCGAGCAGGCCGTCGAGCGCGGCCTCGACGTCGACGACTTCGCCCCGCGCCTGAGCTTCTTCTTCAACGCGCAGATCGACTTCTTCGAGGAGATCGCGAAGTACCGCGCCGCCCGCCGCATCTGGGCAAGAGAGATGAAGGAGACCTTCGGCGCAAAGAACCCGAAGTCATGGCTGATGCGCTTCCACACCCAGACCGCCGGCGTGTCCTTGACCGCCCAGCAGCCGCTCAACAACATCGTTCGCACCGCGATCGAGGCACTCGCCGGCGTGCTCGGCGGCACGCAGTCACTGCACACCAACTCCTACGACGAGGCACTCGCGCTGCCAACCGAGGACGCCGTCCGCATCGCCCTGCGCACCCAGCAGATCATCGCCCACGAGACCGGCGTGACAAACACCATCGACCCCCTGGGCGGCTCCTACTTCGTCGAGGCTCTGACCGACAAGATGGAGGCGAAGGCGTACGAGTACTTCGCCAAGATCGACGAGCTCGGCGGGATGGTCGAGGCCGTCAAGCGCTCCTATCCGCAGCGTGAGATCGCCGACGCCAGCTTCGAGCTGCAGACGGAGATCGATGAGAGACGGCGCATCGTCGTCGGCGTCAACGCCTTCACCGAGGGCGGCGACGACCAGACCCCGTACCTGAAGATCGACCCGGCGCTGGAGCGCAAGCAGATCGACCGCGTCCAGGCCGTGCGTGCCCGCCGTGACAGCGCAGCGGTCGAGCAGGCGCTCGCCGCGATCCGCGAGGCGGCCGCGCGCGAGGGCGCGAACCTGATGGAGCCGCTGCTGACCGCCGCTCGCGCCGAGGCGACCGAGGGCGAGATCGTCGAATCGCTCCAGACCGTCTTCGGCCGCTACACCGAGGCCCCGGTCTTCTAGATGATCTAGTCGGCGAGCGCCGCCGGCGACCCACCGTCACCCGCGACGGCGCTCGGCTCGGCGAAGTCACCCTCGTGGCGGCGGACCGCCTCAAGCAGCTGCGTGATCGAATCGAGCGCCTCGTCGCTGAGCGGGTCCATCGCGAAGCCGGCCTCGTTGAGCACGGCGGTTGCACGCCCGGCGAGGTCGCGTCCGGCCTCGGTGATCTCGATCAACGTCGAGCGGCGGTCCCCCGCGTGCGCGACGCGCGTCACGAGCCCAGACTCCTCGAGCCGGTCGGCCATGTGGGTCATGCTCGTGCGGTGGACCTGCAGCCGCTCGCCCATCTTGCCGACGGGCAGTGCGCCGGTGCGGCTGAAGACGAGCACCATCAGCGTCTCGTAGCGCGGGAACGTCAGGCCGAACGGACGCAGCAGCTCGCCGAGCCGCGCCAGCAGGATCTGCTGCACGCGCATGATCGACGTCACCGCCGCCATCGACCGCGCCGGCTCCCCGCCCCAACGGTCGACCCACTGGCTGCGCGCCTGCGCGATCGGATCGAATGACAGCGGCTCGCTCATCGCGCGCGAAAGCGTTGCAGACCGCCGCCGTGCGTGCCGCGACGGCGAGCTCAGCCCCGGTTGTGGTTGACGACCTCGATGTTGTGCCCGTCCGGGTCGAGCACGAATGCGCCGTAGTAGCCCGGGTGGTAGACCGCGCGCTCGCCAGGTGGGCCATGGTCCTCGTAGCCCGCCGCGAGCGCGGCGGCGTGGAACGCACGCACAGCGGCGTCCTCGCGCGCGGGGAACGCGAGGTGGACATGCTCGGTGAGCGGCCGCTCGTCCCGCACGAGCGAGAAGCTGCAGTCCGGGCCGGAGAGCTGCACGCGGCCGGGCTCGTCGTCCGTCAGGCGCAGCCCGGCGTGCGGCGCGATCGTCGTGTAGAAGCGCCGGGATGCCGGCAGGTCGCGAACGCGGATCCACAGGTGGTCGACACGGCCGTCCGGCGCGGCGTCCTCGCCGTCGTAGTGGACGGCCTCGACGCTGTTGCCGTCGGGGTCGAGCAGGAACCCGCCGTAGTACGTCGGCCCGTACTGCGGCCGCGACCCCGGCGCGCCGTCGTCGCGGTACCCCGCCTCGACGCCCGCCTGCCAGAACGCGTCGACCTGCGCGCGGCCGCGCGCGCGGAAGCCGACGTGGAGCCCGCGGGTCACCGGATGCTCGCGATCCGTCAGCCCGATCGCCCAGTCGTCCCACTCGACCAGATCGGCGTCCACATGGCTGGGCTCGACGCCCAGGACACTCAAGACCGTGCGATAAAAGCGCTCGGAGGCCGCAAGGTCCGAGACCGCGATGCCGACGTGGTCGAACACCCAGCGCAGACTACCGTCAGCGCCGACACGCTTCCGATGGGCGGTGCTGGGCTCGAACCAGCGACCCCCTCCTTGTAAGGGAGGTGCTCTACCAACTGAGCTAACCGCCCGTGGCCGTGCACGGATGGTATCCGCAGGCGGGTCGCGCGGGGACTGGTCCACCGCCCTACTGGCAAAGGCGCCAGGGAGCTATTTCTGGATCACGACGTCGCCGGTGTGCCCGGAGAAGAGGGAGCCGTAGCCGTTGCCGCCGTATTCGACCGTCCTCCCCCAGAAGAAGGGGGACGCGGTCACCGTGCCGGAGACGACGGCGCGGCGGGTGTTGCCCATGTAGCGGTAGACGACCCGTCGCCCTTCGTCGGGGAAGCCGTACATGAAGCGGATCGTGTGTCTGTCGGCGTCGTCCACGGCGTGCCAGGTGAGGTCGATGTCGATCGGCCAGGTCGAAGTCCATCCGTAGGGACGGAATGCGATGGTGCCCTTGAGCGCCGCCGTGCCGAGGTCGCCGCGCACGGTGAGGTCCCCGGGAGCGAGCAGCGCCTCACCGTAGATCGTGAAGTCGGTGGGGATCGGCGGGTCGTAGCTCCCCGGACCGCTGCAGAGGTCGCTTTCGGTGAGAGCAAGCCGAAGCCAGAGGTCCTTCGACGGTCCCGCCTCGTCGTCCCGCTTCCGACGGTCGAACGCCTCCACGGACGCCGAGTGCCCATGGCAGGAGTCGTCCGGATCTTCCCCATGCCCGACGAAGCCCGACGCGCTCCAGCCCGCGAGGCCGGACGTGCTCACGGTGGTCGCAGCAGCAGAGCCGACTGCCGGCAGCGCCAACAGAGCGATCGCGGACAAGAAGATCGTCAGTTTCATCAGCCGCCTCTTCGCCGTTGGACCGGTGCTATCCGGATCCGGTCGGCAGACGGGTCTGCGGGAGGAGCTTCCGGTCCCCGGCTGGACTTTGTCTCAGGCCGCCGTCTCGCGCCCGTCCTCCAGCCACGCCTTGGCGGCGGGCAGGTCGTGGACCGCGAAGGCCCGCGCCTTGCCCGGCATGAGTACCGACCATGCCTTGATCGCCGGCTTGATCCACGACTCGTCGGCCACGATCGCCACACGCTCGAACGTTCCGGCATGGCGGGCTCGGAAGCCGGCGTCGGCCATCACGGCGTCGCCCTCGACGTCCGTCGCCTCGGGTCCCACGAGATAGAGCAGCCGAACCTTGTCGCCCGCGGCGATCCGCTGGCGCAACAGCGGCTCGACCACGTCCTCCCAGTCATCGTCCTCGACCTCGCCGACCGCCTTGAAGCCGATCGTGCCAGCCGGCATGTCCTCCATCCGTCGCAGCATGCTCTCCTCCATCGCTCCGAGTTTCCGTCTGAGCATCTCACGGGCCACAACCAGGCCGCCAGCCAAGTTCAGCCAAGGACCATGCCGTCGGGCGACGTCGACGGCTGAGGATCGGGCAGGCGCATCATCCGGAACGCGTTGAACAGACCGGCAAGTGAGGCGAGGAGCGTGATAAGCAGCGCGACCTGAAGCGCGAGGTGGCGCGCGTCGGTGTTGATGCTGAGGATCTCCTCCTGGACCGCCTTTGGTTGACCGACGAGCAGCTCTGCGAGCTGCGCATCGCTCATTACCTGCGCGTCGTCCTCCAGCACCTGGGCGACGTGCTGCTGGTCGGCCGGCGGCAGGACGCTGCTGGACTGCGCCATGTTGGTGAAGGCGATCGACAGGGTGGCGAGCATGATCGCGCCGGCGAACGCGAGGCCGAACGAGAGGCCGAAGGAGCCGGTCGCGGAGTTGACGCCGGCCGCCTCGCCGACGCGCTCCTCGGAGACCGGGGAGAGGGTGTAGTTGTTGAGCTGGGAGACCAGCAGACCGAGCCCCGCGCCCGCGAGCACGAGCGGGATCGCCAGGTACCACCCGGTGTCGGCGCTCGGAACGAGCGGGATCAGGATCGAGATCGCGACGACGAGCAGCGCGAACCCCGCGCGGATGAGGCTGGCCGAGCGCCGCTTCCCAGCGCGCCGCCCGGCAAGCAGCGCGACGCCGAACATCGTCAGCGACAGCGGAGCGAGCGACAGCCCGGCCTGGAGCGCGTTGTATCCGAGGACGAGCTGGAGGTAGATCGGCAGGACGATCAGCATCCCGCCCAGGGCGATCTGCTGAAGGATCCCTTGAGCGATCCCAAAGCTGAACAGCTTCGACGCGAACAGCGACGGGTCAAGCAACGTGGCCTTGTCTTCGCGCTTGCGGCGGGCCAGCCAGTACACGAGCGCAGCCAGCGCCACGACGCCGACCGCGATCAGCGCCGCCACCGACTCGCCGCCCTCCTGCCAGACGAGCACGCCGAGGACGACGCCGCCCATGCCGAGCACGGACAGAACCGCGCCGACCCAGTCGACCGACCGATCGCCCGTGTACGGCACGTCGTGGATCAACCCGCTCCCAGACAGGACGACCGCGATGATCGCCATCTCGATCACGAAACCGACCCGCCACGACAGGAGCGTCGTCAGGAACCCGCCCAGCAGCGGCCCGATCGCGGCGGCGATCGCCGCCGAGGCGCCGACCAGGGCATAGACCTTCGCCTGCATTCTGCCCGCGAAGTTGCCGTGGATCAGCGACTGCATCGCCGGGAGGTAGAGCGAGGCGCCGAGGCCGCCGATGACCGCCCAGAAGACGATGATCGCCGCCAGGCCCTGGCCGACCACCATCGCGAGCGCCCCGAGCGCGTACAGGACCAGGCCGGCCACGTAGGCGCGCTTGCGACCGAAGAGATCGCCGAGCTTGCTGCCGATCAGGATGAACGCGGCCGACACGAGCGCCTCGATCGCCACCGCCGACTGCACGCCGCTGACCGTCGTATCGAGGTCGCGCACCACGGCCGAGATCGACACGTTCATCAACGACGTGTCGATCACGAACACGAACATGGCAGCAGCCAGCAAGATCGCCAACCGCGGCGTGCCCACCCTCTCCTCAGCCGCCTCTGCCTCCTGCGCCATGCCGGGCACCGCTCCCTCGGATCGCCATCGAGCCCGAGGGATCCTCACGCAACGCGGGCACGCGCGCCACTCACAACCGGAGCACGCCAAGCCGACAGCCGCCTATCCGCTCCCGGCCGGGGTTGCACCACCGGCCGGATCAGTACCCCCAGGGGGAATCGAACCCCCGCTACCAGCGTGAAAGGCTGGCGTGCTGACCGCTACACCATGGGGGCAGGGGGACCACGGGTTGCACGGGCGTCCCTACAGCCTAGCCAGAGCCACCTTCTCATCCCGTGCGGACGCTCATCGTGCGAAACTGCACGGGCGCGTCTAGCTCATCGGGTTAGAGCACCGGACTTTTAATCCGGCGGGCTGGGTTCGAGTCCCAGGGCGCGCATCGAAGCGCACGCCCTGGGCTACGAGCCTCAGCTCAGGCGCCCTTGGCGAGCTTGACGCCGCCGGAGCCCTCGGGTTCGAGAATCCCCTTGCGCTTGAGCTGGGAGATCGTCGTGTGAACCGTCGGCTTGGCGATCTTCGTGATCTCGGCGACCTCGGCCGCGGACACGCCCGGGCGCTCGCGCACGACCGTGAGGATCGCCTCGCGGTTGGCACCACGCGGAGCGCGGCGGCCCTTGCCGGCAGCGTAGGGGGCCCGTCCTCCAGCCGACGAGCGCGTCGTCGTGGCACGCACGCGCGGAGCGACAGGGGCAGCAGCGGGGCTCCCGTTCGTGAGCGCCGCGAGCACGGCTTCGAGCTGCTCCTTCTCCTCGATCAGCGGCCGCAACTCCGCGAGGCGCTTCTCGATGTCGCGCTGAATTTGCCCGACGAGATCTGCCATGTACGTGACTCCTAGTAAGCCTTGGGGGGTGTGTCCTAGGCTAGCAATATACGCACCTGCATTGAACCTGTGGGAGGTTCTCGTCAAGAAGCTGGCGCCCACCCGTTACAAACGTCTTGAATGGTGAAGCAAGTCTTACGAACTGACGCAATCGCGATCAAGCCGTGCTTCAAGGGGCCCTGGGTGTCCGATATGGAAACCCTGGGCATAGTCCACTCCCAATTCCCGCAGAAGCTCAACCGTCGCCTCATCGCCGACGTACTCGGCGATCGTCTTCTTCCCGAGCCCACGGGCGATGTCGACGGCAGCGCGAATCAGAAGCTGGTCCGTTGTGCTCGTTGTACATGAGCGAACGAACTCGCCGTCGATCTTCAGCAAGTCGAACGGCAAGTGCTTCAAGTAGTAGAAACTGCCGAAGCCTGCTCCGAAGTCGTCAAGCGCAAACCGACAACCAAGCTCCGCAAGTCGCGCCGCAAACTGTTGCGCACGGGGAATATTGGCAACGGCGGTCGTTTCCGTCACCTCCAGCACAAGGTTCACCGGATCCACTCCGGTCTCCGCCAGTTCGTGCTCAATGATCGTCAGCAGCTCCGGATCACCCGTCGAGCTGCCGGAGATGTTGACCTCGAAGACCAGGTCGCGGCCCGCCGCCTTCTGCTCGCCCATGAGCCGGATCGCGCGCGCGACGACCCAGCGGTCGATGTCCTGCATCAGGTCGAAGCGCTCCGCGACGCCGATGAACGCGGCCGGCGGGATCACCTCACCGCGCTCGTCGATCATCCGCAGCAGCAGCTCGTGCTGGCGCACCTCGCCGTCGGACAGGTCGACGATCGGCTGCGCGTAGAGCGTGAAGCGATCTTCCTCCAGCGCCTCGCGGATGCGCTCCGCCCACGTGATGCGGGCCTTCATACGCGACGCACCGCGCTCCTGCGAGGAATACGTCGCCGAACGGTCGCGTCCGGCCTCCTTCGCGTCGTACATCGCCAGGTCGGCGTTGATGAGCACGTCCTCGGCGCTCAATCGCTCCGTGTCGCTGAACAACGCGATTCCGATCGACGCCGTGATCGGCCGCCGGCGCCCGGCGGCGGTCAGGACCGACTGCGCGCGCACGGAGCCGAGCACCGCCTCCGCGACACGGGCCGCCTCCGCCGCCCCGCCGCGCGGCAGCAGGATCGCGAACTCGTCGCCGCCGAGGCGCGCGAGCACGTCGCTGTCGCGCAGGCGCGTGCGCAGCGTCTGCGCGACCTTGACGATCAACTCGTCGCCAACATTGTGGCCGAGCGTGTCGTTGATGTGCTTGAAGCGGTCGATGTCGAGCACGAGTGCCGCACCCTCCGGCCCGTAGCGCTGCACCTGAACGATGTGCTGATTGAGCTCGCGCTCGAACGACCGGCGGTTCAGCAGACCCGTCAACGGATCGTGATCGGCCATGTGCTGAAGCTGCGCCTCGTAGCGAACGCGCTCGCTGACGTCCTGGATCTGGCCGAGGAAGTGCTGCGGACTGCCGTCGGCGGCGCGCACAAGCGTCGCGTGCACGGCGACCCACACGACCTGGCCGACGACGTCGACGTAGCGCTTCTCCATCCAGTACGTGCTCTGCTCGCCGGAGAGGAGGCTGCGCATCATCTCCTCGTCGCGCCCCGCGTCTTCCGGGTGGCTGAGGTCGGCGAAGCCCATCTCCTCGAGCTCCTCGCGCGTGTAACCCGTGATGGCGCAGAGCGCGTCGTTGACCTGGATGAAGCGCCCGTCGAGGCCGGACAGCGCCATCCCGATCGGCGCCGCCTCGAAGGCGGTGCGGAAGCGCTGCTCGGCGGCGGCGATCCGCTCGACGCTCTCGCGCAGCGCGGCCTCGGCGGCGACGCGCTCGCTGACGTCGCGCACGATCGCCTGCCCCTCGATCGGCGCGCCGGTGTCGGCGTCGTGCACGCGCCGCACGCGCGCCTCGATCCACACGTAATGGCCCTCGCGGTGGCGCAGACGGCTCGTGACGGTGATCGTCCCGCCCTCCTCGGCGATGCGCGAGCGTGCCCGCACGACCGCGTGGTGGTCGTCGGGATGGACGAAGTCGTGCGGCGGGCGCCCGACGATCTCCTCGGGCGCATGGCCGATCAGCTCGCTGGATGCCGGGGAGACGTACGTGATGCGGCCGTCGGCGCCGAATGCCAGGATCGTGTCGGTCGCGTTGTCGGCGAGCAGACGGTGGCGCAGCTCGGCGGCGCGCAGCTCCGTCTCGACGCGGTCGCGCTCGGCGGCCTGCCGGTCGAGCAGCCGCGATGCGCTCCGCTCGCGCTGGAGCGCGTGCAGCGCGAGGATCCCGAGCGCGACGGTCAGCAGCATGCCGGCGACGGGCACGCCCCAGTGGTCGACCGCGAGCATCGTCGCGACGAGCGTGGCGATCGCGGCCAGGACGGTCCCGAACAGCGCGGGCACGCTGCGCAGGCGGAGGTGCATCAGCAGGCGCCCTCCGGCGCGGCACGGCTCGTGGATCTCGCTCCCGGCGTCACGTCGTCCCTATCGGCAGAGCGCGGACGCGCCTGTAGCCGTGGGCGTTCAGGCGCGGGGCGGCGGCTCAGTGCTTGAAGTGGCGACGGCTTGTGAAGACCATCGCGATACCGGCCGCGTCGGCGGCGGCGATCACCTCGGCGTCCCGCACCGACCCGCCCGGCTGGATGATCGCGCTGACGCCCGCATCGATCGCGAGCTGCGGACCGTCGGGGAAGGGGAAGAAGGCGTCGGAGGCCATCGCGGCGCCCTGCACGGTTCCCTCCTGCGCCTTCTCCAGGGCGATTCTCACGGAGTCGACGCGGCTCATCTGGCCGGCGCCGATGCCGACGGACGCGCCACCTCTCGACAGCACGATTGCGTTGGAGCGGACGTGCTTGCAGACGCGCCACGCGAACAGCAGCTCGCTCCACTCGGCGTCGGTCGGCTGCCGCTGCGTCGCGACCGTCATCTCGGCGCGCTCCTGCGTGTCGAGGTCGCGGTCCTGCACGAGCAGGCCGCCCATGACCTGCTTGAGGTCGGGGTCCGCGAGATGCAGCGCCTGCTGCTCGTCGTCCTGGAGGATCCGCAGGTTCGGTCTGCTCGCGAGCGTCTCGAGCGCGACGTCGTCGTAGCCGGGCGCGAACAGCACCTCGGCGAACTGCTGCACGAGTGCCTCGGCGAGCTCGCCGTCGACCGGGCGATTGACGCAGATGACGCCGCCGAAGGCCGACGTCGGATCGCCTGCGAACGCCTGCCGGTAGGCGTCGAGGGGGCTGTCACCCATCGCCACGCCGCAGGGATTGTTGTGCTTCACGATCACGCACGCGGGGCCGGAGAACTCCCGTGTCAGCAGGCGCGCGGCGTTGAGGTCGAGCAGGTTGTTGAACGACAGCGGCTTGCCGCCCAGCTGGCGCACGTTGGAGAGCAGGTGCGTCGGCGAGCCGACCTGCGCGTAATAGGCGGCGCGCTGGTGCGGGTTCTCGCCGTAGGAGAGATCGGTGATCTTCTCGAAGGCGCGCACAAACAGCGGCGGGAAGTCGTCGCGCTTCTCGCTGAACCAGCGCGTGATCGCGGTGTCGTAGCGGGCGGTGTACGCAAACGCCTCGGCCGCGAGCGACTCGCGCGTGGCGAGCGAGAGACGGCCCGCGGCGGCGCGCAGCTCGTCGAGGATCGCGTCGTAGCTGGCGGGCGAGACGACCGGCGCGGCGAAGGCGAAGTTCTTGGCGGCAGCGCGGATCATCGTCGGGCCGCCGATGTCGATGTTCTCGATCACCTCGGCGTCGGCGACGCCGCGCTTGGCGACGGTCTGCTCGAACGGGTAGAGGTTCACGCACACGAGGTCGACGAACTCGACCTCCGCGTCGGCCGCGGCAGCAAGGTGATCGGGGTTGTCGCGCACCGCGAGCAGTCCGGCGTACAGCTTCGGGTTGAGCGTCTTGACGCGCCCGTCCATGATCTCCGGGAAGCCCGTGTAGTCCGTGATCGAACGGTGCGGGATGCCGGCGTCGGCGAGTGCGCCGGCGGTGCCGCCGGTCGAGACCAGCTCGACGCCGAGCTCGGCGAGCCCCCGCGCGAAGTCGACGATGCCGGTCTTGTCGGAGACCGACAGCAGCGCGCGCCGGACCTGGACCTCGCCGGGCGCCGTAAGTGGCTCCGTCTGGGCGATCTCCGTTCCGTCCGTCATGCGCGCCCGAGGATAGCTACGGCTCCAGCAGTACGCGGCGTGGGTCGGCGGGGTCGATCCGGACCGCGCCGCGCGCGATCAGGCGGATCGCCTCGGGCAGCAGCTCGTGCTCGACCGAGTGGAGCTGCTCGAGCACGTCGTCGCGCGTGCGCGCGTGCGGCAGCTCGAGCGCGCGCTGCAGGACGATCGGCCCGGTGTCGACACCCTCGTCGACGAAGTGCACGGTGACACCGAAGACCTTGACCCCGTGTGAGAGCGCCTGCCCAACGGCGTCGAGGCCGGGAAAGGCGGGCAGCAACGCCGGGTGCACGTTGACGACCGCGTGCGGAAAGCGACTGAGGAAGGCAGGCGTCAGGAGCTGCATGTAGCCGGCCAGCACGACGAGCTGGACGCCGTGGCCGGCGACCCAGTCGGCGAGCGCGGCGTCGCGCGCAGCGCGGTCGGGGAAGTCGCCGGGCGGGAAGACCGCGGTCGGCACGCCGGCGCCCTGCGCACGCGAAAGCGCGGTCGCATCCGGCTTGTCGGAGGCGACCGCCGCGACGACGACCCCCTCCGGCCCGCCGTGGAGCGTGTCGAGGATCGCCTGCAGGTTGGAGCCGGTGCCGGAGGCGAGGACAGCGATCGGGAAGCGCTCGCTCACCGCGACCTCCGGCGTGACAGGCCAGCGCTCGTCGCGGGCGCGCGGACCGGCCTTTGCTTGCGGCTCACGCTGCCGCCAGCTTCGGGAAGCGCCCGCCGGTCGAGCGCAGGCGGCCGTCGGCGAGCAGCTCGTCCACGCGCGCGAGCACGTCGTCGCGGCGCAGGTGGGCGAACGTGCCGTAGGTCGGGAGCCCGTCGTAGCTGTACTTCTCGACGACCTTGGACCGGCCGCCGCAGAGGATCTCAACCGCGCGCGTGCGGCCGACGGCGGGCTCGGCCTCCTCGACCACGGCAAAGATGGCGTCATCCAGGTTGCCGTCCACCGGTGCGACGCCCGGCCGGGCAGCGACGCGCCGCGGAGCGCCCTCGCGCGCCGGAGCCGCAGGCGCAGCAGGGGCGGCGGGCACGATCGACGGGTCGCACACGTCGCAGCACGCCACGCCCGGATCCGTCTCCGGCGACGACGCGTCGCCGAAGTGGCGCAGCAGCGTTCTGCGCCGGCAGGCGCGCTGCTCGACAAACGCCCAGATCGCGCGGTAGTGGCGCCAGCGCACGCGCTCCGCATCCTTCGCGGAGGAGCGGCAGGTCAGCAGCGCGGCCCGATCCCAGGCGCCGACGATCCGCCCGACGGCACGATCCGGCGGCGACGGCGCCGGTCTGATCATCCCCGCACGCGCGAGATGGCCGACGATCGAGCGCGCCTGGTCCACGTCCCCGCCTCTGCCGGTCAGAGCCGCCAGCTCGCGCAGCTCGACGTCGTAGCGGCCCTGCTCGGTCGCCTGCTTGTGCAGCCGCTGCGCGACCGCCCCGAAGGCCGCGTCCTCGACTCTGGAGCGCTCGATGAAGAAGACGTGCAGGCCCTTGTCGCGCCCTTCGGCGAACAGCAGGCAGCGCGCGGGCGCGCCGTCGCGGCCGGCACGACCGGCCTCCTGGTAGTAGGCCTCGACCGACTGCGGGACCGTCTCGTGGCACACGGTCCGCACGTCGGCCTTGTCGACGCCCATCCCGAACGCGTTCGTCGCCACCACGACGCGCGCATCGCCGCCCATGAAGGCGCGCTGCACCGACGCGCGGCGATCGCGGTCGAGCCCGGCGTGGTAGACGAGCACCTCCTCGTCGAGCGCGTGATGCAGCTTCATCGCCAGCTCCTCGCAGCCGTTGCGCGTGCCGGCGTAGACGATCGCGGGCAGCATCCCCGGCTCGCCGAGTACGGCAGCGATGCGGCGGTGCTTCTCGACCTTCGTTCTGCACGGCACGACGGCGAACGAGAGGTTCGGTCGGTCAAAGCCGGTCGTCACCTCCGCCGGATCCTCCAGCCGCAGACGGGCGACGATGTCGCGCGCGACCTGCGGCGTCGCCGTCGCGGTCAGTGCGACGATCGCGCGCGCTCTCAGGTAGCGAGCTGCGTCGGCGAGGCGGAAGTAGTCGGGGCGGAAGTCATGGCCCCATTGCGAGACGCAGTGCGCCTCATCCACCACGAACAGCCCGATGCGGACGCCCGCGACCTGCTCGATGAACGCGGGCGAGGCGAAGCGCTCCGGCGCGACGTACAGCAGCCGCAGCTCGCCGGCCGCCGCACGCTCCATCACTGCGCGGTTCTCACCCGCGCTCTGCTGCGCGTTGACGAGCGCGACACGCTCGGGCGCGATCCGGCGCAGCTGGTCGACCTGGTCCTGCATCAGCGAGACGAGAGGGGAAACCACAATTGTCAGGTCGTCGCGCATCAGCGCCGGGAGCTGGTAGCAGAGCGACTTGCCGGAGCCGGTCGGCATCACGACGAGCGTGTCGCGGTCGGCCAACGCGGCGTCGACCGCATCCGCCTGGCCCGGTCGGAAGTCGTCGAAGCCGAAGTGGGTGTGCAGCGCCTCGCGGGGATCCATGGGACCGTCGACCATAGCGCCGGGATCGGCGGGGATCTCAGTGCTCACGCGGTCTTTGCGGACTCGTGCGCGCAGTTACGCGTGTATGACTGGCAGCGCCTGCTCAAAGGCGTGCTTGTCCTGCCCGCCCGGCCCGTGCGGCAGCGGATACTCGCCCGTGAAGCAGGCGTCGCAGTGCGTCTCGCGTGTGGCACCGACCGCCTCATAGACGCCCTCGAGCGAGAGGTAGTGGAGCGAGTCGGCGCCGAGCTCCGCCGCGATCTCGGCGACGTCGCGCCCATGCGCGACCATCTCCTCGCGCGTCGACATGTCGATTCCGTAGTGACAGGGGTTGCGGATCGGCGGCGCGGTGATGCGGAGGTGAACCTCCTTCGCGCCGGCGTCGCGCAGCATCTGGACGATCTGGCGCGTCGTGTTGCCGCGCACGATCGAGTCGTCCACGACGACGAGCCGCTGCCCTCTGACGATCTCCGGCATCGGGTTGAACTTCAGTCTCAGGCCGTGCTTGCGCAGCTCCTGGCCCGGCTGGATGAACGTGCGGGCGACGTAGCGGTTCTTGACGAAGCCGTCGTCGTGCGGGATCCCGCTCGCGCGGGCGTAGCCGCGCGCGGCCGGGTTGCCGGAGTCGGGCACGGCGATCACGAGGTCGGCCTCGACCGGCGCCTCGCGCGCGAGGATCTCGCCCATCCGCCCGCGCGCACCCTGCAGCACCGTGCCGCCCATGATCGAGTCGGGCCGCGCGAAGTAGATGTACTCGAAGACGCAGAAGGCGCGACGGGCGCCTTCGACCGCCATCTTCGTGGAGATCCCGCCGGCGTCGATCGTCAGCACCTCGCCGGGCTCGACCTCGCGCAGGAATCTCGCGCCGATGATGTCGAGCGCACACGACTCGCTCGCGACGCAGTAGCGGTCGCCGATCTGGCCGAGCGCGAGCGGGCGCAGGCCGTGCGGGTCGCGGAAGGCGACGATCTTCTCGCGCGTCATCACGACGGTCGAGAAGGCGCCGTGCAGGCGCGGCAGGACGTCGACCACCGCGTCTTCGATCTTCTCGGCCGGATGGGTGGAGAGCAGCGCGGCGATGATCTCCGAGTCGGAGGTCGAGCGGAACGCGACGTCGCGTCCACGCAGCTCGGCGTGCAGTTCGACCGCATTCGTGAGGTTGCCGTTGTGCGCGAGCGCCAGCTCGCGGGCGTCGGAACGGTAGATCGGCTGCGCGTTCTCCCACGCGGAGGAGCCGGTGGTCGAGTAGCGCACGTGGCCGAGCGCGAGGTCGCCGGGCAGCGCGCGCAGCTTCTGCTCGTCGAAGACCTGGCTGACCAGGCCGAGGTCGCGCAGGGTCATGATGTTGCCGCCGACGTCGGTGGTCGCGATCCCGGCCGACTCCTGCCCGCGGTGCTGGAGCGCGTACAGCGCGAAGTACGCGAGGCGGGCGACGTCGTGGTCGGGTGCGTAGATCCCGAAGACTCCGCACTCGTCGCGCGGTCCGTCGCGATCAGTCAGATGGTCGGTCATCGAGGAGGCGTTCCAGCACTCCGGCGGGGGCTGGGCGACGATGCCCGGCCCGGAGGCGCAAGGGTAGCAGCGGCGCCGGCCTCATCCGTCGGCGGCGGATCCGGGTCACTCCGGCGTCCTGGCACGGAGGAGCTGGCCTCCAGGTCGCGTCCGCTCGATCCTGACGGCCGTGAACCCGGCGCCCGTCGCGAGCTCGCTCAGCGCCGCATCGGAGTGCAGGTGCATCCGGTCGCGCAGGAAGCGCGGTCCAAGGCGGCGCCCCGCCTCCCGGGATCCCGTCAGGACGACGATCGTCCCGTCCGGTCGCAGGACGCGCCGCGCCTCCGCCAGGGCACGAGCCGGATCCGCCAGGAAGAAGAAGACCGCCGTCATCGTGACGTGCGTGAAGGCGCCGGACGCGAACGGCAGATCCTCTGCCGCTCCGGCCACGAGCCGCAGCCGGCCGTCGCGGCAGGCACTGGCGTTGCGACGGCCGGCGAGCGAGCGCATGTCGGCACTGTGATCCACTCCGACCGCGGAGCAGCCGGAGCGCAGCGCGAGCTCGAGGAAGCGCCCGGCGCCGCTCCCGACGTCGAGCAGCACGTCGCTCGGGACCAGCGGCCCGACGGCCGCCAGGACGGCGCGGTGGGTCGTGTCGTGCGATGGGCCGCGCGCATGGAGCACGCAGGCCAGGATCCCCGCCGGGCGACGGGCGTACCGGTCCACGATGCGGCCGGCGACGGCGCCGCCGATGCGCGCCGGGAGCGGATCTGCGCCCACCGCCCGGCGGAGACTCCTCACTGCTGCTGCCGATCCCTACGCGCCGCCCATGGCGCCATGGGCGCTCGCGACGGCCGTGGCGATCCCGAGCCATGCCGTGGTCGCCACCGTCGCCGCCGTGATGGTCGCGAGACGACGTGCGCGGCCTGAGATTCTGGGCTTCATCGCTGCTCCTCGGGTGGGGAGCCCAACGGTCGCCGCTCCGGCCGCTGCGAGCAATTCCGTGTCGAGATCGCCATCTCGACAGTCCGTGAACAGCGCCTCGGCCCGGGCGGGGCGCTATGCGCCGATGTGCTCGGCGAGGCCGCTTGCGCGGGCTTCGCGCAGCTCGGCGAGCGGCCAGCTGAGCGTGGCGTCGTCGTCGAGGCTCAGCTCCAGCGCGTCGCCGGGAGCGCCGACGACGCCGACGAACGTCAGCTGGATCTCGCGCGCGAGGGCGGCGAGGGCGGGGCGGGGGCCGGAGAGGACGAAGCCGCCGGGGCCCTCGCCGAACAGCAGCTCGGCCAGGCGCTCCCCGCTCGGACCGACACCCCGGAAGTCGACCTGCGCCCCGTGGCCTGCGGCCAGGCAGCACTCAGCGAGCGCGACCGCGAGGCCGCCCTCGGCGACGTCGTGGGCGGAGCGCAGCTCGCCGCGGCGAACCGCGTCGCGGATGGTCTCCTGCGTGCGGCGGACGACGAGAACGTCGACCTCGGGCAGCCCGTCCGGCAGCGCCTCACCGCGCAGCTTCGCCAGCTCGCTCCCCGGCAGCGACGGTTGGAAGGGACCGGCGAAGGCGATCGCGTCACCCTCGACGGCGAAGCCGAGCCGGCCGGCTCGCGCAGCGTCGGGCAAGCGGCCGACCATGCCGACGACGGGCGTCGGGTAGATCGGCCCCTCCGGCCCCTCGTTGTAGAGCGAGACGTTGCCGCCGACGACGGGGACGTCGAGCGCGCGGCAGGCGTCGGCCATTCCGCGCACCGACTCGGAGAGCTGCCACGCGATGTGCGGCTTCTCGGGGTTGCCGAAGTTGAGGCAGTTCGTCAGCCCCAGCGGCTCGGCGCCGACGCAGGCGAGGTTCGCCGCGCACTCCAGCACCGCCTCGACCGTCCCGCGATAGGGATCGCACGCGACGCGGCGACCGGAGCCGTCGATCGAGACGGCGATCGCGGCGCGGGCACCACCGTCCGCAGGGCTGGGCAGCAGCAGCACGGCCGCGTCCGCCTCGTCCGGGCGACGCACCGTGCGCGACTGCACGACGCAGTCGTACTGCTCGAAGACCGGCCGGCGGTCGGCGATGTTGGCGGAGCGCAGCAGCGCCGGCAGGATCGCGGCCGGGTCGTCGCTCTCCAATGTCCGGCGCGGTGCCGGGTAGATCGGCGCGCTCGGCTTCTCCGGCGCGAGGTCGTACAGCGGGCAGTCATCGACGAGTGCCTCGACCGGCATGTCGCCGACCACGTCGCCGCCGCTCAACACACGCAGCCGGCCGGAGTCCGTGACCTCGCCGATCGCGGTCGCGGTCGTCTCCCACTTCTCGCAGACGGCGATCACGTCGTCCACGCGGTGTGGCTCGACGACGCACAGCATCCGCTCCTGCGACTCGGAGACCATGATCTCGAACGGCTCCATGCCCGGCTCGCGCAGCGGCACGCGGTCGACGTGGATGTCGAGTCCGAGCCCGCCCTTCGACGCCATCTCCGAGGAGGACGACGTCAGGCCGGCGGCACCGAGATCCTGCAGCGACACGAGCAGCTCGCGGTCGAGCAGCTCGAGCGAGCACTCCATCAGCTTCTTCTCTGCGAACGGGTCCCCGATCTGCACGGTCGGGCGCTTGTCGGCGTCGGCGTCGCCCAGCTCGGCGCTGGCGAGCACGGAGGCACCGCCGATGCCGTCGCGACCGGTCAGCGCGCCGAACAGGATCAGCACGTTGCCGGGGCCGGTGGCGGCACTGCGGATCAGCCGGTCGTGCTCGGCGATCCCGAGCGCCATCGCGTTGACGAGGCAGTTCTGCTCGTAGGGACCCTCGAAATACAGCTCACCGCCGATCGTCGGCACGCCGATCGAGTTGCCGTAGTGGCCGATGCCGGCGACGGCGTGCTCCAGCAGGTAGCGCGAGCGGGCGGAGTCGAGCTCGCCGAAGCGCAGCGAGTCGAGCACCGCGATCGGCCGCGCGCCGACCGCGAAGATGTCGCGCAGGATCCCGCCGACGCCGGTCGCCGCGCCCTGGAACGGCTCGACCGCGGACGGGTGGTTGTGCGACTCGACCTTGAAGGCGATCGCGAGGCCGTCGCCGACGTCGACCGCGCCGGCGTTCTCACCGGGCCCGAGCAGCAGGTACGGACCCTCGACGGGGAGCTGGCCGAGCAGCTTCTTCGAGTGCTTGTAGGCGCAGTGCTCGCTCCACATCAGCGAGAACATCGACAGCTCGACCGCGTTCGGCTCGCGGCCCAGCTTCTCGAGGATCAGCTCGTACTCGGCGTCGGTGAGGCCGAGCGCGCGGTGCGGCGCGACCGGCGCCTCAGGCTGCGACATGCGCGGCGATGTGGTCGTGGATCGACTGGAACAGCTTCAGCCCGTCGACCGAGCCGGTGAGCGGGTCGACTGCGTGCTCCGGATGCGGCATCAGGCCGAAGACGTTGCCGGCCTCGTTGCAGACGCCGGCCACGTCGGCGAGCGAGCCGTTGAAGCTCTCGCCGGGGGCGTACCGCAGCAGCACCTGCCCGTTGGCCTCGACTCGCTCGTGGAGGGCCGGCGGTGCGTACCAGCAGCCGGTCGTGTGCTTCGCGGGGATCGACAGCCGCTCGCCCTCGGTACATGCGTTCGTGAAGCGGGTGCCGCCGCGCTCGACTACGAGGTCGACCTGGCGACAGACGAAGCGCAATGACTTGTTCGGCAGCAACGCGCCGGGCAGCAGGCCGGCCTCGCACAGCACCTGGAAGCCGTTGCAGATGCCGAGCACGATTCCGCCCGCGCGCGCGTACTCGACGACCGACTCCATGATCGGCGCGAAGCGCGCGATCGCGCCGACGCGCAGGTAGTCGCCGTACGAGAAGCCGCCGGGGACGACGATCGCGTCCACCCCTTGCAGGTCACGGTCGCCGTGCCACAGGATCACGGCCTCGCCGACGCGCTCGCAGGCGAGCTGCGCGTCGACCTCGTCGCAGGTGCCCGGAAAGCGAAGGACGCCGAACTTCACGAGACCGCGTGAGGCGCCGCGTCGACGATCTCGTAGTCCTCGATCAGCGGGTTGGCGAGCAGCTTCTCGCACATCGCGGGCAGGTGGCTGGCGTCGTCGACGTCGAGCTCGATCAGCCGGCCGACGTGCACGTTCGCAACGCCCTTGAAGCCCAGCGCCGGGAGCGCCCGCTCGACCGCTTGCCCCTGCGGGTCGAGGATCCCGGCCTTTGGCCGCACGAGGACGCGGTAGCGCTGGCTCATGGCGCGGTCCGCTCCAGCCACGCGTCGAACGGCTCGCCGGTGATCAGCTCGTAGGCCTCGACGTACTTCGCGCGCGTGGCAGCAACGACGTCGTCGGGGATCGGCGGCGCCGGCGGCTGCTTGTCCCAGCCGGTGCCGGCTGCCCAGTCGCGCACGAACTGCTTGTCGAAGCTCGGCTGGCCCTGCCCGACGGCAAAGCCTTCGACGGGCCAGAAGCGCGAGGAGTCGGGCGTCAGCACCTCGTCGCCGAGCGTCAGCGTGCCGTCGGCGTCGCGCCCCAGCTCGAACTTCGTGTCGGCGAGGATCACACCGCACGAGCGGGCGTGCTCGGCGGCCGTCGCGTACAGCTCGATCGAGACGTCGCGCACCTGCTCCGCGAGCGCGCGGTCGCCCCCCAGCAGGTCGACCGTCTGCTCGAAGTCGATCGCCTCGTCGTGGCCGACCTCGGCCTTCGTCGACGGCGTGTAGAGCGGCTGCGGGAACTGCTCGGACTCCTGCAGGCCCGCGGGCAGCTCGATGCCCGAGACGACTCCGGTCGCCTTGTAGTCCTTCCAGCCGGAGCCGGTGATGTAGCCGCGCACGACGCACTCGACCGGCAGCATCGACAGCTTCTTGACGACGAGCGCGCGGCCGCGCACCTCGTCCGGCACGCCCTCGGTGGCGGAGAGGAAGTGGTTCGGGATCACGCCGGCGAGCTTCTCGAACCAGAAGACGGACAGGCCCGTCAGCACCTTGCCCTTGTCCGGGATCGGCGTCGGGTGGATCGCGTCGTACGTCGAGATCCGGTCGGTCGCGACGAGCAGCAGACGGTCCCCGAGGTCGTACAGCTCACGGACCTTGCCAGAGGCGATCAGGGGCAGGTCGACGAGGGCGCTCACGTGGCGCGATGCTAGCAGCGAGTCATGACGGCGGACGTCTCGGTGAGCCCGCTACGCGGCCGAGGCGACGTGCGCGCGGAACAGCTCCGCCAACTGCCCCCGCGCGAACGCCCACTGCTTCGCCGCGCTGCGGTTCCCCGGGTGCAGGATCGGCAGCAGCGCCAGCCCGCGCACGGTCCCGAGCGTCATCTGGATGAGCGGGTCGCAGGAGCGGTCATCGGTGCCGGCGGCGAGCATCTCGCGGCAGCACAGCAGCGTGCCCTGACTCAGGCGCGCCTCGACCGGCGCGAGCTGCGCACGCAGCTCCCCGTCCGTACGTGCGGCGGCGGCCAGGTCGATCGAGGCCTGGAACAGCGGACCGGTGAACCAGCCCCAGATCGCGTCGAGTGCCAGCTCGACGCGCGCGTCCCCGGGAGGCAGCGACGCCACCTCGCCGCGGATGTCGTCGAGCCGGCGCATCGCCAGCTCGTCCAGCGCTGCCGCCACGAGCGCCGGCCGCGTGCCGAAGTGGTGCTGATGCGCGCCACGCGAGACGCCGGCGCGCTCGCACACGAGCCCGGTCGTCGTCCCCTCGTACCCGTGCTCGACGAGGCACTCCAGCGCAGCGTCGAGCAGCGCGGCCCGCGTGGCGGCGCGGCGCTCCTCCTGCGTGCGTCGCGCGCGCGTCGTAGCGGTGCTCATCCCGCCCGAACGATACATACATTCACGATTGCATGTTAGTCTCGCTTCCAGCACGTCATCCGATGAGGAGAAAGAGACCGTGGGAGCGACAGACGCGTTGATCTTCGACGCCATCCGCACACCTCGTGGCAAGGGCAAGAGCAACGGCTCCCTGCACACGACGAAGCCGGTCGACCTGGTGGTCGGCTTGATGCACGAGATGCTGATCCGCAACGAGCAGCTCGACCCCAAGCGGGTCGACGACGTCGTGCTCGGCTGCGTGACCCCGGTCGGCGACCAGGGCATGGACATCGCCAAGACGGCCGCGATCAAGGCCGGCCTGCCGGACACCGTCGCCGGTGTGCAGCTCAACCGCTTCTGCGCCTCCGGCCTCGAGGCCGTCAACGTCGCCGCGCAGAAGGTCGCCTCCGGCTGGGAGGATCTCGTCTTCGCTGGCGGCGTCGAGTCGATGTCGCGCGTGCCGATGGGCACCGACGGCGGCGCCTGGGCGCTCGACCCGGAGACGAACTACGACACGTCGTTCGTCCCGCAGGGCGTCAGCGCCGACCTGATCGCGACGGTCGAGGGCTTCGACCGCGAGACCGTCGACACCTACGCCGCCCGCTCGCAGGAGCGCGCGTCGAAGGCGCAGGCCGAGGGCCGCTTCGCCAACTCCGTCGTCCCGGTCAAGGACGTCAACGACCACGTCGTGCTCGACAAGGACGAGTTCATCCGCGCCGGCACGACCGTCGAGACGCTCGGCGGTCTCAAGCCGTCCTTCCAGGTGATGGGCGAGATGGGCGGCTTCGATGCCGTCGCGCTGCAGAAGTACCACTGGATCGAGAAGATCGAGCACGTCCACACGCCGGGCAATAGCTCGGGCATCGTGGACGGCGCCGCGCTCGTCGCGATCGGCAATGAGCAGACCGGCAAGGAGCTGGGTCTCAAGGCGAAGGGCCGCATCCTCGCGACCGCCCTCTCCGGTGCCGACCCGACGATCATGCTGACCGGCCCCGCGCCCGCCTCCAAGAAGGCCTTGGCGAAGGCCGGCCTGACGGTCGACGACCTCGACCTGGTCGAGATCAACGAGGCGTTCGCCGCGGTGGTCCTCCGTTTCGTCAAGGACATGGGCCTCGACATGGAGAAGGTCAACGTCAACGGCGGCGCGATCGCGATGGGTCACCCGCTCGGCGCG